>JACCDN011199046.1_pt1 | contig 16512 bp, 2 predicted proteins | sample 7441691 | NCBI WGS metagenome assembly JACCDN01 (sample SAMN15323439, study PRJNA562643) | freshwater metagenome | isolation source: river surface water | place: USA:Blue River Watershed | collected 2017-08-16
ATCTCATCAGGTCAGCCTGAGATTGTTTCACGACCAATTGAGGATAAAATATATTTTGTTAATCAAGACAACTGGGTAAATCCCTCTTTTGAGACCTGCTTTGCTGAAGCTATGCGCTGGGCAACAAACGGATAGACGTATTAAAAAAATTGGAATAGCTTTCCAGTTATTTTTTTTCGGCCAGCTCATATAGTCTTGCGGTCCTTGAGTTACAAAATTATACTCTTGAATCCTCTAAGATTTCTTCTTTTTAAAATCAAATCTCAGACTGTAAACATAAATCCAGCAATCTCAAATATTTGATGAAAATTCACCGCCGATGTCCCCGGCGGTTCCAATCGTGAGTAAGTCTAAATAGCCGCCTTAAATCGTCACTGTCAAAAGTTTAGACAGCTTGTAGGGGATCTATAGGTGTCTAATTTCATTTGGTTATGGAACTGAATTCGCATTGTCTTAACTTTAGATTGGTTCGTCTATTTTACACATGGTTTGTTTTATAGGTGTCTTATAGGTTTAGTTTAGCAGTAATTTTGGGAGTTGAATTTGTCGATCGCTGATTTGTTTCGTAAATCATGTGAGATTTTTCCTGAATCCATAGCGGTGTCTATGGGTGTTCAGCAATGGACATATCGACAATTAGATGCTGAATCCAACCGCTTGGTGGATCAGCTGAAATCTTTTGGTGTTGTACGCGGTGATATTGTAGCCATAAGTTTTTCTCGTGGATTTGAGCAGATTTCAAGTTTGTTGGCTTTGCTTAAAATGGGTGTCGCCTATTTGCCATTAGATGCTGATTACCCGACAGATCGTTTGCGCTACATGTTGGCTCAGTCGCAAACGAAATTGTTACTGACGCAGAAAAAATACGTTTCATTATTTTCAGACTTAAACATTCATATTGCCACAATAGAAACAGAAAAGACTGTAGAGTTAGTTAACAAGACACAAGTGAATGAACTTAAAATTTCCGCAGTGAAACCTTTTTCTCTTTTTGCAGCAGAGAATCGTCAAATTTTACCAAAAGACTGGTCACAAATAATTTATGTTCTTTATACCAGCGGTTCGACTGGAAAACCCAAAGGCATTGCCATGGGCGAAGCTGCTTTGGAAAATATGATTTCGTTACAAAATGAACAGACATCGATGGGTAGAAATTCTGTGACATTACAGTTTTCGCCCTTAGGTTTTGATGTGCATTTTCAAGAAATATTTTCGACTTGGTCTATGGGTGGTGAGTTGGTTCTAATTTCTGAAGAAGATAAAAGAAATCCGACCTTCTTGTTGAAATTGATTGAGCAAAAGAAAATCAATCGTATACATATGCCTTATGTTGCTCTTAAAAGTTTATGCGAAACTGCCAATCGATTAAATATTTATCCTCAATCCATTCGAGAAATCACTGCCGGCGGTGAACAATTAAAAATAAATAATACATTAAGAACATTTTTTGCTAAGATTCCAAACTGTGTTTTGTTTAATCAGTATGGTCCTACCGAAACACATTTAGCAACAACTAATCGTTTGGGTTCTCTGGCTGAGGGGCATGATCCTGAACTGTGGCCAGATCTGCCCAGTATTGGTTACCCAGTAGGGAACTATAAACTATTAATATTAGATGAAAAAATGCAGCCGCTAGCTGTTGGTGAAACAGGGGAATTGTATATAGGCGGAGTTTGTGTAGCTTATGGTTATTTGCATGCGCCAGAATTAACTGCTGAAAGATTTTTGCAGCATAAAGAGTTTGGTTTGATTTATAAAACTGGTGATTTATGTAAATACAATTCCGATGGTCAAATTACTTTTTATGGACGAGTGGATACGCAGGTAAAAGTTCGTGGCTACCGTGTTGAAATTTCCGAGGTGGAAACGGCAATTAATAAATGTATTGGTGTCACTCAATGTATGGTCAAGTTACATACTGATGATAACGGGGCCGTGTTGTGTGCATATATTCTTGCGCAAAATAATTTTAATATAGAATTTGTTAAAAATGAAATATCAATGTCCTTGCCTGAATACATGGTACCCAGTTTATATGTCTTGATCGACAAGTTACCAGTGACTCCGTCTGGGAAATTAGATTATAAATCCTTGCCGTCACCCTTTGCACAACGTCCTATTCTAAGTGTTGAGTTTGTCGCTTGTTCAACGGCGATTGAAAAACAAATTGAAAATATTTGGAAACGTTATCTGCAAATTGAAAAAGTAGGTTTGTATGATAGTTTTTTTGACTTGGGCGGACATTCACTTTTATTAGTCAAAGTTTTATTGGATTTGAATGAGACATTTCATTCTTCGTTAGGAACATCAACAGACAGCGCTTTAAGTTTAGCGGATTTGTTTACTGCTTTAAATATTTCTCAGTTGGCTGAGCTTATTTCGGCAAAATCAGAAAAACAAAAAAAGATACAGTTTGTTGAAAATGAAAAGAAAATACATTCAGTGTCAGAAGCACTGTCATCGAAAATAAACAATCATGATATCGCAGTGATCGCTATCAATGGTCGCTTCCCTCAAGTCGAAAATATGGATCAGTTTTGGCAACTGTTGGTGGAAAATAAAAATGCCATCGGTAAATTTCCAGCTGATAAAACTCATCCTTCTGTTTTGTCTGAAGATGTAAACAACAAAAATTATGTTTTTGCTAGTGGTGAATTGAAAGACGCAGATTCATTTGATTTTAATTTTTTTGGAATTAACAAACAAGAAGCTGAATCTGTAGATCCACAACAACGAAAGTTTTTAGAGCTTTCATATGAAACTTTTGAAATGGCTGGATACAATACTGTACAAATGAAAAACAATCGTATTGGCGTTTTTGCCAGTATGGGACCCAGCAAATATTCACAAATTGTATCTATGTATCCGGACAAGGCCAGGTCACTGGGTGAACATTACTTACAAATGGGATTGGATAAAGATTATTTAGCTACAAAAATTGCATACAAACTAAATTTAAAAGGTCCTGCTTTGAATGTAAATACAGCTTGTTCTTCGTCACTTGTCTCTGTCATTAATGCAGTTGCAAGTTTACGTTCTGGATTTTGTGATATGGCATTGGCAGGTGGTGTCTCAATTCGTTCGACACCATTGTCTGGCCATCTTTTTAATGAAGGTGGAATTTTATCTTCGTCAGAGCAATGTCGGCCATTTGATCAAAATGCTGACGGCACGATATTCACTGATGGCATCGGCATGGTGCTTTTAAAACGTTTAGATCAAGCTCAGCGAGATGGTGATTTTATCTGGGCTGTGATTAAAGGTGTTGGTTTAAATAACGATGGTGCTGATAAAATGAATTATATGGCTCCAAGTCTTGAGGGCCAAGCACAAGTTATTTCTCAAGCACTAGCTGATGCTGACGTCTCTGCAGAAAGTATTTCATATGTTGAAGCTCATGGTACGGCCACTCCGGTTGGTGACCCGATTGAATTTGCAGCGCTTAAGAAAGTATACGAAAGATATGGCGACAAAAAGAATTATTGTGTTCTTAGTTCCGTAAAATCAAACATTGGACATGCAAACAGTGCGGCGGGTATAGCTGGTTTTATAAAAGCAGTTCTCAGTCTACATAAAGGAATAATTCCCGGAACTGTTCATTTTAAAAATGTAAATGCAAATATAGACTTAAAGAATTCACCATTTATTATTACAAACGAAAATAGACCTTTTGTGTACAACATGACACAAGAAAATAATGACAAAGCTAAATCTGGTGAAAATAACACAGAAGAATTAAATGACAAAAAAACTAATCTAAAAACCAGTCAAAGTATCAGAGTTGCTGTTTCTTCCTTTGGAGTCGGTGGGACCAACGCGCATGTTATTCTTGAAAAATTTGAGAATCCACCAAAGGTTGCTTGTGCACAAATACCAACCAGTATTTTTAGATTTTCAAATAAAAGTGAAACTCATTTTTCTTTGTTAAAACCTGTATGGATGGATTACTTTTCTAAATCCTTGCCAGGTGACTGGCAGCGAATTGCATATTCGTTACATATTGGCAGGGTTTTATATCAAAAACGAGCGGCAATGGTCGTGAGTTCTGATAAAAAACATATCGAATGGCTGCCGAAAGAAAATACCAGAGAATCTTTTCGTAATGCAAAATTAATATTAGTTTTTCCAGGTCAAGGTAGCCAGTACATTGGCATGGGAAAGAATCTATATGAGTCAGTACCATTGTTTAGAACAATCTTTGATCAATTGATTGATAAAGCTCAAGGATTTACTGAATTAAATATTCGAAAAATATTTTTTTCTAATCAGCAATCTGTTCAGGATCTAGAAATAGCTCAGCCAATGTTGTTTATTTTTGAGTTTGCATTGGCAAAATTTCTATTTACATTAGGTTATAAAACAGATGCATTCATTGGCCACAGTCTTGGTGAATTCACTGCGGCAGCCTTGGCCGGAGTTTTCGAGTTCACTGATGTGTTTCGGCTATTAGAATATCGTGCAAAATTAATTAAAACATTACCAACTGGGCAAATGCTTTCGGTGGCCTTAACAAAGGTAGAACTTGTCGATTTGATTGGTAATGACAAGCTGGACATAGCAGCTGAGAATAGTTCACGCTCTGTTGTAGTTTCGGGTGCTGATTCTGAAATTGAAAAGTTAAAACAAATATTGAATTCTAAAAATATCGTATTTTTACAAATTAATAGTACACATGCTTTTCATTCTCGTATGATGCAGGAGTTAAAAAAACCATTGCTAGAGTTTTTAAATTCAATCAATTTGCAAGATCCTGAATCGAAAATATATTCTACTATTGAGCCAAAATCGTCTAATTTTTCACTCAAAGAATATTGGGCAGAACATTTATTAAAACCTGTTGAGTTTAAATTGTGTATTGAATCATTGTTGCTTGAAAATTCTTTAGAAAACGAAGGATCGTCTGCACAACCTATCGTTTTTTTAGAAGTCGGTCCCAAACGAGGTTTGTCACAGTTGATTAAAAAAATAACTAATTCCGCTCAGATTGAAAGCCCTACTGCTAAACACAACAACAATATTTTATCAATTTCAATGTTGTCAGACCAGGCTCAAGAGGAAAATTGGTTCATGTATAAGGCAATCGCAGAGCTCTGGGTGCACGGAGTGGACAGTAAAGATCCTGAGCAGTTTTATGCATTTGATGATCGACATCGAATGCCAGTTGCAACAACGGTTTTTGAGAAAAATATGATTTCATTACCATGGAAAATAAATGGTCAGTCTACAGTTTTTGATATGAACGAAAAACAAAGAGAGGATGCGGAAATGCAAATCCCAGCAAATCAACAAAAAATAACAATAATCGATGAATTGGCAAGTATGTTTGGCAATGCAACAGGATTGAGTATTGGGAGATCAGAATCAGATACCAGTTTTTTTAACATGGGTATGGATTCTTTGTTTTTAACTCAGATTGCACTTTTGATAAATCGCAAATGGAATGTGAACATTTCATTTCGCATGTTGATGGAAAAAATAACGACAATGTCTTTGTTGGCCGATTATTTAATTGAAAATTGTGAGATCAAACCTGCGAAAAATTCTGACCATCAAAATCGTATCGTTAATGATTCACAAAATTCATTTTCTCCTGATTATAATTCTATGCAAATAAAAGAACCTGTTATTCAGGGTAAACAATCTAGCATAAACAACAGTCGATCTCGTCATTCGGTTTTATCAAACACAATGAATCATAATATTTCTTCTGTGGTTAGCGAACAATCACATTCACAAAGTTCGCAATTAACAAACTTATTTAATCAGCAATTAGAAGTCATGCGTGAGCAGTTGGCTTTGATGCAAAATATATCTAATGTTCAGATAAAAAATAATTTTTCTGAAAATGAAAACGACAACATAAATCATGTTATAATTGAAAAAAATGAGAAACAGCCTCCGGTCCAGACTTTTGGTGCTGGCGCTAGGATTACATTAAAAAAATCATTAACTTTAAATGATGAACAACGAAGAAAAATCGCTTCGTTTGCCCGGGAATACAATCAGCAAACACGACAATCAAAATTATTTACTGAGAAAAGCAGATCGCAACACGCAGATCCACGCGCAGTAACGGGCTTCCGTCCTGAAACAAAAGAATTTGTTTATCCAGTGGTCGTTGAGAAATCTTTAAATCAATACTTATGGGATTTAGATGGGAATCGATATATTGATATGACCTGTGGTTTTGGATCGAATTTTTTTGGAAATGGTCATTCACGAATTAAAAAGGCTATTCAAGACCAATTAGAAAATGGAATTGAAATTGGACCACAACATCCACTGACTGCTAAGGTGAGTGAGCTGATGTGTGAAATGACAGGGCATGATCGTGTCGCATTTTGTAATACTGGATCTGAGGCCGTGGTCGGTGCACTGCGAATTGCAAGAACCATCAATGGCAAAAATAAAGTTGTGATTTTCAGCGGATCATATCACGGTATAGCGGATGAGATGATTGTCAGAGCACAGGCTCAAGGTATTTCATTCCCAGCTGCGGCTGGGATTCCACCTGAAGCTGTAGCACAGGTGAAAGTTTTAGATTATGGTACCGAAGAGTCTTTAAAATATATTTTAGAAAATGCCGACGATATTGCAGCTGTTCTTGTTGAGCCTGTGCAGAGTCGTCGCAGTTCTTTTCAACCGCATGAATTTTTAAAAAATTTACGTTTGCTGACAAAAGAAAAAGATATTTGTTTGATATTTGATGAAATCATTACGGGGTTTCGTATTCATGCCAAAGGTGCTCAAGGGTTTTTTAATATCCAGGCAGATGTATGTACCTATGGAAAAATTGTAGGTGGTGGCATGCCCATTGGAATGATTGCAGGACAGAAAAAATATATGGATGCCTTGGACGGTGGGTCTTGGCAATATGGCGATCAATCCTCGCCACAAGTTGGTGTTACTTATTTTGCCGGAACCTTTGTGCGACATCCTTTGGCTTTGGCTGCAAGCAAAGCAGCGCTTGAGGTTTTGCAAGAGGGCGGACAAGAGATGATTGACGACCTAAATTTAAAAGCTAAAAAGTTTATTGATCAATGCAGCATAATGTTTGATGAATACGATTTTCCGATGACTATGGATTCGTGTGGCAGTCTTATGAAGCCACGATGGACATCCGAATTACCAGCTTCTGAATTGTTTTTTGCAGCTCTGCGATTTTATGGGGTTCATACTTATGATGGATTTCCTTGGTTTGTTAATTTAGCTCACACCAGTCTGGATCTAAACGAAGTTTTAAAAAGTCTTCGTCAGGCTATTTTAATGATGCAGGATTTAGGATTGTTTCAATCAAAACAGGTGATTTCGTCAGACAAAGTTAAATCTGAAATTTTTGATGCAGAAAAACCACCTTTGTCCAATGCACGCTTAGGAAAAGATAAGGATGGAAATCCGGCTTGGTTTGTCGAGAATGAAAAAGGAAAAAGGCAGTGGTCGTTACTCAATCGTTTAAGAGAGTTATTAAAAATGCAAAAAGATTTGCCTGAAAATAACATTTTGAATACAGATTCTCGAATGGAGAAATTAGATCCATTTCGTGATGGCGAGCTATCCTATTCTGGATTGATGACGCCAGAGCAGCGAGAAATTTGGATCCATATGCAGATCGATCCTCAGGCAACACTTTGTTATAACGAATGTGTATCATTAGATCTGGCTGGAGAGTTGAACGTTGAAGCTTTTAAAAAGGCTATAAATTTACTTTGTATTCGTCATGAATCATTGCGTATGACATTTAGTCCGAATGGGAAATTCTTTTTTATCAATAGTAATGCAAAGGTTGATATAAATTTTATTGATGCGACAGAAGATTTTGAATTAAAAACAGCACAAAGAAAAAAAGAACAGGTCGAGAGCCCTTTGGATCTATTAAAGGGGCCATGTTTTCGTATCGATCTCTTGAAAAAATCAGAAACTCAGTGGACTGTTTTATTGTGTTTGCATCATATTATATGTGATGGCTGGTCGATGGCTGTTTTGCTCAATGACCTTTGTTATTTTTATGAAACTCATGCGCACGGCATTGTTGTTGGTGGAGAACTCAGTCAAACAATCCCATTTCGTGAATATGCCGCTTTGCAAATTGATAATAACAGTATACAGAAAAAATCAGCGCAAGAGTTCTGGAACAAAGAAATAAAAAAGAATGGTCATGTAAATTCCAGTTTTGCTAGGTCCATTAATAAGTCGTTTGATAAATTGCAAAATAAATTTCGAACTTTAAAAAGCGACCGATTGGATTTGTTTTTAGAAAAAAACCTGGTTTTAGAGCTAAAATCTAGAGCTAAACAAAGTCATGTCAGTCTTTATAATTTGTCGATGGCATTATTTCAAGTTGTGCTATTAGATCAGTTACGAACAGACAATGAGTCTGCCATTGATACAGTGATTGGTGTAGCCGTTGCGCCACAAGCCAGTGGAATCAATACTGTCGGTCATTTGACACGTTTATTGCCATTTTATCAAAATCTATCTGTGCAGAGTACTTTAAAAACTCTTATTGAGAATGTTCGCAGTAAATTATTCGATGTGATCGATTACCAAGATGTTTCATATGGACAGTTATTGCAGATGAATTCATTGGAGAATCGCAATCCTAATTTGAATCCATTATTTAGTTTGGTTTTTAATATTGACCAACAAGCTCCAAATCAGGGTTTGTTTTTTTCTAAACTGACCGGCCGTTTATCGATAGTAAAAAGATCTTATGAAAATTTCGAAATGTTTATAAATATGGTATCTTTTGCAGATGAGATATCATTCGAAGTGCAATACAATCAAGAGTTGTTCAGTGTTCAACAAGCAACTCAAGTTATTACAAAATTTCAAACAGTTTTAAAAAAGTATTTGCAAAGTACAGAGTCAAATTCTGACATTCTACTTGGTGATTTGCTAGAAGAAGACAAATATGAGAAAGACGTTCAATTTCAACCTCAATCGGCATTACTGAAACATAATAGTTTCAACATTAGCGCAGACTCACAGCAAGAGACAAATGAACGTAAAATTATAAATAACATAGAATATTTAAATTCTCAAAAAAACATAAGTGTAAAAACAAATGAAACTCATCATGATGTTAATTCAGACAACTCATTAATTAATCAAGATGAGTTAAATAAAATTATTCAAATTTCTCAATTGTGGTCCCAAGTCTTAAATCAAGATATCTATTCACAGATTATAGATTCAAAAAGTGACCTTTTGGATGATCATTTTTTTCAAGTTGGCGGACATTCTTTGCTGGCGATTGATCTTTCTCAAAAAATACAAGAAAAATGGAACATTAAATTTTCTGTTAAAGAGGTCTTTTTAAATCCAAGCATTCGTCAATTATCTTCACGATTACAACAGCTGTTGTCAGAACAAACCGTGACTCTGTACAACCCTGAACAAGATGTTAAAGATAGTCTAAATCTGAAGATGATTGATGCTCTTGATCTTAAAGCGAAAAATATGAACACGGAGCCGAAGGCGATAAATAATATGGAGCCGAAGGCGATTAGCAATACAGAGCCGAAGGCGATTAGCAATACAGAGCCGAAGGCGAATAATTATCTCGTGCCGAAGACAAAAACTCATTCGCAACCAAACTCAACGACAATTCAAAATCAAACATTTGAATTTAATAAAAGTCGTTCAAACAAACTCAGCATCAACCAGTCGCAAACTGTTTATTTAGAAAAAATGAACCCTGGTACAAGGGTTCACCATCTTCCTGCTGCCTTTCGTATTAAGACCTTTGTTAGGCAGGATATTCTAGAGCAAGCATTAAATCTAATTGTTGAAAATCAAGAGGTCCTACGCACTGGTATTGTTACCGAAAATGGATTGGCTGTTCGAAAGATTTTTTCTGATGTAAAAATACACGTCGAAAGACAGGCGGTTAAAGAAAACGAACTACCCTCAGTTCTACAAGCTGCGACAATGTTCAATTTTGATTTAACAAAGCCTCCTTTGTTAAAAGTAAGTATTTATGATCTTGGTGCGCATGATTGTGTTGTGTTTATTTTGGTTCATCATGCTATTTGGGATGGTTGGAGTTTTGATATATTTTTTGAACAATTGGATAAAGCATACAATGTTTTGAGTAAAGGGTTTTCTGAGACATTGGATCTAAGACCTCGGAGTCAATACAGTGATTTTATCGATCACCAAGAAACGTATTTTAAAAGTGACAAGTATTCTGAAGATAAAAAATATTGGCAATCACAATTGCAGCTACCTTTGCAAGTATTGGAATTTCCAGTAGATAAATCACGAACTGAAAATATCAGTTCAGCATGCGCTTCGGCTCAGTTAAATATTCCAATAGAATTACAAAATAAAGTTCGCGAATTTTCTGTCGAATATAAAACGTCATTGTATAATATATTTTTAACAGTACAAAATATTGCATTGGCCAAGTACTGTTCGCAAAATGATATTATTATTGGGTCGGCTGTCCGCGGAAGACCTCAGCAAAAGTTTTCTGATACCTTGGGGTATTTTGTTAATATTTTGCCGATACGAACGAATATTGATTTTGAGCTTAATTTTATGGCTCATTTACAGCGTGTTCAAGAGAAATGTTTGCTGGCATATGATCATCAAGAATTTCCGACTCAGCACATGCTGATGGAGCTAAACAAACAATATAAAAAAAATGATCTTTCTTCGGCGGTATCATTATTTCAAACATTTTTTTCATATCAAGATGTGCATAATCGCCGTGGCCAATTTGCTGGAAAAAGTTATTCACAAATAAATGTGGATCGTACAGAGGCCTATACAGATATCGATATGTGGATGCGTGTTTCAGAAACAAAAATTGATGGCGGATATGAGTATCGCAAGGATTTATTCTCAACCGTGACAATGCAGCGATTCTGTGAATACTTTGTTCACATTTTGGAACAACTAACTTCTAGTCCAGAAATTCCTTTATCTCATTTGCAGTTACCAAGCAAACATTTGCAGTTACTTGAAAATGACTGGGCACATGGTGAAAAAGACAATCAAGAATTTGTTTCTTTTGTTTCATCTTTCCAATCCATTGCGAGAAAATTTCCTAAAAAAATTGCCGTCATTGGAGATGTTGGTTCAGTAAATTATGAACAGTTAGATTTGTTATCTGAAAAACTAGCAATATATCTGCAAAAACGTGGAATCGGCGAGGGTGATCTGGTTGGATTGTGTCTCAGCCGAAATACAAACCTACTGGTTTCAATATTAGCAGTGATAAAGGTCGGCGCTGGATTTGTACCAATGGATCCGTTTTTTCCTAAAGATAGATTGCAGTTGATGGTCGAAAATTCAAGTGCCCAGTTGATTGTCACTGAGGATAGTTTTGCTCAACTGTTTTCAAATCGATGTGAGATTTTAAATATTCAAGAGTTTAGTAAATTATCAGTAGGCCCCAGTTTGCTGATGAAAACTGAAATAAAGCCAGAGCAGACATCTTATGTGATTTATACATCTGGTAGCACAGGCGTACCAAAAGGTGTCGAGGTCTCGCATTTATCTTTATTAAATTTTATGCAAGCTATGCACAGATTGAACATTGTGACAGAGTCCGATCGGTTGTTGGCTGTGACTACATTTAGTTTTGATATATCAATACTGGAGCTTTTATTGCCATTGTTTTGTGGTGCAACAGTTTGTTTGGCAACCCGTGAACAATGTATGGATGGCGAAGAAATTAAAAAACTCTTACAACAATATCAGGTCACGGTCATGCAGGCGACGCCGACCACCTGGCGGATGTTGTTGGCATCTGGATATGTCAAGGATCAAAATTTACGAGTCTTGTGTGGTGGTGAGTCTTTTCCAAAAGATTTAGCGGTACAATTGTTGGCGGGTTTCCGTGATGTTTGGAACATGTATGGACCAACAGAAACAACTATTTGGTCTACATGTGCAAAATTAGTAAAAGGCAAGCAGATCACAGTAGGTAAGCCCTTGCTTGAAACATTAATTTATATTTTAGATGAAAATATGCAACCTGTACCAATTGGTGTATCAGGAGAGGTTTTTATTTCAGGTCGAGGAGTCTCTACAGGATATTTTTTGCGACCAGATTTGAATAAAACCAAGTTTAAATTTTTAAAAAACAATTCGAAAGCTTTTGCCACTGGTGATTTGGGTCGCTGGACATCGGATGGTGAGCTTATAATTTTAGGACGCTCGGATCGTCAAATTAAAATGCGAGGTTATCGTATTGAATTGGGCGAAATTGAATATCAACTGCGTATGTATTTTGCGGTGAAAGAGGCCGTTGTATTTACATACAGAAATGCCCAACAAGAAATAGTAATCGGCGCTGCTTTAGTGTTGAATCCTGATTGTGTTTTTGATGAAAGAAATTTGCGTCAGTTTTTAGCTCAGAATTTGCCAACGTATATGATTCCGTCATCATTTATGAACATTAATGAGATTCCATTGACCCCGAATCGTAAGGTAGATGAGAACAAATTAAGAGAAATGATTTTATCTGAAAAACAAAATGCAAAAGCTATAACGAAAAACAGCTTTTCTGAGATTTCAGCATCTTCGTCTATGCCTGCAAATACTGAAACATTAAGAAATATTTGGCGTCAGGTATTGAATATTGATGAAATATTAGATGATGATAATTTTTTTGATTTAGGTGGTTATTCATTGCTGGCTGTGCAATTGGCGACTTTAATTGAGGATCGTTTGCAATTGCAAGTTCCCTTGGCTATGTTGATCAAGGCAAAGGATTTTGCAGAATTTTGTCAAATTGTTGATTCTGCATTGAATCTACGAATAGACGCCAAATCAGAAATTTCAAAAAAGGACTTTCAATTTCAATCACTGATTGAAATTTCTCGTACAGGTGTGAACTCGCCATTACTTTGTTTTCATGGGGTTGGTGGCAATGTTTTAAATTACGTACAATTATTGCCGGCTTTGAAAAATCAGAGACCACTGTTAGCTTTTCAGACTCGGGCTTTGGATGGAATTTCTAGTGTAAGAAAAAACATTGAAGAGATGGCCTCGGATTATATTGTTGAATTACAACAATTGCAGCCTCATGGACCTTATGTATTAGCCGGCGGCTCAATGGGCGGAATGTTAGCCCTTGAGGTAGCACAGCAGTTGATTAAGAGTGGTCAGGTTGTTGAAAAACTAATTATGTTTGATACCTTTGGTCCTGACATTAATTTAAAAAAATATCGTTCAATTCAGCGAGTGCCATTCTTAAGACGTTTGCAATCGGCCTTTCGCTCTCGGATGGCGCATGCGGTACGTATGTTGTTTATTGCGTGTTATTCGATGATTGGCAGACAATTGCCAACAGAGCTGTTGCTTAAGAAAATTCAAAAAGAAAATTATCAGGCATTGCTGCGATACAGACCTGAAGCCTATTCAGGAGATTTGTATCTAATACGCAGCCAGCGAAAAGATGAGGGTGTCTATAGTGATTTGTTTATGGGTTGGAGATCTTGTATAGAGGGCAAGATTTTCGTAACTGAAATTGACAGTTCTCATGAGCAGTTTATTGAAAGCCCCTATTTGATATCTGAATTGAGTGCTATTCTGGAAAACCAAATTAAATAGAGCTCATCACAAAAATACCACTTTATCAATCTTGATCAAATTGATTTGATCAAGATTTGAACGTAATCGTAAAATATAAAAAAATCAGACAAACACATCTTTTAAATAGTTTTTAATTGGCTAGATAGGTATTATTTTATTTCAGGCTATTTTTTAAAAGTAAGGTCTAGGTTTAAAATGGCAAATGAAAAACAAATCGTTCATTTAAAAAAATACTCACGACGTAGTTTGTTGGTTTTTCCCGATTCGCATCCTGATGCTGATTCGATATTAAATCCACCACAGGTCCCGCCAAATGGTGAGTTGGATCAGGTGCAAAAAAATATTTTTGAGTCTAGACAAGTGTTTTCAAGCTATATCTCAAAAAGTGTAATTGATATTTTTGAAAAAATCCCTTTTTGGCAGCAAGCAAGTCCGATTCTTTTGGGGTCCTGGGGGCGTGATGAGTTGTGTCCTCAATCTGATATTGATATATTATTTTTAGGCCCAGAAGATATTGTTAAATCTGTCGTCGATAAAATTCAAGAAGCTGGATTTCGTTTGCGTTATCGAATTCCTGAAGATGTTAATGATTGGTCTGTTGGTGTGGATGTGACGGATATTTTGGCTTTGTGGCAGGCCAAAGCTGTTTTTTCTGAAACACAATATTTGTTGAACCAGCAAAAAAGTAAAATATTTAGCTCAATACAATTAAAAAAGAAAATTGTTCGACATTTGTTGTTAGAGAGAAAACAACGAGCGACGCGTTTTGATTCTATTCAAAGTTTTTTGGAACCAAATATTAAATTTGGCGCGGGTGGTTTGCGGGATTTATTTCAAGGCGAAGTCGTGTTAGATTTGTTTCCTCAATGTTTTGTAGAATCTGGGCATGAGCGTGCCATTTTGCAATACTACCGCGAGTTTTTTTTGTTGCTCAGGCAGAAGATGCAGTGGCAGGGTTTGAGTGATATTTTGTTAGCGTCTGAGCAAATTGAACTGTCACGTTGGTTTGGCTTTGCCAGTGAAAAAGAAATGATGCGAGAGATTCATCGTGGTTTGTCTCGAGTTTCTTTTTATAGTGAATGGATTTTGCATACGGCTATCAAGAAAAAAGAACAAAACAAGAAGAAAATATTTTCTTCTTTATTGGGGATGGCAAAGGCTCTTAAGAAAGACTCTTCTATTCTGAATCAATACCAGGTTCGTCTGCAATTAAATAAAGTAGCTGGGTCTACCGGCACGCAAAAGAAATTTCGAGGTTTGTTGTCTCAAGCTGAATTGAATTTGCAACGCAAACAAATTCTTCAAGAACTCTTAGCTCCCAAAACAATTGTTTCGAAAACTCAATTGATCAAACATGATCAGTGGGTTCAATCTGTTTTTCGGTCGCGATTGATTGATAAACTGTGCCCTAGATTTTCACGTCTTGTTGGTTATGTTCAGCATGATCAATATCATCGCTACACGGCTGATGCTCATATTATGCAAGTCTGTCGAGAACAGTTGCGCGGAAGATTGATAAAGGGGCGCATGGCCTCGTTGATAAAAAAAATGTCAAAAAAAGACTGGCAAATCATTGCGTGGACCAGTTTGTATCACGATTTGGCCAAGGGATTACCCGATGATCATAGCAATCTGGGCAGTGACTGGGTCGCGCTAGATTTTAAAAAGTGGCAGATCGACAAAGATGTGATCAAAGAAGTAAGTTGGATGGTACGCAATCATTTACAAATTTCTCAAGCTGCGTTTCGCAAAAATTCACAATCGCCTCAGACCTGGCAGGATTTGCAAGATGTTGATATGAATATTGAGCGAATGTATAGGCTCAGCCTTTTTACGGTGTTTGATATTTTAGGAACCAATCCAGAAGCCTGGACTGATTGGAAAGAGCGGTTGCTGTTGGATTTGATTCACAGATATGAATCTCAAACGGCACAAGGTTATTTGCAATTACGAAAAAGTAAATTGCCAGTCGAATTTTTGTCTGGTGTTGATTTGCAAGTTTTCGAAATGTTTTCTCCAGAATCGCTGCATAAAGATTTACAAGCGCTGGCCACACAAAAACAGAGTTGGGGTTTGCTTGTCGATAGGAAGAAGAATTTTTGGTTACGTTATTATCAAAAAAATGATGAGTCCGGATTGTTGTCGCGTCTGACGACGAATTTGTATTTGCAAGGGGTTTCGATACAACATGCCGTCATTCACACGTTGCCAGAAAACTTTGGCGTCTACGATTTGTTTCAAGTCCAATCTAAAAAATATTCGCGTTCTCAAATTGATAAAATGATTGATCGTTTGCAAAAAATGACTGAGGTCGTAGATTCAGATGCTCAAGCTCAAATCAAATTACCAAAGCTTGAGTATCTTGATTTGCAAGTTGTTGGAGAAAATGAAAGTGTATTTACGTTTTCATTGCGAGGAATTGATCAGAAGGGTTTATTGTTATCTGCAGTTTATCACTTGAAAGAGCTCAATTGTGAAATTTTGTCGGCCAAGGTTCACACCTGGGGTCGACAAATTGAAGATGTTTTTGAAATCAAACAAAATGATCTGACACGAAATAAAGAATTGTTTTTAAAAAGCCTTAAAGATCGACTGACCTAAAAGGCGGTTAGTTCACGCCAATATAGCTATCAAAATTGCAAACAACTTTTCGTTTGCAAGAGCAAGTATAAATATCCTTTGGCGTAGCGGGGAGTGCTGCTGGTGTAGTGATGCTACATTTTTTACCCTCAGCACATTCTTGGTCTGCCTGGCTTGGATCGGTTGTGGTTAAAACTAAATACTGATCTTGCGGGCCAGGGGTCGAGCTTGAACAATCTTTTTTTGTGTTTTGACTGTCAGGTGGAGTACTGGATGTATAATCAATCTTCTTATAAAGTGAACCAGCAGGTGTTGCTCCGCCAGCAGGTGCGGACCAAGCACTGGTGCTGCCCAGCAAGTTGCCGCTGCCATCATTGGTCATTA
>JACCDN010808566.1_pt1 | contig 16510 bp, 16 predicted proteins | sample 7441691 | NCBI WGS metagenome assembly JACCDN01 (sample SAMN15323439, study PRJNA562643) | freshwater metagenome | isolation source: river surface water | place: USA:Blue River Watershed | collected 2017-08-16
GGGCGATACAATTTGCAATGCATTTTAAATAAAGGAATTTTCCCACCAATCAAAGGCAAATTAATCGGTAGTCCCTGAGAAATTTGCGAAGCAAAAAATTTAGCAAAAGGTTGTAAAACCATTCCCCATTGTGGAGGCAAACGTAGCGGAAAAGTCCAACCTTCAGAGCCCTGATGACAGACCATCAAAATAGGTGCTCCACTTTGCAAGGCAATTTCGATAAAACGAGGCGAGCGGAATTCGCCCAGAGTTTTCACGTCAGAAAAAAAGGTATTTGCCCCTTCGGGAAATAAAACCAAATCTGTTTTGTCTTCTTTTTGAAAATGTTCAACCAATTCATCAAATGACAGGGCTCGATTAGACTGAGTAAAAAAATGTGCGAATTTTGCACCCAGTGGGTTGGTATAAAACCATTTGTCGGCAACACCCAGTGGGATGCGATCGCCTGCACCAGCTTCTACAAATTTTGTTGTTAAAAGAGAAGATGCTGGGATCCAAGAAAGCGGAGCTGCGTGGTTCAGTAAGATCAACAAATGTTTTTCTTGTAGCAGCTCCGAGAAATCGGGCGAAGATTTGAATTCAGATTGAACCATCACCGAATCGCAGATCGCTTTCATTAATTCAGCATATTCGGAAACAGTTCGCATTAGACTCCTAAATAACTGCGTCTGACGTTGTCGTCATTAAGCAGATCAAGTCCCTTTCCTTCCAAGGTTACTAAACCAGTTTCAATGACGTAGGCTCGATTAGAAACCTTCAAGGCCATTCGCGCATTTTGTTCAACAAGGAGAATGGTCATACCCTGAGAATTTACTTTTTTCACTATATCAAAAATTTGTGACACGATACGTGGTGCTAAACCTAATGATGGCTCATCCAACAAAAGTAGTTTAGGTCTCGCCATCAGTGCTCGAGAAATTGCCAACATCTGTTGTTCGCCACCTGACATGGTGCCAGATAATTGACCGATACGTTCTTTCAATCTTGGGAAAAGCTCAAAACACATTTCTAAATCTTTTTTGATTTCAGCTTTGTCACTGCGCCAGTAAGCGCCCATTTCTAAATTTTCTAAGACCGACATTTGTGGAAACACGCCGCGTCCCTCTGGAGATTGTGCCAAACCAAGGCTGACTCGTTGGTAAGCCTTAACATTTTGCAAAGATTTTCCATCAAGCAAAACTTCACCTTTGGATTCGACGATTCCTGACAATGCACGCAATGTTGTGGTTTTACCAGCGCCATTGGCGCCAATTAACGAAACGACCTCACCACGATTGACGTGAAAACTGATGCCTTTCAAAGCGTGAATGGATCCGTAGAATACTTGTAAATCTTTAACTTCTAAAATTTTATCGGATGACATCAGTGACCCCCATGAAATTCTTCATCAGTGCCCAAATAAGCTTCGATGACTTTGGCAGAGTTTTGGATGTGACGAGGAACTCCCTCATCAATTTTGCAACCATGATCTAAAACAACGATTCTTTCGCAAATTCCCATAACCAGTTTCATATCATGCTCGATCAAAAGAACAGTCAGATGAAAATCTTTTCTAATCTTAGCAATCGTTTCCATCAAATGATGAGTTTCATTGTGATTCATTCCCGCAGCAGGTTCATCTAAACAAATCAATTTCGGATCCGTTGCAAGTGCTCTAATAATTTCTAATTGACGTTGTTCGCCGTATGGCAAAGAGCTAGAATCATCATTTGCTTTTTTATCAAGGTTGAAAATCGATAACAAATGCATGGCTTTTTCGTGTAATTCTTTTTCTTGTCTGTGATAATTTTCAGTTTTTAAAACTGAATCCAACAATCCATATTTGATGTGTTGACCGGCGCCGACTTTAACATTATCGATAACAGAAAGATTTTTAAAAAGACGAATATTTTGAAATGTTCTAGTCATTCCCATTCGTGAAATTTGATAAGGTTTAAAAGTTTTTAAACTTTGACCATCAAACATCACATCACCTGAGGTCGGTTTGTAAACACCAGTGAGCATATTGAATACCGTGGTTTTACCCGCGCCATTGGGGCCAATCAAGCCGATCAATTCACCTTTGTTTATTTGAAATTCAAGACTGTCGACTGCTTTCAAGCCACCAAACTGCATGGTGATGTTTCTTGCCTCTAAAAGAGGTGTTACATTTGCTGACATTATTGCGCCCCTTTTCTTTTAAAGTTTTTAAAGAAGGTGGTGATCTCGTTGCTGCCGAACAAACCTTTAGGACGAAGAATCATTAACAAGATTAACGACAAAGAATAAATAATCATCCGCAAATCCACACCAGTGATTTCTTGTAGAGGTCTTAAGGCCTCAGGCATAAGGGTGATGAATGCTGCGGCTAACAGAGAGCCCGTCAAGCTTCCCATGCCACCTAAGACAACGATGATGACGGCATCCACACTGCGCATGAATGAAAATGAAGACGGATTCAAATAATTTGCATAGTGGGCAAATACGGAGCCGGCGATACCAGCAAAAAAACTGGAAAGAACAAAGGCGCGAACTTTTGATTGAGTTGTATGTACACCCATAGATTGTGCGGCAACTTCGTCTTCGCGCACACTTAAAAAATTTCTGCCATGTGCAGAGCGCACTAGGCGCCAAATAGTTAAAAAACAAATCAAAGCCCAAATGATTGCATGTGTATAACCGATTACAAATTTACTGATAACGAATCCACCAAGATCCCAGTCGGTAGGTCCGGCGATACCATACATTCCACGTGCACCACCAACAGATTGCATGTTCAGTAAAATCACGCGAATGATTTCTCCGAAACCCAAGGTCACGATGGCAAGATAATCACCTTTGAGTCTCAATGAGGGCAAACCCACACACAAACCAGCAAGGGCTGCAACGCTACCACCGCAAAGAGCCAAGAAAAAGAAATATGGAATTTGCAAACCACCACCGGGCATAACAATCACAGTGCTTAGAAATGCAGAGACATAAGCGCCGACTGCCATAAAGCCAGCGTGGCCTAATGAGAATTGTCCAGTGTAACCGTTTACTAGATTCAAGCTCATGCCTAAAATCATATTGATAATGACATAAATTAATAACAATTGAATGTACGAATTGAAAGAGACATCAACCAGACAGCCAATGGCAAAAAGAATAACAAAACTAAGTAAAGGAATTTTGAGGGATTGTTTTAAATTGTTCATGATTAGACTTTCTCCACGCTGTTTTTACCCAAAAGACCAGACGGGCGAAAAATAAGAATAATAATTAAAATTCCAAAGGCAAAAGCATCGCGATATGTTGATGACCAATAGCCAACAACCATTTCTTCAGATACTCCCATGATGACTCCACCAAGCACTGCGCCTGCGATGCTGCCAATGCCACCAAGAACAGCGGCAACGAAAGCTTTCAAGCCAATCATGGCGCCCATCAATGGTTCAATTTTTGGATATTTCATACCGACAAGAACGCTGCCAACACCCGCCAGTGATGAACCAACAACAAAAGTAAACATGATAATACGATCTGTATTTACACCCATCATGCTAGCAACATTCATATTCGCACTCACTGAGCGCATCGCTTTGCCAAGCTTGGTGTGATAAATTAAGAAATTTAAAAGAAACATCATGCAAACAGTAACGCCAAGAACTGCGATGTCTAAACTTTTCAGTTGCACTCCGCCGATTTCGGCAATGACCGAATCTTCCAAAACACTTGGAAAAACTTTTGGATCCGCACCAAAGATAACCTGCGCAGAATATTGTAATAACAAAGACACGCCAATCGCCGTAATCAAAATATTTAACTTCGGAGCTTTACGAAGTGGGCGATAAGCAAAACGCTCAATAGCCAAGCCTAAAACACTGCAGCCAACCATTGCGGCAACTAGCAAGATAATCAATGTTGAAATACCTGGTTTGTTTTCAATTTGCAAAAGTCGAGCTGTATAATACGACGCAAACGCCCCTATCATATAGACGTCTGCGTGAGCAAAGTTAATCAATTGCAGAATCCCGTACACCATGGTGTAGCCAAGAGCGATCAAAGCATAAATGCTTCCTAAACTGATCCCGTTAATAGCATGTTGTATGAAATCCTGCATGTGAGCCTCGCGCTTATGGATTAACTGTTGTTACGTATTTATTTTCAGTACCGTGAACTTGAACAACCACTGCTGATTTAACAGCGTTGCGTTTTTCATCGATTGAAATTTTACCAGTTGCACCTGGAAAATCTTTGATCTTAGCCAACTCATCACGAATCGCTTGTGGTGTGATCTCAGCTGTATTTTCTATCGCTTTTAACAAAATTCTTGTTGCATCGTAAGCCACTGACGACAATCCATTTGGTTGATTGTTGTATTTAGCTTTGTATTTTGCCATGAACTCAACAGCATTTGGATCCGTGCTTTCTGTCGAGTAGTGATTAGAAAAATAACTGCCTTCAACAGCCTCTTTACCAATCTCTGATAGTTTTGTTGAATCCCATCCGTCGCCACCCATCAATGGAGCTTTTATACCCAGCTCACGAGCTTGACGTGCTATCAGACCAACCTCAGTGTAATATCCTGGGATGTACAGACCATCTGGATTTTTTGATTTCAATTGAGTCAATTGACCTTTGAAATCCACGTCTTGTGATTGATAACTTTGATCACCAACAATTTCGCCACCCAATTCTTTAAATTTTGCAGCAAAAAAATCAGCAAGACCTACAGAGTAATCTGATTTTACATCACGAAAAATCGCAACTTTTTTAAGTTTCAAATTTTCATATGCAAATTTCGCCATCACAGTTCCTTGAAAAGGATCAATGAAACAAGCGCGGAAAATAAAATCTCCGACTTCAGTAACTTTTGGATTTGTCGAGCTAGGTGACATCATCGGAATTTTTTTATTTTGTGCTATTGGCGCAACGGCCAGCGAACGAGAGCTTGCAACCTCGCCCATTAAAGCGACAACTTTTTCTTGTTCGATTAAACGAGTGGCAACACTGGCAGCTTCTTCGGCTTTGCCTTGATCATCCATTGTGATCAATTTGATTTTTTTGCCTTTGATTCCGCCTTTAAGATTGGCTTCGTCAATTGCTAAACGAATACCATTGTCAGTGCTTTGGCCGAATGTAGCTTCTGAACCTGACATGGAGCCGAAATGGCCAATGAGAATCTCATTGCTTGCTTTTTTTGTGCAGCCATTAAGGGCTGAGCTGATCGCAATTAAACCTGCGATATAAGTTAATTTTTGCAAAATATTTTTCACTATGTTCCTCCTGTTTGGACACTCCTCAGTGTGACGAGAATTTGTCCCCTAGGCTAGAAAATTTTTGCACAAGTCTAAGGAAAACAGACCCGCAAATATTGGACTGTTTTCGTTTACTCGGAAAAATGATCTTAGTGTTAAGATTTGTATGCGACATCCATTCCAAGCAGAGCTTTAATTTATTGCGTCCTCGTGCTCGTCTGGGTGTTTAGGTTTTTGACAGTGTGACGCTCTCGGGTCTTTCATTTGACTGACGTCGGGTAACATAACATTTGCAAAAATATTATAGATGGGAATTCGTTGAGATTTTACCTTGGCAAAAGACTCTCAACAGTATTTTTTCTCTGCCTTGTTAGATCTCTAATTCGCCAACATATGGGTCAAGTCCACATACTGCTTCGGAGTGTGTTTTTCTGTTTTAGTTGCTTGTTCAAGGCTGACTGAAACAATATCTTCACCGCGAACACCTAACATAATATCTGTTTGTTTTTGCAATAAGGCTTGAACGGCAGAGGCTCCCAGGCGACTTGCGAGAATACGATCATTGGCAGTCGGTGAGCCGCCTCGCTGTTGGTGGCCCAAAATACAAACCTTGGCATCGAAATTTGATTTTTTGCGAATCTGTTCGGCTAAATCATAAGCTCGTCCAGGTTTTTGTCCCTCGGCGGTGATCAATATTGAACTGGTTTTTCCTTTGCTGACGCCAGCTTTGATTCTTTCTAAAACATTTTCAACAGTCATCGGAATATCAGGAGTAAAAACGGCCTCAGCGCCTCCGGCAAGTCCTACATGCGAGGCGATAAAACCAGAATTTCTTCCCATGACCTCAACAATAAAAAGCCGATCATGACTGGCGGCTGTGTCGCGAATTTTATCAATCGCATCCAGTGCGGTGTTCACTGCGGTATCAAAACCAATCGTATTGTCACTGCCAAAAATATCATTATCAATAGTTCCTGGTATACCAACAATTTGTATTTGATGTTCAAGCACCAGTTGATGGGCTCCGCGAAAAGACCCATCGCCGCCAATGCAAACCAAAGCATCAATACCTTCAGCTCGTAAATTTTCTGCCGCTAGTTTGCGAAATTCAGGTTTTAAAAACTCCATACATCTGCCGGTTTTTAAAATAGTGCCGCCACGTTGAATAATATTAGCGACAGAACGAAGATTCATCGGTTGGAATTTTTTTTCTATCATACCCGAGTAGCCACCAATGATTCCTGTGACTTCTGCATTACCTGCTATCGCAGTTCGAACCACGGCGCGAATCGCAGCATTCATTCCTGGGGCATCTCCGCCACTAGTAAAAACTCCGATTTTCATATAACTCCCTCGTGTGATCTATAAAAGAATCTTCGAAAAACAATCATACAATGAATTCTTAGAACTCATCTCATAAATACCTCTTGCTGCAAATAGCTAAATTAATTTTACTCTTCGTTGCTCCTCGGCAGCTTAGCGCAACTAGGCTTTCTCGTCGCGCCTCGATTAAAATCAATTTAGCTATTTTCGCTGGTGAGGTATTTATGAGATGAGTTCTAATATTTTACAACGGAAGCTGAAAGTAAAATTTAAATTCGCATCGAATTTAAATTAAAAATAAAAAAAGCCCAGGTTTTGAGGCCTGAGCTTTTTGAATTTCTTAATTAAAAAGAAATTTTTGATATTAAAATCAAAAACTATTTAACAAGAGCTTTGAATTCTGCGCCAGCGCGGAATTTAGGAGCCCAAGAAGCTGGAATTTTGATTGCTTTACCAGTTTGTGGGTTACGGCCCATGCGAGCTTTTCTTTTAGCTTTTGTGAAAGTACCAAAGCCAACAAGTTTAACATCGTCGCCTTTTTTTACGTTCTTTTTGATAGTGTCAAAAGCGCAATTCAAAATATTTTCTGTTTGAGCTTTAGTGCATTTAGTTTCTGTAGCGATTTTTTCGATTAACTGTTGTTTGTTCATCGTGAACTCCTTCTTCGTTGTTGCTTGTTCTTCGTTATTCCTAATTGTCGAACCTCTACGGCCCAGCCAGACAATTAGAGGGCTTAATTTATTCTGCGTCAAAGATTTTTTGATTTTCAGAGGTTTGCGTCACCGCAGAGATGCGATAATGTTCAATTATGTTCGTTTGAATCATCATTTTCTTCAGGTTCTGTTAACATCAGATCTTGGTCTTCAATATAAACAGGTTCTTTGCTTGCAACTTTGTATTCTTCATTTGCCCATTTGCCCAAGTCTATCAATCGGCAACGTTCACAACAAAATGGACGATATGGATTTTCGCTAGAAAATAAACTGGGCTTCTTACAGTTTGGACAATTAACGAATTTTTTTGATTCCATTTATTTATCTTAGCTCTTATCTTTTTGCAGATCAAGCACGTCTGAGTTTTCAATGTAAGGTGATCTCAGATTCGCTATGTTGATCAAAGCTCAAACGAGATACAGTAAAAAAATGAATTATATTTAATTAATAAAACTATACCTAGTGTTTGATCTTTGCGTTCGTATGATTAAAAAATAATTACAGTCCACAATTGTTGCTCATGCAACGGGACATGTGTCCACTGGCTGCAACGGTTTCATTATAATAAAGAGGAAAATCCCAACCGTTATCATCCAGCTTGCCTTGTTCAACTCGAAAGCGAAGCAATAAATTGCTGCCACCATGAAAGGTCGCTCCAGCTGGTGGATATCCACGCAATTCGAAACCTTTAGAATCATTCACTGGCCAGATCGTCATGTTTAAGACCATTGGATTGTAATAACCAGCATTGTTAAATGAATTGATTCCTAAAAGTGCAGCACCAAAAATTTGTGCAAAACTTGGTAAGCTATAAGAATAAGAACTGCAATATGTTGGTGATTGGCAAGAAGTGTCGGGATAAGAACGTAAAATCAAACGAACAGTATTTGCTTGAGACGCCTCAGACAATAATACGATATCATTAAAACCTTGAATCCAAGCAGGGCAAGCCGCAGTTCCACCATTAGCATGGTCACGATCACAAACACCCATGGCTAGACGTAAAATATCACGCATTCCACTGGAGTTTAGATTGTACGTGGTTGCTTGAGTTGTAGGATAATAATAATTCATCTTCTGATTTTGCGCAAAAAATCCAACAGGAACATTTGGTACCGCCAATGTCGTGACAGGAGGAGGAGTTGTGGTTTCACCTCCCCCAGAGGAAGAGTTGTCTTTTTTGGCACAAGCCGCAGCAGCTAAAACAAAAGCGCAAATTAAAATACCTTGTTTATACATATTCAGCTCCGTCAGTTATTGAGATTCCAATAATATGAAGAGTTCAGTATTCATGCCATTTTCACAGATTATGGCCGCTGCAGATGGCAATTTGAATCGTTTTAGAGGCTTTAAATACCCATTTAATAAGACTTTTTAAGAGAGAAATTAAGATTTTTTACAAAAGTGACGCAAATTGTGGTGCTGTCAAAAAACTATACAGTTTTAAAATAGACTAAAAATACTTATGGCCTCCTTAATAAAAGGTATTCATCGACCGAAAAGTTAGCAGGCTCTTGCAAAATTATTTTGCTTGGCAGAACAACCGTAAGAGTTTTGCAAGAGCCTATTAGTTCTTATTTAACAGTAGATTCATAAATTGAAAGAATTCTTTTAAGATCATAAAAATACAATTTACTGTCTTTGAAGCCAGCAGAAACCAACAAGCTATTGTCTACAGAAACATCTAGAGCTGTAGGCTGAGAGCCGCCAACTAACGACATAACGATTCGTCCATTTTGTAAATCTATGATATCGATTTTGCCTTTAATTTTTGGATCAATGATTTCATAGTTTTTATTGCTAGTCGTTCGGTGTGAAACATAAAGATAACGATTGTTTACTGGATCCAAAACGATTGTGTTTGGATGTGCTAAATTCCATTTTTTTCCTGCAAAGTTTGGATGGTCTGCTGGATAATCTTCTAATACCATTATTTTTGCGTTGTCGCCAATCGGTGTGAGAATTTCATTCCATACGGAGGCAGCAAGCTGAGTTTTTTTATTTGCAACAGCCGCTTCAAGAATTGAAGTAAATTTAGTCAAATCAATTTTTGAAATTGCATTTCCACGCATATGGCTCAGGTAAGCATAATTTCCATCTTTTGTTATGACGATATGTCTGACGTTAACGTCTCTTCCTGCGATTGATGCGGGCAAGGGAGCCAGTTCTATTATTTGTTTGTGATGAATGGAATCAACTACAATAAGTGATCCAGTTTCGGTGGCTAATATGAGTGCATATTTTCCACCTGCAATAAATCCAACGCCTCGAGGTGCGATTTTTTTTGTATGTGGTGGCCTGCCAAAAGATGTTTTTAAGATAATTCGTCCTTTATAAAAAGAACGTCCGTCCATTGAGCCATTTTCACTCAAGCCGTGGGTGTCGAGAACCGAGATATCATCAGAAAAATAATTTGCTACATAGATGATTTCGCTGCTGTCGCCAAGATTCGGTCGACGATTAATAATTTTTGCGCCTTTTCCATTAACGGGAATATATTTTATTGTTTTAAGTGTTTCGGTATTAACGACGGTAATCATGCCGTAGCCTGGAAAAACAGAACTGTGGCCATCTCCTTCGGCTCGTGCAATCAATGCGTATTGTTCATTTTCGGTAAATTCAACTTCTGTATTTCCCATTATTCCTGTGCGAGCGCCCATAGGTGTACGTATTGTCGTTATGAGTTTTTCAGAATTAATGTCGACAACAGAGGTGCTTGGTTCGCGTTTATTAGTTTCTGGATTAAACTTCCCACACATTTCAGCAATCCAAGCGTCGTCTTTGGATGTAATTTTGAGTCCCTTTGGTTGACAGCCAACGGCTAATGTACCCAATAAAACATCTTTAGTGTGAAGAGTTTTAATGTTTTCTGCGAATGCATACTGACAAGAAGTTACTGTCATGACAGCAAGAAATAAATTGAAGAAAGTTTTATTCATTGTTTTCAATTGAGCTCCGGGTTTGAGGTGGAGCTACTTTACACGTGAATACAGAAAGGTACGACCGTCATATTTTGGACAGTAATTTGTGCTTGGTTTTTATAAAAGTGGCTTTTAAAGCTAAGTTCTATTCGATTTTTTTTGTAATATTGAAAAGCCTACAACGATTAAGCTTAAACTGATCCAGCTTGAAATTGTAAGAGATAGAAAAATCTGTCCACGGAAATCGTCACGAAAATATTCCATAATCAATCTCCCAGCACCATGCAAAATAATCCAAATGGAAAACAGCATTCCGGGATTCCATTTCTGCTCAGCCTTTTTTCTTTCAATTTGTAAAAGCAAAAGCCAAACAGACAGCTCCCAAATCAAAGCATAGATCTGAGTTGGGTGACGTAAAACATAATGCTGATCCCAACTCAGGCTGATTGCCCAAGGCCATTCACAAGCTTTGCCATAACAACATCCAGCTAACAAACAACTGATGCGACCCAGGCCATAAGCTAAAGCCATTGGTACGCTCAAAAAATCAGCCCATTGCCAGAAATTAATTTTTTTAATTTGCACAAAAATAAAACCACTCAACAGCGCTAACCAAAAACCACCATAAAAAACAAAACCACCTTGCCAAAAATAAAACATTCGAGGCCAGTTGTTGTTTTGAAAGTAATATTCTGGGTTTTCGTAAACGACATGCATAAGGCGCGCACCAATAAAACCAGTGACCATTAATAGCATGGTCAAATCTAGAACTGTGCTGGTTTCGAACTGTGGATATTTTTGAGTTCTGTTGTAAATGTAAAATAGAATAAAGGTTGATAGCAGAGATACAAATAAAACCGCTGTCGGAATGTTCCAGCCGTTGCCAAGAGACAATTCAGGAAACATCTGCTTAAGCTTTCGCTTTCTGTTTTTCTAGGGCCTTGTTTTCGAAAAACATCAAGATCAGCAAAAAGCTGACGCCACAAACGATGGCAGAGTCGGCAATATTAAATGCCGGCCAAGTGTATTTTTCATTTAAATGAAAATCTAAAAAATCGATCACATAACGAAAACGAATGCGATCTATGTAATTGCCGATAGCTCCACCAAAAACTGATGACAGTGCAAGAATTTGTTTGAAATCTGAATCATCAACAGTGCGCAAAATAAACAAAATAATTGTCAGTGCGACAGGTGGCATAGCTAAAAAGAAAATTTCACGAAAGGTGGGATGGGACTCTGCTAAAAAACCAAAAGCCGCACCAAAATTGCGAACGTAAGTGATATTGAAAAAGCCCTGAATGACTGAATGTGATTCGCCCAATTGATAATGGGTGTGAACATAATTTTTAATCAGCTGATCCAGAATGATCAACAATGCAGAAAAACCCACCAGTATCAGATACTTTTTCTTCATAACAATCCTTGTTGTATTACAGAGATACAGGCTAAACAGCGTTCTGCAATCCGTCAACTTTTACAAAATATCACGAATGCGTTTATAGCCGGCAGCGACAAGAAGTCGAAGGGCCTCAGAGTTCGTACTGAGGTTGAATTGATTTTTGACCTCTTGGATCATAGTCAATGTGTGAGCATCAAGCTCATCGGATTGCTTTGTTTCATGGCGAATTTCATGACGAATCTCATGACGAGTTTCGTGACGGGTTTCTTGTCGAGACTCTTGTTTTTCATGACGAGCTTCTTGTCGAGTCTCGTGTCTTGGTTCAATTCTAGGTTCAATCCTAGGTTCTATTCTTTGCTCTTGTCTTTCAGGTGGACGAATGCGCACGGTTGGAGGGCCTCCATTTTCACTGGGTTGGTCAACAACTTCAAATTCGCCTATCATACCGGCTAAGCTTCTTAACTCATTTTTAAAATTTTGAATGCTTGGTCTTTCAAGAGCAGCGTGTCCCTGTAGTTTAGCTTTCACAAACAAGCTGACCAAAGTATCAGGCGATGTCGCCATTTCTTTGATTTGTTCGCTTTGAGATTGAAGCCACGCATAGGCTTGTACCAGAGTGTCTTTGGTATAAGCTTGAGGGGGCAGGGGATTCATTGTCATTGATAGTTGTTTTCCTAAAATCACGGGGCTCAAAAAATAGATTTTTCGCGCCAACCTTTCAAGTTTAAAAATCACCATTTGCAAAGAGACAAGAGGCAAATTCCGCTTGACTCACAGTTTGACTCAACGTTTGTCGTCGCAATTCCCGTATGGGAGTTAGCGGCGGTTATTGGGGCAGGCTAAAGATTGGCATAATCTTTAGCGATGATCCCATACTTTTCAATTTTTCTAAGTAGTGTTTTCTTGGGAATGTTAGCGTGCAATGCAGTTTGATTGATGCGACCTTTGAATGTTTTTAAAGCTTTGATAATAAATTCTTTTTCAAAAGTTTCTTTTTGCGCATTGAAATCTAAACTTTCACCATTGTAACTGCCTGCGGGAATTGCAGCATTTGGTGAAACCTCTTGATCAAGGTCCAAATCATCACTTTCGTCATCGGCATCTTCAGAAGTTACTCTCAATGCCAATTCTTCATCTCCGGCAGAGGATTGTGTAGCTCTCATAGATGGTTCTGGCAAAATGGTGCCAGTAGCAGACAGTAAAGATTCAGGAATAGATGACAATGTCAGATAATTTGAATTTTCCATAATGAACATATGTTCGATAACATTTTCCAATTCACGAATGTTTCCTGGCCATTCATATTTTTTTAGAACGTTCAAGGCATCTGTGCTGACGCCAATAATACGTTTATTGTGAGCTTCGTTGAATTTTTTAATGAATATTTGCACTAGTTTATCTAAATCATCTTTGCGATCAATCAATGAAGGCAAAAATATTGGGATTACATTCAGGCGATAAAATAAATCTTCGCGGAAGGTGCCGGCTTTCATCATGTCTTCCAAGGGTCTATTGGTGGCAGCGATGATTCGTACGTTAGTCGGAATTTCGCGGTTGGAGCCAACTGGTACAAATAATTTTTCTTGTAATACTCGAAGCAATTTCACTTGCATCAAAACAGGCATGTCACCGACTTCGTCTAAAAACAAAGTTCCGCCTTCGGCGAATTGGAATTTTCCAATTTTTCTTTGATCAGCTCCGGTGAAAGATCCTTTTTCGTGACCAAAAAGTTCAGATTCAAAAAGATTTTCTGGAATCGCTGAGCAGTTGATAGCTACAAATTTTTCATCTTTGCGGCCCGAGTTGTAATGGATCGCGCGTGCAACAAGTTCTTTGCCAGTTCCAGAGGCACCGCGAATCAAAACGGGAGTGTCTACCTTGGATAATCGGTGAATGATGTTAAAAACTTTCTGCATTTGTTGGTTGTTGCCGATGAATTTACGGCCACCTTCCATAATGACCGGGGATGAAGCAACGGCACTTGAAATCATATTCATCGCGGCCACGGCACGGTCGATCAGAGCAATAAGGTCTTCAGCTTGGACGGGTTTAGAAAGATAATTGTAGGCCCCATCTTTTACAGCTTGGACTGCGTGATCGATGGTTGCAAAAGCTGTCATGACGATGACAATGGTTCCGGGATTGTGTTCTTTGATGTGTTTTAATGCTTCAAGCCCATTCATTCGAGGCATGTCGACATCCAGAATGACGATATCAAACTCAGAGGCTTTTACTTTTTCAACGGCATTCATGCCATCAAAAGCTTCTTCGACCTCGAATCTTTGTGTGGCTAACAAAGAAGATTTAACTGCTAAACGAAGCCCCTGGTCATCATCAACGACAAGTACTTTCAACATGTACACCCTCCAAATTGAACGTTGCGTGATGTCTAACACACTTTACGTAACAGTCATAGACGCTTTGTAAATGTTTTGTACACTTTGGTGTGAATTATTTAGAGAGATAATTTAGAGAAGTAATTTACAGAGGCAATTCAACAGTGAAAGTTGACCCCTGTCCCATTGTGGATTCACATGAAAGCTTGCCGTCATGTAATTCTACGAAATATTTTGCTAGGTACAGTCCAAGACCAGAGCCTTTGATTGGTGAGGCTTTGGCATTTTTTGAGCGAAAAAATTTCATAAAAACATTTGGTAGATCATCTGGTGATATTCCCATGCCCTGATCGGCAACTTGAATGATGATCTTGTTATCGGTTTCTTCGCTAGATATTAAGATTTTTGAATTCTCGGGGCTGTATTTAATAGCATTTTCAATGAGATTTGAAAAAACTTGTTTCAGCAAATCAGGATCAACAGACAAAGCAAATAATGGTTCAAGCTCTGTAATCAGTTGTATGTGCTTTAATTTTGCCAAAAATTCATTTTTACGAATCACTTCTTTTAAAATTTCATTGATGTCTTTGGCCTGAAGATGCAGTTCAACACCTTGGCTTTCAATTTTAGCATAATTCAAAATAGTACTGATAAATTTTAATAAATCCTCTGCAGAGTGCTTGATTGTATCCAGTGCCTCTCGTTGATTTTGCGATAGAGGTGCTGTGTCTCTGGCAATAATATCGGTCATGCCCTGGATGCGTGCTAACGGAGTTTTGAGGTCGTGCGACATCATGCCAATGAAATTTGTTTTTAGCTGTTCGACCTCAGAGAGTAATTTGTGTTTTTGAAAGTACTCCCAAGATCTACGATTTTCGATAATCAAACGATAGGGAATGAAAAAATAATAACATAAGAAAATTGCTAAATAGGGATGGGCCAATTCGATCCAAAATCCAAATGGCCAAAATGAGAGATAAGAAAATATAGTAAAACCAAGAGCTGTGCCTAATAAAATCAAAATACCCTTGAGAGGCTTTAGTGTCAGCACGACATGAACGGTGAGAATTGAAATTAAAATTGTAAAAAAATAGTTCAGCCAATCGGGAGCTTTTACCGGTGCCGAGTCCCGAATCAAGGTTTCTAACATATTGGCATGCAGTTCTGATAAGGTCATCGTATCGGCGTGGCGATCTAGCGGGGTGTAAATATAATCTCTTTTGTCTAAGCCTGTATCATCACCAATAATTACAATTTTATTTTGTAAGAGTTCGGGTCGATAATTTTGCCGCAAAATATCTTCAAAAGTAATAACTGGATAAGAATTCATTGGGCGAAAATCAATCAGAGTTTGAGAGGATTCATAAAGAGAAAAAGAACCACGTACATGTTTATTATCAAAATTGGGGTTTAACGTTTTCGCAATCTGCGAGTGCATCATCTCAGAGCCTTCAAAGCTGAGGATGATTCTTCGGCTGACCCCGTCTTTGCCATAACGGTTGTTATCAATTGTTTTCGGGCCGGGGATGACCTTTAATTTATCTAGCGGGGGGGCAAAAGAGAGTTTCCCTTTTTCGCCCTTTAGCTCAAGCTCATCAGTCGGGAAATAGAGAGCCGGAAGGCTTTCAGCGGTTTGTGAAAAAGATTTTTTTTCAGCTTCGGATCCGCCCCAGTTTTTAATATTGGAAACATAAATCACAGCGCGCGGATTGTTTTTAATAATTTCTGCCAAAACTTGTTTTTGTAAATCAAATCCTGGAAAACCCTTATTTGCCTCGACAGTTTTTTGTCGAATTAAAATCAATGAGATGTTGTCAGTATTTTTCGGAGCAGGTCTGTGTTTTGTTCTGAGATCTAAAAAATAATATTCAAAGGAATCTAAATTTGTATAGCAGGATAAATACCCAACAAGAGTTGCAAAGAGAACTCTGGTGATAATCGGAACCCAACGGTGACGAAGGAGCGATAATAAAAATTGAATATGAAAACCCGCTAGCTGTTTACTATATTTTGTATAGTTTAGTTTTTTACAATTTGTATATCTAAGATTTCAATTCATTTTGATCAGAAATAACCAATCAAAGTTTTGAAATGTTCAAAGATAATAAATCAATGCTAAAAATCAAAGTTATATTGGTAAAAACAAATTAGTAAATGCCAAGAACGCGGCAGCCAGTTGGTTCTTGTACAGTTAATACTTTGTCATTAGCAGGCTTGGTCTTAGCGTCTGCAGAGTCCTTGGTGTTGTTTTTAGCAACAGCGTGAACAGAGCTTTTCGCTTTGATTTTTTTGATATGAGTTTGGACTTGTGTTTGGCTCATGTGAGCTCCTTCCTAGATAGGTAATAATATAAAATCCCCTGTGAAATCAAGTTTCTTGTGCGATTACAGAAAATAAGGTCTGGGCGGGTTTTATTACCCGTGGCTTGTTTATGGGCCCAAGCGCAGCCTCCACCACAGAGATGTCTGGCCCAGCATTGCTGACAATTGTTCGTAGAAATCGAAGTTGTTTTCAAGTGTTGAAGCTGTTCAGGTTTAAAATCTGTGCCTTGGCCAATCTTAGCCGAGAGCTCGTTGGTCGACCAAGGACAGTCAAA
>JACCDN011041371.1_pt1 | contig 16499 bp, 15 predicted proteins | sample 7441691 | NCBI WGS metagenome assembly JACCDN01 (sample SAMN15323439, study PRJNA562643) | freshwater metagenome | isolation source: river surface water | place: USA:Blue River Watershed | collected 2017-08-16
AAGAATGATAAATATGATGCACTTAAATCATGACCTCAAAATTAAAGACACAAGTACTGATTATAGGCTCAGGAACAGCAGGACTTAGCGCAGCAATTTATGCAGCGCGGGCAGCGCTTGAGCCGATGCTATTGCATGGGATGCAGCCAGGAGGGCAGCTAACTATTACTACCGATGTTGAAAATTACCCCGGCTTTGCTGATGCCGTTCAAGGACCTTGGTTGATGGAGCAAATGACAAAACAAGCTGAAAAATTTGGGGTGCAGATTTTCCATGAATATGCGGAAAAAGTGCAGTTGACCAAAAGCCCTTTTATAGTTGCTACCAATAATAGCCTATTTGAAGCCGAGAGCATAATTATTTGCACAGGCGCCCAGGCAAAATGGTTAGGGTTACCATCCGAGCGAGCTTTTCAGGGTTTTGGGGTTTCGGGTTGTGCTACTTGTGATGGATTCTTTTTTAAAAAGAAACCGGTAATAGTGGTAGGCGGCGGTAATACCGCGATAGAGGAGGCGTTGCATTTGGCGAAATTTGCTAGTAGTGTTACTGTTATTCATCGGCGTGATAGCTTAAGAGCAGAAAAAATCCTACAGAAAAGACTGTTTGAAAACCCCAAAATTTCAGTAATCTGGGACAGCGTAGTGCAAGAAATAATAGGAAACGATAACCCCAAAGCGGTTACAGGAGTAAAGGTGCAAAACGTTAATAACAAGGAACACAGTACGTATATAGAGTGTGAGGGAGTGTTTATTGCTATAGGGCATACACCAAATACGGAGTTATTTAGAAATCAAATTAAGATGGACGAAGAAGGGTATATTATTACCGCCCCTTATTCTACTAAAACTAATATAGATGGAGTGTTTGCGGCAGGGGACGTACAAGATAGAATATTTCGCCAGGCTATTACTGCCGCTGGCACTGGTTGTATGGCGGCGTTGGAGGCAGAAAAATTCTTAAGTTCCTACTAACCACTATAAAACTAGCAGTGAAGATTAGCGACAACCATAATTTCCTCGAGGGAGTTAGAAATTGCCAGCAAATCCGAATGTCTCGACATTCTATGATCGCCATCTTTTATAAGCTTGAGGACAGCTGCAGGACTTTTTATTATTTGGAAAAGGTGCCTGGAAATATCAGCAGGTACATCCACATCTAACATTCCATGAATTAAATGAATTGGCTGAGCTAAATCTAGCGAAGATTTATCCAATAGTAGATGTTTTCTAGCATCTTCAATTAGTTTATAGCTAATTGGGTATTTATCATGACAATTACTTCCTTTTATTTCTAGCCAGCCTTGCTGTTGTAGCTGGTCTTGTAAGAGGGGCGGTAGTTTTTGCCAAATGAGCTTTTCAGTAAAATCAGGCGCCGGTGCTATACAAATTTGCCCCAATATCTTGTTAGGAAATTTTAAGCCAGCGAGCAAAGAGAGCCAACCCCCCATACTAGAACCTATTAGGATAACTTTCTGCTCGGCTGTAAGTTCACTTATTACTAGTTCTAAGCCATGAAGCCATGAGCTAATAGTCTCTTCCAAAAATACCCCAGATGATTGCCCATGAGCGAAATTATCAAATTTAATAAAATTATATTCTTTTTGTCGGCAATAATTTTCTATATATAAGGCTTTCTTGCTTTGCATATTACTCATTAACCCATGCAAAGAGATTATCCAAACTCCTTTTTTTTGTTATTTTGGTGTATATTATAGGTAATAAATCTAGTTTTATCTTTACTAACATCGTATAATTTACTACTTGCTATATTACTCATATTTTAGTGCAATAACTGACTTTAAAAATGGCTTTAATACAAGAAAAATACCAGAAAAAAACGGTTCTACAAGTAATTCCTTCCTTGGCGTGTGGAGGAGTAGAAAGAGGTACGGTAGAAATAGCGCGCCGACTAAAAGAGGAAGGGCATATTCCCCTAGTAGCTTCAGCCGGCGGAATGTTAGTAAATAATTTAACTGCGCGTGGCATTGTGCATATCAATTTAAATGCTGCCAGTAAAAACCCATTTGTTATTTGGAAGAATGCTAGAGTGATTGCTAAGATAGTTGAGAAATATGGGGTGGATATAATTCATGCTCGCTCACGAGCCCCAGCTTGGAGTTGCTATATGGCGGCAAGAGCTAGTAACACTAAGTTTCTTACTACTTTTCATGGGATCTATGACCTCTCAAATTCTCTAAAGAAATATTATAATAGCATTATGCTTAAAGGGGAGAAAGTTATAGCGGTCTCCAATTATGTAAAACACTATATTTTAGAGAATTATGCTATAGACCCCGAGAAAATTATAGTAATTAATAGAGGAGTGGACTATCAATACTTTGACCATAATAAAATTGAACTCCATGCGCTAGAAAGATTTAAAGAAGAATATAACATACCCGCTAATATGCCCATAATTCTTTTGCCTTCTAGATTGACTGAATGGAAAGGACAATTGTTTCTTATCGAAGCATTAAATAAAATTAAACATTTAAACTTTTACTGTTTGCTGGTTGGAGATTTGTCAAAGCATCCTAATTTTACTATAAGAATAAGAGAGAAAATAGCCAAGCTAAGGCTCCAAGGCAAAGTACAAATTTTTAGCAGCGTTACCGATATGCTGTCTCTATACGGAATTTCTAGCCTTGTGCTTTCCACTTCTATAAGACCGGAAGCATTTGGGCGTACTATAATTGAGGGGCAAGCAATGGAGAAACTAGTTATTGCTACTAATATCGGAGGGGCAGCAGAAACGGTTATTGACAAATCTACGGGATTTCATGTTACTCCAGGGGATGTAGATGGTTTGGCTGATAAGATTGCTTATTGCTTATCAATACTGGGGACGGCAGAAGCAGACTTAATAACCCATAGAGCACGCAAATCTGTTATTGATAATTTCTCTCTTAACTTAATGCTTTCGCAAACCATGAAAATATATCAAGATCTTTAATAATGTTAGAGATATCAGCTTTTATCATTACTAAAAATGAAGAAGAAAGAATAGCTAAAGCGATAAATAGCATTAAGAAAATTGTTAAGGAAATCATCGTAGTGGATAGCGGCAGTACCGATAATACAGTAGAGATTGCCCGAGATTTAGGAGCTAGGGTAGTATTTAATGAATGGAGAGGATATGTAAAGCAAAAAGCTTTTGCCGAATCTTTATGTTTAAATGATTGGATATTAAATATAGACGCAGACGAAGAACTTTCCCCAGAGTTACAAGAGGAGGTGATTTTGCGTTTTAAAAAAAATGCGTCTCAGTTTCTAGCTTATGAAATTAATTTTGTAATTCTGCACCGGCGCGATGCTAGACCCAGACTTTTCGCCCCTTCTAATAAGTTTATTAGAATATACGATCGCCGCTTTAGCAGTTTTGCTAATACTAAGGATTCCACTACTCATGATGCTGTTTTGTTTAATAGTGATGTTAACCCACAAGGTAAAATTTATACTTTAGAAGCGGTAGCTTACCATCGTTCTGGTACATCTATTGAGCAGTTGGTGGCTAAAGCTAATTTTTATTCAACAGAACAAGCTAAAGATTTATTAAGGTCTGGTAGGAAACCATCGAGGATTAGGATTAGCATCGAGTTTTTTCTATGGTTTTTAAAAGCTTTTTTTATTCGTCGTTATTTTGTATTTGGTTTTGATGGCTTTGTGGATTCCATGATTTTTGCCTTTGCACGCTTTATTAGGTTAGCAAAACTTCGCGAAATAGATGTAAATAAAAAGAATAACTAATTAACTAAACTTATTGCTGGTGAAATGTATCGACGTGCAAATTTAAGAAAAAAATTATTGATTATAGCCAGAAGCAGTAAAATAATAATTAAGCTAGTTGCGTTAGACCAGCTCACCAAGTGGTGGTTTATGCATTATCTTTTGCAGACTCCTGGGTTAACGCTAAAGGTTACTAATTTTTTCTCAATAGTGCATAGTTGGAATTATGGCATTAGTTTTGGGCTATTTCGCAGCTACTATCAATATAGCAACGCTATATTGATAGTGGTTAACATCCTGATTACCATATACTTATGGAAGATATTGATAAATTGTTGCACTACGCTCAGCTTTTTAGGATATAGCTGTATTATTGGCGGGGCAATAGGTAATATAGTTGATAGGATATTTAAAGGGGCAGTGTTTGACTTTATCTATTTGCATTATTGGGAGTATGGATTTCCGGTGTTTAATTTGGCAGATAGCTTTATTACCATAGGAGTAATGGTGTTAGGATATGAGTATAAGGTCGCTAAAAAATCTGTTGAAGAAAAAACTAAGAAAAACTATGATGTGCTAGCAGCGGAAGCGGAAAATATCCGTAAATTAGACGATATAAATTTAAAGGTAAAATAGTGCGTATTATTCTTTTATTTGCGGCTCTGACTCTAAATGCGGCATGCAGTAACAACTTTAAGGAAAAACTAGGGCTAGCTACTTCTGGACCCAATGAATATATGGTTCATAGAAATAAAGGATTAGAAATGCCACCTCATTACAATTTATCGCCACCAGAAGAGATGATTCAAAAATCAACTATAGATGCAAGTTCCGGTAAAAATCTCTCTGAAGAGGAAAAAGCTTTAATGGAGGAGGTGGAAAACTCTAACTCTAAAAAATAGCCATATTTAAAATTTTCTTACTAAGCTAAAAAAACATATGCTAAAGATAAGAAAGTGAAGAACCCAAACGCATCTGTTAATGCAGTTAGAAATACTCCGGAAGCAGTTGCAGGATCAATATTAAAATGGTGAAAAGTTATAGGGATAGCTGAGCCAAAAAAACCAGCTACAATAAAATTGATAGTTACTGCAGCGCCAAAGATAATGCTTAGCTGTACGTCTCCTAAGATGGCAAAGCATGCTATAACTCCTGTGCAACTAAGAAGAAAGCCATTCAATCCGCATACTATAATTTCTTTTATTATTATTTTGCGCATATTAGTGTGACTAATATCCTTGTTAGCTAGCGCCCTGACTGTGACGGTCATCGCTTGAGTACCGGCATTCCCTCCCATCGACGCTACTATTGGCATTATAGCAGCTAGGGTGATCACCTTGGATATGGTAGGGATGAATTCGTTAATAATGATAGCGGTAATACAGGCGGTAATTAAATTTACAAAAAGCCAAGGAAACCTATGTTTTACAGTTTTAAAAAAATTGTAAAAAGTATCTTGGGTATGTACGCCACCTAACGACATTATATCTTTTTCAGTTTGTTGCTCGACAATATAAATCATATTGTCAATTGAAACGCTGCCTATTAGTTTGCCGCTCTTATTAACTACCGGAACAATAGTTAGGGCGTATTGTTTAAAGATAAATGCAATTTCACCTATCTCGGTATATGTGTCCACCACTTTGAACTCAGAATTCATCAATTCAAGAATCAGTTTGCTTTTAGGATATTTTAAGAGGGTGCTGAGGAGTATATTGCCCACCGGACGATATTTGCTGTCTACTATAATAGCGGCGTAGAAATCTTTTTGTTTGTAGTTCTTTTTAATTGAATCTATTGCTTGCCCTACTGTCCAATTTTTGTGAAAGGTAATAAATTGCTTTTCTATTACTCGTCCTACTGTGTTCGGTGGGTAGTTGAAGCCTTCAATAATTTGATATTTTTTAGTTTCGCTTAAATTTGCTAGGATTGATTCTTTAAATTCTGGCTCATCGATATTAGCTATTACTTCTATTACATCTTCTATATCTAATTGTTCAATTAGCTCCGCACTCTTTTTTATGCCCAGCGCCTCCATGGCTGGCTGTTGGTTGGCGCTGCTGAGCCATACTAGCATTTCTGGTTTGACGTTATCTGCCAATAATGGAAGAAGTTTATGATAATGTCTATGCGAGGTATTATCTACAAAGTCTGCTAAATCCGCATAGTGGAGAGTGGATAAAAACTTTACTGCCGCTAGTAAATTATCCTCCGAAATTAATTGATTAATATGCTCAAATACCTCTGCAAAACGTTCAGTATGATCGGGAAGGATATTCCTTTTTTGTGCATGCATAAGGCTCTCAATCAATTAGAAAATTACTTAAAGAGTATCTCTACAGATTATGAAGTGTCAGTTATCTCATGGAAAATTTAAAATATGTATTTTCTCTAAATGCTGCTTATATTATTAGTGGTAATTGAAAAAGCTATGGTGCGGTCGAGAAGACTTGAACTTCCACTCTATTGCTAGAACAGCACCCTCAATGCTGCGCGTCTGCCAATTCCGCCACGGCCGCTAAAGCTATATTTTTATAACAAATTATTTGACCATAATCAATTTAATAAAGTCTTAAAGTTGAGAGTTTGCTAATTAAGGATGTTATATTTTGCGCAGATAAAATTTATAGTAGTTTTGCGCAAATTTTTATTTTAAAGTTAGACCAAATTAATTTCTACGATAATATGGCGGAAGCAGCAATTGCTAACTTAAAAGCAAATTACCAAGGCAAAATAGTAGCTGGGGTAGATGAAGCTGGAAGAGGACCATTAGCGGGACCAGTAGTTGCTGGGGCAGTAATTATTGACTATGATAATATTATACCTGGTATACGAGATTCTAAAAAGCTCAGCAGCAAAATCCGAGAAGAGTTGTATGAGAAAATTTCTACAAACTATGTTTTTGGTGTAGGAATTGCTTTGCCGGAAGAAATAGATGAGATTAATATTCTTGAAGCTACCAAAAATGCTTGTATAAGAGCTGTTGACAATCTTGCTAAGAATCCAGAGTTAGTTATTGTCGACGGCAACATGAAGTTTAAGGATGAGCGTTTTATAAGTTTAGTAAAAGGAGATAATTTATTAATTTCAATTGCTGCTGCTTCTATTGTAGCTAAGGTAACGCGCGATCGCTTAATGATGCAGTTAGATCGAGAATTTCCTCAATATTTGTGGCGTAAGAATATGGGTTATGGTACCATGGAGCACTTAGCTGCAATTAGGAAATACGGACAAAGCCCTTATCATCGACGCAGCTTTAAAATCAAAATATAGTAAAATACCTTGCTAAAATATGATGAAATCACTATAAAATACTTTACTTTAGAGAGAAAAATTTCGTATGGGACTTAAATCTGACGCAATAGCACTAAATACTTATGATGAAATACCATATAACAGCTATCCTTTTTATTTCACCTGTCCTGACTACTTAAGAACGATAGGCATATTATTTGGAATGGAGCCTCCTGTTCCTGAGACGGCAAGAATTTTAGAGCTTGGTTGTGCATCTGCTAATAACTTGCTGAATTTTGCTGAAACTTATCCAAATTCTTATAGTTTAGGTGTGGATTTATCTCAAGTAGAAATTGCGCATGGGCAAAAGGTAATTGCTGAGCTTGGCTTGACTAACATACAGCTTAAGCATCTTTCTATCACTGATATTGACGAGAGTTTTGGCAAATTTGACTATATTATTTCCCATGGAGTGCTTTCATGGGTGCCAGTTAATGTCCAAGAAAAAATTTTTGAAATATCAAAAAAATTGTTAACTCCCAATGGTATAGCTTTTATAAGTTATAATACTTTACCTGCTTGGAATATGGTTAAAACTGTCCGGGAAATGATGATGTTCCATGCTTCCATTTTTCCAAGTGCTGTGGATAAGCTTAATCAGGCTAAATTATTTTTAAAGTTTATTAATGAAGCTCTTGAGGGCTCGCAGGATCCATATACTAAATTCTTGCGTGAGGAAACTGAGCATATATCGAAGCAAGAAGATCCATATATACTTCATGAATATGTAGAAGGGGAGAATCACCCTATGTATTTTTATCAGTTTATGAATAAAGCTAACTCTTATAAGCTCAATTACTTAGGCGAAGCCTTTTATTCCCTCATGCATATTGGTAATTTACCAGATAAAGCAGCGGTAAAATTACAAGAAATTAAAAACCTTGATACTCTAGAGCAATACAAAGATTTTGTAAATCATACGAGATTTAGAAACACTCTTTTATGTCATGATAATATAGTGCTTAATAGAACAATAGAAACTGACGCGATTAGTAAATTTTACTCTGTGTGTACAATCCTTCCTGAATTTAAAGAACAAGATGTAGATATTGCTAACCCCGCAGAATTAATAAAATTTTATTTTAATGGTTCCAGGCAAGTCTATATATCTACTGCTTCTCCTAGGATAAAGGCTGTATTTTATGTATATTTTGAAAATATAGGAAATCCATTAACAACAAACCAGTTATTTAAATTAGCTGCCCAAAAAATTCCAGGGGCAGAGCAAGATTTTGCTGCCGAATTTCTTCAGTATTCTAATCGTTTAATATTTAATGGTTATTTGAATTTATTTGCCACTAAGCCAAATTCAGTGTTTACGATTTCCCAAAAGCCGCGAGCAAGCAAATTAGCTCAGTATCAAGCAAAGAGCGCTTCCTTAAATAAAATTTGGGTTACTAATCAGATTAATGCGTTAGTGCCTTTGCAAATAGCAGAAAAATATGTTATGGAGTTATTAACTGGCGAGATGGATATATTAGCTTTAAAAGAAAAAATTTTTGAGAAATTAGTAATCAAGGAATTAGTAGTCCAGGAGGACGGCAATAACATTACTGATAAAAAAAGATTGCAAGATATTGCGGATAAATGCGTTGATGAGGTACTGGAGAAATTTAGAACCAATTACTTATTAGTGGATTAAAACTTATTATTAAAGGCAAAAACTTATGAGAATAGAAAAAATTAATAATGCTAAAGCGCCCGATGAAATTAATGTAGTTATTGAAATTCCTATGAATGACAATCCAGTTAAATATGAGTATGACAAGGAAGCGGATGCATTATTTGTCGATAGATTTATGCAAACATCAATGTTTTACCCTTGTAATTATGGGTTTATGCCAGGTACCCTTTCGGGAGATGGTGATCCAGTGGATGTTCTCGTAGTATCACATTACCCGGTACTGCCGGGATGTATTGTAAAGTCACGCCCTGTTGGCGTTTTGTTGATGGAAGATGAGTCAGGGGTAGATGAGAAGATTATCGCAGTCCCCGTGGCAAAGTTAGATATTACTTTTGACGATATAAAAGATATTAATGATTTGAATATTATTATTCGAAATAGAATAGTGCATTTTTTTGAACATTATAAAGACTTAGAAAAAGGTAAATGGGTAAAGGTTATCGGGCTTGAAGGAGCTGAGAAAGCTAAATCACTAATCTCCAAATATTTAATAAAAAATAATCACTAATTTTGACGTTATTGCGTTCTGGAATTATAGTTGCCTTTTTTACCTTGCTTTCTCGTATATTTGGTTTATTGAGAGAGTTGTTCATTGCGTCCTTGTTTGGTGCCGGGGCGGTAGCTGATAGCGTTAATGTAGCCTTTAAGCTTCCTAATCTCTTTAGACGTATTTTTGGAGAGGGCGCGCTGTCAACAGTATTCGTTCCTATTTTTAATACCAAAATGTTGCAATCTACTGAGGCAGCCTGTAGGTTTTCGGGCGCTATATTTACTCTTTTATTAGTCGTTTTAATATTATTAGTGTTAGCTATTCAAGCTTTCATGCCTTCCTTGATGTTTATAATCGCTCCGGGTTTTTATGCTGACCCAGCCAAGTTTCAATTAACAGTGATTCTATGCCGCATTGCCATGCCATACTTGATTTTTATCTCAATCACTGCATTGTTTGGAGCCATGCTCAATTCGGTGAAGAAATTTGCCGCCTTTGCTTTTGTGCCTAGCATTCTTAGTCTAGGTGTGATAGCTGGTACCTTAATGGCGGAGCGATATTTTCCTTTGGCTTATTCGGCAGCTTTATCTTTGTTAATGGCAGGAATGCTGCAAGTGGCATTTATGTTTTATTGTCTCAGAAAAGCAAATTTAAAATTTCCAGTAATTTTTACACCTTCCGATAGAGATGTAAAGAAATTCTTGTTCAACATGGGTCCAGCTGTTTTAAGCTCGGGAGCGCAGCAACTTAATTTATTTATTTCTCAATCACTTGCTAGTTTCATACCTGGAGCGGTTTCTATATTATCATACGCTGATAGAATATATCAATTTCCTTTATCTTTGATAGGTGTTACTTTTAGCACTATTTTGTTGCCTGAATTATCAAAAATATACAAGACCCATAATCACCAAGAAGCATTAAAAGTTTTAACTAGTTCCGTCAAGATAGGATTATTGTTAGCAATGCCTGCAGCTTGCGGCATTATGGTTTTATCGCAGCCTATAATTCACCTGCTTTATGAAAGAGGAGCCTTTACCCCAGCAGACACCATAAGAACCGCTCAAACATTGACAGTTTTTGCAGCTGGTTTGCCGGCTTTTGTCTTAATTAGGATCTTAACTACTGTTTTTTATGCCAATCATGATACTAAGACTCCTTTACGAATAACTATCTGGGTTTTGCTGGCGAATATTGCACTTAACTTAGTTTTAATGCGCTCATATGCTCATATAGGTATAGCTTTAGGTTCGGCTATTGCCGCTTGGTATAACGTATTCCTGTTAAATAAAAAAGTAAAAAAATACAGTCCATTTTCTCTGCTAAGCAATATGAAATTGTTCTATTTAAAATTAGTAATTAGTTGCGTGGCAATGTCGGGAGTGATTTTTACAATCAGCTTATTCTATAGCGACTTATTTTACTCTAACTCTGTGCTGGTAAAAGGAGGTTTTTTATTGTTAGTTATTGCAATAGGGGTGGGAATATTTATATTAAATATTTTATATTTCGGGCTCCATAAAATATTATTTTCCAGCTATGCAAGGTCGTTCTAATTATCAAGATTTTCTTAAAGTCATTGCTATTGTTAGCATGGTTATAGATCATATTGGCTTATATTTTTTGCCGGAATATCCCATAATGCGGCTAATCGGGCGTATAGCAATGCCGATATTTTGTTTTTTTGCTGGATATAATTTTAAGAAGCACCCGAGTTATAAAGTTTTTATATTCGGAACATTGTTGCATTTAATAAGCAGCCTTTTTATATTCAAACAGCCAACCACTGCTAATATATTAGTTTCTATCTTTATTGGTCAGTGCTATATTTATCTTTTTCAAAATTACCTCAAGGATTTTTTTAAAGGTTACTTTCACGTTATCCTGCTTGCCAGTTGTTGGGGTCTAACTCGTTCTTTGATAGATTATGGCACTCTATCGATAGCAACTATGGTACTAGGCAATATTGCCAAGAATGATGAGAAGAGTTTAAATCTTGCAGTAGCCATATCTATTGTCTTGTCGGTATTTCATACTATTGCGGTGTTTGAGTTTACAAAATCTTATATGATCGCTACTATAATAGTCGGCATCCTCTTGCACTTAGCGATGAGTGCCAAGAAATTCAACCATCCTATTAATGTTCGGCTGAATGTAGTTAGTCGCAATGTGCTAGTTTTTTATTTTGTACATCTGGTTATCATTGAACTTATATGGTATATAAGCTATTATACCTAGTTGAGAATTTACTTTACTTTAAAGCATATTCCTAATATTCAATTTATTAAATGATACGCTAGACCTTAATGTCCATATTAGTGAAATCAACATTAAAATTTTTCCAACTCCTATCTTTTTTTGCCTGTTTATTTCTTTTGCACTTAGCTTATGCAGATTTGCCAGTTAAAATTGAAGTTAAGTCATTTGATAATAATACTTTCTTCATATTTTATCACCAACGTGATCAAGTAATTAACATTAATGCCAGCAATCGTGCAATAAGAGCAGAGAGCAAGATGCCAGTGAGTTTAGAAATACTAAACTCTGGTTACTTTTATCAGGTTGCTAGTAGAGTAAATCTAAATGCGAATAGAAAAACAATTAATCTGACATTTAAGAAAGAAATGATCTTTGAAACAATAATAAAAGGGGAAAAGCTTACCGCCGCTAAATTTAGGAATGTTAAAGAAGAGAAAGAAAAAGAGAAGGAGACGGTAAGTCAACCTAAACCTAGCAGCAATGTTATTAGCTACAGCGTAAACAAGAGTAAAGGCGAGCATATATTATCCTTTGATTTCGATGCTAAGAATGTAGGAATGGCGGCGTTTTTTAGAGGTAAATATTTATGGATAGTGTTTGACCAGCCGAAGAATTTCACTTTCGCTAATAATTCAATATTCCAGGATTTCGTTCAGTTAGAGCAGAAAAATGCTACTGTGATTAGAATGAAGATTGGTGACTATAAACATGCTAGGGCAGTAAAGAGCGGCTCAAAATGGCAGCTGGCAGTATCAAAAGTACCGGTTGCAGGTGAAAAGAAAAGCTTGGCTATTCAGAAGCTAGGAGACAAAGACGGCATAATCATTAATAGCAATTTTAGTAATAATTCCCTCGTGGAATTTAAAGATGCTGAAATAGGAGATATAATTAAGGTTATACCTATCAAAACTGCAGGGTGGTGTGTGGCAGAGGCGGTAGAATTTGTAGATTTTAATGTTGTTCCTTCAATTCAAGGAGTCGCTGTATCTATTATTGGGGAGCAAGTAGAGGTTAGCAAAAATAAGGATTATTTGCAGTTGGTTTCACAAAACTTCCTTCCTTCTAATCAAGAAGAAGAAACAGTGCCGCTGCCTTGGATGCATACTGAAGGACAAGGTAGCTTGCTGCCAATTTTAGATAAAAAGCTTGATATTATTGATTTTAATTATACCAAAGCTCGGTTGATTAGTGAGGCAAGTGCTGCGGAAAATAACCAGCAGCTTTTTGATAAAAGGTTAGAATTAGCTAAGTTCTTGTTTATGCATGGTTGGTATAAAGAGGCTTTGGCTGTTTTAGAGCTTTGCAAAAAAACTACTCCTAAGCAATATAGTGGGGATTTACATGCCCAGTTCCTCATGGCAGTAACTCATAGCATTAATGGTGATGCAGAGGTAGCTAAGGAGATATATGGCGAGCTATCAAACGTGATAGATACTACGAAATCTACCGAAGTAGTAGTATGGAAAAATTATAATGATTTCTTAATTGGCTATAGCCTCCCTTCCTTGGGGATATTAAATAATCTTAACAGCTACGTTAATTCATATCCTGATAATCTTTACTGGCCTATAGCTTTAGCTGAGATTGAGCTAAATTTGAAAGCGAATGAGATTAAAGCAGCTGAAATGATGTTGAAGGAGGTGAGAACCCCAACTGGTAAGTTCGCAAATAGCTTAAAGTTTTATAAGGCAGTTTATTACCGAAAAAAGGGACAGTTAAATTTAGCCAAACAATTCCTTGAAGAGCTAGTAAAACAGGAAAAAGATCCTTTCAATATGGTAAGGGCAGAAATGGAATTGGTCAAGATACAATTTGGCAGTAAAGAAATAGAATTAAAAGAAGGAGTAAAAAGACTGGAAGCGTTGAAGCTTACTTGGCGTGGTGATAAGCTCGAATATGATCTGCTAATGACATTAGCAAGCTTATATCGGGATGGTGGCGACAATATTAATGCCTTTAGGACTTATAAATACACTCAGGGTATTTTTAATAATAAAATAAGCAATCTTTATATTAACGCTGAAATGGCAAAGATATTTAATGACTTATTCTTAAATAAGCAGACAGTAGATAAGATGGATGATTTTACTGCGGTGGCTTTATTTTATGAATGGAGGGAGTCCAACCCTATTGGTAGTCATGGTGATGAAGTTATACTATCAATAGTAAAAAGACTAATGCATCTTGACTTACTAGATAAAGCAGCTGAGTTGCTGCAGCACCAAGTAGAGTACCGCTTAGAAGGTGAAAGTCGGGTAACTAACGCGGATTATTTAGCGATAATTTTATTGATGGATAAAAAACCTGAGCAGGCTTTAAAAATTCTCGATAAAACTGAGCGCGATAATTTCAAGTTTGAAGAACATCAAAATAGAATAAGGTTAAGAGTGCGTGCCTTAATCGATTTAAAAAAATATGATCAGGCTTTAGACTACTTAAAAAATGATGATAGCATTGATGCAATGATTCTGAAGAAAGAATGCCTATTCCAATTAGGCAAATGGGATGAATATGACTCTTTGGTTGCGGCAGATGTAGAAAAAATAAGTGACAGCAGCAATATTGGGGAAGGACAAAAGCAAGATATTTTAAGATTAGCAATTAGCTATTACCAGCGAAGTAATCAGCTAGCGTTAGAGAAGCTAGCGCAAGTTATAGGGGGGGGGGACGCGCAACTGAGAGATACAATCGACTTATTGTTAACCAGCAATAAGCCAGTTGATTATAAAAACCTTGACCAAAGCTTAAATATTAATCAAATGAAAAACTTGCTAGAGAAATATAGACAACAAATCTCTAATTAATAATGAGTTCAATATTTACTAGCTTAAAAGCTGCTTTATTAAATACCTCCAATAAAATTTCCACAGGTATTGAGCAAATATTTAGCCATAAAAAGTTAGATAGCCAAACCTTAGCTGACTTAGAAGAGTTGTTGATATCAGCAGATATTAGTGTTGGAGTGGCTACTGAGCTTATAGAAGACTTAAAAAATAAAAAATTTGATAAACAAGTTACTTCGGTAGAAATTAAAGAATGGTTAGCTCAGTCAATTACTAGTTTGTTATTGCCTACTGCTAAATCTTTTTCTTTATCTCCAGATCATAAGCCACAGGTAATCTTAATGTGTGGTGTCAACGGCAATGGCAAAACTACCACTATTGGCAAGTTAGCAGCAAAATATATTGCGGAGGGCAAAAAGGTGGGGATTGCCGCCTGCGATACCTTTAGGGCAGCAGCAGTTGAGCAGCTGGCTAAATGGTCGGATCGAGCTGGCGCCTTATTAATTTTCGGTAAGCGAGAAGCAGAGCCAGCCAGCGTCGCATATCAAGCCATGCAGGAAGCCTATAATGCCAATATTGATGTGCTTTTTATAGATACTGCTGGTAGGTTGCATAATAACAAGAACTTGATGGCAGAGCTTGCTAAAATTGTTAATGTCATTAAGAAAATAGATATTACCGCCCCGCATCATAGTTTGTTAGTAATTGACGCAACTATTGGGCAAAATGCTTATAGTCAAGTTGAGCAGTTTTCCAGCGTAGCTGGTGTAACTGGTTTGGTTATAAGTAAGCTGGATGGAGCCGCAAAAGCGGGAGTCGTAATAGGCATAGTGCGTAAATTTTCTCTGCCTGTTTATTTTATTGGCGTAGGCGAGAAAATAGATGATATTAAACATTTTGATCCTGTAGCTTTTGCAAGAGCAATAGTAAATCTACAGCATTATTAGGTTATGGTTATTTTTTCTTCTACTGGAAAAATTGAAGTTCTAGTGCTGGAGCATCCACATACATTAAAGTCCGCTCCACTTCTCACCTTCTTGCCATTCCTAAATCTTTTTTACGTCAACCTTCGTCTCTCAATTCTTCATTACTAGAAGTAAACTCTCTATCTTTGCCTCCCAGACTTTGCATTAGTGTTTATTCTATATTTTTCCTTATTCTCTCCCGTAGATTGAGTTAACTTTGCCACTGCTCTTCTTGCTACCTCTAACTCTTCTTTACTACAAGTTAACTTTTCCAAAGCCTGAGTACGATCATTGTAATTTTCTATTACGTAATCTTGTTTACTAATATCGCCATTTTTCTCCTTGAGCTCTGTGAGCTTCTGAAAAATCTCTCGCTCAAAGTGATTTGCCTTTACTCCTGTTAAAGCATCTTCAACAGTTATGATATTACTTTGTCCATCCTGCACTAATCCATTTTTTTTGTATAGAACTGTGTCAAAGTTTTCAAGCTTGTGTTCGCTTTTTAAATTCTTAAACCCTCCTGTTACTAGAAAATCGCAAACCTGATTTATTACTCTCTCAATGCTAGGAAGATAGCGAGCAACTACTGCTACCAGTTGCTGAATAAGGCTAGGAGGATTTCTCTTTTGGTCAGTAGGAATTATGGTATATTGTTCGCCTGTCTGCGGATATAAGCTATTTATAATATTAGGTCTATTATTAAAGGTCAAAAAATGCGCATCATTTCGGTTGGCAAATTCTAGCCCTGCCTCTATGTAGGCTTTATCAACGAGTGGTTTGGTTCCAGGATTTTCAAAAGTAATAGAGGTGATTTGCGAGGAATTAGAATGGTCTTTTAGCTGTTGCTTCCTCAGTTGTATATCCATATCAGCAGCTGATAAGTCAGCTATTACCGCCCCAAGAGAATGCCCGGTATAATGAAATTTATATTCTTTGGCGCTTGCACCCAAACTATCTAAAATTATCTTATTTAATTCTTTAGCAGGCTTCATTTTCTGAGGTTCTTGTTGCATTACTAACCTAGCATCGTCTAGTAAATCGTGGAACGCTGTTGCTTCGCGCAGCCGAGTACCAGCAACAGCGAAGACAATTTCTTTGCTGGTGTAATCGATGAATACTGCAGAGCGATAAGAAAATTCATTAGTATCGGTAAGATGATCCGACATAATTAACAGCTGATAATTATCGGGCAACTGGTTTGCCATATCTTGCATTTCTTGGTCATTTTTTTTGTAAGCAAACTTAGTGAATAAGACATCCACCCCACTTTTATTAGCAAATACCTGCCAATCAGGGTGT
>JACCDN011007550.1_pt1 | contig 16492 bp, 15 predicted proteins | sample 7441691 | NCBI WGS metagenome assembly JACCDN01 (sample SAMN15323439, study PRJNA562643) | freshwater metagenome | isolation source: river surface water | place: USA:Blue River Watershed | collected 2017-08-16
GCGATGAGTTCATCTTCGTCGGTGATTCCAACTGACGCATCAACCATGAAGATGACGAGATTTGCTTCGCGCACCGCTTCTTCCACCTGGCGACTTACTTTGTCGTCTAGTTCGGAACCACTTGGCATCCACCCACCGGTGTCGACAATCCAAAATTCAATACCTAGCCACTGAGCCAAACGACGGTGACGATCTCGCGTGACACCCGGGCGGTCTTCCACGATGGCCGCACGTTCACCGATGACGCGGTTAAACCATGTGCTCTTGCCCACGTTGGGGCGACCGACAATAACTACGGTGGGGAATTCAATTTCGGTGGCGTTATCAACGTCAGACATGAGGCTCTTCTTTCTGTGCCGCCGTCAGACGATGACGCAATGCAACACCACTGGTTGCAATGACTTCGATATCGAATTCCTTCGACAGATCGTCCACTGTTGCCCCATCGAGGAACACACCCTCGTTGAGACACACATCTGGAAGCAGGTATACATTCTCGCCGCCAAATTGCCTCAAAGTGCGGACTATGTCCGAATATGTCATCAAACCTGCAACTGCCGTATTCCCGCCGAAATGCTCATTAGCCACTTCCACAACGGGAACATGGGCAAATCCAGCCTCCGCTAGAAACGATCGGAACATTGTCGCCCCGTAGGACCCTGTGACGATTGCTGGGGGCTTAGCGCTTCGATGAGCACGCTTTGAAATGCTCACGCCCACTGGCGTAGCTGGCCGCAACGACGAATCTGCTGCGGGGTTGGCTGGCTTTACATACGCAGAGGGGTTCGGAGCGTCCACTGCAGAAAAGAACCCATCGGCGCGCCCAATGACGTCTGGACCACGCAACTCAAACGACTCCACAAACGATCGCACTAAACCGACACCATCTTCCAACATGGGATATTTGCCATAGTGACTCGCTGCAGGAACGTCTATTCCTGCCACCATGTAAAACTCGTCGGACAAATGGATTGGTTGGCGACCAAGAACAGATTGAAAACGCGACTGCCATGCCTCAACAATTGAAATAGTGCGCTGGGCCTCAAGCGGAGTCTGTACTCGCATACGGCCCTCCGTGTTGAAGCGAGACAGCCCCAGCGGCACAACTGCAATTGATTCAAGTTCTGAGAATTGCTCTAACAGGCCACAAAAAGTCGAATCGAGAACATCGCCGTCGTTAACACCTGGACACAGAACAATTTGAGCGCGGGCATCAATACCGTTCTCCAAGAGCAACTTCAGCCATCTCAAGCTGAAACCACCACGATTATTTCGCAACATCTCGGAACGCACATGTGGATCTACAGCGTGAATGCTGACGTACAACGGCGACAGACGTTCATCCAACACTCGCTCTAAATCGGCCTCCGTAAAACGAGTCAATGTTGTGAAATTTCCAAACAGGAAACTCAATCGATAGTCATCGTCCTTGAGATACAGACTTTGTCGCATGCCTTTCGGCAACTGATAGATGAAACAAAACTCGCAATGGTTGTCACACGTATGAATACGGTCGAAGACAGCACTTGAGACTCGAGCGCCAAATGGCTCCCCCGGCAACCGCTCCACCACAATGTCTAAGGATTCTCGACCGCGCGATACATGCATGTCGACAACGTCGTTATCGACCAAACGATGCCATTCAAGAATGTCCCGAGGGCGAATTCCGTTTACTTCAACAATTCGATCGCCAGGCTGAAGCCCCGCCCGTGCAGCCGCAGACAACGGATCAACGCCAGAAATCTCGGGCAATGAATCAATAACGGCGCTCACCTGTCACAGGCTACCCGTGGCCCATGTCGCTAGTCTGAGAAGCGTTCTATGGCTGTTGACAAAGTGCTTCTTGCGTCACCGCGGGGATTCTGCGCTGGCGTAGAAATGGCCATCAAGGCTCTCGCGTGGATGGTTCGCTCATTCGATGAACCCGTGTACTGCTACCACGAAATTGTGCACAACAAGATTGTGGTCGATCGCTTCATTGAAAAAGGTGTCATCTTTGTCGACTCAATTAACGATGTCCCAGAAGGATCGCCCATCATGTTGTCCGCCCACGGCTCTGCGCCAGAGGTTGTAGAAGCTGCGCGGTCTCGTGGAAGCTATGTCGTTGATGCCGTATGTCCACTAGTCACGAAAGTGCACCACGAAGTAAAGACTCGCGCAGGCAAAGGATTCCACATTGTGTACGTAGGGCACGAAGGCCACGAGGAGGCTGTTGGCACCATGGCCGTTGCACCACATGCAATTACACGCGTTGAATCGACCGAAGAAGTAGATGCTCTTCCAGAGTTTGATCAACCAGTGGCAATGTTGGCGCAAACAACGTTGTCGCATCGTGAATGGAATGAAGTGGCAGTTCGCGTCAGAGAACGATTCCCCAACGTGTGGACCCCTGGCAGAAGCGATTTATGTTTCGCAACCACCAACAGACAAAGTGCGCTGATTTCAATTGCACCCAAGGTTGATGCGTTTGTCGTCATCGGTTCTTCGAATAGTTCAAACACGCGAGCTTTGGAACGCCTGGCTACAGAGTCTGGTTGCCGCTCTGTTTACCGCGTGAATTCCGCAGACGAACTCCCCGATGACCTCACTGGAACAGTTGGAGTCACCGCTGGCGCTTCGGCTCCGGAAGAACTCGTCATGGGTGTCTTAGCCAAACTGAATCCTCGCAACGGAGTCGAGGAAATCTTCGTCACGGATGAAGATGAATACTTTCCCCCCCCGCGAAACATTCGAGACCTGCAGTCTGCTATCGTTGTAGCTGTTACTGCAATGTGTGGTGGGTCGGTGATGAGTACACCACGCATGGACGACCGCGCACTTGCAGCAAGCACCGTTCTTGAGGCACTCTCTGAGTCATGATTTCACCCACACTTGATTCTCTTCGCGTCTTCCTTCACCTCGTTGCTGTCGCCATTTGGGTTGGAGGTCAGATTGTGTTGGCGGGAATCGTTCCGTCACTTCGCACAGTTGCACCAGAAGCCATGAAGACTGTGGCGCAGGGTTTTGCGCGCATCGCATGGCCTGCATTCTTGGTCATCGTCTTCACTGGAATGTGGGGATTGGGCACCATTGATGTGTCAGCAAAAAGCTCTGAATATCTCGCCACGTTTGGCATCAAGATGCTTCTTGTTGGAATCGCAGTGATTGCAACGCTTATTCACTCGAATGGAACAAGCAAGGCCGCAAAGGGAATTGGTGGCGCAGCAAGTTTGCTCACGTCACTTCTTGCGGCTTTCGCAGGAATCTTGATGGCCCACGTGGGATAACCCCACAGTGAACTAGTTGCGTGGAACTTTGCTCCATGCAACATCGCGGTCAACACGAACATCGCCTGGCAAACCAAGAATGCGCTCACCAAGGATGTTCTTCATCACTTCGGTGGTGCCGCCTTCAATGGAATTTGCACGTGAACGCAAGAATGCTTTCTGAATTCCATCGAAACTCATTGCAGTCTCTGGACGAACCATTTCGTACGAGCCATACAACATTCCGTCGGCACCCATAAGGCCAACCGTGAATTCGTATACAGCCTTGTTCAAGTTGGCGCTTTCCATCTTGCCGATTGAACCTTCTGGTCCCGGTGCACCCATTCGTCGCTGAGCGTTTGCACGAATGTTGGTGAGGCGGTGCACTTCTGCACGAATCCACAACTTCATCAATTCATCTTGTGATGCAGCGTCTTTGCGATCTGCTGGAAGAGACTTCCATGTCTTCACAGCGTGGGAAATTGAGCCTGAACCCTTTTGCGGAATTGAACCACCAATAGACACTCGCTCGTTCATCAACGTGGTCAAGCTGACGCGCCAACCATCGCCTGGCTTACCAAGCATTTCTTTGTCTGAGATTCGAACATCGGTGAAATACACCTCGTTGAATTCAGCCTCGCCTGTCATCTGGCGAAGTGGGCGAATCTCAACTCCAGGAGCCTGCATGTCAACAACAAATGCCGTCAGGCCAGCGTGCTTGACAGCATCTGAGTCGGTACGAACAACGAGGAGACCCCAACGCGAGAGATGCGCCAACGTGGTCCACACCTTTTGTCCGTTACAGATCCATTCGTCGCCGTCTTTCACACCCTTAGCGGACAGACCAGCAAAGTCAGAGCCAGAACCTGGTTCAGAGAACAACTGGCACCACACTTCTTCACCGGTGAACAGAGGGCGAAGGTAGCGCTTCTTCTGCTCTTCGCTTCCCCACTCCACAACAGTTGGACCACACATTCCATGTCCAATGGGGTTACGCATCATTGGATTCGGAGCACCCGCTGCGTAAATGGTTTCATTCACAATTTTTTGCAACTTTGCATTGGCGCCGAGACCGCCGTGACCGACTGGGAAGTGAACCCATGCAAGACCCTTGTCAAACTGTGCGCCGAGAAACTCGACTGCAGAGACTTTGTTTGGAGGAAATTCTGCAAGCAACTCTTCCGCGAGTTCCTTGATACGTACTTCATCAATGGTTTGCGTTGAAACACTCATGACATCCCCTATTCAGTTGAGTAAGCCGAATGATAGAGCCCTGTGCTCGGCTGAAGCGAGCCATCGACGCCCCGTACTGCTTGTGACCTGCGTCATTCACTAGTTTGTAGCCATGTACCCAGGTATCCACGCAGAAACAGCCCCCAACCGTCCCGCCGTTATTTTGGCCGAGACTGGCGAAGTCATTACCTATGCACAATTGCATGAAGGTGCGGTTCGTCTCTCGAACGTGTTGCGCTCTGCTGGCCTTCAACCCGGTGACCATGTCGCATTGTGCATGGAAAACCATCCTCGTTACATGGAGGTCATCTGGGGTTGCCATTACGCGGGCCTCGTGTACACCGCGTGCTCTAGCCGACTCACGCGTGCCGAGCTTGCCTACATCATCAATGACTGCAATGCCAAGGCCTACATCACATCAAAGTACAAAGCAGATCAAGCGCTTGAGATCGCAGACGACATTCCTAACGTGACGCTTCGCCTCATGCTAAGTGGAACCGTCAACGGATACGACTCATACGAGGACACGGTCAACGCCGCCTCTACTACCCCACTTGAAAACATGGTGGACGGCACCGACATGCTGTATTCCAGTGGCACCACCGGAATGCCAAAAGGAATCACTCGTCCGTTCCCTGGTACACCCTTGGGAACCGCAGCCGGACTAGGCGCTGCAGTCACAGACATGCTGTTTAAGTTCCGTGAAGACATGGTGTACCTGTCACCAGCACCTCTGTATCACGCAGCTCCTCTTCGCTTCAATATCTCCGTCCACGTCAAAGGTGGCACCACGGTCATCATGGAACACTTTGACGCCGAGAACTACATAAAGTTCGCAGATACGTACAAGGCAACCCACACGCAACTTGTGCCAACAATGTTTATTCGCATGCTGAAACTCGATGCAGATGTTCGCGCCAAGTACGACGTCTCTTCACTTGAAGTCGCCATTCACGCAGCCGCGCCATGTCCCGCCGAAACTAAGCGCGCAATGATCGAATGGTGGGGACCTGTTATTCACGAGTACTACGCAGGAACCGAAGGAAACGGTTTCGTCTACTGCAACAGTGAAATGTGGCTAGCTCATCCGGGAACCGTTGGCACCGCAATTCAAGGCGTGGTGCACATTTGTGACGAAGAAGGAAACGAAGTGCCCACTGGCGAATCTGGAACCGTGTTCTTTGAAGGAACCGGACAGTTCGAATATCACAACGATCCAGAAAAGACGAAGTCATCGCGTGACCCAAAGGGACGCGGCTGGACAACTCTTGGCGATGTTGGCTACTTAGACGAAGACAACTTCTTGTATCTCACCGACCGCAAGGCGTTCATGATTATTTCTGGTGGCGTCAACATTTACCCACAGGAAGCAGAGAACCTGCTGGTGAACCATCCGAAAGTTGTAGACGTAGCAATCTTTGGAATTCCAAACGACGACTTTGGCGAAGAAGTAAAGGGTGTCGTTCAACCAGTCACCATGCCAGCTTCTGCGGAGGAGGCATCTGCGCTAGAGAAGGAACTCATTGCGTTCTGTCGTTCAAATCTTGCCGACGTGAAGTGTCCGCGCAGCATCGACTTCAGACCTGAATTGCCGCGCCACCCAACAGGAAAGCTGTACAAGCGACTCCTAAAAGACGAATACTGGAAAGCCGCGGGCCGTTCCATCTAATGAGAAGTCATCCGTATCTCGACAACGTTGGACCAATCGCATTCGCACACCGCGGTGGAACATCTGCCGCACCTGAGAACACGTTGAGGTCATTTGCAGACGCCATCGCACTTGGGTACCGATACATAGAGACCGACGTTCATGCAACATCGGACGGTGTTTTAGTTGCGTTTCATGACAATGACCTGAAGAGAACGTGTGGCGAAGACAGAACTATCGCTGGAAGCACACGAGCAGAACTAGCGACTGCCCGCATTGATGGAACCGACCCCATTCCTCTGTTGGATGATTTATTAGATGAATGGCCAGAGGTACGCATCAATATCGACTGCAAAGCAGATTCGGCATTGGAGCCACTCATTCACACATTGCGCACACGGAACATTCTCGATCGCGTCTGCATCGGTAGTTTCAGCGATGCTCGGCTAGACCGAATTCGGGCCGAGTTCGGAGACAACGTGTGCACGTCCATGGGGCCAAAAGAGGTAGCCAAACTGGTCGCCAATAGTTCGCTCAAGATTCCCGTCTCGCCATCTAGCCATGCGCTAGCTGCGCAGATACCGGTGAAACAAGGACCAATCCCTGTCGCGACCAAGAGACTTGTTGACCGTGCCCATGACCTTGGCATTCAAGTTCATGTATGGACAGTGGACGATCCCATTGAAATCGCTCGACTCCTTGATCTCGGCGTCGACGGCGTCATGAGTGACGACACACGAGCCTTGCGAGACGTGTTTCAAGCACGCGGTCACTGGTAGCAACCAACTGTGAACAAATTCTTTACAACTTGTTCACGACTCAGAGACTTCTCAGCAGTAGAACCTGGACTACCTTCAAGGTATGCGCGTTGACACAAACTTCTTTTGCACAGTCCCTATGCCAGACGCAGGAGATTTGTCAATAAATCCCACCGATCGTCGATACGGAAATGACGCAGTCATTGAGTGCTATCGCAACCTGGTGGAATGGGCCCGAACGGCAGACACTCTTGGCTACGACACAATGTGGCTCACAGAGCATCACTTTCAATTCGAGGGATACGAAGTTCTGCCCAACCTCATCATGTTTGGTCAGCACTTGGCGATGCTCACTAAGAATCTCCGTCTAGGTCAAATGTTCAATGTGGTTCCTCAATGGCATCCGTTGCGTCTTGCAGAAGATTTCGCACTCGCAGACATCATCACTGGTGGACGTATGGAATTTGGTGTGGGTCGTGGCACAGTTCCACGTGAGGCTTGGAGCCTGGGCACAGTGGTTGCGTCCGGAGACAATTCAATGTCGGCAGAGCACGACAGAATCAACCGCCAAACCTTCGAAGAATCAATGGAAGTCATTAAGGCTGCGTGGACAAATGAACGGTTCAGTTATCGCGGCAAACAGTTTGTGTTTCCGCCAGATGAGATTCCTGACCGTGGCAAGTACGTGGACGATCTCACGCTGATTCCACGCCCCACACGTACCGTTGACGTGTACCAGCCAGTGACATCGCCAGAGACCATTGAGTATGTTCCACGCGCGGGACACAAGGCTGTTTATTGGTTACAGAATGCTGATAGCCAAAAAGAAAAGTGGGATAGATACGCCGCAATTCGCGAAGAAATGGGCGAACCAGTCGCATCTGGCGAAGACCGTTGCTTGGTTTTGAATATTCATGTGGGCAAGACTCGTGAAGCCGCAATGCGACGAGGCAAGCCTGGACACGATGAATTCTGCCGATTCCTCTCCCCTTACGGGCGATTCTCCAGCTACAGAAATCCAGATGGAAGCAAAGTTCCGTTTGATTTCTGCCCATCTGTCGAAGATTCAATTCAACAAAAGATCATGGCCATCGGCTCGGTAGACGACGTTGTTGACACGGTCGGTTTCTGGCGTGACCTGCTTGACATGAAGCACTTGTGCATCTTCTTCGATTTCCCAGGAATTGAACGCGAAGAGATGAACGAGCAAATGCATCTGTTTGCTGAAGAAGTCATGCCAAAACTCGGAGAGAAAATGGAACCACGACCACTTCCTCATCTCCAGCCGCTCATCTAGTGACCACTGAATTAGTTCGCTTCATCAACGCCCACATAAACGAGGGCCTTGTCGACATTGTCGTCGATGCATCTGGATTTATCAGCTCCATTGTTCCGTCCACCGGCAATACATCTTCATCAACGAACAATGCAGTTATTGACCTGCGGGGCAATTTAGTGCTTCCCTCGTTTGCAGAACCACACGCACACCTAGACAAAGCATTTCTAGCCGATCGAGTTCCGAACCCCACTGGTGACCTTATGGGAGCAATTCTCGGACTGGAAGAGATTCGAGACTCAATAACATTCGACGACATCGTCGAACGATCATGCATGGCAGTTCAACTGTTGTCGCGAAATGGAGTTACTGCAGTTCGCACACACGCCGACACCACGCTCACCGGCGGCCTAACCCCTGTTCTTGCACTTCTGGAAACCAAAAGAAGATGCGCGCATTTCATGGATGTTCAAGTGGCTGCACTATTGGATTGGCCGATCAGTGGCCCCAACGCCCAACCTCGCCTTGAATTGGCACGCGCAGCAATTGAAGCAGGCGTAGACGTTGTAGGAGGTTGCCCTCATCTCGATGAGAATCCTCATCAAGCGATTGACACGCTTTTATCTCTCGCAATTGATTCAGGTCTTCCGCTTGACCTTCATGCCGACGAGAACCTACGACCAACATCGGACGATCTGGAGTATCTGGCGGACTCCATCTTGCGCAACAACATTCAACATCAGGTGACTGCTAGTCACTGTGTCTCGCTATCGGCACAGAGCCCTGCGGACATTGCGCGCATTTCTGAAAAGGTTGCCGCAGCCAACATCTCTGTTGTGGCACTCCCCCTCACCAATCTCTTTCTTCAGTCACGTGACGTTCAAAGTGTTGCGCCACGAGGAATCACCCCAACTCGTGCCCTGTCATCTGCGGGCGTCACGGTTGCTGCCGGTGCTGACAATCTGCAAGACCCGTTTAATGTTTTGGGCCGTGGAGACCCGCTTGAAACCGCCGCACTTATGGTGCTAGCTGCACATGAAACGCCAGTACGCGCAATGGACATGGTCACAACTAATTCTCACCATGTCATCTCTCCGAGTCGTTCATTCTTGACCGTCGGAGACAAGGCTGACTTCGTTGTCGTCACAGCGACTAATCTTCGAGAGGCAATCGCGATGGGGCCCCCCGACAGAACAGTCGTATATGGCGGCGTCGTGATCTCCGAACAAAAGAGAAACATAAAGTAAATATTTCCGTGACACGTACGTCGCCTTCATCATTTATGGTGACTGTCGTGCGGAGTACGGCAATGTTTGAGATGCAGACAGGCACCAACATGAGCGTTAACTCAGGTCAGACCCTGCTCGATTTTTCGGGCGTGTCCATGACTTTCCCAGACGGCACAAAAGCACTCGATGACGTATCACTGTCGGTTAGGGCCGGAGAGTTTGTCACCGTGGTCGGTCCCTCCGGCTGCGGAAAGTCAACTCTCCTTCGAATTGCATCCAATCTTGAAACAAATACCGGCGGCACATGCACAGTCGACCGAGACAGCATTGGCTATGTCTTCCAGGATGCAACCTTGATGCCATGGAGAACGGTGCAAAAGAACGTTGAACTTATTGCCGAACTTCATGGCCTCTCAAAAGATGAACGAACGTCAAAAGCTGCAGAAGCTATTGAACTTGTAGGTCTGCGCGGTTTTGAAGACAAATATCCTCGTCAGCTCTCCGGCGGCATGAAGATGCGCGCATCGCTTGCGCGATCACTTGTTATGAAGCCAAAGGTGTTTTTGTTTGATGAGCCGTTCGGCGCTCTCGATGAAATCACACGAGAGCGTTTGAACGACGAAGTGCTCGCTCTCTTCCAGCACGAGGGCTTTGCGGGGATGTTTATCACGCACTCCATTACAGAAGCTGTGTACATGTCAACGAAGGTGCTTGTCATGTCTGCACGCCCTGGTCGCATCGTTGCATCGTTCGACGTGCCCTTTGAATTCCCAAGAAATCACGACCTTCGCTACGAACCACAGTTTGCTGAATTATGTGGAGAGATTTCCCATGCTCTTCGAGGAGCGCACCAATGAGCACCGCAACGAACTCTTCAACACTCGCCGACGAGATCATTCACGAACAGAAGCAGAAGTTCAGCATCGCCGATTATTCCGGACCCATCATTGTTTTCGGGTTGTTCATCGGAGCGTGGTATCTGCTCTCGAACGTCATCCTTCCACCAGAGAAGCGATTCCTTCTTCCCACACCACACAAGGTGGTTAATGAAGGTTTTCTTGTATGGAAAACCGGAGAAAGCCGTGGACTACAACCAATCCTGCTGTCGCTATGGGACTCAGCGAAGGTTGCGCTCATTGGGCTTGCTATCACCATTGTGGTGGGCATGGGCTTAGCAATCATCATGAGCATGAGCCGTTGGCTAGAAAGAGCCACCTGGCCATATTTGGTAGCAGTGCAAAGTGCACCAATTCTTGCGTTGACTCCACTTATTCGTGCACTGATTGACGGCGCTCAGAAGCAGCGTGTTCTAGTGGTTGTTCTTATCGCCGTCTTCCCCATCGTTAGTAATACGTTGTTCGGATTGTTGTCAGCGGAGAAAAGCCAGCATGAGCTCTTCACGTTGCAGGGCGCATCACGTTGGACACGATTAAAGAAACTTCAATTACCCGCTGCGCTTCCAAACATCTTTGTTGGACTTCGTATCTCAGCCGGCCTTGCTGTCATCGGTGCAGTTGTCGGAGATTTCTACTTCCGCCAAGGTGGCGTTGTAGGAATCGGAGCCCAAATCGATATTTATCGAAACCGCTTGTGGGGCGCAGAACTCATTGCATCCATCTTCATGGCAAGCGCACTAGGTCTGGTGGTGTTCCTCTTTTTCGGATGGCTGTCTCGAGCAGTCATTGGAAAGTGGCACATCACCACAAGGGGTCATTGACCCACAACCACCACACAATCAGGAGACCCACCACTCATGAAAATCAGACCACTACTCGGAGTCGCGATCGCGGCATCACTCACGCTTGCCGCGTGCGGTGGTAGCGATTCGTCAACAGACACCACAGCAGCACCTGCGGCAGAAGGCGTTGACCTTGCCGCAGCAGGATGCCCAGAAACTGTCATTATCCAAACAGACTGGAACCCAGAAGCAGAACACGGCAACCTCTACGAAATGATTGGTGATGGCTACACAGTCAACACTGAGAAGTTGAGCGTGTCGGGCGACCTCGTGTCGGGCGGAAAGACAACCGGCGTCAAGATTGAAGTGCGTGCGGGTGGCCCAGCAATTGGCTTTAGCCAAGTGACTTCAGAGCTGTACAAAGACCAAGACATCCTTCTTGGTTTCACCAGCACCGATGAATCCGTCTCACAATCTGGTGGCGAGCTTCCAACAATTGCAGTTGTTGCACCGTTCAACATCAACCCACAGATCATCATGTGGGACCCAGAGACATATCCAGACGTAAAAGAAATTGCCGATCTGAAGGAAAAGAACGTCAAGGTTCGCTACTTCAACGGTGCTGCATACATGGACTTCTTCACTGCAACAGGAATCCTCGACAAGGCACAGACTGACGGCACCTACGACGGTGCTCCAGCGTCATTCCTTGCCGCAGCAGGTAAAGACGCACAACAGGGATTCGGAACCGCAGAGCCTTACTTCTACGAGAAGGTACTGAAGGAATGGATGAAGCCAGTTGGTTACCAGTACATCCACGATGCAGGCTGGACCGCTTACGCACAATCATTGGGCGGAATTCCATCCAACATTGAAAAGTACGACTCATGCTTGAAGGAACTTGTTCCTGTCATCCAGAAGGCCATGATTGATTACATCGCATCACCGAATCGTGCGAATGCGATTGTTCTTGATGCAGTCAAGCAATACAACAACGGTTGGGTGTACGACGCCGGTCAGGCCGCTGCAGCTGTTGAGCAGATGCAGGCAGACAACTTGGTTGCTAACAGCCCAGATGGAACCCTTGGTTCGTTCGACATTGATCGAGTGACCAAGTTCATTGAAGTTGCTGGCCCCGTGTTTACGTCAACTGGCGCAAAAGTGAAGGACGGACTTGTTGCAGATGACATCGTCACCAACAAGTACATCGACCCTTCCATCAAGCTTCCCTAATTGACAATGAGGATTTGGGGAGGGACCGAAAGGTTCCTCCCCTTTTTCCGTTTATCGACCAAAATCGAAACGGCTAATTTCACGAATCGCGTCACTGAGCGTTGACACTGCAGAGTTGAACATCTGCTTCCCTGCCTCGGCATTTGCGCCCGTGGGGTCGCCAATATGGCCATCAGGAAAGAAGTCATTTGAAAGCCAGCCGAATGCCACGCGACCGCCAAATCGAACATGTTCATTCTCTGCAAGCTTTTCCGGAACACGTCGCACGGCTAGCGACATGTCCACAAGTTCTGGGCGCAAGTGCAACATCACAGACGTCTCATCCATGCCTCCGTGCACACCCATGCCCAACTCTGACGCAGCCGAACTGCCGCCTTGATCTGCAGGCATATGTGGGTGTGCCAGAAAGGTCTGCAAACCCCATTTCAGGCGAATCTCACGATTCATCATTGCCGTGAGAGCACTATTCCCACCATGGCCATTAACAAAGAGAAGTTTTCGTGCGGATGTTGATGCGACACTTCGTGCAATGTCGTCAAGTACCGCGATCAATGTTGTGGCCGACAACCACATGGTTCCCGCAGACCATGCGTGTTCGTTTGATTTCGTGAAAGGCAATGTGGGCAGAATCCACGCTTCGGTCTCTTCGCCAACATTCTGTACAGCCGCGCGTGATACCTCATCAGCGACGACAAAATCCGTATTAAGGGGCAAGTGTGGACCATGTTGTTCAATGGCACCGAGGGGCAGAACAATGATTGAGTTCTTCGTCAATGCGGAAGGTAATTCTGGTGCACGAAGTGAGGCAAGGTCACGCGATGAAGACATGGTTCTAACCTATCCCAGTGAAAGAATAAGACTATGACGAAGCGACCATCAAGCGACTTTGACGCAATTGTGATTGGCGCTGGACACAACGGTCTTGTCACCGCGGCTTATCTTGCACGCAGCGGTTTATCAACTCTTCTTATCGAGGCCCGGTCAGAGGTGGGAGGCACTGCAGCGAGCGATCATTTTGCTGGTGCAAAAGTAAACATTTGCAATTGTGATCACCTCACATTTCGCACTACCCCAGTTGCAGAGGAGTTGGCGCTAGATAAATACGGTCTCACCTATCTGAATGTTGAACCACCTCAAGTCAATGTTGACTGGTCAAACGAGAAGCCATGGGAACTGTGGCACAACGTTGAACAAACGGTGGAGTCAATTGGGAAGCAATTCCCGTCTGCCGCAAACGAATACCGCGCCTATGCGAAGTCTGTGATTCCAGTTGCAAAACTTATTCTTGAGGCATCTGCGCAACCGCCGTCGCGAGGGTCATTATTGGCCACCATTGCAAAACGTGGCGGACGAGGAATGAGCACGCTTCTCAAGATGAGCAGAATGTCGGCAGCTGACGTGATGCGTCAGTTCTTTACGGAAGAAGCAATCATTGGTCCAGCAATGGTGGAGGGCCCTGTGGTCTGGGGACTCTCACCAGAGACACCTGGAACCGGCCTTGCAGCAGCAGCATTCGCTCTCCGACACGTTGCACAAGTAGGACGACCAATTGGTGGCAGCGGAGCCCTCCCTGAAGCACTCAAGCAGTCTTTCTTGCAATCGGGTGGCTTATTGCGAACGGGCACCAAAGTGGTGGGCATTGTGTGCGAAGGCAACGCAGTTCGTGCAGTACAAACCAGCGATGGCGCAACCGTTACTGCGCGCATCGTTGTGTCGGCGTGCGACCCAAAGCGCACCTTTGTGACGTGGTTGAAGAATCCCCCATCTCGCGCACGAGAACTCGTTACACGTTGGACAAATTCAGAGACTGGCGAAGGTTATGAATCGAAGATTGATGCAGTAACTACCGCTCCCCCATCGTTACTTGGAGCCGATCCTGTTGCATCAACAATCATTGTGAGTCCTTCTTTGGCAGAACTACATCGAGGCGCTCAACTTATGCGCGAAGGACGGATGATGCCTCGCATGGCACTGCTGGCCAATTCTCCTTCAGTTGCGGATAGTTCCCTCACAACAAATGGACAGCACGTCTTTAGTTTGGAAGCACTGTTCACCCCGTATTCCTTTACAGACGGATGGGAGTCAAAGGCCGAACCAGAACGATGGCTTCGACAATTCTCCACCCTTGCTCAAACAGATTTCATGGAGTCCATTGTCGATTGGCGCGTCATGACGCCAGCAGATTATGAATCAAAGTTCTTTCTGCCGAAGGGGCACGCCACCAGTTTTGCTGGCGGTCCACTTGCGGCTTTTCTTGGATCTCAGCCCGAACTCACTCGCTACCACACACCAATTAAGGGGCTCTACCTCACAGGCGCGGCAACATTTCCAGGGGCTGGCGTATGGGGTGCAAGCGGGCGCAACACAGCGCTCACCATATTGAAAGAGAACCGCTAGTTAAGCGTCTTTCACAATGTTGTCGCGCTTGACGACTGGATCTTTGTCGCTCCACGGGAAGTTGATCCACAAATCGGTGTGCTTCCACACGTAGTCACATTGAACAACAGAGTGAGGCTTCTCATACAGGACAGCCGAGCGAACTTCTTTTACACGACCCTTGAAGAAATCCTGCACGATCTTCAATGTGTGGCCAGTATCTGCCACGTCATCAACAATGAGAACGCGTGCAAAACGCAATTCAACAAGGTCCGGCACGGGAGGAAGAATCATTGGAACAGGAAGACGTTCGTCGACACCTGTGTAGAACTCAACGTTCATGGTGTAGAGGTTCTTCACTGCCAATGCGTACCCAAGGGCTCCGGCGGCCAGCAAGCCGCCTCGTGCGATTGCAAGGATGATGTCCGGTTCATATCCAGACTCCGCAACATTGGTAGCAAGTTCACGACTTGCCGTTCCGAAAATGTCCCAGGTCATGATTTCGCGTTCGCTCACATGAACAAACTAGTCGGGCGAACCACTTCCTGCCCATTTCAGAATTGAACGATTTGTCAAGACTCTCTATGCGTTGAATAGAGGTGGACGACCTTCCTGACGGGCACGTCGCATCTCGCGAGCATCATCGGAAAACGTCGCCATGATCTGCTGACGATTCTCCAAATCAATGGCAGCCTGAAGACCGGGAATCTCCAAAGCAGACCACATTCCCTCTTTGGTTAACGCAACGCCAATTGGCGTGTTTTGCATGATCTCTTCGGCCTTCGCAAACGCAGCGTCCAGCAGCACATCGTCTGGGAATGACTCGACGACGAGTCCGATTCGTGCCGCTTCATCTGACCCAATGAGACGACCTGTCAACATCAATTCCTGTGCTCGTGATGCTCCAATGAGTCGTGGCAGGAGCCAGCTGGTGCCGATATCGCATGCCGACAGTCCAATGCGAATGAATGCAGCATTGAACTTCGCAGAGTGAGCACAGAGACGTATGTCGGAACCCAAGACGAGCGCGAAACCCCCACCAGATGCAGCGCCATTGACCGCGGCAATGACCGGTTGTGGAAGTGATCTCAATCGAGGAATCAGCGATGCAATGTGCTTCTGCACAGCTAACCCCTTCTCCATTGCGCCGTGCCACTCAAAACCAGGCGCATCGCCGTATCCGCCCAAGTCAAGACCGGCACAAAACCCACGACCTGCTCCGGTGAGCACCACCACTCGAACATCACGATTGCGACTAATTGATTCCAATGCGTCATGCAGATGTTGCACCATCTCGCTGGTCATTGCATTCAATTTGTCGGGGCGATTTAGCGTGACGAGGGCAATCCCATCACGTGGAGAGGTGACTTCAACTACGGCCATGCCACATCGTGCCACGACTACTCTGTGGGAATCAGCATCAAAGATGTTTCTCCCCATGTGAGCCAGACGGTCTCAGCATTTCGTATTGGAATGAATGACCCCACCATTCACATCACAGAAGATTCAGTCTGGCGTTCCACCTTCACTCCCAACGGACCAGCAACTCTGCACATTTCGAATTGGAGGTCAAATACACCTCTGGTCGAAACATACGGAGACGGAGCGGAATGGATCGCACATAACGCCCTAGACCTACTGGGACACCACGACGAGATTCCCGTCATCAATGCAATTCATCCCGCCGTCGCTGATGCGCAAAAGAAATACGGAAACCTTCGCCTTGGACGAAGCAACACGGTGTACCACGAACTCTTACATGCTGTACTTGCACAACGAGTGACGAGCATTGAGGCAAACCGGCAATGGAGAAACA
>JACCDN010216283.1_pt1 | contig 16477 bp, 17 predicted proteins | sample 7441691 | NCBI WGS metagenome assembly JACCDN01 (sample SAMN15323439, study PRJNA562643) | freshwater metagenome | isolation source: river surface water | place: USA:Blue River Watershed | collected 2017-08-16
GACCGCGACATCGCGATGGTCTTCCAGAACTACGCTCTCTACCCACACATGACAGTGGCCGAGAACATGGGCTTCGCCCTAAAGATCGCCGGCGTTAGCAAGGAAGAGCGCGCCGAGCGCGTTCTCGAAGCTGCAAAGCTTTTGGACCTAGAGCCATACCTAAACCGCAAGCCAAAGGCACTATCTGGTGGTCAGCGCCAGCGTGTTGCTATGGGTCGCGCAATCGTTCGTAAGCCACAGGTCTTCCTAATGGATGAGCCACTTTCGAACCTTGATGCCAAGCTTCGCGTTCAGACCCGTACCCAGATTGCGTCGCTACAGCGTCGCTTGGGCGTAACCACCGTTTACGTAACCCACGACCAGGTCGAGGCTATGACCATGGGTGACCGTGTAGCGGTTTTGAAGGACGGCATCCTGCAGCAGGTTGACACTCCTCGCAACCTCTACGACCGCCCAGGCAACGTATTCGTAGCTGGCTTCATCGGCTCCCCAGCCATGAACCTGGTTCAGCTTCCAATCGTTGATGGCGGCGTTCAGTTTGGTGACGCAGTTCTACCAATCGCGCGCGAGATCCTGGCTAAGGCGTCAGGCTCCCGCGTAACCGTTGGTATTCGGCCAGAGAAACTGTCGGTCTCTGACCACGGTCTAGTTGTAGACGTGGACGTAGTCGAGGAGCTCGGCTCGGACGGTTACCTATACGGTCGTGCACAGCTTGATGGCAGCGAACACAACATTGTGGTTCGCGTTGACGCCATCAGCCACCCACGTGCCGGCGAGCGCATCCACCTTCAGGCCGATGCTTCCGCAGTTCACGTGTTTGACGCTGAGAGCGGCCTAAGACTCAACTAGTGCCTTCTCAACTAAGCATTACGGCTGCCACGGCAGAACCAGCACTGCTGGATCTGCCGTGGCATTTGCCATTAGAGGACTGGCCTAAGGAAAACATTGCGGCCCTTCCAAAGGGACTGTCTCGTCACACGGTGCGCTTTGCTCATCTAGAAGACCACGTCATCGCAATCAAAGAGACTCTCTTTGATCTTGCCAAGCGCGAATACGACATGCTCCGCAGGCTCGAGAAATTAGATGTGCCGTGCGTAGAGCCATTTGCGATCATAAATAATCGCCGCGACCAAGAGGGTAATGAACTACCTGCGGTGCTAATCACCAGGCACCTGAAGTTCTCCCTCCCCTATCGTGCGATGTGGTCACAGGGTCTAAGGGAAGCCACTGCAAAGCGACTGGTAGACGCTTTGGCACTGCTTCTGGTGCGACTTCACCTAATCGGATTTTTCTGGGGCGATGTCTCGCTCTCAAACACGTTATTTCGCCGCGATGCCGGCAAGTTTGCCGCTTATCTAGTCGATGCAGAAACCGGGCAGCTTTATGACTCGAGACTTTCAAACGGTCAGCGAGAGAATGACCTGGAGATTGCCCGCGTGAACATCGCTGGTGAGTTGATGGATCTGTTGGCTTCAGGCAAGGCTGTCGATATTGATCCGACTGCTGTGAGCCAAAGAATCGTGGACAAGTATCACGAGCTCTGGCGCGAGCTAACCGCAATGGAGAGTTTTGACACCTCAGAGCGCTGGCGTATTGCTAAACGTGTCAAGCGCTTGAACGAACTTGGCTTTGACATCGAAGAGCTCTCAATGGTGCAGGAAGCCGATGGCAAAACCGTCCGGATTCAACCAAAGGTTGTAGATGCCGGTCACCACGCTCGCCGACTGCTATTGCTAACTGGTCTAGATGTCGAAGAGAACCAGGCGAGGCGACTTCTAAACGACATCGATGAATATCGACTATCACATGCCCGACCAGGTGCCGATGAAGAAGTCATGGCCCATGAATGGCTCAGTGAAATCTATGAGCCGGTGATCACCTCGATTCCATCTCACCTCACTGGAAAGCTCGAGCCGGCCGAGATCTTTCACGAGGTGTTGGAGCACCGTTGGTACATGTCTGAGCGTATGGGCAAAGATGTTCCGATGCTCGATGCCGTTCGCTCCTACGTCAACGATGTTTTGAGTGCCAGAAGAGACGAAGAGGCCTTGATTGGACCGACAACCGAGCTGATTGCACTAAATGAACCAGTTCCCTCCGGGACCATCGTGGTTGACGATGATGAAGAAGGTGACTGGAGAGATAAGGTCTAAGACCTAGCCATCGCAATCTGATACAGCGCAACGCTTGCAGCAATGCCTGCATTCAGCGACTCAGTGGCGGCGGAAATTGGGATCGAAACAACTTGGTCGCAGTTCTCTTGAACCAACCTCGACAGCCCCTTACCTTCTGAGCCGACGATTACCAAAAGTGGTCTATCGGCTAGCTCGAGATTAGGCAGGCTGACATCACCATCGCCATCAAGACCGATAACAAACAAACCCTTTTGCTTGTATTCCTTGATTGCCTGGTTCAGGTTGGATGCCAGAGCAACTGGGATTCTTGCTGCGGCACCAGCACTGGTCTTCCAAGCTGATGCGGTAACACCAACGCTTCGACGCTGCGGCAGGATCACGCCGTGAGCACCAAAGGCTGCCACGGAACGAATGATCGCACCAAGGTTTCTAGGGTCAGTGATGCCGTCAAGAGCCACCAGAAGCGGTGGCTGACCAGAAGCCTTAGCGCGGTCTAGCAGCTCCATAGGGTGCTTATAGCTATATGGCGGCACCTGAAGAGCAATGCCCTGGTGAACAGAGTCACCACCTGTCATGCGATCAATCTCGGGTCTGGTGACCTCGTTGATCGGGATATTGCGGTGGTTTGCAATTGCAATCGCCTCCTTGACGCGGTCATCAATTTCGATGCGCTGGGCAATAAAAAGTGCGGTGGCTGGAACCTTGGTCTTGAGAGCCTCGACCACGGAGTTGCGACCAGATAGCACCTCGCCGGAGATTGCACGCTGACCCATGCCAGAGCGCCCAGCCACAAACTCACCCTTGCGAACTGGCTTAGCGGCGGCCTTTGGACCCTTGGTTCCAGACTTGAGAGCAGCCTGCTTGGCCTTGTGGGCTTTGTGATACGGGCGGTCCTCCGCCTTAGGAGTAGGCCCCCTACCCTCTAGGGCTTGTTTGCCATGGCCACCGGTGCCCTTGGTTGCGCCCTTTTTACCCTTTGCGGCGCCGGGTCTACCCAATTTAGCCATTAGTTAATCTCCAGTGTGTTGAGTCGGAAGCGTCAAATAATTCGATGCCGCTTTGGGCTAATCGATCGCGAATCTGATCTGCTCGAGCATAATCCTTGTTTGCCCTAGCCTGATTGCGCTCTTCGATCAAAGCCCTGATCAGGTGGTCCAAAGCGTCATGCTCAGGCGAAGCCGAGGATCCCCACTGCGAAGGGGCAAGGCCCAATACCTCAAGCATGGCATCTAACTGGCAACGCTTCTCGTGAGCTTCGCGAATGCGCTCTGCATCAAGATCAGCATTCCCTGCACGCACTAGCTCGTGCATAACTGCCAAAGCGGCTGGAATGTTTAGGTCGTCATCCAACTCGGCTACAAACTCATCAGGGAGAGCTGCAGTCTCCAGAGTCGCGAAACGAGTGTTCGAGAGCTCTCGATCGCAGCGCTCCAGGTAGCCATGTAGCCGCTCAAGAGCGGTTTGTGCCTCTTGCAACACACTCGACTGGTAGTCCAACACCGAGCGGTAGTGAGCGCTCAACAGGTAGTAGCGCACAGCGCTGGCAGGAGCTAGTTCGAAAAGAGCCTGCGAAGATACCGAGTTACCAAGCGATTTCGACATCTTGGTTCCACCGGTGGTGATCAGACCATTGTGAATCCAGAAGTTTGCAAACTTGTGCCCAGCTGCACTGGATTGAGCAAGCTCGTTTTCATGGTGCGGAAAGCGAAGGTCTAGGCCGCCACCGTGAATATCAAAGTGTTCCCCCAGATACCTGGTTGCCATCGCAGAGCACTCGATGTGCCAACCGGGTCTACCAAAACCAAATGGAGTGGACCAGCCAGCTGATGCCGGCTCGTTTTCTTTGAGTGCCTTCCAGAGGGCGAAGTCTTGAGCGCGCTTTTTGTCAGAGGTAGCCTCCTCCGACTCCATCTGATCAATCCCCTGGTTGGTCAACTCTCCATACTGAGGCCAACTGGCGGTGTCGAAGTAGACATTTGCACTGCCATCGAGGGCTCGGTAAGCATGACCGCGCTCAATCAAAGTCTGAATTAGGTCAATCATCTGAGGGATGTGAGCGGTGGCAAGCGGTTCGTAGGCAGGAGGTCTGATACCAAGGCGTAGGTAGTCATCGCTGAAGTCACGCTGATTGGTAGCTGCCAGCTGCCACCAATTGGTCTGTGCTTCTTTTGCCTTCTCTAAAACCTTGTCGTCAATGTCCGTGACATTTCTCACCAAAGTCACTTTGAAGCCGCGGTATTCAAACCAGCGAGCAAGTTGGTCATAAACCAATGCGGAACGAAGGTGCCCAATGTGAGGGGCGGATTGCACGGTTGGACCGCAAACGTAGATTGACACCTCGGACTCACGAATTGGAGTGAAATCTCTAATCTCTCCAGCGCGGGTATCAAACAACTTCATGGGCTAAAGCCTAGCTACGCGCGGCCAATAGCGCGGTTGCCACCGCGGCCACACCACGAGCGTCAGACAGGAAGCCAAGACCATCGGTGGTGGTTGCGGCAACCGAAACTGGAGCATTCAAAAGCCCAGAAAGCCGATTCTCAAGTTCCGCTCTTCTTGGTCCAACTTTGGGTTTGTCTCCAACAATCTGTACTGAAACATTTGAAACAGTAAAACCCGCCGCCGAAATCATGCGAAGCGTCTCGCTCAAGAAAACCTCACCTGAGGCACCCTTGAACTCGGGTCGATCAACCCCAAAGTTACTTCCAATATCGCCAAGCCCGGCCGCTGTCAGTAGGGCATCGACGATGGCATGGGCAACGCTGTCGCCATCAGAGTGACCCTCGAGTTTTGGCAGCTCCGGCCAGGTCAAAAGCCCCAGCACCAACTCACCTGAGTCAGAGAACTGGTGGGCATCCGTGCCGACGCCGACTCGCTGAGATCTAGCGCCTTGAAACTGCTTCAGGTCTTCAGGTGTGGTCACCTTTAGCGCCTCAGCAGATCCCTTGACGACCTTGGTGATGTGACCGGCAGACTCCATTAGACCAGCCTCATCCGTGAAGTCCAATGTGGTTTCCTCAATTGCCCTTCTAAGGCTGGCAACCTCAAAGCCTTGAGGGGTTTGAACCGCGACCAGGGTTGAGCGATCAAGGGTTTTCACTACCTTGTCACCTGCGAGCTGCTTGATGGTGTCGGTAACCGGTAGACCTGGCACCACACTCTTTGCACTCTCCAGTGCAGTCTCGACTGCTTCAAATACCGCTGCAGGGGTAAAGCATCGAGCGGCGTCGTGAACCAAAACAGTTGGTGTTTTCACAAGTGCCAAACCATTTTTTACAGACTGCTGTCTGGTTGCGCCACCTGCAACGACCTCAGCTGCGACAGCAAACTGTGAGGCAATCTCCTCGAAGGTCTCAATGTGATCTTGCGGGGCAACCACTACAACCTGAGCTGGGTTCAGTTCTTCTAATACCCGAAGCGCATGCTCCAGGATTGTTGCTCCCGATATTTCAACCAGTGCCTTGGGGATGCCGAGCCCGAGACGCTCGCCCTTGCCGGCGGCGACCAGGATTACGGCAGATTTCACTTCTAGGAAGCCAGAACCTTGTCAAGCTCTGCGGAGGCCTTCTCCTCATCGACCTTGCGAGCCAATGCGAGCTCGGAAATTAAAATCTGACGAGCCTTAGCCAGCATGCGCTTCTCGCCTGCCGAGAGACCACGGTCCTGATCGCGACGCCACAGGTCACGCACTACCTCGGACACCTTGACGACATCGCCGGAGGCTAACTTTTCTAGGTTTGCCTTGTAGCGACGGGACCAGTTGGTTGGCTCCTCGACAAACTCAGCACGCAGCACATCGAAGACCTGCTGCACTCCCTTTTTGTCTATTACGTCGCGAACACCAACCATCTCAACGTTTGCTGCTGGGACCTGGATGATCAGATCACCCTGCGCAACCTTGAGCTTTAGATAGGTTTGGGTCTCACCGCGAATGGTCTTTTCGGAGACTTCAATGATTTCCGCGGCCCCGTGGTGTGGATATACGACGGTCTCGCCAACTTCAAACTTCATAAACTTCTTTCGGCTCCAAAAGCCTGATTTTACCACAGGAAAGCCAGTTCTCCTAGGTTAGAATTGGGGCAGAAACAGCCCCTGGAGGACCCTTGCAAATCAAGAAAATCGCGACCTTGACTTCACTTGTGCTGGCGACAGCCCTGCTCTCTGGTTGCTCACTTTCTCGTGAAGTTACCTCCTTGGAGATGTACGCACCGAGCGATGGCACCATGGTTGATGCCGAATCGTTGAAGGCAAGAAACGTAATGATCATCAAGGGTTCCGGTAATAAGGCCCTGCTAATCGGCAGCTTTGTGAACTCCGGCATGGACCCTGTTATGGCATCACTTCAGACCACCGATTCAACGGGTGAAGAGATTCGCGTGGCCTTCGAGGTGAAGCCTGCAGGCAAGTTTGATCTTGGTTACAACGGCACAGAGGGTGTTTTGCTCAGCCTTGACGCGAAGCCAGGCTCCATTCACACCATCTATGTTTCAGATGGCTCTGACCCAATTGAGCTAGTGGTTCCAGTTATGGATGGCTCATTGGCCGAGTACCGACCATTTGTTGAGTCTTTGAACTAAATCTCGAACTTGTATCCAAGGCCGCGCACGGTCAGGAGGTGCCTTGGCCTCGACGGGTCTTCTTCGATCTTTGAGCGAATGCGCTTCACGTGGACATCCAAAGTCTTGGTGTCACCGAAGTAATTTGAGCCCCAGACTCTGTCAATGATCTGACCACGAGTGAGAACTCGGTTTAGGTTCTCCATCAATAGCTCTAGCAGTTCAAATTCCTTGAGCGGCATCTGAACCGGCTCACCATTGACGCTAACGGTGTGGCGCTCGATGTCCATAACTACCGGTCCTGCCTTCAAAAGCCCAGGCTCATGCTGCACGGTCTCTCGTCCACGTCGAAGCACTGCCTTCATTCGAGCAAGCAGCTCACGCGTTGAATAAGGCTTAGTCACGTAGTCATCGGCACCGAGCTCTAGACCCACAACCTTGTCGATCTCGGCGTCCTTTGCCGTGAGCATGATGATGGGGACTTGAGACTCGGACCTGATCAGGCGGCACACCTCGTTACCAGAAAGCCCAGGAAGCATCAGGTCCAAAAGGATTAGGTCTGGGTTGTGAGAGCGAAACAGCTCAACCGCAGCATTGCCATCCTCAGCCTCGATGATGTCGTAGCCCTCTTTTTGCAAGAGGTAAACCAGTGGCTCTCTCAGACCAATTTCATCTTCAACAACTAGCACCCTAGGCATTAGCCCTCCTGAACGGTTATTGGTAAGCGCAGTGTGAAGGTTGAACCAACTCCTGGCTTAGAAAACAGCTTGATTTGCCCACCGTGGTTAGCGGCAATGTGTTTCACAATTGCAAGACCAAGCCCGGTTCCTCCGGTCTCGCGCGACCTTGAGGGGTCTACTCGATAGAAGCGCTCAAAAATGCGCTCCTGCTCGGAATCTGGAATTCCGATTCCGGAATCCGTAACCGAGATCTCAGCAACGCCGTCAACCTCCTTGAGGCCAACCCCAACCTGGGTGCCGGGCTCGGAGTAAACGATGGCATTTTCAATCAGATTTCTCACCGCAGTGGCCAGCATCTCGTAGTCGCCCAGGATCTTCAGCGATTCTGAAGTTGCACCCACCACTCGAATATTGCGCTTTTCGGCCAGCACTTGATTGCGCTCGATGGCATCGGTAACAACCGCTGCCAAATCAACCTCGCGAGCGTTCTCCAGGCCTGCCGCACTCTGCACTCTCGATAGCTGCATCAACTCTTGAACTAGGTTCGCCAAGCGGTGGCTTTCGCGAATCAGGGAGTTGGAAAACTTTTCAATCATCTTGGGGTCATCGCCGGCGCCTTGAATGGCCTCGGCTAAAAGCCCGATAGCTCCGATTGGTGTCTTGAGCTCGTGAGAGACGTTTGCCACGAAATCTCTTCTGGTGTCCTCTAGCTTTTTAGCCTCGGTGCGATCATCAACCAAAAGCATCATGTACTTCTCGCCGAAGCGGGCTGCTCGAGCCTGAACCCAAACCGGTTCACGCTGCAACCCGGTTTCCAAAAGCATTTCTTCAACCACTGCGCCAGTTTGACTTCTCGCTCGATCGCAGAGCTTCACTAGGGATGAGTGAATCAATCGACGGTTTTGCACCAGGCCAAACTGAACCGCTCCGGGAGAGGCCCTAAGCACATTGTTGTTCTCATCCAATACAACACCGGCGGTGGCAATTACGTCGACAACCTGCGAGGCAACTTGTTCGAACGCGTCAACCTCAGTTTCAGAGGTCTTGCCCCGAGAGGACCACAAGCCCATTTCGCTCCGCTTCAAGTGTTTACCAGGTTAACTAACCCGGTCTGTGCCTAGACTAAATCAGGGTGCGCAAATCTGACACAGAGTTATCGGCTGGTTTGCAACTAATTAAGCAAAAGTTTGCTTTGGGTCAGAAAGCTAACACCACCCCAGACAGAAGCGGAGATGGGTATGCGTCAGGTTTTTCAGCAGGAACTAACCGAAGTTCAAGAGCGTGTGGTCCAATTGGCAGAGGCTGCCGAGACCATCATGGACAAGGCCTCCCGTGCCTTCCTAAACTCCGATGTTTCGCTTGCCGATGAGGCATTGGCGCTAGCGACCACTAACGAAGAGAAGGCGCTTGGTCTTGATGAGCTAGTGATCAAAGTTCTGGCAACCCAGTCACCAGTTGCTCGCGATCTGAGGATTCTGGTTTCCGCTTTGAGAATGAGCGCATCAATCGAGCGCATGGGTGCCCTAGCGTCCCACCTAGCTGCAATTGCTCGCTACCGCTTCCCAGGCAGTGCAGTTCCAGAGTCTCTGCGCAAGACTTTTGAGGATATGGCACGCATCGACCTTGAACTGGTTTCAAAGGCGATCAAACTTTTGGGTAACACCGATCTAGATCTCGCTCGCGAGATTCAGGCACAGGATGAGGCGGTTGACCGCCTCCACCGCAAGGTCTTCGACGTTGTACTGGCAGACGACTGGAAAGAGAACGCCATGTTCACAGTCGATGTGACCCTAGCTTCGCGCTACTTTGAGCGCTTTGCAGACCACGTGGTCGACATCTCCTCCAAGGTCAGCTTCTTGCAGACCGGCGAGTGGACTGAAAACTAACTACTTCTTACCCTGATTGGCAACAGCCGCTGCTCCAGCAGCTGCGGCCTCTGGGTCTAGGTACTCTCCACCTGCAACCAGTGGCTTGAAGTTCTCATCCAGCTTGTAGTGCAGTGGGATACCGGTTGGAATGTTCAGCTCGGCGATTTCGTCATCGGAAACATTGTCCAAGTGCTTCACCAGCGCACGCAGCGAGTTGCCGTGCGCGGTAATCAAAACAGTCTTGTGCTCGGTGAGCTTTGGAGCGATGGTCGAGTGCCAGTAGGGCAGCATACGAACCAGGACATCCTTCAAGCACTCGGTTCTTGGTAGTGCATCGCCCAGGTCTGCATAGCGCTCGTCGTGCGCCTGAGAGAACTCGCTGTCATCTGCGATTGGTGGTGGTGGTACGTCGTAGCTGCGACGCCAGATCTGGAACTGCTCTGGCCCGTACTTGTCCAAAGTCTCAGCCTTATCAAGTCCCTGCAGGGCTCCGTAGTGGCGCTCGTTTAGTCGCCAAGAACGCTCGGTTGGAATCCAGTTGCGATCGATCTGATCCAGAGCAATGTGAGCGGTGTTGATTGCTCGTTTGAGGACCGAGGTGAAAAGCACATCTGGCTTGAGGCCTGACTGAGCCAAGAGCTCACCTGCCCGCTTAGCCTCTTCACGACCCTGATCGCTCAGATCAACATCCACCCAACCGGTGAAAAGGTTATTTTGGTTCCAGGTGCTGTTGCCGTGTCGAAGCAGAATCAGGTTGTAAGTCATAGCCCAAAGTTTAGTCAACTGCTGGCAGCAGGTCTTTTGCCTTTTCGATGTCGATGCCACTTGCCTGACAGAGGTCAACAAACATTGGCCTGAATTGCAAAACGATTACCTGTTCGCTCAGTGGAAGCTGCGGATATACGCCGAGTTCGGGGGCAAGTTTGGTCAGGTTTTTTCTCGCCTTGTGCGAGAGAGAAAAGTCATCGAGCGAGCTCTCTAGCAAATCAACCGCAATCAGAAACTTTGAGGTGAGTTGAGCGAGCTCTGGTCTTGGACGCAGATCGCGGACCAAATAGTCCACCCGACGCACCACCACCCTCAGGTTTCTGGTTGCCAAATCCATGCCTTCGAGTAGCACCAGTTGATCTTTGATTTGCTGTTTAGCCCAGCGATAGAAGGGGCTGATTTTGCCAATTGAAATTGCGCTCTCGAGCGAGGCTCTCCAGTTATCAATCAGCGGTTGCGTCTTTCTAATCCGATCGAGCGCACCATCGGCAAGCTGAACATCCGGGGTCAGCAATACCGATCGAACATCGCCAAGGGTGTCTTTGAATATCGAGAAGAGCTTTGCAGCATCGGCACGAGCCAACTTGATTGGATTCCTCGGTAGCAGCGCTGTGAACAAAAGCGCTACCAGGCCTCCAATAACTCCATCGATAACCCGGGCGTAAACGCCTCCGGTTGGCACCTGCAGTAGCTGCACCAGAACCGCTTGAATGGCGGCCGTTAGAGCAAATGCTGGATTGACTGAGATAAATCTCGCCACCAAAAGCGCAAGCAAAATCGCCACCAAAAGCTGGATGCTGCCCGCTCCAAATAGCAACAGCAAAGTCTCACTGAGGCCGACACCTAAAGTCATGGCGAGCGCCGTTGCCGCAACACGGTCGGGTCTGGTGTCGCGCGCCAGACCGAGAGAGGAGATGGCAACCGTTACAGCCAAAAGCGGGACTGGATGACCCAGTACGAAATAGGCGATTGCATAGGAAGCGGTTGCTGCCATAGCGATTTGGAAGATCGCCCAGAGTGAGTCTTTTACTCTGGCACTACCCCCACGAAGCTCAAACATTTTTGCGGCTGAGCTTGAAGGCGGCAGGCCTTGGCAGGTTCGCTGCCTTGCCAGCATCGTGTGGCACGAGCACCTGCTGGGAAGCCTGGTATTGGTTCTCACCAATGCGAACACTCAGGTCTAAGTAGGGAGTGTTTCGAGACAGTAGGACCAGCGCTATTGAACCAAGTTCAAAGTGCAGCGCTCCCGCCAAAACTTTGCCGACAGTCTTCTCCTGATACTCAATGGCATCACCTGGGTTGCACAACACATCACCCTGCTCCAGATGCAATAGCGCAATGCGACGAGGAGGGTGTCCTAGGTTGTGAACCTTGGCAACGCTCTCTTGCCCGCGATAGCAACCCTTGGATAAGTGCACCGCACTGGATAGCCAGTCCAACTCATGTGGCAGGGTCTTGTCATCTATATCGCTCAACTCTGGTCGACCCGCTGCGATTCGCAGCGCTTGGTATGCCATCAGGCCAGCCCTTGAAAGCGCTGGCAACTCGGTCATCAAATACTCGCGGTAAGGAAAGCTGGCGCGCTCACTGGCATAGCGAACACTGGCCGCCGAGCCCTTAGAAAACGGATCAACCCAGACCGGAGCATCGATACTGAGCTCTTCGAAGACACCGACTACCAATAAGTCGGAGCTTGAAATTTTTACCTTGGATCTGAAGACCATCTTTTCAAGCCAGGTAATCAGTGCCGGCATTGATTCGAGCGGTGTGATGACAAACACCGATTCCTCACCTGCGATGACCTTGAGCTGAAACTCAATGTGGCCGTTGGGGCTAAGTAGCAGCGCCTCAGCACTCTCCCCCAGCTTTAGGCCCTGGATGTTCTGACTGGTTAGCGAGTGAAGCCACTTTTTGGAATCTGGGCCGGAGATCTCAAAGACCCCCATGTCCTCACGCAGCACAAAAGCATCGCCTTCGAAAAGCTGACGCTGTTCGTTTAGGGGATTACCGAAATGCTGGTTACTCAACCTTTTCCAACCTTGCCGAGGCGTGGGATTTCAATGGCTGACCGAGGGCTGCCATGTCCCAGGCCCACAGCAGTGCTCCCTCGACTAGGCCCATCAATCGGGTTCCAGCGTTGTACTCCTTGGCGTTTGGTGAGCGCAGCACGGCATCGGTTGCAAGGTCGATCCTCGCTCCTTTGATCTGGCCAAAGTAAAGCTCTGCGACACCCTGCGGGTTCACAATCAAAGCCTCGATGTCGAAGCCACCGTTTTTGTTGCGCCAGAGCTCAAGGTCCTCGCGAACAGTTAGTAGCTTGGTGCCATCGGAAGGAAGCAGTCCCGGACCTGCATCTGAAGAGGAGGCTGGTCTGGAGAGTGAAAAATAGCCGCGCTCCTGAGCAATTAGATTGCCTGATCCATCCTTCACCTCAGCTGAGAATTCCAGCTTGCCAAGAGTTAGTGGTCTAAAGGATGCAGTTTGAAAAAACTCGGTCTCATTGGCATTTTCATCGATTGAGTAACTCACTATGCCGCTACCGCGCCAGTCACCAAGTAAGAAGGTGAAGGGGGTTAGCTCGATTGGCAAATCGTCTGGGATGACGAACAAAGTTAGCGCTGACCCTTAAAGAGCTTGTAGAGAACTAGGGCGGAAACCCCGCCGATGGCCAAGGAGGCCAGAACCAACAGTCCAGTGAAGAAAATCTCGAGTGCCAAGAGCATGTCTAAATCCTAACCCAGCAGAGTGAAAAGCGTGAGTAGACCAAGGATTGCAAAACTACCTGCGGCAACATAAACCTGCTGTCTAACGGTGTCCTTGGTCTTGGCTGAAATCAGGTGCTCGATGCTCACAAGCGCAATTGACGCTGCTGCAATAGCCGAGAAATAGGTGTAGGTGCGTTCCGGGTCGACAAAACTCAAAGTTAGTAGGCCCGAAATCAGGACCCCCACCCAGATCAAAATGATCTGTACCCACTGCTTGCTCACAGCACAAACTCTATCCGCAAAGCCATTCGCCACTATCATTTGGGTATCTGGAGGGCGGGTATGGCGACAGTTTTATTGATAACCCCCTCGCAAGATGCGCTCGCTTCGCAATTTGAACTTCTCGGCCACTCCGTAACCCACATCGCTCCAGATGCCGCTGAGATTGCCAATGCCAAGTCCCACGACCTGACAGTTTTGGATTGCCGCCAAGACTTGATTGCTGCTCGCGGCATCGCACGCATTCTGGTGGCAGCCGGCTGGGAAACCCCGGTGATGCTTTTGGTGCAGGACCAGGCCCTCGCCGTTATTACCCCGGAGTGGGGAGCCAGTGACTTTCTGTTGGCAACTGCATCCCTTGCAGAAATCGACGCCAGGGTGAGACTTGCCGTTGGTAAAACCCAAACCCAGGTGGTCCGCGTGAATACCGGCTTGGTGATTGATGAGGTGAGTTACACCGCCAAGATCAACGGCCGAACCCTGGATCTAACCTTCAAGGAGTTCGAGCTCCTTCGTCACCTCAATGACAACCCCGGGCGAGTATTCACCCGAGAGCAGCTACTCAGCGAGGTATGGGGCTACGACTACTTCGGTGGCACCAGAACCGTGGATGTTCACATCCGAAGGCTCAGGGCAAAACTTGGCGAAATGGAATCGCTGATCGGCACGGTGCGCAACGTTGGCTACCGCTTGGATCCAAACCAAGAGGGCGAGAGTGACTGAAAATTAACTTTCTGCTCACCCGCAACCTGTAAAGATTGTTCTCATGTCAGAAGAGACCACGGCCATTTTTCGCCCAGACTCGCAACCCGATTTACCCCAGGATCGATTTCTAGATCGCGAGTTGAGCTGGCTTGACTTCAACCAGAGGGTTTTGGAGCTTGCCGAGGATAGAAGTATTCCGCTTCTTGAGCGTGTGAACTTTCTCAGCATTTTTGCCTCGAACCTGGATGAGTTCTTCATGGTTCGAGTTGCCTCACTAAAGCGCAGAGTGGCAACTGGTATTGCCGTTCAGTCAGCCGCGGGTTTTAGCCCGCAAGAGGTGCTAGTTCGTATCTCGGAGCGCACCCGCGAACTGCAGGCGAGACACTCAAGATTGTTCAGGGACGAGATTTCCCCTGGACTTGAGCGTCACGGGGTTCACGTCACGCACTTCGGGAAGCTCAATGAAGCGCAAAAGAAGGCGCTGCACAACTACTTCCAGCTCAATGTCTTCCCGGTTCTGACCCCCTTGGCGGTGGACCCGGCTCACCCGTTTCCATACATCTCAGGGCTCTCGCTCAACCTGGCTGTGGTGCTGCGCAATCCCCAGTCCGGCTCGGAGCACTTTGCCAGGGTCAAGGTTCCACCACTTTTGCCTCGCTTTGTTGAGGTTGAGGGTGCAGAGCGAACCTACGTTCCGCTTGAGGATGTAATGGGTGAATTCCTGTCGGAACTCTTCCCTGGCATGGAGGTTGTGAAGCACCATGCCTTCCGCGTCACTCGCAATGAAGACCTTGAGGTTGATGAGGACGAGGGTGAAAACCTTCTGGTCCAGCTCGAGAAGGAGCTCTTGCGCAGACGCTTTGGGCCTCCGGTGAGGCTCGAGGTTGCCGAGGACATTGATCCACAGGTGCTAGAACTACTCTCCCGTGAGCTCGATGTCGAGGCTCACGACATCTACCACCTACCCGAACCACTTGATCTGCGTTCACTGAATGCGATTGCGTTTTTGAAGTACCCGGAACTTCACTTTGAGCCACACCAGATCACCACTAACCGTTACCTGCAGTCCGAGGATGATGAAGCGGCCGACATCTTCGGCGCTCTGCGCCAGCGTGAGGTATTGGTTCATCACCCATACGAGTCTTTTGCAACCTCGGTCCAGGCATTTTTGGAGCAGGCTGCTGCCGACCCGCAGGTTCTCGCAATCAAACAAACCCTTTACCGAACCAGTGGTGATTCTCCAATTGTTGATGCTTTGATTGATGCCGCAGAGGCTGGCAAGCAGGTACTTGCCCTGGTCGAAATCAAGGCTCGTTTCGATGAGCAGAACAACATCGGTTGGGCTAGAAAACTCGAGGCTGCCGGTGTTCACGTGGTTTACGGAATTGTTGGTCTAAAGACTCACTGCAAGCTCTCACTTGTGATTCGCCAAGAGGGCAACCAACTTCGTCGCTACTGCCACGTCGGAACCGGTAACTACAACCCCAAGACTGCCCGCTATTACGAAGACCTGGGTCTATTGACTTCGAGACAGTCTGTCGGTGAGGACTTGACCAAGCTCTTTAACCAGCTCTCCGGCTTCTCCTCCGCCCCGGCATACCAGTCGCTACTGGTGTCACCAAATGGCGTGAGAAACGGTCTGACCGAGCGAGTGCAGCGTGAGATTGAGCACAAAAAGGCCGGTCGACCAGCAAGAATTCGACTCAAGATGAACTCACTGGTCGATGAGCAAATCATCGACCAGCTTTACCTGGCATCCATGGCTGGGGTTGAAGTTGAGGTATTAGTTCGAGGCATGTGTGCACTGAAGCCAGGTGTTCCTGGCCTTAGCGAAACCATCAAGGTGCACTCGGTTTTGGGCCGCTACCTCGAGCACTCCAGAATCTTCTACTTCGAAAACGGTGGGGATCCAGACATTTACATCGGCAGTGCTGACATGATGCACCGCAACCTTGATCGTCGAGTCGAGGCTCTGGTGAAGATCACTCAAACGGATCAAATCAAGGAGCTCAGAGATCTCCTTGATTTGGGCATGAGCGACAAGGTTTCCCTCTGGACTCTGGCTAGCTCAGGCTCTTGGCACCGCCAGACCACATCTGCAACTGGTGCGCAACTGATTGACATGCAGGACGAGTTAATGGCTAGAACCCTAACCAAGAAGCGGAGCCGCTAGTGACTATTTATGCAGCTGGAGTTGTGCCTTGGAGAGAGGCAGGAGACTCAATCGAGGTTCTGCTAGTACACCGCGAAAACTACAACGACTGGGGCTTTCCAAAAGGCAAGCAAGACCCGGGTGAACTACTTCCAGAGACTGCAGTCAGAGAACTCAAAGAAGAAGCCTCAGTCTCGGTCAAACTCGGTCGCAAGCTCGACATCATTCGTTACCAAGTTGGCACTGAGGACAAAGAGGTTCACTACTGGGCAGCGAAGGTCAAGCCCAAGGCGGCCAAGAAGCAGAAGTTTGTCGCCAATGATGAGATTGCAAAGTGCGAGTGGGTTCCAGCCGAGAAGGCTGCTGGGTTACTGACCTACGAACACGATCAAAACCTACTCAAGCTCTGCCTGGAGCTACACAAAGCCAAAGAGCTAGAGACCAGGGCGATCATCATTCTTCGCCACGCGAAAGCGACCTTGCGCTCAGATTGGAAGGGTGAGGAGGCCAAGCGACCACTGCTCCCAGAGGGTGAATTGCAGGCCAAGCGACTAGTAAATCTTCTCGCGGCATATGGCCCAAAGCAGCTTGTGACCTCCCCATGGAAGCGATGCTGGGACACCATTGCA
>JACCDN011074136.1_pt1 | contig 16469 bp, 15 predicted proteins | sample 7441691 | NCBI WGS metagenome assembly JACCDN01 (sample SAMN15323439, study PRJNA562643) | freshwater metagenome | isolation source: river surface water | place: USA:Blue River Watershed | collected 2017-08-16
ACGGTTCCATCCGTTCAAGCACCACAAGAGGAATCCTTATTTGCTTTCTTCTGGATTGCCTTAGGCGCCGGATTCTTAGCTTTATTAACACCATGTGTTTATCCATTAATCCCGATGACCGTGAGTTTCTTCACGAAACAAAAAGGCGGTAAAGGCCTAGCGTTCTTGTACGGTGGATTTATCGTTTTAATCTATGTGTTCTTCGGAACGCTATTAGCCTTCTTCGCGGGGGCTAGTTTTGCGAACTTCTTGAGTACGCACTGGATTCCGAATATGCTTTTCTTTACCATATTTATCTTATTCGGTATTTCTTTCTTAGGAGCTTTTGAAATTGTATTACCATCGAATCTAGTAAATTCAGTTGATGCGAAGTCGGACAAAGGCGGTTTTATCGGCGTCTTTTTCATGGCCTTTACTTTGGTATTGGTTTCGTTCTCTTGCACGGGGCCTTTGGCTGGATCAATCTTGATTGCAGCCTCTCAGGGTGCTTTCTTGAAACCAATTATCGGGATGCTGGGCTTCTCTTTAGCCTTTGCTATTCCTTTTACCTTGTTCGCGATTTTCCCTGGATTCATGCAGAAGTTGCCTAAGTCGGGCAATTGGATGAATGAAGTAAAGGTGGTTTTAGGTTTCTTAGAAATTGCCTTAGCATTCAAATTCTTAAGTGTAGCAGATCAGGTATACCACTGGCATTTATTGGATCGCGAGATCTTCTTGGCGATTTGGATTGCGATCTTCACGGCCTTGACTTTGTATTTATTCGGGAAGATTTCGTTGCCACACGATGGACCTGCGAAGAACCTTTCGGTTCCACGCACCTTGTTTGCGACGGCGGTTTTAGCTTTTGTGATTTACTTGGTTCCGGGGATGTTCGGAGCACCGTTGAAAGGACTTTCGGGTTGGTTGCCTCCGATGAATTCACAGGATTTCAAAGGATCGCAAGCAACAGAGTCTTCCATGCAAAACAGTGAAGCATTATACAGCGATTTCTTGGAGTTGCCTTTGGGTTTGACGGGCTATTTCGATTTCGAGCAAGCGAAAGCGGCGGCCTTGAAAGCGAATAAGCCTTTGTTTATCGACTTCACCGGACACGGCTGTGTGAATTGTCGGAAGATGGAGGAATATGTTTGGTCTGATCCGGCCGTGCTTCAGCGTCTGAAACAAGATTACGTGGTGGTGGCTTTGTATTGCGATGATAAGACCGAATTGCCGGCAGATAAGTGGTACACTTCGAAAGTAGATGGGCAAGAGAAGAAGACTTTAGGGGACCAAAACCTCGACTTCCAAATCACCCGCTTCAACTCGAACGCTCAACCGCATTATGTTTTATTAGATCCACGCAATGATTCAAAGCCAATGGTGACACCTGTCGCTTTTGATGCAAATGTTGCGCATTTTGTTACTTTCTTAGATCAAGGGAAATCCATCTATCAAGCTACGAAATAATGTCTTGGGCCGCCTATTCAGGAGTTATGATAGCCACGGGGCTAAAATTTATCGCGGGACCTATCACGGGTTTCAGCGTAGGATTAGCTTGGTATGAAACGGTATTCTTTACATGGTTAGGGGCGATGGGGACGGTGACGTTCATCATTACATCAGGTAAGGCCATATTGGGGGTAGTTGCAAAATACCGAACAGCGAAACCTAAATTATTTTCTAAACGAATCCGCTATGCAGTGGATATTTGGCAGCGATTTGGGATTAAAGGGATTGCGGCGTTGACCCCTTTGATTTTCACGCCCATAGGTGGAAGTTTGCTCGCGCTATCTTTCAAAGTGCCCACGGCCCGCATTCTGTTTTTTATGGCGATCTCTTCACTTATTTGGTCACTGATCTACGTGGCTGGTATTTACCAATTGACTTTCTTGCGGGATATGCTTTTGCATTAAATTTTAAAGCCATAAAAAAAGCCGGATAAACCGGCTTCTTAAAATCTATATCCTCAGGAATTAATTTCCTTGGTTGATTGCTTTTCCTTTGAATAATTTCTCGCGGATCGCATTTGCTTTTACTTCTAACTCAGGTTTTGCATCGTAAGTTAACTTAGTTTGAACCGCTGCGCTGTCTGGGTGAACACCATAAACGTATTCGTCATCTTTACGTACGTCTTTTTGTTTAATCGTGTTATTTTTTTGGTAATCACAAGAAGTCGCTACCGCTAAAATGGCTACTAAAGAAAATAAATTTGATAATTTCATAAGGCTGTGTCAATAATTATTTGCAAAAATAAGGAATGGGACTTCGTTTGCCTAACTTTCCTCCAATTTTTTAAGTTGATCTGCTAAAAAGTTCATCAATTCCTGAATATAGGGCTTGCTGAAATTGAATTCGATTTCAGCTGTCGCATAAATCGTTTTCATCGGCTGTGTATAGCCGAGAGAAAGTGCGGCGATGTATTGTTCGAGAGCTTTTTTCGGGTTTTGGCAATAATTACGCCAAACCGCCAGCGCCCCTAACTGCGCTATCGCATATTCAATATAGTAGAACGGCACTTCGAACAGGTGCAATTGTTTTTGCCAAATATTCGATCGCACCTCCGCTAATCCATCCCAATCGGTAATGGAATCCGAAAAACGAGAAACGATTTCGTTCCATTTTGCTTCCCTTTCAGCGATCGAATGATCTGGATTTTCGTATACCCAATGCTGGAATGCATCGATCGTCGCCACCCATGGTAAAGTCTCCAAGATGTCTTCTAGGTGTTTGATTTTCGCTCTTTTTGCCTCTTCTGGGTTTGAAAAATAAGAGCCCCAGCGGTCCATTGTCATCAATTCCATACTCATCGAGGCAAGTTCTGCCACCTCAGATGGGAAGTTGCGGAAGGAATTTAAGGCTAAGTCTTTGGTCAAAATACTGTGAACCGCATGACCGCCTTCATGTAGTAAAGTCACCACATCGCGCACCGTTCCCGCCGCATTCATGAAGATGAACGGGTAACCTGTTTCCTCTAACGGATAGTTGTATCCTCCTGGGTTCTTGCCCTTTCGGGAATCCAAATCGAAGCGATCCAAAGTCACCATTTCTTTCAAGCAATTGCCTAAGAACGGATCCATCTCGTCGAATACCTTGATTGTTTTCTCTAGTAATTCTTCGCCCGTTTCAAAAGGTTTCAAAGGGCCACGACCTAAAGGGTCTACCGCCTTGTCCCAAGGCTTTAAGGCATCAATTCCCATTTCTTGCTTGCGCTTCGCAGCGGCCTCATTTAACAAAGGAACCACGGTTTCAGCCACCGCCTCATGGAATTCAAAGCATTCCGCCGGACCGTAGTCGAAGCGACCCAAACTAGCGAAAGCATAGTCACGGTAGTTTTCGAAACCTGAATTCTGAGCTACTTGATGACGCTTTTCGATTAACGAAGTATATAAGTCGTTCAGCTTCGTTTTGATGCTTAAACGTTTCTCCACCATCATGCGATAGACTGATTCGCGTTCTGCACGGTCAGTGGACTCTAAAAGGGCGCCCGCTTGCTGCAAGGTTTTCTCTTCGCCATTAATCGTTACCATTAAGGCGCCAGTTAAGGCTCCGTAATTGGTTTCTAAATTCTGCAATTCAGTGAACAAGGGAATATTTTCTTCGCGGAAGATTTCGATGGCCTTTTTCATGCCGCGTAACATCACCGGGAAGCCCGTTTCTTTTAGTTCTGAAACAAATGGACTTTCGATCACTTTCTTGTTCCAAGCGTCGTCGAAAACAGAGGCATTTGGCATGATCTCGTTGACGAATTGTGCGTAGCTCGTTTGCAAGGTCTCGTTTTGGTTATCGCAAGACATTTTGATGTAGCGCCATGCGAAGTTTTCCGAGAGGTAGGATTCTAATTCGGAGCGGTTTTGGCAAAATAAACGTAAGTCTTCAATGCTCGAAATCTGCGTTGCGCTCAATTTCTCAAAATAGGGCAACACCGATTCCCAAGTACTCAACTCAAAATCTGCCGGCAAAAATGTTCTATTTCTCATATTAATCTAAGTCAATCACCACCCCAGCGCTCAATGGATGCGCCACGCAGGTTAAAATATAGCCCTTCGCGATTTCGCCCGGGGTTAAGCCGTCTTCCTCGTCCATTCCCACTTTTCCACTAGAACAAAGGCCCATGCAAGCCGTACACATCCCTGCTTGGCAGGAATAAGGGATATCGATATCTGCCTCTAATGCGGCTTCTAAGATAGTTTCGCTTGGTTGAACGGTAATTTTATGTTCTTTTCCCTCATAAATCAGGGTCACTTCTTGGGTTTGCAATGAACCATCCTCTTCCGCTTGCTCCATCTCTTCACTAGCCACCACCCCAAAAGACTCTTGGTGAATCTGACCCGTCGGCACATCAAACATCGCTAAAGACGATTGTACCTCTGTCATCATACCTTGCGGTCCGCACAAATAATAGTGTGCAGAGGCGATATCAAGTCCTAATTCTTGCTTTAAATAATACACGATGGAGGCTTGGTTAATTCGACCTTTTAAGCCTGGCCAATTCGCCGCAGGTTGTGAAATGACGTGCAATACTTTCAGTCGATCAGTGTAGGAGCTCTCTAAAGAGTCCAATACTTTTTTGAAGATGATTTGGTCTTCATGACGAGAGCCATAAATTAAGTGAATCTTCGATAAGGGCTCCCCGTGCAAGATCGTTTTGATCATCGATAGCAAGGGTGTAATGCCAGATCCAGCTCCCACGAACACGTAGTTTTTAGAAGCAGCGGAATCGGGTTCCACGGAAAAATTCCCCATCGGCTCGAGCACCTCTAAGCTGTCACCCACCTGAAGGGTATCACATAAAAAATTAGATACTAGGCCACCCTCGATACGTTTTACGGTGATTGCTGGGGACATATCGGTCTTGGAAGAAGAAGATAAGCTATAACTTCTGCGGACTTTTTTACCTTCGATTTCGGGAATGACGGTTAAAAATTGACCCGATAAATAATGCAAAGCATCGTGAATGGGCTGCCAAAAATGGATCGTCTTCGTGTCGATCGTTTCGTCGGTGATTTCTTTAATTTTCAAATGCATATTAATCGCTGCTAACGGGTTTAATCCAAGCTATGGCACTCGGTCTGCTTTCGTTGTGCAGTCTATCGAAGGCTGTCACTGTAAATCCATAACCCGGTTTAAGGTCATCTTGTTCTAAAATTACTTCATTTGCTTTACCCTTGTATACGATATTGCTCGGGTCTTCCAGGTATTTTTTGTCTTGCTTCGGAATTCGGTAGACCACATAATAGGAAACTGGATCACCGTCATCTGATTCCTCTCCAGCCTGCCATTTCAGTTTATTTGTTGTCAAAAATACTTGTGTAGGGGCGTGAGGGGCAATGCTATCTAGCCAGGGTGTGGTAGGTAGTAAAGCGGGATGAGCGAAATAATTCGAGCGAAGAGTGTCTCGAAATGCCTTCTTATTTTTTGTCAAAGAAGTCGAGCTGTAAAAAATCAGTCCTTGTCCATTCTTCATGCTTCGGCTAATCTCCACTTGTTTTTTCATCTCCTTATTTGACCAAACATCCCCTAAATGATAGGACGCCATCCCAAAATAGACCGGTTTTCCATACGAATGCGCATTCCACCATTCTGCTAAAGGTTTAAAAGGAGCCACCCGATGTGCTGTATCCCAATACAATTGGGGCGCGATATAATCTAACCAGCCTTGTTTCAGCCAATGATCCGTATCCGCATATAAATCATCATAGGATTGCAAGCCCTTAATGGTAGGCATGCCATTCACCGGATCAGACGTTTTATGTCGCCAAATTCCAAAAGGACTAATCCCAAATTTAATTTTTGGATTCGTTTTCCGAATTGTCTCTGATATTTCCTGAATCAATGCACTCGTATTTCGTCGTCTCCAGTCTGCCTTGGACTCGCCAGCATGCCGGTACTGCAAATACGTTTCATCGTCATTCAATTTTGACTTTGGATCTGGATACGGATAGAAATAATCATCAAAGTGAATTCCATCCACATCGTAATTCAAGATGATGTTCCGCACTAATCCTGCGATGTAGTGACGCGCGGCTGGCATCCCAAAATCGAATAATAGCTGGCCATTATACGACAAAAGCCATTCTGGATGTTTTCTAGCCACGTGCTCAGAACTTAATAGTGACCGCGAGGACATGGTGGCGCGATTCAAGTTTAACCACGCATGAAATTCCATACCTCTTGCGTGGGTCTGATCAATCATAAACTCTAAAGGATCGTAATAGGGACTAGGTGCCTTCCCCTGTTTTCCAGACAGGTACGTTGTCCAGGGTTCTGCACTTTTCGCATAGAGTGCATCTGAAGCGGTTCTGATTTGTACAAAAAGTGCGTTGATTCCCGTTTTTTGGTGGGAATTCAATAGGTCGATAAATTCGGATTTTTGTTTTGCCCCGTCATAATTGCGAGGACTTGGCCAATCGATGTTTTGGACGGTCGCCACCCAAACTCCTCTCAACTCGCGTTTAGGCCCCTGGGCTAGAACACAGGTAGAAAAAAGACAAAAAACAAGGATTGAATTTAGGCGCATCATTCGGGATGCAATTTACCTAAAAATGGGCAATTAGACCTTCTCGATCGAAAATAAATAGCCTACTCCCTTTAACGTTTTGATGTAATATTCGGGGATTTTCTCGCGCAATTTGCGGATATGCACATCCACAGTACGTTCCACGACGAAAACATCTGACCCCCAAACCTTCTCCAATAACTCATCTCGATTAAACACCTTGTTCGGGTTTTTTGCTAGGAATGAAAGTAATTCAAATTCCTTTTTAGGTAAAATCAAGGCACGGCCTTGGAATGTCGCAGCATATTGCACGCGATCGATAACCAAATCGCCAATAGAAATTACGTCGTTTTTCGATTCAGGAACCGCTGCTTCGCGCGTTAGTAAGGCATTAATTCGGCTGATTAAGGCACGCAATTTGATGGGTTTTACCACGTAATCGGTGGCTCCGCTCTCAAAGGCAGCTATTTCAGTATACTCTTCACCTCGTGCTGTTAGGAACAGAATGAGGGTATTTTTGAATTCGGGATTTGATTTGATTTGGCGGGCTGCTTCGATGCCATCCATCTCTGGCATCATCACATCCATGATGATTAAATGGGGTTGGAAGGATTTCGCAGCTGCTATAGCTTCTTTTCCATTCGTCGCTTTTGCTAAAAGAAAGTTTTCTTTTAGTAAATTGTATTCCAATAACTCCAAAATGTCTACATCATCATCTACGAGTAGAATTTTGTATGCTTTAGAAGCTGTTGCCATAATTGTTCAAAGGATTACCTGACAAATATAGAAAGATGTATGTTATGGAATTGTTAATTTATTAAATATGTCAAACCACATTGCTTACTCATCTAGATTATCGAGTTCCCTCTTGTCGATGGCCTTGATTATTGCTGCGGCTTATTTATTACAAGACCTATTGATTTTGCTTTCTTTTGCGCTTGTTTTGTCTCTTTTGTTATTACCGGCGAGTAAGTGGATGGAGGCCAAAGGTTTTCCTCGCGCTCTTGCCATCTTTATCGCGATCCTTTTAACCTTCGCACTTATTTCTACTTTGCTCTTTGTGGCAGGTGTACAAATTATGGAATTTTCTTCTGAGTTTCCTCTCTTTGCAAAAAAAGCTGAAAAGTGGATATCTAGCTTGCAATCCTTTATTTCTGCTAATTTCAATATCTCACGTCGGAAGCAAATGTTAGAGTTAAGTAATGAGTTGATGGCCTTGTTAAAAAACTCCGGGGTCATCATTGGCACTACGTTTTCAACGGCTTTGCACGCCATAACCGCCTTAATTTTAGTGCCGGTATTTACTTTTTTCTTCTTGTTTTACCGGGATTTCTTTGAAAGCTTTTTGCAGAAAGTCTTTCCTAAAACGGAAGCTGAAGTCTTAACGAAAGTGATGGAGAAAACGGGGTCGGTGGTCCAAGGATATTTAGTAGGATTATTAGTGGTTATGCTGATTGTGGGGGTGTTGAATTCGGTCGGTTTTTGGTGGATTGGTGTGGAATATCCGGTGTTTTTTGGGTTTTTGACGGGAATATTGTTGTTGATTCCCTATATCGGTATTTGGATAGGAGCCTTGTTACCCATATTATTAAGCTTAGTGACCCTGAGTCCATCGCACGCCTTGGCTGTGGTGGCATGGGTGGCGGCTGCACAGTTTATTGAAGCTAATTTCATTACGCCTTTAGTGGTGGGCTCTAAAGTAAGTATGAATCCGATGATCGCGATGCTGGCATTGTTGTGCGGGGAATTGCTCTGGGGAATTCCAGGTTTGATTTTAGCCCTTCCGCTGACGGCAGTCATGAAAGTAATTTTTGATTCCGTCCCTACTTTAGAACCCTATGGATTCTTGTTAGGGGAGGCTCCCGACAGGGTTAAAGAGACAAAAGCTCCTTAAAACGGATTGATTGACGACGGGAGATTTCGATTTTTTCTGCTTTTTCTCCTTTTAAAGTCACCTGCAATCCTCCAGAGAACCAAGGTTCGATCTTCTCAATGAAGTTCAAGTTCACGATGTGTTTACGGTTGCAACGGAAGAATAATTTCGGATCTAAGCGTTCCTCTAATGAATTGAGGGATTTTAATACGAGAGGTTTTTGGTCGTCAAAAAACAAACGAACATAATTACCCATCGATTCACATAAGCGAACACGGTCTAGACGTACGAACCAACATTTCTCCCCGTCTTTCACAAAAATTTGATCATTCCCACCTAAAACATGGTTAGTTGTCGCCGATTTTTCCGTTCGTGGAGCACGCTGAAAACGAGATTCTAATTTCTGAATGCTTTCACTTAAACGGGCTAATTCGATGGGTTTTAGCACATAATCGAGGGCATTTACTTCGAAAGCCTTCAGGGCATATTCATCAAAAGCCGTCGTGAATATGATCTCCGGCAGAAAGCCATCCCATTCTTCTAACCATTCAAAACCTGTTTTTCCAGGCATCTGTATGTCTAAAAATGCCACATCTGGCTGCAATTCCTCGATCAGCTGGCTAGCTTCGTCTGTATTCGATGCCTCGCCCACTACTTCAATGGTTGGGAAATTTTCTAACAAACGTTTCAGTTCATTTCTGGCAAGGCGTTCGTCGTCTACGATGATGGCTCTCATGGGAATTAGGCTATTGTTTCGACAAGATAAGGAATCGTTACTGAAGCAAGGACATGATTTTTGTCCAATGGTTTTAAGTCAATATGAGCGGTCTCCCCAAACAATAAGGAAAGGCGGTTTTGTGAGTTGACTAATCCAATTCCAGTTGATTCCTCTTTAACTTTTAGATGTCCTGGATTAATAACTTGTAAATGGATCATTTCTGCGGCCATCTCTCCTTTGATTTGAATTAAACCCTCCTTCGCCGAATGTGCGATCCCGTGTTTGATTGCATTCTCCACTAAGGTTTGCAATAACATGGGAGGGATTTGTGCTTGGTGAATTTCTTTAGAGACGTCGATTTTCCAGGCAAGGCGTTCCTCGTAGCGGATTTTTTCCAAATGTAAATAGTCCAAAATGGTATCTAATTCTTCCGCGATAGAAATCGTTTTTTTACGTTCAGTTAAAAGAGAGCTTCGAAGTAGTTTAGAAAGTTGGTTGATTCCTTTTTTGGCCTTCGACGGATCTTCCGTAATCAACGCACGAATGCTATTCAGGGCATTAAACACGAAATGAGGATTCATTTGTGCTCGCAATACTTTTCCTTCTGTCTCTTGAATGGCGCGTTCTAATTGATTATTCTCCCTTTCCATCTCGAGTTGTTTTTTCGAATATTGGAAGAAGAAATAGATTAACATCCAAATCGCCAGCGGCTTCATAAAGTTGAATAGGTACTGGGTGATGATGAAGGGGCTAATTTGGACCTCAAAATTCTCCCCCAGCAAGTATTGATCGATAGGTAAATTGAGCGCAACCAAGCAAGTAGCCATGAAGCAAAGGGCAAAAAAATGGTTGCGTATCATCTGGATGAGCGGTAAATCCTGCCAAGCATAGCGTTTCGTAGTTAACTTATATTGATGGGTTAACAGAATCGCTAAGGAGATATTTGCGATGGATGCATACAACCAAGCCCAGTGCCAGCCGTATTGATTCGTGTAAAGAACTGCCTCATTAAGCATCCAGGCGATCCAGCCGCCTAATTGTAAAATCCAATACATGCGTTTTCTCAGCATATTACATGGACTCCGGCAAGTCGGCTAGATGGATGATGCAATTGCCTTTTACCAGGCGAAATTCTTTTGCGCTGTAATCGTATTGTATATGGTATAGGCACAGGTTTTGGTGTGCATAGTTGTCCATATGGTGTAAAGGTGCGTTGAATAAATGCGTGAGTAAAACCCGCATCGCACGACCATGCATCGCGACTAATATGGCCTTTTCTTCTGGTCTGGAAAGAAGGAGATCGACAACTGGTTTTTGGCGTTCTAATACTTCCACCGGACTTTCTCCTTGATCAGACTGTACGTGAATATTACCCTCACGCCAGGTTTTAGTCAGATTTTTATAATACAAATCATCCTCTGTGTTAGGCGATTTTCCTTCTTTACTTCCCCAGGAAATTTCATTTAATCCTTCGTGCTGCTCCCAAGGCAAGCCTTTTTCGATAAAGCCTTTGACGGATTGATGCGTTCTTTTCAGCGCTGAGGTATAAATTTTATCAATGGGAAGATCTTGGTAGTGCGCGAAGAAGGCCTCTGCTTGTTTTTGGCCTAATGCATTTAAATCTGCGTCTATTCCACTGCCTTGCACGACCCCCTTGCGATTGAATTCCGTTTCGCCGTGGCGAATCAGGTAAATATCTTTCACTAAATCAGGTTGAACGTGCATGATAATCGTATTTTATTCCGAATTTTAGCCAAAATTACGAAATATATGTTTAATACTTCCATCTCGCTAGAGACATTGAATTCGATGTCTAAGGGCAATATGATCGAACATTTGGGGATTGAGTTTACCGAAATTCAAGCTGGATATATTAAGGCAAAAATGCCTGTTGACCACCGAACAAAACAACCATTAGGTTTGTTACATGGGGGTGCATCAGTCGTTTTAGCAGAAACCATCGGAAGTACTGCCGTGGTTTTAGCCTTGAAAGATCCCATGAAGGAAACAGGAGTAGGGGTTGAAATCAATGCGAACCATTTAAAGTCGGCTAGAGGTGGCTACGTAATAGGTACTTGTATACCCTTACGCATTGGTCGTACTTTACATGTATATGAGATTAAAATTCACGACGAAGAAGAAAATTTGATTTGTGCGAGCCGTTTAACGGTAGCGATTATACCGATAAAATGAAACAAGGATTAGCGTGGGAGGAGGGAATAGCTAGAGGGGCAGCGATTGCAATCTGGCGCTTGCCGCAGGGGAATGAGGCATTTCTTTTGCAAGATTTTTCTGGGGGATCTACACTAGCAGAAGGGTGGAATTTAAGTGAATTGTCCGCTGGATTTTTAGCCGCTCCATTCATCGGTCTACCTTATTTTCTGCGAGCAGATTCATTAACCACTTTCCCCATTCAGCTAGCTGAAACTACCACAGCTTATACAGCACCCGCCGAAAATACAGCCAAGAAAAGTGAATTTATGACCTGGGTGGCTCAAGCGATTGAAGCCATTAAACAAGGGCCTTTGCAGAAAGTGGTTGTATCCCGAACGGATGAAAAAGAGTTGCCGGTAGATTTTAATGTCATAAAGGCATTGGAAGATTTAGCTTCCGCCTATCCCAATGCTTTTGTGTGTGCCCTGTATATTCCAGCGCTCGAAGGTGTTTGGATGTGTGCGACCCCAGAAATTTTAGTCGAACAAAATGAGGAGGGAATTTTCCGAACGATTTCTTTAGCCGGCACACAATCCGGAGTGGACTTAGACGGGTTACCGATATCTCCTTCGCAGGCGCGCTGGTCTCAAAAAGAGATCGAAGAGCAAGCCTTCGTCAGTCGCTATATTATTGATTGTTTCAAAAAGATTCGCTTGCGAGAATACACAGAAATAGGGCCTAAGACGATCTCTACCGGAAATCTATTGCATCTGAAAACAGATTATATTGTCGATACGAAGGCAATGGATTTTCCGCAATTGCCAGGTTTGATGTTAGGCTTATTGCATCCCACCTCCGCGGTTTGTGGTACACCTAAGCAGGAGGCAATTGATTTTATTTTAGCGACAGAAAGACACGATCGTTCGATGTATTCTGGCTATTTAGGGCCAGTTAATTTGATGAACGCCACGTATTTATATGTGAATTTGCGTACCGTGGAAATTAAGGAAAATCACGCAGTATTCTATGCCGGTTGTGGCATCACGGAAGATTCTGATCCGGAAAAGGAATGGCAGGAAACTCAGATGAAATGCCAGACCCTTCAGCGGGTATTAATGCAGTAATTCCGAAGACGGGGCTGGAGTAATCTTGCCGGTTATTAGTACTTTGACCGTATCAATTCTAGCGTCCGTCGTTGTTAAGATTTGGAATTGAAAAGGCGCTAAGGTGATCATCTCATTTACTTGCGGAATATCTTCATACAAGCTAATTAGCATCCCTCCCAAGGTTTCATAATCCCCTTCAGGTAAATTCCATTCGTATTTTTCGTTCAAATAATCGATCTCGTGACGGCCAGAAAGCACGAAAGTCGTTTCATCAATTTGCTTTTCGATCCAGTCTTCCGAATCATCATATTCGTCTTGAATCTCGCCAAAAATCTGCTCCATCACATCCTCCATACTCACTAAGCCACTCGTAGAACCGAACTCGTCCACTACCAAAGCAAGCGATTTACGCTCTTTCGAGAACTTGATCATTAAGTCGTTTGCCGGCATCGCCTCCGGAACGATGGGAATGCTAGTCAGGATGGATTGTAAATCTTTAGGTTTTTTAAATAGGGCCAAAGAATGGCAATAGCCAATCACCTCTTCTAACGTTTCTTTGTAAACTAAAACCTTCGAGTGGCCACTATCTAAAAAGACCTCCTTCAGCTTTTCGATCCCGTCTTCCAGGTCGATGGCTGTGATTTCCGTTCGAGGAATCATGCAATCACGCACTTTTACTTGCTTAAACTCGAGGGCATTGTGGAAAATCTTATGATCCACTTCGGCTTCTTGTTCGGTGGAGACTTTGCGGTTCAGGTTTTGGAGGTAATGATTTAAATCTGTTAAACCGAAGGCCGGTTTCTCCTCTGAATAAGCTAAACGCAATACTTTCGTAATGAACCATTTCGACAATCCCACCGTTACCCAAACTAAGGGAAACATCAACGTGTATATTACCCAAATAGGAATCGCTAAAAACTCTAAAATGGCATCTGGGTTAATCAAGAAGACACTTTTAGGCGTAAATTCTGATGTCATCAAAATCAAGATGGTTGCAACAATCGTGGCAAGCAATCGTGCCAAAATCTCATTGATAGACAGGAAATGCAACACCACGTGGTGCAAAAATTCCTCCATAAAAATACCATAGGCCACCAGGGAAAGGGTATTGCCGATTAGCATCGTTCCGATGAAACGAGACGGATGTTGGTTGAAATTGGCAATAATTTTTGCGCTCAGGATATCCTGTTTAGCCTTCAGTTCGAAGTATAATTTATTCGAGGATACGAAGGCCATCTCGACTCCAGAAAAGAAGGCGGAGAAAACCATCGATGCGACGATTCCGATGATTTGGGCATTATCTAAACTGATATTACTTTCTGTCATCTTTTTCTTTCTTGATGCGTTCGTTCTTCGCGTATTGGTAGTAGAACAGACAACCTACTCCATACATGAGCCATCCGTAATGGTAGAAAATTTCTCCCCAAAACTGCCCCTTCAACTCCGCAGGTGTCGGGCTATTCAAGTCGATGATCCAGATGAGGACAAATCCGATGGCCGCAGCTAAACTTAAGATTTCTTTCTTTCCCATATTAGGCAGCGATAGCAGGTTTTAAACGACGATACGTGGCTATAAATAAACCGATAAACACGAGGATAGATCCGATCCACACTAAGTTGATATAGGGTTTTTCCAAAGCTTTCACGACGATTAATTCTTGTTGCGTTGTATTCCATGCAAACCCAAATTCCTGTGATTGCGGGTTAATGCCGGTAAATTTAATCTTAATCCCAGTTTCTTCACTTTCAAAAGCAGGCATAGCGACCATTCCTCCTTTGATGACGAAAATAGGGCTCAGCGTAAACTGCTGTGAGTTCTTACCTAATACTTGGAAGTTCGCTTGAACGGCTGCATCATTTGCGCCTAATTCAACTCCATCGACATTCGTCACTCGATTTACCTCTTTCAGAATGGCTACAAAGTCGTTGATGAACAAGGTGTCTCCTGTCGTAACCGTTTGCTCTTCCGTTTGTGACCACTGTTTTTCTGAGCCAGCTTCCGCCGCTAGACGTGGATCAAGTGAAACGTAGGTGTAAATGTCGTGGTTCCAAGCATGCTTCACATCTGGAGAAATGGCGGTTCCCATTTTCGGGTTCACTTGCCATCTTGGAAATAGAGAAACGGCTTTACCTTCCTCGTTTTTAAATTCTAACTCGTAATAGGTATTCTCTGGTTCTACCGTCACCGTGTCCCCTTTGCTGGCGATTTTTACGCTATCCCGTATGATGTTTTTCAAAGCCACCGCGTGAAAATCGCCCTCAATAATCTCAAAATCATTCTTGTTGAAGTAGCCCTTTTGACCCCGAACCTCGATGCGACGGCCTTTGTAGGTCACTAAATAATCCTGCATTTGGGCTCCTTGACCTAGCCAAAGCGGTAAGTTTTCTTTGTTTTCTTTGTTATTGTCCTTCGTGAATTCTTCCACTTTCGTACTAATCGCGAAACCGGAGCGGTTTAACGATACGACTTTGGAATAACCTGCAGAGAATAAAATACCGATCAACATGATCGCTAATCCGACGTGCGCCACTGCCCCACCTACTAAAGAGAACTTTTCGCGGATGAGGAACCAAAGGATTTTGAAGTTCGCTAACACTGCGAACAATCCACTCCATAATAAGATAATGTAGGGAATCGTGTAAATTTTTCCGATGTTGATGAACACGACGCTCAAAAGTGTCGCCACCAAAGCTGGATTGATCAATGGTTTGAAGCTCGTGCTTTGCTTGATCTTTCCCCACCACACATATTGACCGATGCCACTCAAAATAGCAACGGCGACAAAAATCCAAATTTGAATCTTGCTATAATGTTCTGCCTGATCAGCCGGTAACGCGATATTGGAAAGAAAGCCAAAAGCCTCGGCAATCTTGTTGTACACCGGAATCGAAGTTGTAAACGTTAATTGGAAGGCTGATAAGCCTAAAACTGCAGCTCCCACGAATACCCAAAACTCGCGGTTGTAGGTCCCTAGTTCTTTGGTATCCTGAGGTAAATCCTTCCAGCGGTAGATGGACATCGCGATCGCTACAAAAAGGAAGGTTCCCATGTACAATAAGAGCTGACCAGAAAGACCTAAATCCGTAAAGGAGTGCACAGAGGCATTTCCCAAGATTCCAGAACGGTTCAAGAAGGTCGAGTACAAGACTAAAATGAAAGTCGCAATGACTAAGATAATCGAGGTCTTTAGCGCAGAACTTGACGTTTTATGTGCGATCATCGTATGGATGGCACCTAATAAAACTAACCAGGGCACAAACGAGGCGTTCTCCACCGGATCCCAGTTCCAATACCCCCCAAAATTCAAGGTCTCATAGGCCCAATAGGCACCCATCATGATACCAATCCCCAATACCCCTGCGGCAAAAAGTGCCCAAGGCAAAGCCGGCAGCACCCATTCCGTTAGTTTCTTCTTCCATAATCCCGCGATCAAATACGCAAATGGAACGAGCGTCAAGGCAAAACCTAAGAACAAGGTAGGAGGGTGAATCACCATCCAATAGTTTTGTAATAGGGGATTTAATCCACGTCCGTCTTTGGGAATAAAGTTCGGCTGCATACTCCAAACCGGGAGATCCGGCTGCGCCTCACGCAACAATAAGAACGGAGAAGAACCTATCTTCAAATCAATCCAAGGGATAATGATACCCAAGATCATGGAGGTTAAAAACGTCTGCACAAGCGCAAAAACCGTCATCACGGGTGACTCCCATTTCGGATTTTTGATCATCAATAACAGGCCCAAAATCGCTTGCCAGAAGATCCACAACAAAAATGAACCCTCTTGGCCCTCCCAATAGCAGGAGATCATAAACATCGTAGGCAATTGCAACGAGGAGTGCGTGAATGCGTAATGGTATTCGAAATAGTGATTGTAAATAATAACAAAGAGGCTGGCTGCCACCACAATCACCGCGATTAAATGCAGTCCGAATAAAACCCGGGCAGTTAACTTCCAATCATTCTCTAATTCGTTCGTGGATTGAGCTGATTTGAAATACGCAAACGTCGCCAAAAGCGCCGTTACGAAGGAAATAATGACAAATAAATGTCCAACCGAACCGATGGTTTCGTGTATCATATTTAATTTTTTACCGCTACTGAGGCACTAGAGTCTGCTGAAATTTTACCTTCTTGGTACT
>JACCDN010298915.1_pt1 | contig 16458 bp, 17 predicted proteins | sample 7441691 | NCBI WGS metagenome assembly JACCDN01 (sample SAMN15323439, study PRJNA562643) | freshwater metagenome | isolation source: river surface water | place: USA:Blue River Watershed | collected 2017-08-16
ATTCCGGTGCCATCATCGACTGTTTAGATTTCGGCGATGATCGCACCGTCACGCAACTACGAAGTGATGCAGCGAAGATCTCTCAAGTTGCACCAGTCTTCGGTCCCTACATCGGTTTAAGTGGGTTGACCTGTAAATTCTTTAAGACCCCAGCGCCAACCGTGGTGAAGAAGACGAAGACCTCCGCCACCATCATGATCATCGGCACCACCGGCGACCCAGCAACCCCCTATGAGTGGGCGAAGGGGCTTGGAAAGCTCCTGCCTAACTCGCAGCTTCTGACCTATGTCGGCGATGGCCACACCGGACAGGGGCGTGGCAACGCCTGTATCGATGATGCTGTAGATGCCTTCTACCTCACCGGGAAGTTACCCCCTAAGGGGCTGCGCTGTAGGTAGGGCGGGAAACCATCAACGACCACTTCACAGTGGTAATTGGCACCCCATTTGGTGGTGAATAATTTGGCCATGCGTTTAGACCATGTCTCTTATGTGACTTCCCACGATCAACTATCTGACACTGTGCAGCGCCTCGGCTCACGCCTTGGCTCCACCTTTGTCGATGGGGGAATCCACCCACGCTTTGGAACACGTAACTTCACAGCAGCTCTCAAGAATGGTCAATACATCGAGGTGGTCTGTCCTCTCGATCACCCATCAACAGAGTCAACTCCATGGGGTAAGGCTGTTTCACAGAAGGCAAATGAAGGTGGCGGATGGTTCACCTGGGTCTTCTCCACAAAAGACATCACACCATTTGAAGAGAAGTTTGGTCGCCCTGCAGTAGAAGGACATCGCACACGTCCAGCAGGAAGTGATCTCAAGTGGAAGCAACTTGGAGTCAAAGAGATCTCTGAGGTCCGTGAATTCCCATTCTTTATCCAGTGGCTCACAACAGATCACCCATCACAGGATGGCACACCACTTTCTGAGATTGAGAAGATTGTTATCGCAGATAAGGATCAACTCGCAGGTTCATGGTTTAAGGATGAGATCCTTGCAGCCCTCGGTGATATCGCTATCGAATGGGTTGACCCATCAACTAATGATGATCAATCAGGTATTGTCGCAGTGCACCTCACAACACCTCACGGTGTTGTAGTTCTCGACTAATACGCTTTTAGTAAGGCTCTAAAGAACTTTCGAAGAGCGCTATTGGACGACTATAAAAGTCTGACCATTCTTATACTCAATTCTCCTTGAATCACGCTACCCCCACCTTTACCGTCTACCCATGACTTGTACATCAGACCACACATCACTTCTCGCCGGCCAAACCTGCCCAGAGTGCGGGCATAACGCCCAGCCAGAAGGATCAATCGAAGCCACGACAGAGACAGCATCTCCAGCTAGCTTCTTTGCATCGAAGAAGAATCAGCAGATCACAGCAGTTGCTGCGGTAGTCGCAGTCCTCCTTGTTGGCTTTATTGGCTTTAAGGTCTTGAAGAAGTCTCCAGCCGTCCCATATCTCACCTCGGCCTGCGCAGCCTTGAACCCTGTTATCTTCAAGGAGACAAATAAGAACGAGGACGAAGCCCTCTTAAATAGCGTTGAGTCCGATATCAACACTGCGGCAAGTTTAGATGCGGCAGCAGCGGCTCCATTTAAAGCAATTCTCTCTGATATGCAGACAATGATTGATGCAACCGATGCCAACAATATGCAATTTGCAATCATGTTGACCCTTAAGAACTATTCAAATCTTGCGAAAATCCAGCGGGAGCTCGACCGAATCATCGGATTGGGAGAGGCGCTCGAGGTCGATATCGACACAGCCTGCTCCGGTTACACCGCCTAGTAACTCCCACTGACGCGATAGACTCGCGCCATGGCTAACCAAAGATGGCTTCTCACAGGCGGCGCCGGCTATATCGGCTCTCACGTTGCAGATGCCTTCTTGGCAAGCGGTAAAGATGTCGCCATCTATGACTCCCTCTATCAGGGCCTTGAGTCACGGATTGAGTATCTTCGGAAGAAATACAATAAAGAGATCCCTCTTATTGTTGCCGATATCCGCGACACCGCTAAGTTTGATGAAGTTCTCACCACCTATAAGCCAGATGGCATCGTCCACACCGCAGCCCTTAAGGCTGTCGGTGAATCAATGGAGAAGCCAGATGAGTACTTTGAGGTTAACTTCCATGCCACCACAAAGATGCTTGAGCTAATCAAGAAACATAAGATCAAGAACTTCATCTTCTCCTCCACAGCAGCTGTCTATGGCGCACCAGATCACTCAAACCCAATTAAAGAAGATGATGAGAAGAACCCCATCTCACCTTATGGCGCATCAAAGCTCGCTGCCGAAGGTGAAGTCAATAAGTTCCTAGCTATCCCAGGAAACCACGGAACATCCTTAAGATTCTTCAATGTCGTAGGAACTGCTGCTCCTGAACTTCTTGATAACTCAGTAGAAAACCTTGTCCCTATCGTCATCAATAAGCTCAAAGCAGGACAGCCTCCTGTCATCTATGGCACCGACTACCCAACCCCAGATGGCACCTGCATCAGAGATTATGTTGATGTCAGAGATATTGCAGCAGCTCACCTAGCTGCAGCAGATGCCACCACCACGCTCCCACTAGCGATGAATGTTGGCACAGGCCGCGGTGGATCAGTACGAGAGGTCATCAAGCTCGTATGTGAGGCAGCAGGCCGTACCGATGTTGTTGCAGAAGAGCAAGGAAGAAGAGCGGGCGATCCAGCGTTCTTATGTGCTGATGTGAGCCTAATCCGTGACACTCTGGTGTTGGATACATTCGAAACACTAAGAATGAGCGTGAACAGTCTATTTAAATAGGCAATAAGCGCTTGAAGCACCAAAACCTATTTACTCAACCTTGCCCATTCAATAAACGGCTTCTCCAAATACTTCATCGAAATTTTTCCTAAAATCCAACAAACAGTTAAAACTATAAACAAAATCGGCAGAATAAGGATTTTTTGAGATAAGGGGAACACAAAAGAAAGGTTACTCTTCAGGGTCAGCCACCGAATTAAATCCAAAATCAAGAAATGACAGAAATAAATAAAGTAGGAATACTCACCAAATGAGATAAAAAATGTCTTTACTTTACTTGTGTATGTAAGTGCCCATCCAATAATCAGAAAGATAACCAAAACACCTAAAGCCTCGGTGGTTTTACCAAAAGGGGTAGGAATAAAAAAAAGTGAAACAAAGAAACAGGTTAGTGAATTCCTGAGACTTGTATTCGTCTTAAAAAGCATTATAAACTGTGAAAGTCCTAGCTTCATTATGTATCCAGCAAGCACACCAGTTAAGAAAAATGAACTACTCGAGTAAAAACCAAGCCTGATCCACGATTGGAAAAGGTTCATAAAAATATTGCTTGAGTCTTGATGTGCGGTCGTAAGCAACATTAGAATTGAAGTAAAAGAGTTAGTGGCGAATGCTAAGAAAAATATGAATGAAAAAGATTTCTTACGTAATGCAACAAACGCAACGTAATGAAAGACCTCGGCTTGAATTGACCAACCGCCAGGTATTACCGTGTTCCATAAAACAGGTGATAAGAATAAAGTGAATGTAGCGCCCATGAATAGAATAGTTGTTAAATTAAAGACCTCACCAGGGCTAACCTTCTCAAGCGAATCAGATATCCCACCATATCTAAATGCAAAGTGAGTAAACAATGCTAAAAACAAGAAGATTATCCACAGAGGATAAATTCTTGCGAATCTCCGCTTAAAGAAAATTCGAGGGTCAATATTTATATCGAATCCGTAGATTGAGTACATGAGTAGGCCAGATATAAAGAAAAAAAGCTCCACACCATACTTACCTAAACCAAGAATGTAGCTGTAAAAATTGTAATCAGACGATCCAGTGAGGTGATTTACTGTAAAAAGCGAATGAACGGTGACAACACCAAGGATTGCTACACCACGGAGGACAGCTAAATACACGCTGGCTTGATTGTTCATTGAGCAAATATAGAGTTAATCAACTGGAAAACTGGTAAGCAGTTACTAAAATTCTGGGAATTGATATCCAGTGGGCTTGATTCTTAACACTGATGAAGATAACACGGAAGATACAAAGCTTAAACTTGAGCGGCTCATGATTAGATATTCTCCACTTGCAAGCAGCTTGATTGCCTCTGAAGGACTACCGCCTCGAGATACAACAACATTTGGGAAGACCCCAAGTATGTAGTCAGTAATTGATCCACTTTCAAATTCTATTGAATTTTGATTCAGGGGATATCCGGCTAGTTCCCATAAGTCTGTTTGATTTGAAAATGGAACAAATTTCATCTTCGCATTTGGTTCATCTGTCACAATGTGAATCTCGGTTTTATCAAATTCTGCTTGCCCAACAAGTTCCTTTATTTGATAAAGACCTTGCAGATAATAATCCGCGGGCAAATTACGTGTGAATTTTTCTCCTTTCAAAATGAATGTTGCGTCAGGTCCTGATTGCCGAACGTGAATGGTAATTCTTCCAGAAACCTTGCTAATCTTTGATGGATTAACAATTCGAAAATATCTAAATATAAATGGAAATTTATTGATAACGTGATCAGGCTGCAATATCTCCAAATGAATATGCCGGTTAGAGAATCTATAACGAAAATATAGTCTTAAGAACTGTCTTACTCCGAGATGTTTGATTTTCAAACTCAAGTCTGGATTTTTACTCATCCGCATATTCTCATACGGAATCAGCTTGTTGATCTCCTCTAGGTATTTTCTATAGTGTTCGGCGGTCTCCACCCCATCATTTGGATGCACCATTACTTCATTCAGGCCTGTGTGCCGATAACCGAGTCTGAAGAAACGCGCCAGTGCGTAAATACCTATTATTCTCTGCAGCTGCGCACCAGCGCCGTCAGGTAGTGTTTTCCCATCGTAGGAGATGCTAAGCATTTTATCCCTTCTGTTTTACGTGTGCTAAAGAATCGCCGTATTCATGCATTAAGGCCGAATTGATAAATGTAGGATCGTGAACTTCAATTTTTTTCAGGCTTAATTTTTGTCTTTTGTATATTATGTTGCGAACAATTCTCTTCACCGGGTTTAAAAAATTCAGTCTGGATGTTGCCTTGCTTAATACAGATAAGGTTACGTTTGGTGACTCGAGATTTACAAAGCCAAAACTTCTTAAATAGCGTGCGATGTTTAAGTAAGAGTTATTAGAAGACTCATATGAATAGTCGTCTGGTTCAACTGTGATTGCTAGGACCCGGCTAATGTACTCACCAGCACTTTTGACAACTCCCAAATCAGTTCCCTGACAGTCGGTTTTGATATGTTCGATAATTTCAATCTTATCCCATGGAATTATAGACAAGAGTGAGTCAAGTCTGACTACCTCAACAATTTCTTTGTGTGCCACTTCAAAACTCTTAGGTTCCAATAACGAACTACATCCGAGATCTTGGCTAGTGACATACATTTCTACCTCGCCAGCCACCTCCCCTACCGCAAACCTGAGTGGTAGGAAAGATTTTCCAATTCGATTGGGATCTACGTGGAGAGATTCCTGAGTGCCGATATTTAATGCGTTAAAGTTTTCTGAAACTGGCTCAAATCCGAATACTAATAAGTCGTCATTTTCTCTCAACCAAATTTCACTATTTGGCGCGTTAAAAGCGAGGCCCACATCAATTTTGATGCGCTTGACCCAATGCGGCAGGTTTAAGCAGCCATCTTGAAGCTCCAAGCCATAATCCTTCAAAGCTGTTATCAAATTGCTCACAAATATCTCATTTCGGCAGGGCATACTTGACTTATTAAATGACAACTGTACTGTGACGCCATGTCAAAAGTTGGAATGGTGGGCCTTGGCAAGTTAGGACTCCCTTGTCTGTTGGCTATGGAGAAATTTGGTCATCACCAAATATACGGTTTCGAATTATCTGAAATGACTCGACAAGCGATTCGCGATAAGCATGTCACTTATTGGGAGAAGGACGTGAATTCCCTTCTAGCCGAATCGAAATTAGAATTAACCCATTCTGCGGCCGACTTAGTTGGCGTTTGTGACATTATTTTTGTTGCTGTTCCCACTCCACATGATCCTGCCTTCGAGGGACTGACGCCCGTGCCCGATTCAAGGAAAGATTTTGACTACGAGTATTTACGGAGTGCGGCAAAGGACTTAGCCGTAGGTCTTGAGAAATATCCAGAATCAAACCCTCTAATTGTGGTAATTAGTACTGTATTGCCTGGAACAATGAAGAAAGAAGTTCTCCCAATACTTCGTGCAAGTAGAGAAAATGTAAGGTTTGCCTATAATCCCTATTTCATTGCGATGGGCACCACAATTGATGATTTCATGAATCCTGAATTCTTTCTTATTGGGTCTGATGACTCGAGGGATGCGCAAGAGTTGTCCGATTTTTACAGTTTCGTAGGCGGTAACACGAAAATGATGAAGATCGAATCTGCTGAACTCACAAAAGTTGCTTACAATACATTTATAGGTTTCAAAATAGTTTTTGCAAATGCGTTATCAGAAATTGTTCAAAAACGTGGTGGAGATGTTGACGAAATTACCTCAGCATTGGCGGATGCCACATTTAGATTAATGTCACCAAAATATCTGTCAGCGGGTATGGGTGATGGAGGAGGTTGCCACCCTAGAGACCAGATCGCCATGTCTTGGTTAGCAGCGGATTCTGGGATGAGTATCGACATTTTCGAGTTCATTGCAAAAGCTCGAGATAAACAGACTAAAAGACAAGCTGATGATGTTTTAAAGGTTAGTCAAGAAACGGGACTTCCTATCTTGATACTAGGAAAGAGTTACAAGGAGAACAGTCCACTAACTATTGGGAGCCCTGCATTATTGCTTCAGTATTTCTTACTTGAGAAAAATGCGAAATTTGACGCATGGGACCCATGGGTTGACGAAACAGATTTATTAATCGAAAATCCCGTCGTCGCATTTATCGCGTCGAAGCATGATGCTTTCAGAACTATTAGCCTTCCTGACAAATCTATTGTGATAGATCCCTGGGGTTATCACATTCAGCCAAATGAAAATGTTAAAGTCATAAAACCAGGCCGGTCCAAATAGCAAAATTTAAGTCAGGTGAATATTTTTACTGCGAGGAGTAAACTATAAAGATTATTTTCCTCTCCTTAACAGACGAGAAATACTCCAGAAGTTGGGGATATTTCAACGCTCTACTTGAGCAAGGAGTCGATTGCGAATATGTGACATTAGGTCAGCGACCAATTCTTTCAACTCTATTAAGAATAAGGTTCAGCCAGACTTGTCAAGACTACAAAATTGTAATTTCAAGCGCCAGTCAATTGGTTGTCCTTCCAGCATTTTTCATCTTTACCAGAAGACCATACCTTGATGCAGGCTGGTCGCTATATGAATCCACAAAAGTAAATAAAACCCGTTCTGGATTCCTGAAAAGAAACTTGTTGAAGACTTACCTTATTGACTTAATAGCAACAATTATTTCTAAGAGGATCTTTCTAGAATCAGAATTACAGAAAGATTGGTACTGTTCTAAATTCTTAGTTCGAAAACGTAAAACTGCAGTGATTTATACTGGATTAGATGAATCTGATTTTATACCTGATACAACTCATCATGATCTAGAAGAAGATGTTTTTCGTGTCATTTTTCGGGGAAAAAACAATGATGAAGCAGGTTTGAATATCCTCTGTGAGGCAACTAAAGAATTAGAAAAGGAGAAGATTCAGTTTATAGTCTTGTCGAAAATCGATGATACTAAATACGATTTTTCCAAAAAGACAGTTTTCATCCAAAGTTACTTTCCTTCCAAGTCTTCAATCGCTTCCTACCTTGCGTCGGCAGATTTGTCGTTGGGGCAACTTTCTAACCACGAGAGATTGAAGAGAACTATCCCCCATAAAGCTTATGAGTCGGCTTTCTTGGGAGTACCTTACTTAAGTGCCAGAAACCCAGGAGTACTCGAAATATTTAAAGAAAATGAAAACATATTTTGTTTCAATCCAGGATCTTCAAAAGACTTGGCAGAAAAAATATTGTTCCTGTCTAAAAACAAAGAAATTCTAAGAAAAAGCTCAATAAACTTGAAGAATCTATATACGGCGACTTTGTCTCAAAAAGTGCTTACAGAGAAATTTCTATTCGAACTAGATAAGTAACTAAAATCTCATCATGATTCACATAATACTGGCCAATTACAATATGCTAATTCAGTGACTTCAGCGCTATTAATTGGGTACAACCGGCCAGAGAACCTTATTCAAAGAATTAGCGAGATAGAAAATAATAGTGTGAGTCATCTGTATATTAGCTTGGATAAATGCGATGATCAGGAAATATCGAGAGAAGTATTAAAAGCAGTAGAGGATAAAGTTAAATCTTCTAGGCTTGGTAATAATGTAACAATTTGGAGGCAAAATTCAAACTTGGGCTTGTCGCAACATATTCACTGGGCTATATCCAGTGTTCTTGAGGAAGAAGAGTCCGTTGTAATAATTGAGGATGATATTCGAATAGGAACAAGTTTTGTTTCAAATTTGTGCCAGGGTTATTCGGAGTTAAGTAGTAAAGAAAATTTCGGCACCATAGGTGGATTCTCTGGAGTACCTATAATAAATACGCAGTTCAGAAATCATTGGAGGCGATCAAGATACTTTTCTGCGTGGGGCTGGATGGTAGGCCGGAGTACTTGGGATAAATATGGGTTGGTATTGCCAGATGGTAATTTGGAAAGACAGCTGAGTAATTCACAGTCTTGGCAACGACTTACCACTATTCAGCAGAGCACGTGGCTCACTAGATTTGAAAAAGTGAGGAAAAACCCCAAACTTACTTGGGATTATCAAATGCAATTCATGACATTCAAACACGATTTTATTAATTATTTGCCGCTCTTTAGAATATGTGAAAATACAGGATTTAATGACCCTCGAAGCACAAATACAATTCATAAAAGACCAAAGTGGATGCAAGAGAATGTGATTTATGACCGTAGTTTCGCTGAATCACACCTCCCAAACGTATTGGAGCCATTGATGAACAGTATTGACTCTTTCACAATTTCTGGGGACAGTAATCTTCGAAAGAAAGTTAATATTCTGCGACAAAGGCGGTCATGATGGCGCAGAACCCTAATGTATTGGTGACAGGAACTATAAGAAATGTTGGCGATTCACTTAAGAAGGAATTCACTCATCTAAATCGCGAACTAGCCAAGATTGCAAATGTTACATATTTTCTTGTTGAGTCCGATTCCAACGATCAAACTCGTGATGTTTTAGAGGAGATTGTGAATTCCCACAGAAGATTTGAGTACATCTCACTTGGAAAGCTCGATCTTGAAATACCGAACAGAATTAGCAGAATCAGATATTGCAGAAATAAGTACGTCGAATACATACGTAATGCTAAACACGAACAGTCGTTCGATTATGTTTTTGTTGCGGATCTGGACGGAATGAATGGAAAAATAAGTGGTAAGTCTATTCGGAATTCAATTCATAAAATGGAAGAGTGGGACGCATTGTTTTCTAATCAGTTATTTGGATATTACGACCTCCTTGCTCTGCGTAGTCCGGGATGGGTGGAGCAGGATTTAATTTCGACAACAACCCAGGCACAGCAAGAAACTGGAAATAAGCATAGTTTGTTTATCGGCTATCTGATTAATCAGATAAGAAGACAGAAGAATATTTATTCAAAGATGCGAATAATCCCATTTTGGAATCAAGTAATCAAAGTCGATTCAGCTTTTGGTGGTTTTGCAATCTATAAAACCGAGATATTTCTTAAGTTCGATTATTCTGTTGAAACATTGGTGGATTCGGAGGAATGTGAACATGTCACCTTTCATAAGAAGTGTATCGACGCTGGTTATAATCTAGGGATTAATCCGAGAATGATTAACAATTGGTTTAATGAGTACAATTTAAACAAGATTGTACTCATTAGACTTGCTAGGGATGCAAAGAGATTCTTAAATCAATCAAGGAGAAAATCTCAGTGAAGTTATCGGTATGTATCCTGGTTATTGGGGATCTTGGAAAAACGGGGAGTTTGTCTCTCAATACTCTAGTAAACATCGATCTAAATCGATTATGTGTGCTTGCCAATGAAAGCGGCAAGAGGTGGTTACATGAAAATATTCCGAGCGAATTAAAATCCAAGTTGTGCTTCCATGATGAACCCCTTGAGGAATTTGAGTTTAAGCACGTGGTGCTCAAAGAAAATTACTCGGAGTACAGGAGCATGGATTTTCGCATACTAACTCTATTAAAGTGGGATTTATTGCGGAGTTCAATGCGGATCCACCCTGACACTGAAATGCTCTTTTTTACAGATTTGGATGTTTACTGGTTTAGAGATCCGAAGCCGCTCATGAAATCTATTTCGGAAACGGAACACAATCTCTACATTCAAGATGATTCCAGTAAATCCCGTCCTCTATGGTGTTGCACGGGAGTTATGTTTTGGAAAAACAATTCTTATTCTCAGGTAAAGTTAGAGGAGCTGCATAGCCTGCATAGGCATCAAATAGAAGCTGGGCATCTTCAAGATGATGAAGACACATTTAACCAATTCATAACTAGCTCTACAAAGGAAATATCATTCTCAAGGCTCTCTCAAAAAGAATTTGTAGTAGGAAGAAACTTTGGAAAGATAATTCTAAATCGAAGCTTGCGAGAGCGAACAATTTGTTTCCATGCAAACTATTTGACGGGTTTGGATAGAAAAGAGAAGTCATTGTCTGCGGTACATAAACTCCATACCTTAGGCACGTACCCGATTTTGGAAATGCTTAGATTCTACTTTCTTCCCAAGCTTCGCCGAATAAGAGAAGGAATAAAAAGGAGACTCAAGTGACAACGCAAAGAAAGCTCACGCTTATGGGAATCGCGTTAGTTCTTATCCTGTCTCTGGCTTTGAATGTAAGTTTATTGAAATCTTCGGGCAAATTTAATATCGATTCTTTGAAGTGGACCGTAAAGTCTCAATTTCTCAAAATTGAGGAATATCAAAATGGAAAGATCCCACTCATAAGACATCAGAATAAAGGAATAGACTACGCAGATTTTCTCTCTGAAAAGCAGACCTCGGCCCAAAAGTATCTAATCAATGCCGTAGGTTCAAATTTCTCTATTTTTGGACTCGGGAAAGGGGAAGGATTTTCTGGTCTCCCCAAAGGCCTACCCAGAGACATTGCCCAATGTGCTGTAAAACTCAAGTTGGATAAGAATCTGTATTTCGTAGATCCAGGTAGATTCAATGAGAAGAGATCCTTCGTATTCTACCAAAGTGATATTTCTACAACTAGCTTAATCGGATCACTTATTACTGAAGGCGATTGTTCAATAAGGGGGGTTTACAAACTACAAAAATCTGTGACTGCATGGGTGTTGAGCGTAAAGAAGGATTTCAAACTTACCCCAGAACAATTGCCAGCTCACTTCGTAAAGAGTACAAATGATGGCTACTTGATCGTTACAAGGCTGGGCGAATTATGTAAAGTTGAGACAATTGTCAGTGAAAATAGAGAGTTTTCCTGTAAGAAAACTTCCATTGATTTTTCTGGAACAGTAAAGAATACGCATTTCGGGGTGAAATCTGTCCTTTTGAACAAAAGGGATCTTTTTGTCGCATATGCCATAAACAATCAAGACTGTAATCGCTTAGAGATAAAGAAGATTGCATTGGATCCAACTTTAGCGACTGAGGAATCAAGCAGGTTGATTTACAAATCACCAGGTTGTTTCAACCCTGAAACCACGGAATTGAATGCAGTTGGTGGACGCATGATTTTCAGCAATCCTGATAAGAGCGAAATTACTTTCAGTTTAGGTAATGCTGAAATCTGGACTGGACTTGAGACGATTGCTCCTAGGAACGACTATGGCCGAGTGCTCGAAATGAACCTTTCGACAGGTAAAACTCAGGCAATATCTTCTGGTCACAGAAATCCTCAAGGTTTATGTTTCATTGGTGAAGATCTTTACTTAAGTGAGCAAGGACCCGACGGTGGCGATGAACTGAATAGAATCGTTTTCGGCAGGAATTATGGATGGCCATCGGAAACTTATGGAATGGCATACGGCGAATTTGTTTCCGGCTCCGTCAAGAATCGTGACTTCGCTTCGCACGACAGGTTTGAAAAACCGTTACTGTCATGGGTTCCTGCTATAGCTGCGGGGGATCTGATCTGCCCCAAGAACACAATAAAGGGTTCTTGGTCTAACAACTTCTTGTTAGCGACCCTGAAAGATAACTCCATACGTCGGATGATCCTTGACGGCGGATCCATTCGCGTAGACGAGCGAATTCCAATGGGTTATAGAGTTCGCGACATACTTATTAGTGAAAATGGACAACTGGTTGCTTTAACAGATGAGGCTTCCATAATCCAACTTAAATTGATAGATAGGTAGTTAGTCGTAAAAGACGATTTTTCGACCGTCTAAATTTGTACCCAGTATTAACTGCAAGTTGGCTTTGGACTCTAAGGGCATTAGAGACAAACCTGCATCTTCGAAGTAGTATCGAAAAATCACGACCCATAAAGATACCTTTGAAAAAGTTCCAATAAACAAATCGCTCTTTACCAGTGAACCTATTGTTTCCCAAGTTGCTTCTTCTTGGCCAACAATATTGAGTTTTGGCATACGACTTTGAAGAGATCTGCAAGCAAAGTTAGTTGAATCGGAAAAGACAATGACAGTTTGCAGATCAAATTCAGTTGACTTCTCATTTATCACATCAACCAACCGATTGACATCCAGGGGACTTTTAGTCGTGAGATTTATGAGATCTCCGAGCCGATAATGAACACCGATAGCATCATTCACTACTTCATTCTTATTAAATCGTTCTAATGCATCCTGCGTAAGCTTAGAGCGTAGTAAGTTCACTGAATTCGAATCTAAGTAACGATAGGAGTAATGACCTCTAATACTAAAGGTCCAGGGTTTAACATGCTTCAAGTCATCCTTATCGTCCAATGACAAAACAAGTCGAGTGTATTTAAGAACTGCCTTTAAAGCTTTCTTAGCAGATTGTTGAGCCGAATGCGCATTTTCTATTTTATCTGACGATTCTTTTACGTCAATGAAATCAGTAATCTCCTCTATTCGGATACCAGAGAACAAACCCGATATCTCAGAAATCCTCTTAGTCACTCCGCCCTGGTGCAACGAAAGTATGATGGTTTTCCTTGGGAAAAGTTGCTGAAGTTCAAAGTATAGGGAAACAGAAAAGAGCTGTGACCCTAAACCTCCCCAACAATGAACTCTCAGTGTCCTAAATGAAGGAATTGAGGTCCTTATACTTAGAACCAATTTATAGAGGTGTTCAAACATATAGTTTCGACACTTCTTTTGCCATTATTTCGGGATCAAACCTAAGTAGACTTTTTTCAAGTTGATCTTGAGCCGCATCTCGGTTCAACTTCTTCAGAAGCAAATTATATTTCCTGCTGAAGTCTTCAGGACTGGAAGTTTGAGCCAAACCAATGTAATCGGAACCAAGGACCTCAGGGATAGCGGAATTATTGCTAGCGACTATAGGGACCTTTAATGACATTGCTTCTAGGAGAACAAGTCCAAAACCTTCATACAAACTTGTGAGCACGAAAATATCCCAATTTTTCAAATACTCAGCTGGATCCGAAACCTTACCAATCCAATCAACGAAAGGAGCAACACCTAACTCCGCGCAAAGTTGCTTCAGATGATCCTCCAAATGTCCAACGCCTACGATTTGTAATCTGTAATTTGGATTCTCGGAGTGAAAGATCTGAAAAGATTTCAACAATGTCGGATAATCTTTTTGTTCAGTTAATCTAGCGACAGTGCCAATCAATTTTGAATTTGATCCAACAGAATGTTGGTTTCGGTTGCTATTTGCCCTACCATAATAAATGACCAACACTTTTTTCTGGTCTAAAACTTCCCTATTTGAAATCAGGAAATCCTCTACAGCATGAGAGATAGCAATCACAAAGCGAGAACGTGATACGACGAATTTTGATAGAACTGATGATAGAAATCTGGGCGATCCGGGAAAAAACTGTTCTGCGTTATGACGAGAGACTATGAAGTTTGATTTATTGGGTATTGCCAGCCTAGTGAGTAATTCTGCTCGCGGGAGATGGGCATGAACGTTTGTTTCCCCATGCAGCAATTTCCGTAATTGATGTATTTGACCAATCAACGTTTTCCCATTCAGGGAATAAATTTCTTTTACTTGAATCTTTTTAAATGCTTCTTCAAGTTCAGGCTTCCCTTTGAGAAAAACGATGGACACAACCAGTCCCATTTTTACTTGCTGTTCTACCAATGTGAGTAATTGGTTCTCCGCACCACCACGCTCGATGGTTGTGATTACGTGGGTTACAGATTTCATCGAAGAATTAATTTAGAAAAATAATCGCTAGTACGTTGAATTCCTTCCATGAGTTCAATTCTTGGTTCCCAACCGAGAATTGATTTTGCTTTAGAGATTTCTGGTCGTCTCTGCTTCGGATCATCCATCGGGAGAGGGAGTTTTATTAACTCGCTCTTTGAGCGTGTAACTTCTATAACAAGTTCTGCCAACTCTAACATTGTGAATTCATTGGGATTGCCAAGATTTATTGGAGTATCCGCACCAGTTTCAAGCATCAAGTATCTGTAAATGCCATCTACTAGGTCATCTACGTAGCAAAAAGATCTGGACTGAGTTCCTTCTCCATAAATAGTTATGGGCTCATTTCTGAGAGCTTGCACGATGAAGTTAGAAACTACACGCCCATCTCCTTCAGCCATGTTCGGACCGTAAGTGTTAAATATTCGAATCACTCGAGTATCGACGCCGTACTGTCTCTTGTAGTCAAAACATAAAGTTTCAGCAGCTCTCTTCCCTTCGTCATAACAAGACCTGATTCCTATAGGATTAACATTTCCCCAGTACTCTTCGGTTTGGGGTGACTCAGAAGGGTCACCGTACACTTCACTTGTAGATGCTTGGAGAATCAAAGCGCCCGTCTGCCTTGCTAAATGCAATAGATTAATAATTCCAAGAAAATTCGTCTCAATAGTTCTGACGGGATCTGCCTGATAATGAATCGGTGATGCTGGGCAGGCAAAGTTAAGAATTGCATCTACATTTGCATAATAGGGCAGTCGCACATCGTGCTCAACAAAGGTGAATCTCTCATGACCTAAAAGCGAATCAAGGTTTCTGAGAGAACCAGTAGAAAGATCGTCTAGTCCAATCACAGTGTGACCTTCACGAATTAATCTCGCAGAGATGTGAGAACCTAAGAAACCGGCACTTCCCGTTAATAAAATTTTCAATTACTGCTCCCACCATTAGTAAGGGTTTTATTCTTGAGTAGGTTTACAAGCGATTCAACCCATCTAGCCCTTGAATGTCGATCTAGGGCTATCTTATATCTCCTATCTATCTCTTCGGTAAAACTGGCTGAATCCATGGTCAAAAGACTGAGATATTCGCTGACTAGGGAGATTTTTTCCCCACTGCTCCATGACCCGAACTCTGTTAGGTATTCGGGATTGGTAGTTATTACAGGTAACTTGCACATCGTGGCTTCTATCAAAGATTTATCGAGTGAACCTTCATAAGCATGTATAAAGAAATCAAAGTTATTTAACAAAGAGGGTATTTCTTGCCTCGTTACGGAATCTCTGACCGTTACCCATCCCTCTGAGATTGCGGTGTGCCACTTAATCTGGAGTGAATCAAATGCAAGTTTTGCGGTGGCGGTCGAAGGTGAGCCAATTTGTGTAAAGGACAAATCAGGGAACTGACCCCTTAGAGTAGCTACAGCACTTATGATTAAATCTAAATTCTTACTCGGATCCAGTCTCCCGACATGCACACCTCGGGAAACAGCAGAGTTATCTTTTGCTTGCGAAGGCTTGAAGAAATGTTCGTCAATAGCCTGTCCTATTGGGAATACTTTTTCTGACTCAATTGGGCATGATCCCTTTGTTGAGGTGATAATTCCATCTACAAACAAGTTTGCAATCTTGAGATAACTAGATTTGTGAGTGTGTGCATACCAAAGATAATGGGGTATTCGTAACAAGGATGTGAATGGACCAACTAGGCAACTTTGCAAATCGGTCATATGAGAAAAGATAACCGAATTATTTCTTTTTCTAAAAATAAGAGGAAGAGCATTTCGGTAAAAACGGACTAAATTTCTAAGTTTTCTACCTTCTTTCCAGCCGACAGATAAAACTTGCAGGTTGCCGTCCTTATAGGAGGTCCCATCATTCGTAATGACTGTCACCACATCAAAAAACTCAGCGAGTAGATGCGCGATATCTGGTTGATGGGAAAGCAAGGGATGCTTACTGTCCATCGTAAAGTTAAATACAATAAGTTCTCTCATTTAGAAATCGGTTCCCCCCACAAGCAGTATATCGTTGATAGGATTATGACTCACTAGAGAACGGAAAGTCCGATGCGATTATTGGTAACAGGCGGTGCCGGATTTATCGG
>JACCDN011230587.1_pt1 | contig 16456 bp, 19 predicted proteins | sample 7441691 | NCBI WGS metagenome assembly JACCDN01 (sample SAMN15323439, study PRJNA562643) | freshwater metagenome | isolation source: river surface water | place: USA:Blue River Watershed | collected 2017-08-16
CTTCAACCAGAGCTTCAACCAGAGCTTCAACCAGAGCTTCAACCAGAGCGAGCAGAAAAAACCTGAGGAAAGCGAAAAGGGGTCAACGAAACAGCCTGAATCCACTAAGGCCTGCCAGTTCCAGGCTGATTCCACCCAGCCCTTGCGCCATGTCTCCAGTGCGGTCATCAGCGGGATTGCCGAGGAGGCTAGAGGGGCTTTTCCGGCCATGCCCGGGGGAAGAAAGAACTGGGCCATCCCGTATCTTCTCAAAGCCAAATCCTTAGGGTGGGAAATGCTGATGAACAGATCCGGGAGGGAAACGGAAGGCCTTTCGCGCGGAAAATTCATTCAGCTGGCCACAGAAGCGCTCAAAATAGAGAATGCTCCTCCTCAAGGCGGGATTTTCCTGGATGTGGGCCCGAATCATGAATACGCACCGGCCATCCAAACGGCCAAGGCCCAAGGCTGGATCAAAGGGTACACAAACGGGTATTACCGCCCGAACAAGAAAATAAGCCGAGCTGAGGCGGTGATGATTCTGGCGAACATAGCCAAATCCAGCCCAGCCTACCACGATTCGGACCTGGAGCCACCCCATCCATTTGCCGATGTGCCTTCCGGCGCCTGGTATGCGGAGGCTGTTGCCTACAGCAGGAGCTACAACATCATCAGCGGACAGGAGGACGGAAAATTCTCCCCTTCACGAAATCTTCGGAAAGCCGAGGCAGCCAAAATGCTGGTTCATTTTTTGTACCACATGAAGGGCGAGTCCTGCCTTGTGGATAGCCCGCCCTCCCCTGCCTCAGCTTGATCCAAGGCTTCTTTAAGGCTTCGGCGCTGAAAGGGAGCTGCTTGTCGGCCACGTTCCTCTGTTTTGACTTAAGCCTATTTAAGGGTTAAAATAAAGATGCCAAAAAAACCTTGGCCCCGGCAAGCGCGAATAGATCCTTGCGCTTGAACCCGTCGAGGGACTATGGCTCATCAGATCTGTCGATGCTGATTAACACCATTGAGGCTCGATCATTCTTACAAGGCGCCGCACGGGGGTGCCGGTCTTTTCCTATTCCAGGAGAAAGCCACAGTTCCAGAAGGAACATCCCATCCAAAGACAGGAAGATCAAATGAAGAAGACACACAGCAAACGTATGGCCGTAGCGGCCATGGTGTTCGGCGCTTTCCTCCTCGCAGGAGGCTGCGATGCAGCGGAGGAGCCCATGAACCAGGACCGTGGGGGCGGCATGGCGGACGAAAAGGCCATGTTCGAGCTGATGCGCTACGACTGGCTCCATGCGCTGGCTCGCCATGAAGGCTGCCAAGCGGAGGCCGAATTCGTGAAAAGCGACTACGCGGCCTGGTCCGCGCAGCTGATTGCCTGTTCAGACCGGCTGGTCGAGCGGGTCAACTTTTTCCCTCAGCAGCTCTGCGGGGCAAACGTCCTGCTGAAGAGGGCGGAGTTCATCGATTACTACGCCGCCATCAAGAGCCTGGACGACAACGACGGGGACAAGCTCCGCAACGGGGACGAATTCGAAGCGGGGCTGAACCCCTGCAGCCCAACCACCTTCGGGGACTATCCGGATGAGCTGCTGGATCTAGATGGGATGGTCTCGTCGGATTCAATGATTCGTCGCCGCTCTGCGCCGTTCCGGGCGAGCACTCGCCCGATCTTGGAAAGGGATGTCTCCCACCGCCCTTCTGAACGGAACGATCGAGCATTCCGAATGGCATGCCATTGAAGATTTTCGCTTTTCCTAAAGCTGAAGGCCTCTGAAGCACGGCCATTTTCACTGCCCCCAAAGGCGGTGAAGCGATTGGGTGGCTTGAGGGTCTTGGCCCATGAGGCCTATTCCTTCTCTGCCGAGTCGCTCCGAACGAGCAGTTGGGAAGATTCTTCCCTTCTGCTCGTTTTTTAAGGCCCTATAAGCACCCCGGCTTGGGACCTGGAACACGATTGAAGATCACCGTTTGCCGAGAAGGCATTGTGCAAGGTGGGCTGAATTTGCTATTAATAGAAAATTATGATAAAATAAAAATAAGATTAAATTCAGACCGCATGTCAAACCACCCCAAAGAAGGAGGGGCTGCTCCAAGCGGGCCACGATCCAAACTGATAGCGACCTTGGCTCTTGCTTCTGCCCTCTTCAGCGCAGAAGCCGAAGCGTCCCCCCCTCATCGAGTTAACCCTTTTGAAAGCCCCCCAGAAAGGCATAAACGAGAAATGTCTGAAGAAAAGGAGGGCCGGCCAAAGCCTGAACCATACGAATTCGGGTCAATCAAGCGAACCAAAAATGATCCCGAAAGGCAATTGCAAGAAATAAGAAGAGTCATTGAAAGGGGGAAATCTATTCCAATTCATGTTTTTAGGAAAATTTCGAGTGAAGAAGGGCAAATTCTAGCCATAGAAGCCTTGGCGCACGAGATTTCAATGCGCTTTTCATTTTTATACTCAGATCAGTTCACCCCGGAAGAGAAAACCTCTCTGAAAGGCGGCTTGGATGAGTTGCATCAAAAAATTCTTGCACAATATATTGAAGCAGCCAAAGGAGAAAATGTAATTGAGGCGATCCAAATTCTGTTCCCGCAATTATACGAGAAGTATATTGCCGAGGTCTGCGCTGTGGATACGCAATATGCCCACCGTCTCGAACAGGACTACACCGAAATGGAGTAGGATGAGCCAGTCAAAATAAAGACTTGCAACAGGCAAGGCTACATTGCCGATACTGGAGCTTGCCTTGCCTTCATCTGCCAAAGTCCCACCCCTCCCGCCGCCAGCACGGCCACCGTAGCGACAGAGGCGGAGATGCTGCGGAGTCAAGACACGAGCGCCTGGCCGATCTTATCAAATCAGGAAGAGGAAAGAGAGGCGCTTCTTCAGGAAGCCTTTTTTCCTTCGGATTCCAGCTCTTGGACCAAGGCAATTTTTTCCCCCTCCAGAAAGCGCATGTGAATCTCGGACAGGTCCTTCCCGCTTTCCAGATAATCCTGAACCAACTTGAGATAGGTTTTAAGGCCATCATAATCCACCTTGTCTTTAAAGTCCGCCCGTTGCACCAGCAAAAGAGCCTCATTTTTTGGATTGCTGAACGAAAGAACCCCGCGATAGGCCACATACTCCTCCCTCATGGTTACATTGGAAACAATGACCGGGCTGTAAGTGACTGTAGCCGATAAAGAGGCGTGGTTGGGCAGGAGCATGATATCGCCGACCTCGGTGGTCAGGTAAACCGAATCCACCTCCTGATTAACCAATTCCCCATCGGGTGTTCTTAGAATGAATTTGAATTGAGATTGCATAGAATATAAATTACGAATTACGAGTGACGAATTACAAATTAAATAGTGTAAAATTCGTAATTCGTAATTGAAAACTCGTCATTATTTCTTAGATCGTGCCACCACTTCATCAATATCTCCTGCGAGGTAGAAATGGATTTCATCAATATGGTCGTGCTTTCCTTTCAGGATCTCATCAAAAGTGCGAATGGTGTCCTCTTTTTTGATGTACTGCCCATCCACTCCGGTGAACTGCTTGGCCACAAAGAAATTTTGAGAGAGCATTTTTTGGATGCGGCGCGCCCGGTTAACTGTCTGCTTGTCTTCCTCGGAAAGCTCATCCATTCCCAGAATCGCGATCACATCTTGCAACTCTTTGTAGCGCTGCAGGGTTTGACGAACTTGGTTGGCGACCCGGTAATGGTCCTCTCCCACCACTTCTACGGCAAGCGCCTGTGAATTGGAATCCAAAGGATCCACTGCAGGGTAAATTCCAATGGAGGCCAATTGACGGGAAAGAACAACGGTAGCATCCAAATGAGCAAAGGTGGTCGCTGGAGCGGGATCGGTCAAATCGTCCGCCGGCACAAACACGGCCTGAACAGAGGTGATGGATCCGGCCTTGGTTGAAGTGATGCGCTCCTGAAGCTTGGCCATGTCGGTCGCCAGCGTTGGCTGGTAGCCCACGGCAGACGGCATGCGCCCCAGCAGGGCGGAAACTTCGGAGCCGGCTTGGGTGAAGCGGAAGATGTTGTCGATGAACATCAGGATGTCCTTGCCTTGGTCGCGGAACTTCTCCGCCATCGTCAGCCCGCTCAGGGCAACGCGCATACGGGCTCCAGGAGGCTCGTTCATCTGGCCGAACACCATCGCCAGCTTGTCAATCACTCCCGAATCGCGCATTTCGTGAATCAAGTCGTTCCCTTCGCGGCTGCGCTCCCCCACTCCGGCAAACACAGAGTAGCCCCCGTGGGCCATCGCCACGTTATTGATCAGCTCCTGCATCATCACGGTCTTTCCCACGCCTGCTCCTCCGAACAAGGCTGTTTTTCCTCCTTTGATGAAAGGGCAGAGCAGGTCAATCACTTTTATTCCGGTTTCAAAAACCTCCACTTTCTCGCTCTGCTGGGTAAAATCGGGAGCATCCTGATGGATCGGTCGGCGCTCCACGTCTTTGGGGAGTTCCTTCCCCTCATCAATAAGGTCTCCCGTTACGTTGAATACCCGACCCAGAACCGCCTCGCCCACGGGGACGGAGATGGGGACTTGGGTATCAATCGCCTCCATGCCGGAAAACATACCGTCCGTACTGGTCATAGCGACTGTCCGAACTACTCCTGCCCCCAAATGAGACTGAACCTCCAGAACAACCTTTTTTGCCTCCACCATCACTTCAATCGAAGAATAGGTTTGGGGGATATGGTCTGCGAAGTAGATGTCGGCCACCACGCCAACAATGGAGACCACTTTTCCTTTGGGATTTTCTTTGTTGCTCATAAGTTTGTGAAGATTATTGATTATTGAGGACTAAGGAGTAAGGATTAAGAAGTAGGCCAGCTTACTCCTTAGTCCTTAGTCCTGATTTCATGCCATAGACCCACCCACAATTTCAGCGATCTGCTGAGTGATGGCAGCCTGACGGGCCTTGTTGTAGGCCAAGGATTGCTTATGGATCATGTCTCCGGCGGCTTCGGTCGCATTCTGCATGGCGATCATTCGGCTGGAGTACTCCGAAGCCTTGAGCTCCAGGAAAGACTGGATAAAAAGAGTGCTGACCAGCTGCTCAATGAGCACTTCCGCGAAGCGGGCCTGGCTCGGCTCGTAGATCATATAATGCTCCGCCGCAGGCTCCTCGAATCCGCCCTCATTTCCTTCCGCCTTTCGAGCTGCGTAAAGATGCTGATTCACCATTTCCTCCGAAAAAGGGAGGTAGGTTTTCATGATAGGATAATACACCAGCGAGTTTTTGTAATGGGGGGCAATCATCACCACCTCTTTTACGCTCTGCCCATTCCAGTACTTAAGAATCTCGCTGACGATATCCAGCGCATCGAGCGTGGTGATTTTTTCCTTGATGGAATGAAAGGATTTGCAGACGGGAATTCCGCGAAAGCGAGCGTAATCATAGCTTTTCTTTCCAATCGTCATCAGCAATCTTTCTTGTTCAGGGGTATCGTTCCAGCGATTGGAGGAAAAAAGGGTTTTAAGAATCCTGGAATTCAGCGCGCCGCAAAGCCCCTTGTCGGATGCGTAGAGAACAAAGAGGGTCTTTCCCTCTTCGCGCTGCTCCGTTAAAGAGCTTACGACCTCTTCGTGGAACCGGCCTTTTAGGATGGAGAGAAGATCCCATGCGTAGGCGCGGGAAGAAACCGCTTTTTTCTGAAAAACCCGCATTTTGCTCGCCGCCACGAGCTGCATGGCCTTGGTGATCTTTCGGGTGTTTTTGGTCGCCTGAATTTTCTTCTTGATCTCGTTGAGATTTCCGGGCATAAAACTTAATTATTGATTCGAATGGCTGGCCGCATGGTGGACCGGATTGTTGATTAATTAACCTAACGTCAGCCACAATTGGGCCCACTATTCGGCCCACAACCGGGAGCTATTTCTCAAAAAATTTCTTCACCGCATGATCGAGGTCTTTTTTGATTTCATCCGTGAGCGCTTTCTCCTTTTCGATCGCCTCAATCAGCTTCTTGCTGTGCGCTTCCAGATGGAGAAGCATTTCGGCAATCTTCTTGACCACCTTGGTGCCCTCAATGGCATCGAGATAGCCATTGGTGGCCGCCCAAATGACGGCAGCCTCCTGCCAAAGGGCGTAGGGCTGACCTTGCTTTTGGATCATGCTCTGCACAATGCGATTTCCGCGAACCAGGGTTTTCTTGGTGGACTCGTCCAAATCGGAAGCGAACTGGGAGAAGGCTTCCAGCTCATAGTACTGGGAAAGCTCAAGCTTCATGGTTCCCGCCATCTTCTTGACGATCTTGGTCTGGGCTGCGCCTCCCACGCGGGAAACGGAAATGCCGACGTTGATGGCCGGACGGATTCCCCGGTTGAAGAGGGCTGTGTCCAAAAAGATCTGCCCATCGGTGATGGAAATCACGTTGGTGGGAATATAGGCGGATACGTCTCCTGCCTGCGTTTCGATAATTGGAAGCGCTGTGATGGAGCCTCCGCCATTGGCTTCGTTGAGCTTGGCCGCGCGCTCCAAAAGCCTGGAATGGAGGTAGAAAACATCTCCGGGATAAGCCTCGCGTCCGGGGGGGCGGCGGAGAAGAAGGGACATTTCACGATAGGCTACGGCATGCTTGGAGAGATCATCATAAATGATCAGCACGTCCTCCCCTTTGTCCATAAAATACTCGGCGACAGCGCTTCCGGCGTAGGGAGCCAAAAACTGCATCACGGCCGAGCTGGCGGAAGGAGCGGTCACGATGGTGGTGTAATCCATCGCTCCGGCTCGTTTGAGCTGTTGATAAATCTGGTTGGTTTTTCCTTCGCGTTGGCCAATGGCGACGTACACACATTTCACGCCGGTATGCTTTTGGTTCAGGATGGTGTCGATGGCGATGGCGGTTTTCCCTGTCTGACGATCCCCAATGATCAGCTCCCGCTGTCCTCGTCCAATGGGCACGAGGGCGTCGATCGCCACCAGGCCGGTCTGCATAGGGGAATCCACCGATTTGCGGACCATTACGCCGGGAGCCAGCTTCTCGTGAGCGTACTTTTTATCCGCCTTGATCTCCCCTTGCCCATCCACTGGCATTCCCAAGGCATCCACCACCCGGCCCATCACGTGGTCGGAAACCGGCATGGAAAGGGTGGAGCCGTCGGCCTCCACAAACAGCCCCTCACGAACCGTGCGGTCGTTTTGAAGCACCAGGGCATAAGCCACGTCCTTTTCCAGATTCATTACCAGGGCCTGGGTCTTGGTGCCCTGAATGGTGACCACCTCCCCCATTTTCAGGCCAGGCAGTCCTTTGATCTGAATCACGCCGTCTTTATAGAACTGAATCACTCCAAAACGCCCTTCTTTTTCGGTTTTCTCCTGAGCTTTAAAAAAGGCGGTTTCGATGCTCTCCAGAAAGACGGATAGTTTTTCGTTGGACATGGTATTGAATTTACGATTTAGAATTATTTAATCATGTTTACGCGCCAACTTGCTCCTAGAATTTACGGGGTTGTTATTAGGAGTAAGCGGTAAGGACTAAGGATTAAGTAGGATCAGCTTATTTCTTAATCCTTAGTCCTTAATCCAGGTACGGCAATCCAGAAACCAGACAAAAATAAGAGTACGCGTAAAATTGGGTTATTTAGTCAAAACACCCAGGTTGCCAAGAGACTGAATCCGACCCATCCAGGAATGATCCATTACCCTTCCTCCCACAAACGCCCTCATGCCCCCGACAATCTGCGGATTGACCTGAAATTCTGGAAAGGAAAAAGGGTGCTTTTCCAGCAGGTGGGAGCGAATGCTTTGCCGAAGGGCTGAATCCAGCTCCACAGGAGCCTGAATCACCAAGACAGGAGCGTTTTTCAGGTAGGTGAGGGCTGCATTGGCCAGCGCTCCAATCTCCTGATAGGTCGACTGGAAAACAAGGTCCCTCGCTGTTTGGCTGAGCATGCTTTGGCCGGGGAAAAGCTGGCTTAGCCTCTTTGATCTCTCCGAGACGTCGGCGAAGAAAAAGGAAAGGCTCAGATGATCAAATTGACGGGCGAAATCCTCGGCAAGGTAATGAGCCAAGGCATTCAAAAGCTCATTTTTAGAATCTGGATAAGCGGTCTGATCAAAAACCCCGAGAGCATTTTTGACTTCCGCCATAAACCGGTCAGGATCGGCCTGCTGGAAATACTCAGCAAGCGCCACAGGATAGTCCCCCAGATGACCGGCAACGAGCTCACGCCTTGCCTTTGCCTCTAGGGAAAAAAAGTTTTTCTCTTTTTTCAGAATGCCGATGAAGTCGCTGAGGGCCGCTAAGCCCAAAATTTTGAGCATTTAGGCTTGTTTAAATTTCTCCCAGGATTTAGCCACGCTTTTCTGAATGAGCTCTTCCGGCAATTCATTGGAAACAATATAGGCCAACATGCGCTGCACAGTATTGAGCATTTCTTTCTGAACTCCATGAATCAGGTCGGCCTTTTCCTTAGCAATAAGAGCCTGGACCTCTTCCAGCATGCGGGCTTTCTTAGTCTCAATTTCTGCTTCTGCCTCCTTTCGTTTGGCCTCAAGCATCTTTCGCGTCTCCTGCAATTCCTGCTGGATCTGCTGACTCATTTCCTCCCGCTCCTTCTTCATGGCATCCTGCTGCTTTTTCATTTCCGTCTTCAAAAGGTCGGCTTCCAGCAGATTGTTCTGAATCTGGCTTTTGCGCTCATCCAGATAACGAAGGGTGGGCGGAACGACATATTTGGCGATCACAAAGAGGAGAATTCCCATGTTGACTGTGTAGAGCAGAATGCTCCACAGGTCGATGCCTAGGTTTGATAATGCCTCCATAAACTAAGAGATTAACGACACTTCCGCATTTAAAAAATGTGGAATTTTGTCTTATTTTCATTCATAGCACCCCTAAAAAAGGGGTGAAAAAAATTAAGCCACAAAAAGAATGATCAGAGAGATCACCAATGAGTATATGCCTGTCGATTCTGCAATCGCGTCAGCCGTAATCATTTTAGGAAAAATGTTGTCGGCCACTTGTGGATTACGGCCAATGGCCTCCATAGCCTTAGAGCCAATCCAGCCTTCGGCCAGGGCGGGGGCAATAGACCCAATGCCCATGCAAAGGCCGGCGGCGATGTATTTTGCTGCTTCTGCGTCCATAAGATAAAAATTAGGTAAATAAAGAGCTAAAGCTTATTCAAGGTCAGATTTCTTCCTCTGACGGGGTGGGGCTGACGGAAAGAATGGTCGCAGCCATGAACTGCATGGCTAGCAAGGTGAATACAAAGGCTTGGACCAGCCCCGAGAAAATACTCAATGCCATAAAAGGTGCCGGAACGATGAAACTGGTGTAGATAGTAATGCCTGCAATCACCGCAATCAGGACCTCCCCTGCGAAAAGGTTGCCGAAAAGACGGGCAGACATAGACATAAGCTTGGCGAACTCCCCCACAATGTCCAAGATCCCCAAGAAGAACTCCAGGAAAGCATTGCCCAGGTCGGAAGGCTTGCGGATTTTGAGGAAGGGTTCGATTTTGATGAAATTGTTGATGTGCCTCAAGGGGGAAGCGGTGAAGGCAATGACATGCGCCGCCCCCAGGGAAATAAGGGCCAAAGCAATGGTTTGGCTCCAATCCGAAGTCGCTGTTCTGAATAAGGGTCCGCCCCCGGCTGTGATGGCGGCCACAACAGGCAGGCCGGAAAACTGGTTGGCCACCAGAATGAAGAGGAAAAGCGCCAAGGTGTAAGGCAGGTACTTTCTGGCCCGCTTCTCCGATCCGTAGGCGGTTTTGAGCATGCCTTGGAAGAACTCCACAATCATTTCCATGAAAAGCTGGGGGCGAGTGGGAACCACGCCCGCTTTTCGGGTGCACAAAAGGGCAAGAATCACCACCGTCAGGCTAACCGCAAAAGAAGCCATCACCGAATTGGTCACATGGAAGCTACCATATTCAATGATATTGTTGGACTTGAGGGTGATTTCAGGAATGTTGCTCATTCAGCGGAAGGATTGGATTTACCTTTCTTTTTGAGACGGCTTGAAATTTCTCATTTTTTTATAAAGCGCGAATTGCGTAAGGGGGTATGAAATGATGAGAAAGAGAATAAAGAAAGCATGCTTTTCGCCAGGAATCCAGGAGTCAATCAGCCACCCTAAGCCTCCAAGAAGGAAGATGCTGGAGAGCGTGATGAAGGCCGATTGGCCGAAAACTTTCCAACGATAATCCGATTTGACCTTTTTAAACAGCTCAGCCCCGCTCTCTTCATTTTTTTCGCCTTTCTTATTCACCCTCACTTTATTTTTCTTGGCCACAGGCAGGGCTTTTTTTTCGGAAGGCGTGGAATCTGCGGATGATTTGGAGGGACGAGGCATGAAGCAAAACTTAAGAAAGTATAATTTTTGGCTTTCCAAAGGGCTTTTTTTCCATTCCAGACAAAGCCTGAATTTTTGCTTGCGGGCATTTTAGGAATGAGCCCTTCAGAAGTCAAGCCCTTAAGAGCTCACTTGGACGGGGGGATTTTCCGCTCTTTCCAAGAAGCAGAATAGCCCCCTAGGCAGGCTATCGAGTTCTAGCCCATTGATTTTTTGTTGACTCCGGACTATTTCCCGCCCAAAATCAGGCGACAGCGGCAGGCCCAATCACCCCTTACCCCCACCGTCATGCTGACCAACATCCTTATTCTGCTGGGCTCCCTGTCCATGCTGGGCATCGCGGCCTATTTTCTGGTGGGAGCCAGCATGCGCCTGGCCCGCCTGCTCAAGGTTTCGGAAGCCTTCATTGGGCTGACCATTGTGGCCGCAGGCACTTCCGCTCCGGAAATCGCCGTGAGCGTTTCCGCCGCGCTGGACGGCAAGGGGGCTCTTTCCGTGGGGAACGTGATCGGCTCCAACATCTTCAATCTGGGCTTCATCTTGGGCCTGGTGGCGCTCATCGCCCCCCAAGCCATCCAGAAGAAAACCGTCTACCGGGATGGCCCCGTGCTGCTGGGCTCCACGCTCCTGGTTTTGCTTTTTCTGTGGGACCAGCAGGTGGCCTGGTGGGAAGGAGTAACACTGCTGGCCGGTTTGGTTGCCTACAATAGCTACCTTTGGATCAAGAAAGATGTTCCGGAAGAGGAGGAGGATCCGGTGGAAACCAAGCCTTGGGCCAGCATCGGAATCTTCCTGCTCAGCCTGTTCGGCCTCATTCAGGCCGCCGAATGGGCCGTGGAGGCTTCGGTGAAGATCGCCGAAAGCTACGGCATTTCCGAATGGGCCATCGGCGCCACCATCGTGGCGGCGGGCACGAGCCTGCCCGAGATCGCCACTTCGGTGATGGCCACGATCCGCCGTCGCTTCGCCCTTTCCATAGGCAACGTGATCGGCTCGGACATCTTCAATGTCTTCGGCATCATCGGCGTCAGCAGCGTTGTTGCGCCCATCAGGCTTTCGTCGGAAAGCATTTTCGGCCTGCCGGACAACATCGTTTCGGTGATCCTGCTGATCGCCACCATTCTTCTGGTGCTGGTGTTCATGCGGACAAAATGGACGCTGAGCCGGGTGGAGGGAGGCATTCTGCTCCTGATCTGCGTGGCGCGAATGGGATTCGAGCTGGGGCTGGGGAGATGATCCGACTCTGCCGCCTGCCCTTCGCCAAGCCGGTCAGCCTCTCACGAAGAGGCTAAAATCCTTCCGGCTCCTTCCCTCGTCGAACCGGTACCCCTCCTGATCGAAGGCCTTCATTCCTTCCGGCTCGGTGATCCGACGGTCAACGATGTAGCGGGCCATGAGCCCCCTGGCCCACTTGGAGCGGATCGCCACCGTCCGCAGGCCTTTGGCGGTTTTTTCCTGAAAAGCCACGGTGACGATTGGCACACGGATATGGGCAGTATCGACAGCCGAAAAGTATTCCTCGGAGGCCAAATTGACGAGAATCTTGGGCTTCGACTCCTCCAGTTCCCCGTTGAGCCGAGCGGCAAGGAGAGGCTTCCAGAAATCGTACAGGTCCTTTTTTCCTTTCAGGGCCAGCTTGGTGTACATCTCCAGGCGGTAGGGCTGAATGGCGTCCATGGGCTTCAGCAACCCGTAAAGGCCAGAAAGAATGCGCAAGTGGCGCTGGGCGAACTTCCAATCCTCATGTGTCAAAGCCGTGGCTTTGAGCTTCTTGTAGATCTCCCCCGCAAAGGCGTGCAGCGCCGGAGTTTTTTGCTGGCTGCTCCATTGGGCGTAGCGGCGATGGTTCTGCTGGGCCAAGGCCGGGCTGATCTTCATGAGCGCGGCCAGCTCCGGAACACTGAGCGCCCCCAACTGGGCGGCCAGCTGCTCGGATTGGGCTTCGAAGAAGGGCAAAGTGGGCTCAATCCAGGCCGGTGCGGGCTCGGAGGAAAAGGTCTTGGCGGTGTTGAGGAGGATGAGCATATTGCCAAGGTCAGATTCGATCCAGTTCTCTGATAGTTTTTAATCCGACCTGCTTGACGATATTCCTCAAGGTCCCTTTGCGAACGTCTTTGCCGCCATGGTTTGGCACAGGGACAAAAGCTCCTGTGGCATCATTTACCCAAAGCGTATGCGACCCTTTGCCCTGACGATAAAGACGAAAGCCTATTTTTCTGAGCTTTCGTGTCAATTGTTGGTAGTTGTAGGAACCCATTAAACAGAGATCGGAATGCTAAAGTGGATGGAGGAGCGACCTATTTTCGGCTTATTTTTCTTGTATTCCTGAATCATCTGGATCACATCAAAAAGGTTGGCCAAGGCCTCAAGTTCGGTAGCTCCTTCGGCAAAAGCCCCGTCAATGGAGGGGCAAGAGGCCAAAAACCCATCTTCGTTCTTTTCGATACGAATGTTGAGCATGGTGGGTCAGGTAAGAGGCTGCCTTCATTTTAGACTACAAAAAAACAAGCCGCAAGAAGTCTCTGTGGTTGGCCGCGCTGCCTACAAGAAATCCACCATCCCCCTTCCGCCACCGGAAGCAAGATGCGTCTTCCATTCCGGCAGCATTTTACGGACCATCCCGCCAAGCTTCCTATTGCCCAAGTAAGGGGCTGGAGCATCAAAATACTCGCCGCCAAAGGCCCTTTTCCGCAGCTCCTCGTCGGCCGCCAAGCAAATCAGGGCGTGCAGGCGCCAGCGCTCGTCTTCGCCTTGGCTGGCCTGGAACCGCTTCTGAGTGAGGCCATGAAGCGCCTCGTGGCAAAGGCCGATAAAATAATAGCCGGGATAGGCTTCGGAGCAGCCCCATTCGATCTGGCCGAAGCCCAAATAGCTGCCCGTTTCCAGATCCGGCGAAAGCAAAAGCACCTCAAAGGATCCATCCATGGGCAAGCCGGTGATCTTCTCCAGCTCCTTGAGCCAGGGACGGTTCTTCTTCCGCTGAGCTTCGACCGATTTTTGGTAGGCCGAAAGCTCCCGGAGCTTTCGCCCAAAAGCCTCGGAGGCGAAAATATCCTCGAAAATCCGCCTCACGCCCCCCTCGTCTCGAATCAGCCTGACCCCTGTTCGCCCGCCGAAGCCGGCCCAGCAGAGCCCGGAAGCCAGATACCGGGGGTCAAAATAGCAATAGGCCGCATGGGCGCCGTGCTCCTTTTCAATTTCCTTGAACAGCGCCGTCCATTGAGGGTCGGAAAGCTTCTTTTCGAAGAAATAGGCGTTCCACAGGCGATAGGCCAGGTGGTGCTTGTCGATACGGAAACGGAGCTTGAGCATGGAAGCGTTATCAAAAATCCTCCCGATTGTAGCGTATTTTGGAATCAGCCCACCAGGCTCGCACGGAGGATGAGGCGAGGTCCCGTCGCAAAAGGAAGGCCTTGCCGGTGCAAGGTTTGATCATTGATCAAAACAGGGACTCCGTTGGGAATGGAGTGGGGCACCAGCGCGCCCGTCTTGACGGCCTCATTGGCCAAACGGGCCAGTGCTTCCTCCTGCTCTTCGCTCCCCCGCTCCAGATCAGGAATCCATAAATCGCCCTCGGCGCATTCCACGTTGGCCACGTCCCCCAAGGCAACAAAAACGAACCGATCCATGTCCCAGTGCCATCGGGCAGTACCTCTTCCAAGAGGATGGATCTCACCTTTTTCATGAAACTCGGAAGCGATGCCGATCTGCAGCCGGCCGCAGCGGCCCAGCAGCGTATGCAACCCCCCACGAATGAGCCGGACCAAAGGCTTTGCGTTTTCGCAAACACAATCCCTCTCCTCCCCCTCCAGGGGGGTGACAGCCCGCTGGGGAGACCAAAGCAGGGCGCCGTCGGGCCTGGATTCCATCGTCTGCTCCTCAAAGGTGCTCACGTTATCCAGAATATCGTCGGCGTGGCGGCGGAGCTCTTCGGTTTCCAAATCCCCCAAGGGAAGCAGGTCAAACCTGGATTCGATGTTCATGGGAATGGAATGACGATGCGGGGGAATTGCATAGGTCGCATTAAACACTTTTTAATATAATTTGTAAATAAATTCGCAAGGTTCAAGGGCTTTGCATAACTCCATTAATTTAATTTGACATTTTTAAATAAGTATTATATAAATTATAATAAATAATTCTAGTAAATAATGAAATTTTCACCTGATAGATCCAATCCTGATCAGGAAGACTTTCGTCGTCGGGCTAGTCGCACGTTTGCCAGGGCCTCATTTGGATATAGAAAGAGGCTTTTATCAGGGCTTCGGGAAAGAAATCCAAATTGGGGCAACGTGTTTGAACTGGAAGCCTTATTTTTTGAACGGAGAGCAGATGCACCCCAAAAAATAAACTTAGACCCTGCCCTTCAGGAAGTTCTGCCTGAAGAATTCTTCTCAAATCCAACAGACTGGATTGAGTCACAACCAATAAAGGTGAATATGCTCGAGGCCCGTAGATTCAAAGGACCCCCCACCAACGCAGATGTGCTTAAGCTAGGGCATGATGCTGATTTAAACAGAACCAAGAGCTTCGCAATAGGGACAACTGGAATTTTTTCCAAAAGACTCAATCCAAAACTGCCTGATTTCTCCGAGGCGGAGCGTGCCAGAGAGGCTTATGCGTGCGGTATTCCAACACCTAGAATTCTGGGAACCATTGAGGATCAGGGAAATTTGTATGTTTGGTTCGAATCCATCCCCGGAATGAATTTAGATGAGCTTGAAACGGAAGTTTTTGATACAAATTGGGAGGCAACACTTGCAGCGGTTGAGCCCAGGCTGGGTGATGAAGCTAAGCAAAAAATTGCCTCTATACGTGAGCAAGCGGAAATACATGAACCCATGCTTGGTTTATTGTGGGATTTAAGACGTCAACGCTCTGCCTACATAAGAGAATATGGTCCGAATTTTGATCCGGGTCCCTATGACTATCCTTCTGCATCTGAGGCAGAGCTTAGAGGCAAGGCTAAAAGCCTTCTCAGTCTGGTTCGTGAGGGCCTAAAGCAATTCGTGCAGGGGAGGGCGGATTTTATGAAGCTGCGAAACTTTATGAAATTGGAAGCAACTGAAGAGCTTATTGATGTGCTGATGGGTGACCTAACACCTAGTATGTGTGCAAATAATGGATTGAATAATCGATATTTCCGCGAGGTCCTTCTTGACGAATGTCAAAATAACACTCCTTATTACGACCCTGAAGAGGGAATACGGACTCATGAAATTCAGCATATTGTTAAGCAAAATTTATTCGGAAAGTCGCCCGACCCAAAATATCCCTCGGCGCTTGAATTTGAAGTGGCCCAACTAAAGGCTCTCAGCCTCAGCAAGGGCCCAGAACACAGTGATCTTGATGGTCGGAACATTATTTTAGAATGGGACGATCGGAATCTTGCTCCAGGACGTCGAGAAGACGGCTCGTTAAATCTTTTGGTGGTTGATTGGGAGCCTGGAATGGAAGATAGAAGGTGGCACTGCCCAAGCTTAATCCGCCGTGCCGCAAAAAATGTTTTGAGCAAATAAAACGCCCATACCCCTTCCGGCCTGGCGGCAGGATGACAGATGGTTTTTTCAACAATCAACGAGAGACAGCACCGGTCAGCGCATACACCCCTATCCCGAACGCCACGCTCACATTCAGCGACTCCTTCACGCCCCGCATGGGAATGTGCAACGTGGCCTCGCAGAGCTCCAGCAAAGGCGGCTCCACGCCATCCACCTCGTTGCCGATGACCAGGCAGCAAGGGTGCTGGGGCTCAAAGTCAAAAATAGACTGGCTCCCCTTCCCCACCTCCAAGGCCAGCAGCTGAACCCCTTGCCCCTTCAGCGCCCTCATCAACTCCACCGGATCGGAATGGTACTCCCAGGGCAAAGCCTCTTCGGCGCCCAGGGCCGTTTTGCTGATCTCCTTGCGCGGCGGCACGCCGCTGTAGCCCGTCAGGTACAGCTTGCTCACCCCTGCCCCGTCGCTGGTGCGGAAGATCGCCCCCACGTTGTGCAGGGAGCGGATGTTGTGGGCGAGGACGAGAACCTCCTTCTTATTCACTAAAAAGGCACCAGTTTTTCCAGCCGGCCCTTTCGGATATGCCTTGAGATAAGGCCAAAAAGGGTGATTTAATTTTGACGCTACATCAAATCAATAACCCTTCTTAGCCATGTATAAATATATTC
>JACCDN010088185.1_pt1 | contig 16453 bp, 16 predicted proteins | sample 7441691 | NCBI WGS metagenome assembly JACCDN01 (sample SAMN15323439, study PRJNA562643) | freshwater metagenome | isolation source: river surface water | place: USA:Blue River Watershed | collected 2017-08-16
AATGCAGCTCCAAATGCAGCTCCAAATGCAGCTCCAAATGCAGCTCCAAATGCAGCTCCAAATGCAGCTCCAAATGCAGCTCCAAATGCAGCTCCAAATGCAGCTGTTATAAGAACAGTAGAAAGTTTTGCAACTATTTCCAATCCTGAACAAAGACGAGCTTTACTATCATTCGCCAATAGATTCAATGAAATTGCTGGCACATTACAATTACCAAATACCCTAGCAGGCACGAGAAATCTGCTAGCAGTTGGTATCAGCTTTGACAGCAATCAAAAGCCCACATTAAGTTTACAATTTTTTGATACTACGTCAGACACTAACCGACAAGCTAATCAAAGAGCAGCGAATGCAACACGCAATGCAGCAGCTCCTCGAGCAGTACCTGAAACAAGGGTAGAATTACCTATTCAGGTAGTAAGAAGAGCTGATGGCACCGTCGATATAGAAATTGCAGAAGGTCAGACAGTTTTCCCTCGCGGTCAAGAAGAAACTTTATGGGAACATGTCTCAGAAAGAGGCTCAACTGCAGGTTTAATACCTACATTGAGTGGAGACCTTGTCAGAGGACGTTTCTATGATCCTCAAGTTGATCATCCTCGCACATTAAACTTCGTTCCCAGCACAGATGCAGCCATGATTAGTCAGAACACTAGCTATAATGCTGGGTTTGGCTTTGAGCCCGCTAATGGAAATCGTCACCTCCACCTAGATAGACAGTCCCCACAAATTTATCAAGGCATCAGAGTTGGGGCATATTCATCATTAGAGCTCAGCCTTGCACATATTCTTAATAGCTTCTATGAAGTGCGATTAACTCGCAGCGTCGCTCTCTATGACACTAGAGGTATACTACCAGATGCTAATGATGTCGCTGGCTGGGGAGAACGATTAATTCGTGAAATCACACCGCAAACAACACAAGTTGCCCGACCATACGCTGACAATCCAGCTATTGTACGAGCAATTGTCAGCGCTTGGAGATTAGCAAAGGACGCTCTACAAAGTGGCTTTACTCACCCACAAGCTCCAACAGCTCCCGCACAACCAATGCCCAATATTTTGGAGGGGGTCGACCTCGATAGACAAGTAGTCATCCCAGGTTCTCCTGAACACACAGCCATGATTGCTGCACTTGATCACCGCTATCAGTCACCGCATGATGTTGCTATTGCCGAAGATAGCCTGGCCTATCAAGCTTTGATGGATGATATTGCCCAACATTTTGGTCATGATAATAATACCGACCAAGCTGCTTAGTGACTAAGTAACAATCACAAGTAGTATCAAGTTACAAAAAGGAGCTCTGTATTCTCTACAAAGCTCCTTTTTTATTGATAATTAACTAGAGACACAACACTACTCTTTACGCAGCTAGTTGAATTTAGCAACCTTACTAAATACGCGATTAGCTTCATTCCAATTGATCTGACTCATATAAGTCTCAATATAACTCTTGCGATCGGAACCGTAGTCCATCATATAAGCATGCTCATAAGTATCTAATACGATCACAGGCATAGCACCCCAGATGCCGCCTTGATTGTGCGCATCACAGACATAGTTGTGCAGACGACCGTCATTGAGATCATAAGCAAGGACTACCCAACCGCGAGCAACCAAACCGCAGGCTTTGAAATCAGCTATCCATGCATCTAAAGAACCAAAGTCTTTTTCGATTTGAGTCACTAATTCGCCAGCTGGTTTCCCATCACCACCTAGCACATTGAAATATGCTTCGTGCAAAATCATAGCATCAGCAGCAAATGACTCTTGGCGCTTCAATTCACCAAAAGCACTATAAGTACCATTGGCAGCACTACGATCAGCAGTAGTGAGAGCCTGTTCAATTTCATTGCGCTTGGTGACATAGCCCACATAGAGCTTATCATGATGCACTTCTAACGTTTTGGCAGAAATACCTGTAAGCTGAGAATAAGGTAGGGGTTGAGGATTGTATGACATATTTTTTCAGTTAAATAAACACGAACACACTAACTCATAGAATTGAAAGTGGAAAGTTGCCCCGAAGGGGTCCCTTTGGGAAGAGTTTTGCGAACTAAATTCAGGCATCGGGCCTCTCAATTTAGATTCTAGATTTTAGAATTTAAAATTCTGCATTCTGCACTCTGAATTCTGAATTATTACTTCAGCTCCATATACATCCCCGGCCCTATACTTTTCATCGTACCCAGGTCTCCCCAGTCCCAATCACGAATAAGAGCAACATTGACATAGGTGACTTTGGCATACCAATTGTCTAATGGAACATTCCCCGACCCAACGTAAAAATAGAGCACAATAATGTTGGTTGGTCTGAGGTTTCGCTCCGCTTCTATCAGCTTTTTTGCTTGCGTCTTTACTTCCTCAGGATCACCTACCTTTAGATTTACCCGGATTTGTTTTGCAACTCTGCCTTGTACGGTAGTAGTCACTTGTTCAAATACAGTATATGTTTCTTTGATTTGAGCTCCTAAATTAGTAACTGCACTCACTAGAGGCTGATCATTAATACCATTATAAAGTGAATAAGCTCCCAAAATGACCAAACCACTGAATATTGTGATCATAACGCCCCGCCAAGACAGCTTCAGCTTACCTTTTGGATTGTGTTCAAATGACTCATTGCAATGGGGGCAAGTAACATTCATAGGGATTAAGAGTTAGTTGCTTTTTTGTTAGTACCGATGACATATACTTCACGACTCCGATCACGAGAAGCATCGGGTTTTACAATTTTCACTTCTGCAAAATGCGCCTTGACCTCTTTTACAAAACCAGGAAATTCACCACCATCAAACACTTTGAGCAACAATGCTCCGTGACTTTTTAATACTTGTAAGGCAATCATTAAAATTGCACGATTGAGATCGATAGATCGACCATGATCAACATCTTTGATACCACTAGTATTTGGCGCAATATCACTAATAATACAGTCCACATGGTCTAAATCTTGATTGATCAAGCTCACAATATCATCCTCTAAAACACTGGCAACATAGGTTTTGATCCTAGCATCACCAAAATCTTGGACAGGTTTGATATCAAAACCAATAATCTTCCCCTTCGGTCCCAAAATCTTCCCTGCAAATTGCAGAAAGCTACCTGGGGCACAACCAAGATCAACCACATATTGGCCCGGCTTTAAGAGTCGGAAACGATTTTGAATCTCTTCCAATTTAAAAGCTGATCGAGCCCTAAAACCGGTATCTTTCGCTTTTTTAAAATAATGATCTCGAGGATTGAAAGCTTTGGACACAAAAAAGAGGTAAGAAATCTTACCTCTATCTTATCTTTAGTTCAGATTAGATGCCAGAGTCTGATTTATGCTCCAGGAAATGCTGGGAAAGGACCATACCAACCATCCTCAAAATCAGCTGTAGTATTGGTTGCTGACTTGCGAGCATAGATATAAAGCTCTTCTGTTTCTTTATTCATGAATACATCGTAATTGAACATTTTGTCTTCAGTCATCTGACGGTTTTTTACCAAGCTAATATCTTCAGGCTGGCTAGTCTTATGCTCACCAATACGAATAGATTGCATATAAAATTCCAACATACCTTGCTCATCTTCAGCCGTCATTCGGCCATCTGAAACACCAGGAGTGCTACTATCATCGCCAGTGATATTTGGCATCATACTTGCCATAGGTGTGGCAGTATCAGCTGTTGGCAAAACAGTAGGAGTAGCAGTAACCAATGGCAATCCTGTAGGTAACAATGATCCTAAATCAACAGGTAAAGTAGGTACTGCCGTAGGCATCACGGCCAAAGCATCTACCTTGGCACTGACACTATTGAGCTTTTGCTCAAGTGTAGTCAGACGGGTAGCCCATTCAGTCATGCTTTGCTGACTAGCAGTCATAGCAGCGCGATCTTGCATCACCATATAGCCAGAGAAACCAGCAGCACCAAGAGCGATCAAAACCAAAAGCCACAAAAGAAGATGACGACTGTGCTTAGGCTGAGTGGAGCGAATCAAAGAAGTGCCATCTGCTGCGTTTGGATGTTCCGGAAAAGCCCCTGTTGATGGAACATTAGGTGAAGAGGTAGACACAGGAGTACTTGGAGTATCCATGGATGTTGATTAAGGTTTTGTTTCATTACTACCTACTATTTTACCTCAAAATGACCTAATAAGGAATATGCTATACTGCCCCCGACCTTTTTATTCTTTATGTGGTTCATAGCATTAGCACTAGCCAGTACAACTCATTTCACTGATTTACCACCCAATCATATCGCTTATCCTGCTGTAGAGCATCTAGTCGAACAGCAAGTAATCCGCGGCTATGATGACAATACTTTCTTACCAGACCGTATTTTAACTAGAGCTGAAGCTTTAAAAATTAGTGTATTGGCAAGTGGCTACACTCCCAATTCCACGACTGATGCAGGACTCAGTGATGTACCAGCAGATAGTTGGTTTAAACCCTATGTGAACTTTGCTGTAGAAAAGGGATTTATCAAAGGGTATGATGATAAAACCTTCCGTCCCAACCAAAATATCTCCCGAGCTGAAGGTGTAAAAGTACTTTTTAGTAGCTTTGGTGTAAAGTTACCGACAAATCCCCAACCTGCATACAGCGATATCCCAGCCGATAATTGGTTTTATCCATATGCTAGTGTCTTGAAAGAAAAAAATCTTTGGGATCCAGAAACAATTCTTTTTGAACCGAACGAAGGTCTTACTCGAGCTGAAATAGCGAATTTGGCTTATCATTTAGCTCTAAGACAAGAAGCGACCACTTTACCCATCATCCCCATTTGGGCCCTTTTACTGGCATTAATACTTTGGGCACTCAGCAGCCTCATTAGTATTCGCTTCTGGAAACAGATCATTAACAATCCATCCCTCTTATGGGCTATTAGTATTATTACAGCGCCGCTTGGCAGTATTATTTATGTTGTACTAGGGCTTTTGCCTAGAGTAGTAGTGCGTCACACTGACACTGAGGAACCGCACAAGAATCCAATCTATGTTTTACTAAAACCTCGAAAACTGGGTTTGGAATTTTTTCAGTACTTTGCGTCTCGATTGAGACCAATTGCTCTTGCCAGTTTAGTATTTTTGATCAATTTCATTCTTGGTTATATTCTGTTAGTCACGTACTATACGTACTTATACAGAATTTCTCTTTCTTAAATCATTACTAATCTCCATTTTTATGTTTCAAAACAATGACCGTGATGGCCTCCCACAATCAACAACTATTGGTAAACAAGTTACAATCAATGGCACATTTGCTAGTGATGGCAATGTCGTATTCGATGGAAGCATGGAAAAAGGTAATGTTCGTATTAGCGGAACTCTAGTCGTAGGTACTACTGCCAATATCAAAGGCACAGTAGAAGTAGGGAAACTAACTGTTAATGGTATTATTGAAGGCAATGTTGTTGTTCAGGAAGATTTAGAAATTGGGGCTACTGGAAAAATCAAAGGTGATATTATAGTTCATGGCAAATTGATTATTACAAAAGGCGGTATCTTTAATGGTAAATGTGACATGGGTAGCAAAAATACTGAGCATGAAAAAACCAAAAAAGACGGCAGCGAAGAAGTAAATGATGAATAAAGCATGCGATACTATGCCATTCTCAATCCAGTGGCAGGTAAAGGCAAATCAGCGCAAACAGAAACTAAATTGCGTGATGCTTTTGAACGTCTTGGTCTCGAAGGTGAAATTGTCAAAACAATCAGTCCTGGCGACGCCAGCCATTTAGCCCGAATCGGCCTCAAAAAAGGCTATAGTTTATTTTTAGTTGCAGGTGGAGATGGCACAGTATTTGAAGTCGTAAATGGACTAGCAGATGCTCCAATCACTATTGGTATTGTACCCTGTGGCAACCGCAACCTTTTTGCTCGCACTCTGGGATTTGACCATCAGACTATTGTCCAGATTCTGCAACATTTTCAGGTAGCAAGGCACACCCTGGTTAGCGACATTGGAACTGTCAATCGACTGCTATTCCTCACTAATGTAGGAATAGGCCTCTGTGTCGATACATTGCTTACCCAACAAGAGAAAGCATCAACAACTATCAAACGCACCTCACTTTGGTCCCAAATCAAACATAAATACCAGAAACCACAATTACAAGACATCAAGGTGACAGTCGATCGTTACTACAAAGCAACAGCTCATGCCTATGACATCGAAGTTGCCAATAGCTGTCATTTCTTTTATCACGAAGGTAAAAGCCATATTGATCACACTGATCGCTTGCTCGACTTGATGATCATCGACAAAACAATGGGGGCTAACGAAGCAAGAGCACTCAAAAGCACACTCATGCTTGAAAGTAGCGCTAGCATGACACACATTTGCGGACATAAATTTACTATCAATGAGCCGTTGGATTTGACTCTTCAAATCGATGGCGAAATTCACCAAGTTCGAGCTCCATTACATATAGCAATCGCTCCCTTTCAAATGCGCTTCTTACCGTATACTAATAACTAAGATGGGAGTAGATGTTCAATAGCACACCACTCACTATCTCCTTCAAGAGGGACAATGATAGTCACCTGACTACCAACCTCAGCCTTATAGTAAGTAATACTAGCAAGCAAGACTCGGTACAGCTTTGCATCCACTAATACATGATATTCGCCATCAGTATAGGTCACGACACCAACAATCTCACGACGAGGGATTGGACCAATTTGTTTATACTTAAATGTACCTGTCTCAGTAATAGTTAACTTCAGTTTGTCCCCAGGTATCAGCTTTGATTTGCTAGCATAATTTGCCGGAACTGGATAAATACGTTGATCTCCACCGATCATATTCTGACCATCAAAGGTACCTTCAGTAATTCGCAAATTACCTTCCATTCTAGCTTCAGTTAAAACAGTATCAGCTGGTAGACTGGGAAGAGCATTTTGCACTTCTTCGCATTGACTAAGAATCTCGCGAGCCGATGCTAGAGCACTTTCAGCCGAGCGAAGAAAATCATAAGCGATAGCTATTTTGGATTTTTGATTATTCATATTTGAATATTAGAATTGGTTTTCAGTTTTGTTGTAAGATAGACACAGTTCTATACTATTATACCGTGTCGACATCAAAGAAGCTACTGATCGGACTTGGAACAATACTCAGCGCTGCTGTCATTGTTACTTCCTATCTTCTCCCCCAAATTTTACCTATAGTAGGCACTATTACTATCAATGATCGGAATGGAAACGAGCTGATGTTTTTGAGTGAGAACAGCGAAAGGCAAAAGATTGCTAAACTGAGTCAAATACCAACAACCGTCATAGCTAGTACCTTGGCTGCTGAAGATAAACGATTCCTAAATCATCATGGCATTGACTGGATCGCCACTAGCAGAGCGATGTACACCAATATCCAATCACAAGCAATTGTATCAGGAGCAAGCACTATTAGTCAGCAAGTAGCTCGCAACTTACTGGGCACCGATCGTAGTCGCTCAGTGAAAAACAAACTCACCGATATTATTTTAGCCTTAGCTTTGGAAAAAACATACAGCAAAGAGGCAATTTTGCAGTATTACCTCAACACTATTTTCTATGGCAACCATACTTACGGCATCAATGCTGCAGCAGAAACCTATTTTGCAACCCCAGTAGAAAAATTAGATTGGAATCAAGCTACTTTCCTAGCAGCTATTCCCCAAAATGCAGGCACACTCAATCCTTATAAAAATCTCGCACTTGTACGTAACAGACAGCTAAATATAGCAGCGCAATTACATAAGCTGGGAACCATCAATGACGGAGAGATCCAAACAATTCTAAGCCAAGCTCCAACACTTTCACCGCCAGCACAAATCATTGAAGCCCCTCATTTTAGTTACTTCGTCCTCGGCCAACTAGAGCAAAAATATGGTAAAGATTTCTGGCATGGTCATAGCGTGCAAGTAACTACCACACTTAGCCGAGACTGGTACCGACAAAACAAACAATCACTTACAGTAGAACTGGCTAGAATCAAAGAGAAGAATGCTCATAATGCAGCTGTATTGGCTATTGATAATGCCACTGGTGAAATTTTAAGTTATGTGGGCAACACCGACTACTTTGATACTGCTAATAACGGTGCCGTAGACATGGTGCAAGGACAGCGCCAGCCTGGATCAGCATTGAAGCCCTTTATTTATTTAGGCACAGTTTTATTTCATCAACTAGGCACTGGGAGTATTTTTTATGATGTCCCCACGAGTTTTTTGACAGCACAAAATACGCCCTATACTCCGCTTAATTATGATCTGGATTATCATGGTCCTGTTACTATGCGTGAGGCCCTAGCCAATTCTTACAATATTCCTGCAGTAAAAGCACTGGAGAAGCTTGGCATTGCCAAAGGAAAACAAATACTTCACGAAGCAGGTATTGACTCTATTCAAGAAGAAGATGACCATTACGGATTATCTCTAGCATTAGGTAGTGCTGAAGTGTCTCTTTATCAGCTCACGAATGCATACCGAACTTTAGCTAATCAAGGCACTTACAGTGAATTACAAAGCGTGATCGCAGTAACAATCGATGACCAAACCACAACATGGCCACAATCTCCCCCCCGATCACAACCAACATGGCAAGGGCCCAGCACACTCATTACTCATATACTACAGGATAATAAAGCGCGCTTAGCAGAATTTGGTGAAAATAATGCATTAGAATTCACTTATCCAGTAGCCGCAAAAACAGGGACTAGTAGAAACTTCAATGACAACTGGACTATCGGATTTACTCCTCAGGTCACGGTTGGAGTATGGGTGGGAAATAGCGACGGTGAGCCGATGAAACAAGTTAGTGGTATCACTGGCGCTGGTCCAATCTTTCACCAAGTCATGGATACTATCAATAACCATCAAAACTCCGCATTTAAACAATTGGAATCCTTGGTTGCAACAAAAATCTGCCTCCCATCTGGTTTACTGCCGCAACCACTTTGTACGCATACAAGTGAAGAGTTTTATCTACTAGGCACCGAACCTAAACAAATTGATACCTGGTATCAGCAGGATGGACTCCATTTACCTCAAGAATTACATTATTGGCAGCAACGCTTTCAAACAAAAAGCATAGGAGGATTAACAATTACCACCCCTCAAGACCAAGATGTGTTTCTGCTAGATAGAGAAACCCCTCTTGCAGCACAAAAAATCAAATGCACTATCCATGCGCCAAATGTAAAAAAGCTCACTATTACGCTCAATCAAAAAGTGATTTCTAGCAGTACGACCTGCAATCTACCTCTAATCTCAGGTCACTATACCTTGGAAGTAAAAGGGGAATTAGATGGAAAATCCGTGAGTGACCATGTCAACTACACAATCAAGTAACCCCTAGCTTGCCAGCTTAATATCAGTAAGGCTCTCTAGCTTAAGCAAATGTAAAGCACGCTTCTTTGCTTCTTTAGCATATTCAGTATTACGCAACAGAATTCTACCACTGAGCTCAATTTCACCTAAAGCAACAGTTTGAGCGGGTAATGCCTTTTGGTTATATGATGAAATCAACGCTGCAGCAATAGCTGCATCCAAAACTGGATCATCTGAGGATAAACCACCTTTGAGCTTGATATAGACATCATATTTATTGAATTTAGCCTGAAGATGTTTTTGCAATACTGCCAATATAGTATGTAAACGGTTAACATCTATTCCTAGAGCTGTACGCCGCGGATAACCAAAGTCACTGGGAATCACCAAAGCCTGAACCTCAGCTACAAATATTCTTTTCCCTTGTTTAATCATTCCTAGGCTACCACCTATATCTAATGGCCCAGGAGTCCAAAATAAATTGCCAGGATCGACAACATCAGCAAAACCTGACTCCAACATTTCCAATACTCCAAGAGTATTCACTGCATCATAGCGATTTTTAACCGCACGCAAGAAGCGAACATGATGGTCGCGCTCCCCTTCTAGGTAAAAAACAGCATCCACCATATGTTCCAACATTTTAGGACCAGCGATATCCCCCTCTTTAGTAATATGAGCAATACCTATCAACAACATCTGTCGTTCTTTCGCAATTCTACGTAACAAATCAACTGCATATTTAATTTGAGAGACACTACCAACCGTCCCAGCTACGGTAGACGAATACAGTGTATGGAGCGAATCCACTACCACAACATCATAATATTGCTCCCTTAAATGATCTGCAATCAAATCAATATCAGCTAACATAATCCCCTTTACCCGTTCTTTGACTCCAAGTCGTTCAGCTCGACCTCTTAATTGTCCCAGACTCTCCTCTCCGGTGATATAAAGAAACGACATGGTTGCTGGGACGTATTTAGCCAATTGTAATGCCAATGTAGATTTTCCGATACCAGGCTCACCTCCCAAAAGGACGAAGCTGGACTGAGCCAAAGCTTTGCCCATCACACAATTCACTTCTTCAAGTGGAACAGTAAATAGCTTTTTCCCCTCACCCTCTTGAGCTGCAATATCAGTAAGATCTTGTGGCTCCAAAGTCACATGAGGAGCATGCGCTTTTTTTTCAGTGGTAATTTGCTCTGTAAGAGTATTCCATAGACCACAGCTACTACAACGACCAAGCCATTTTTTAGTTTCATAGCCACAATCAGAGCAGACAAAAAGGACATTCGTCTTCATAAAAGTCTATAATAAGCATTAGTAGTATACACACAAAAAAGCGACCAGGGAGAATAGACTCCCCGACCGCTTACAGTTAACTAGTATCAATTAAGCAGCAACTTTATGACTGAGACCGTATTTCTCTAGCTTTTTGCTATTGAAGGCCAAAGCATTGAGCAACCACTTAGTTTCGCCCTCAACTTCTAATCTTTTGAGTAGACGTTCACGAGATTTCAAAGCTTTTTCAGGCTTGTGATTACTCTTAGGTCCGCTGCGCGTAATTTTGTAATAAACAATCGGTTTTCGTGACATAGCTTTTGGAAACAATCGCAGCAGAATTTACTGGAATTAGAAGATCAAGTCAAATAAAATGTTCACATTGTGAATAGAGAGTCGCTATAAAGTAGTCCCTTTGGAAAAATTCTTCGGGCTAAAAAACCGATGAGAGCTTAAAAAAGTTTTTCTATTCTTTCCCAGAAAGTCTCTCGGTGAAATTCGTCTGCCACCAAATAGTCTTTAAGCACTACTTCAATTACTGATCGCTCATTAGGATCAATACTAATAGCGATATGCGAACGAGTACTGTTGACTAATTGGAAAACCACATAAGCTTCTTCAGGCAGAAATTGAAACCAAAAACTTTTAATCAAAGTATAGGGATAAAATTCTTCACCTAAATAAATCCCTCGATCGCTAACTACCACATCAATCACAGGCGCCTTTTCTTGTGAATAAAGATAAACAATACCACTAAGCAATGATATCAGTACCGCCATCAACCATGCTTGGGTCAGCACGGCATAAACCAACAAAAGAACAACGATTACCGCTGCATAAACGTACCAACTTTTCCCCTTCATCAACCAAGTACGCTCATGAGCTTGCCAAGTATAAAGGCCTTGCTCTGCTGATTGAGTATCTGTAGCACTCGATGTTTCAGTCGTAATTTGTTCTTCTGGGGATGGAGACATATTATCGTTGGTCATGGGAGGAAACATTAGGAAGTGAGATATACGTAGCTTTAGAACGAGCTGGCTTCAATGAATACAACAACGAATAAACAATACAAAAAAGACCTACTAAAAAGAGTATAGCAAATACCGCAAACTTTGGCGCCAGGACTTTGTTCAGAACTGAAGCTGAGGCACTTTGATCTACCACTACAGGAACCACAGTAGGAATAACCGCTTCAGGTTGAATAATCGCTGACGGCACTATTGTAGCTGTCGGTGAAGCAGTGATAACAGTTACTACTGGCGACTTAATCACTTTCACCTTCATCAAAAGATTGTTCAAATCAGCTTTTTGCATTGTTTTCGTAGGCAAAAACAATGGTTGATCATCAAAGAGCTTTTGATCATAAGCAAAATTCGCATAGCTCTTCCACCAGACAGGTGAATCCATAGGAATATCTGCATAATGTACAGTATCGCTCACGGCGGTAGTAATCATAGGGATCAAATCACACACTACCAAGACATCATGCAGCATTTCGATTTTAGTCATCCCCACATTGACAGTAGATTGATCATTTGTAGCTAAAATACTTTGAATTAAGGAATTTTCTTTCGATTTGCTCAAGGCAACACCTGGAAAGCAAGATTTATAAGCCTCTTGCACTAAAGCTAAGCGAGTTAAATCAGATTGGGGTTGGACTACTTGTCCTGACGCCACATCAGCCGGCACTGATTGTAATGTAGGAGTAGTTGATGGCACGACTAATGGCTTAGTAGCCGATGGTGAGACAATCACTTTTACCTTATCAACACTAGTATTGATTTCATCAGCAACACTGAGTTGAAACTCCAAAGCGGTTGGAGTCGCAACCATTGGAGCTATAAAATTGATCTCTGCATGAGTAGGTGTAAAAACAACAGTTGGTCCTTGGCTTTGCTGCCAAAAATAGGTTAGAGCTAAGCTATCTTCATCACTGGAAAGGCTCGCATCTAAATAAACCCGATCACCACTCTCAACATTCTGATCAATGCCCGCATTTGCTATAGGTAGCTGCGCTTGATAAGGCATAACCATTACAGTGACATCACTATGAGCCTGCGTGGTACCATCACTAACCAGAACCATCAATTGATAGCTTGTAGGCGTAGCTACCCGAGGAGCTATAAAAGAGACGGTATCAGTCATTTCATTGCGCAAAGGCAATGGCTCTCCATATTTCTGCTCCCAAACAAAAGCTAGTGGATGTGTAGTAGTAGTATCAACTTGGGCTTGAATTTTTACTCTTTCATTAGCTTCAGCCTTTACACTAGCCATTGGCCTAATCACTAAAGTACTATCAGCAAAAGTCACCAAAGAAGTATTTGCCATCACTAATGTGAGCAAAAAGCTTAAAAGAAAACGCCAGGATGTTGTGGGGGCAAAAGCCATGTATTTTTTGTTTTCTCTTCATTATACCACGATTAAGGCCCCTAAGTAAAAAATAACGCAAGAGAAATATATCGATTGGTCGAACTGGAATTGCTCATTAAGATTGAAGTAGGATACACTCGAAGTACTTATTGGTTTTTATGAAAAGAGCATTTCTTTTACTGACCACTGCAATTACCTTAAGTGGATGCGGCGCCACTCAATCACCCACTACCAGTCTCAGTCTCAATGGGACCATAGTAGAAAACCCAGCACATTTACGCGAACAACCTCCATTCATGTTAATTGATGTTGAGCAAAACAAGTTGCTTGGCTATATAGAAAGCACAAAAGTACCACTGAGTGATTTTATTGATAGACAAGGATCAATTGAAGGGAAAATGCGATACCAAAGTAGTGAAGGAGTACCTACCATTGACGTATCCGCCTTTACGCCAAGCAAGCCCTTAAGTGAAGAAGATGTTCTGCTCAGCACATTGAGACGAGAAAGTAGAAAAGCCCCATACAATTATCGTTGGGATCAAGAAGCTAACATGCTGATCCTCCAACGTGACAATAGCAGCGGCAGCGCTCAGGTCCAGGTCACTGTGAAAGATCACAAATATTTGGTCTCTTTGGTAAAAAATCGTACCGATTGGCATATTGCTGATATCAAAGAGGAAGCGTATAGTTCTGAAGAAAATTCCAGTAGTTCTGGCAGTACTTCTCAACCATCTCCTCTTAGTACGTAAGCATGGCCCTCACACCTCGATTTCTTGGCGATTATTTAAAGCAAAGACGGCTCAGTTTCAATATTGAGTTGAGTGAGATTGAGCGTGATACGGGTATTAGACCAGATTATATCGATGCTTTAGAACGTCGTGACTTCGACAAACTACCAGCAGACATTTATCTAATTCCAATTACCAGACAGTATGCTCTTTATCTAGGATTAGATGCAGATACAGTAATTAGCCAGTTAAAAGAAGAAAAGCTTGATTACCTCAATCATCAAAATCAACTGACGGTTGAAAATAAATTAGTGCTATCACACACTACTCCCATTACTGGAAAAAAGATTTTTATTAGTCTAGCAACTAGTATTTTGGGCTTGATAGTGTTTTATATTGTACAACAGTTTTATCAAGTATCTTCACCTCCTGACATTGTCATCTTCGAACCTGCTACAGGTATCACGGTAAGTAGCAACAATATTTTGGTAAAAGGGAAAACAAGCAATGCGAGCAAAATCGAATTTAATGGCAAGGTAATCAACACAGACAATGAAGGTCAGTTCAATATTCCCATCGATCTCAAAAATGGCGAAAACAATATAGCCATTGTGGCCACCAGTAATAATGGTCAAAAAAATGGGGAAAATTTGATTGTTTATGCTGATATTCCTCAAACTGCCCAACTCGAAGACCACGTCAGCAAAGGCACGCTTACATTAGCAATCACCGCCACCGATACTAGTTGGGTTAGTGTAAAAACTGATGGAACGAGTGTGCAAAAAACAATGCAAGCTGGCGAGAAAGAGGAGTTTACTGGTAAAAACATCGACATCATCGTTGGCAATGCTGGGGCATTAGCTGTAGGACTCAATGGATCACCCGCAACTGTACTTGGTGATCGAGGTAGCGTAGTCCGCAAAAGCTATAGTTGGGACGATACCAATCTAAGCTATCTAACTCACTAGTCTTCCAAGTCTGCTGTCACTCTGATTACTTCTTCGAGTGTAGTAATACCTTGTAAAACTTGCAGAACACCCGACTCACGAAGTGTGAGCATTTTTTGATTGTCTCGGATATAGGCAAGCATATCGGCCCCGGACTTCATGCCCAGAATCATTTTTTCTAAAGTTGCATCCACGGTAAACACTTCATAAATACCAACCTGTCCGCGATAGCCAGTATGACTACACTTCTCACATCCAGCACCTTTGAAAAATTCTTGCGGTCTATCAATATGAATATTCAAGAGCGTTTCAACCGTAGAGATCATATTGCCAATTAAAGCCATTTCTTCAACGCTATATTGGTGCTTTACTGAACAAAATGGACAAATACGACGCAGTAATCGCTGAGCAATCACGGTATCTAACGCGGGAGCCAATACATATGCCGGGACACCCATATTGAGTAAACGTGGGATAGTGGCCACTGAATCATTAGTATGAAGCGTAGATAAAACAATATGACCAGTTAAAGATGCTTCACAAGCTATCTCAGCTGTTTCTCGATCACGGATTTCACCCACCATCAGAACATCTGGATCTTGACGTAGAATAGCGCGAAGTCCACTGGCAAAATCATAACTGCCTTCAGCATTGATCTGACTCTGCACAATACCAGGAACATTGTATTCCACTGGATCTTCTAAAGTAATAATTTTATCTTCAGGGTGATTAAGCAGATTGAGTAATGCGTATAGTGTAGTTGTCTTACCACTACCAGTAGGACCAGTTGCCAGGATCAAGCCATTAGGTCGGGCTATTGCAGCTTGAATCAACTCCAATCCATGACCATTCAAACCCAAATCTGTGAGTTGTAAAAGCTTTTTTTGTGGTGCAAGTAAACGCATGACCAAAGATTCACCAAACATAGTCGGTAAGCTAGACAGACGAACATCAACCTTGGCATGATTAACAAAGAAACTAAAGCGCCCATCTTGCGGTCTATTGGTAATATTAAGCTTAATATGAGCCAGATGTTTAAATTGATTGATCATTTGAGCAGCCTTTTTCTTCTCTACTGTAAACACTTCTTGCAAGACACCATCAATACGAAAACGCACCTTGGTAGCGATATCATATGGTTCAATATGAATATCTGAACTACCCGCACGCATAGCTCCCACCAAAAGAGCATTGGTACTTTCTTCACCCGAAAGCTGATCTAATTTATCCTTGAGCAAAGCAAGATTTTGAATCTCCTCGAGCATATTACCGAGATCCTCCGGATTATAAACATTTTCTACTTCAGCTTTGTGCTTAAAAAATTCCACATGATAAGCTTTGAGTGCATCCTCTAAACCAGCTTTAGTAGCAATATTGAGATTGATAGCATAATCCTGGGTACGGAGTTGCTCAATTAGCTTTTGAGTTTCAACATTTTTAGGATCAATGACTGCCAAGCGCAACTTCTTACCGGTGCGAAAGAAAGGCATCGCTAAAGCAGCACGACACTCTTCTTCACTGACAATACTCAGTAAATCAATATTGATGGGTAATTTCGTTAAATCCACATACGAGAGACCAGTTTCATTAGCAAGCTTGATCGCCTCTTTTTCTTCAAAAGCACGATTTACTTCTTGTAATTTTTGTTCAAGTGGTTTGGCTGTACGATCAGTAGGAAGACTCATGGGGGAGTTGAAAGTTGAGAGTGGAGAGTTGAGAGCTTTTGAAGCTTCTGAACTTTATACATCTCTATAGTATAAGATATTCGCGTATAATTGTCGAAGGGATTAGAAGCAGTAGAGTGATAGTGAAATGAAAAAGATTA
>JACCDN010024092.1_pt1 | contig 16444 bp, 16 predicted proteins | sample 7441691 | NCBI WGS metagenome assembly JACCDN01 (sample SAMN15323439, study PRJNA562643) | freshwater metagenome | isolation source: river surface water | place: USA:Blue River Watershed | collected 2017-08-16
CCAATCACCGGATCCAGCTTGCCCAGGCGGGCACGCTCGGTCAGATCCAGGCAGTATTTCTTGAGCGCCTCGCGCTGGCTTTCGGCGTCGGACGAATCGACGTTCTGGCCGCCGCGCACGGCTTGAATGGCCAGCTCAAGCGACTTGCGGTTCAACCCATTGTCGCGGCACAGACGGCCGGTTTCGCCCTTGTCATCACACAAGGCGAGCAGAAAGAGCTCGGAGGCAATGAACTGGTCGCCGCGCTTGGCGGCTTCCTTATCGCAGAGGTTGAGCAGGTTGCCCAGATCGCGCGAGGCCTGCATTTCGCCCCCGGTGCCCTGCACCTGCGGCAGACGCTTGACCAGCGCCTCGGTCTCACGGGTGAGCGCCGTCACATTGACGCCGGCGCGCTCGAGCAGCGAACGGATCCCGCCATCGGTTTCCTGGATCATGGCCAGCAACAGATGCGCCGGCTCGATGAAGCCACAGTCGTTGGCGAGTGCAATGCTCTGGGCATCGGCCAGAGCCTGTTGGAACTTGGTGGTCAGTTTATCGAATCGCATAGGTGTCCTTTGTCTTCTTATATTTGGCAGCCGGATGTCCGGATACCATGATCTTTTGGCAATATGTAGGCTAAAGATGCTTTTTCAAGTCCACCGATCCAGTTTAGCCCAACCCGGAGTAAAAAAATGAACCCTTTGGCGCCACCGCCGACGACCGGATCTACGCATGGGACGGCCGGACAACCGCAAAAGGTGATTAGCGCGGCCGCAGCGGCAACACTGGTGCAGTCCGGCCAGACCTTGGCCACCTGCGGCTTCGTCGGCATTGGCTTCCCAGAGAACCTGGCCGTGGCGCTGGAGGCCCGCTACAACGAGACGGGGCTGCCCAAAGATCTGACGCTGGTCTTTGGCGCGGGTCAGGGCGACGGTAAAGACCGGGGCCTAAATCACCTGGCGCCGCCGGGTCTGCTCAAACGGGTGATCGGTGGTCACTGGGGACTCATTCCCAAAGTGGGGGCGCTGGCCACCCGTAACCAGATCGAAGCCTATAACCTGCCTCAGGGCGTACTCTCCCAGCTGTATCGGGATATTGCCTCGGGCAAACCCGGTTTGCTGACGCATGTGGGCTTGCATACCTACGTTGACCCTCGTCATGGCGGCGGCAAACTGAACGAACGTACGACAGAAGACTATGTGTTTCTGACGGAGATCGACGGTAAGGAATACCTGCGTTACAAGACCTTCCCCATCAACGTAGCCTTTTTGCGCGGTACCACCGCGGATAGCAACGGCAATATCACGATGGAGAACGAAGCCCTGACGCTGGAATCTCTGGCGGTGGCCATGGCGACCCGCAATTCGGGTGGCACCGTGATCGTGCAGGTGGAGCGTCTGGCCGAGCGCGGTACACTCAACCCAAAAGATGTGCGCATCCCGGGGATGCTGGTGGATTATGTGGTGGTGGCAGAAAACCCGGTCTACCATCAGCAGACCTTTGCCGAACAGTTCAGCCCGGCTTTTGCCGGCCACGAGCGTGTGGCACTGGATGCGGTAGCACCGATGCCCCTGTCGGAGCGTAAGATCATTGCCCGTCGGGCAGCGCTGGAATTACGCCCCGGATCCATTGTGAATCTGGGCATCGGCATGCCCGAGGGCGTGGCCAATATCGCCGCCGAAGAAGGCATCAGCGACTTCATGACATTGACCGCCGAACCCGGCATTGTGGGCGGCATTCCGCAAGGCGGACTCAACTTCGGCGCGGCCGTGAATCATGACGCGGTTGTCGACCAACCCTACCAGTTTGACTTCTATGATGGTGGCGGCATTGATATTGCGTTCCTGGGGCTGGCCCAGGCAGATCGGGAAGGCAATCTGAATGTCTCTCGCTTCGGCCCCAAACTGGCCGGCTCGGGAGGGTTTATCGATATCAGCCAGTCGTCCAAGAAGGTGGTCTTTGTCGGCACCTTTACCGCTGACGGCCTCAAAATCGGGGTCGAGAATGGCCAACTCCAAATTCTTCAGGAAGGTGCCGTACGCAAGTTTGTGGATCATGTGGAACAGGTCACCTTCAGCGGCCGCTATGCCGCCAGCAACAAGCAGCCCGTGCTCTATATTACCGAGCGCTGCGTCTTCGAGCTGACCGAGGCCGGCATGCTGCTCACGGAGATTGCGCCGGGGATCGACCTGGAACGTGACATCCTCGCGCAGATGGATTTCCGGCCATTGATCAGCCCATCGCTTAAAATCATGAACCCGGCTATTTTTAACCCGGCCCCCATGGGACTGGCGACATTAGAATCAGGCGCCCACCATTAACTGATTGCCACAGGAAAACTGATGCGTTTTTGTCACGCCCTATTCACTGCCCTCACTGCCCTCACCTTCGCGGCCACACTGCTGGTGAGCACACCGGCTGTTGCCCAGAGCCTGGAGGCGAGCGAACGCGCGCCGTTGAACGGGCCGGTGATCCAGCGCATCCGGGAGCGCCAGGCACTAACCATTGCCTATCATCCGAACCTGGCTCCCTTCTCTCTGCTGGGCGATGATGGCCAACCGACGGGTTACACCATCGACCTGTGCAAAATCATTGCCTCGCAGCTGGTCACCCAACTCGATATGAAGCTGATGGATATACGCTGGGTGAAGACCAACACCCGCTCCCGCTTTGACACGATTGAATCCGGTGACGCCGATCTGGAGTGTTCGGCCACCTCGAATACGCTGGAGCGTCAGCGCCGTTTCGGTTTCAGCCTGACGACCTTTATCCAAGGCGCCACCTTTGCCGTGCGTAATGATGCCGACCTGGAAAAACTGGAGCACCTCAGTTCGAAGAAGGTGGCGGTTGTACGCGACAGCACGGCGAGCAAGCTGTTGAAACAGGCGATTGCCAGCGGGCAGATGCAAGCGACCCTGGTTGAAACCAAAAGCTTTGAAGCCGCCGCCAATATGTTGGCCAACAAGGAGGTGGACGCTATTGCCGGCGACCGACTGGTAATGTTCGACCAGCTGATCCGATCCAAGCTGGGCACCCGCTTCCGTCTGCTGCCGCAGGATTTTGCGCCCGAGTATTACGCCGTGATGATGGCACCGAATGACCCGGATTTCCGCTGGGCGGTCAATGCCACGCTATCCCGTACGTATCGCACACCGGTGATTGGCGAGCTCTTCCAGCGCTGGTTTGGCTCCTTGAACCAACCCGGGCAGCTGATGGAAGCGCTTTACTTCACCCAGGCCTTCCCGGAATAGCATGTCGATGGCCACCCCTCTACCTGACGCCGCACCAAACAATGCCACCGCAGGATGGCAGGCATCGGGGGCGCTCGCCCGGCTGACACTGGCCGGCCACGTGAACGCCCATACGCTGGGCGATATCTGGTATCGCGTTCGAACACAGCAAACCGATTGGCTAACGGGGTCGGAAAATGCGGCACAGGCCGGTACCCAGCCCGTGCTGACGATTGATTTACAGCAAATCAGCTACCTGGACGGCGCGGGCATTGCCTTCCTGATCGATCTCCAGCATGCCCAGCAGACCGCCGGCGGCAGCACTGAACTGTGCAATCTGGATGCACGCTATCAACCCCTGATGGCACAGTACCAGCCCTTCGAAAATCTGTACCCCCCACCGGTCAGCAACCACCGCCCGCATACCAGCCTCATCGAACGGGTCGGTAAGGCCACCGAAGCGGTCGCCGATGATGTCCGCCACCAGGTGGTCTTTATCGGGCAACTGGCCAGCAATCTGGGCTGGGCGTTTCGCAACCCCCGCCTGTTGCGCTGGAATGATTTTGTCGGCGTGGCGGTTGAGGCGGGTGTGGCCGCCCTGCCGATTGTGTCGCTGGTGGCGTTTCTCATCGGGGTCATTCTGGCCTTCCAATCTGCCATCGGTCTGAAGCAGTTCGGGGCAGAAACCTTTGTCGCCAATCTGGTGTCTTTGTCGATCTTTCGTGAGCTGGGCCCGCTGATGACAGCCATTCTGCTGGCCGGCCGATCCTCCGCTGCCTTCGCTGCCGAAATCGGCACGATGACGGTTAATAACGAGGTCGATGCACTGGTCACCGGCGGTATTGATCCGATCCGTTTTCTGGTGCTGCCCCGGTTGCTGGCCGGCCTCTTGGTGGCACCGATTCTGTCATTGTTCTCGGATCTGATTGGTATCTTTGCGGCCTCGTTGACCATGCTGGCCTATCAGGTGCCTTTTGTGACCTTTTATGAGGCCGTGCTGAAAACGATTCACCTCAACGACATCATGTCGGGGCTGACCAAATCCCTGCTCTTCGGTCTGATTATCTCCGGCGTGGGCTGTCTGCGCGGCATGGAAACCGGTACAGGCGCTGCGGCAGTGGGCCTATCAGCGACCCGTGCGGTGGTGACCAGCCTGATTCTGATCGTGATGGTCGATGGTCTGTTTGCCTACATCTCCTACAAGACGGGGTTCTAATGGCGCAGACCGATCGCACGAACAACGTCAGCAGCAACATCATCGAGGTCAACAACCTGACGGTGGGCTATGGCAGCAATATCGTCCTGAAGGATCTCAATTTCTCGGTGAAACGAGGCGAAGTCTTCGTGATTCTGGGGGGCTCGGGTTGTGGCAAATCCAGCCTGCTCAAGAACATGATCGGCCTGTATGAACCGCCGACTGGATCGGTGCTGATTGAAGGTCAGGATATCGTCACAGCGGAAGGCGCTGCCCGCCAGGATATCCTCACCCGCTTTGGCGTGATGTACCAGCAGGGGGCGCTATTCGGCTCGATGACGCTGCTGGAAAATGTGCGTCTGTTCCTGGAGGAATACACGCAACTGCGCGAAGACGAGATGTCGCTGATCGCCCGCTGCAAGCTGGACCTGGTTGGTCTGCTACCCTTCGAGTCCTTCATGCCGTCGGAGATCAGCGGTGGGATGCAGAAGCGTGCTGCGATTGCACGAGCGATGGCACTGGACCCGGATATTCTATTCCTGGATGAGCCCTCGGCCGGCCTGGACCCGATTACGTCGGCTGAACTTGATCAGACCATTCTGTCGATTTCGCGCAACCTCGGCATTACCTTTGTGGTGGTCACGCACGAACTGCCCAGTATTTTTACGATTGCCGACCGGGTAATCATGCTCGACAAAACCACCAAGGGCATTATTGCCGAAGGTGACCCCAAATGGCTGCGCGAACACAGCGATATTCCGCTGGTACGCCAGTTCTTCAATCGTGACGCCCAGGCTGAAAAGCCGGCCCATTAAGACCTTGAGACCCCCTTCCTATGGCTACTCGAAATAGCGCCCAATATTACCGACTCGGTATTTTTGTTCTGATCGGTGCCGCCGCGCTCGTCGCCCTGGTGCTGGTTTTCGGTGCGCGTAATCTGTTTTCTAAATCGATGACGGTGGAGACCTACATCAAGGAATCGGTACAGGGGCTGGATGTCGGTGCCCCGGTACGCTTTCGTGGTGTGCGCATCGGTCAGGTCAAGATGATCAACTTATCCGGCCAGGTTTATGAAGACAACATCCCTTTTGCCCAGCGCAAACAGTATGTGGTGGTTCGCATGGAGATTGCGCGCACGTCCAGCATGGAATCCGCCGATGAATTTATCAACAACCTCGTTGCCGATGGTTTACGCGCCCAGATTCGTGGCCAGGGTATTACCGGGGTGAACTATATCGAGCTGGATTTCGTGAAAGATCCGTCCAAACTGGGTACCTTGGGTTATGAATGGAAGCCGGATTACCCGGTTATTCCGTCGCAACCCAGCCCGGTCAATATTCTGCTGGATAACGTGGAAGATGCCCTCAAACACTTCAACCAGCTGGATCTGAAGAAAACCCAGCATGAAGTCAACACGCTACTGGAAAATCTGAACGGCCTGGTGGCCGGCTCGGATACCCAGGGCAGCGGGCTAAACAGTTCGGTGAAAGAGCTGAATGTACTGTTGACCAAACTGAATCGGGCAACCGATAACCAGGAGCTGGCGATCATGATTGAGCAACTGTCGGCTTCGATTGTGGTGCTGCGCCAGACACTCACCAGCATGCAGGGCGATCTGACGGTGTCAGCCGATAACGTTCGGCAGATCACGAACAATGTGAATGACCTTTCGCAGAAGGCCAACGAATACCCATCGTGGCTGCTGTTCGGACAACCGCCAAAACGTGTGGCGCCCTAATCGCTACGCTGCCGCTCTGCCACTCTGGCCTCAAGGAACTATCATGACCCATACCCCATCCAACGCTATCACGCCAAAAAAGCCGGCACGCCAACGCGGTCAGCGGCTGACGCTGAACACGATGGCCCTGATCACCGCTTTCAGTCTGTTAGGTGGTTGCTCTCTGTCTCGCCCCAACCCGGACCAGAGCAGCTGGCTGGTCGCACCGGAGCGCACCGGTGCTCCCCGGACCAAACCGGTGGCTCTGGATCTGAAGATGGGTAATTTTTCGGCGAATGCACCGTTTGATGGCAAATCCCTGGTCTATCGTTTATCCGACACCCGTTACGAGAAAGATTTCTATAACGTGTATCTGGTGTACCCCCGAGACATGGTCGCGAATGCCACGCGGGACTGGCTGGTTAAATCCAATGGCTTCGAGCAGGTTGTCGAGCAATCCACGGTCTTCTTTCCCAAATACCAGTTGCAAGGCGTGATCGACGAGTTCTATGGCGATTACCGCAACCAGCCGGAAGCGGTAGTGAGCATCCAGTTTTATGCCAGCGCCAGTTTTTCCGCCGACAACTACCTGTTCTCCTCACCGCGCATCAGCAAGCGCGTCGCGTTACGCGATAAATCACCACAAGCGCTGATTGATGGACAGCAAGTAGCGCTGGCGCAGGTCCTGACCGAACTGGAGAGCCGTCTGGTCGCCGATTCTGTGAAGGCACCCACCTATACCAGCCGTGCGCAGGAAGCCCAGAAGCGGCCCTAAACCGTTACCGGTGCGAAACCACCACCCGGTGTACGGAAATTGGTTGTTTGCCCCTGATACAGGCGCGCCGCCAACAACTGGATCTGGCCGTCATAGGCATAAACACGCAGGTCGTACTTCAGGCTCACAGCTTCGCTGTCTGACGGGTAGATGACAATTTCCGGTGGTGGCGCAAAGGTCTGGGCAACATAACCACCCTGCATAATTTCTTCAAACACGCGTTTGGTCAGTTTATCGCCACGATAGGTCGCACGCGACCCAAAGCCGGCTTGGGGTTTGAAAAACCATTGTTTACGGGTTGCCCAGAAATGTTCGGCGTCGGCCGGTGTAACGGCCACGGTGCGCGGCACACAGCGTACGATAACCGCCGCTTGTTCGGCACTCAAGCCGAAGCGCTGTAGCACCCCGGCATCGGAGAGCCACTGCAGGTTACGTTTATCGGCCCAGAGCGCATGCGCCTGCGGATGCGGCGTGATCAGGGTACCGCTGGTCTGACCGGACCGTTGGCGTTGCCAGGCGGCATGAATCGCCGCACAGGCTTCCGTCGTCAGCGTGAAGTCGGTCAACCGGTTATAGAGCAGATCGATGGCCTGTTCACCCTGCCAGAGGCACCCTGCCTCATCGCAATGCAACTGTTCGGGAGCACAGATCAAACAGTGGATACCGGCGGCTTCGAACAGCTTCTGCCAACGCACAAACTCCGGATAGAGATACTGCTGTTCGGGTGCCTCATCGACGATGGCAATAGTCTGCAACGGCCGACCGCTCTGCCACGAGTCCCATTCAGCCCTAAACATACGCAACAGTGCTGCTTCGGCCTGTTCGGCAACGGCATTGTTAGCCCAGGCATGTTCCAGCAATGTCACCAGCAACGAGCCGCCGGCATTGGTATTGATTTCAATCAGCTGCGGTGCTGCACCTCCGACGTGAAAGTCAAAGGCAAGACAAACCCCGGGCGGCATCGGCACTAGCCTACCCCCCTGGCGATCAGCAATGGCCGCCTGATAGGCCGGCAAAGCGACGAGGTTGGTGACAGACCTTACAAAGTCCGTGAGCTGATCATAGGTTGCTCCGGATAAAGGCACCACCGCATCTGAAAATAGATGCGGCCGCTCATCCAGTGCCCCCGCACCCAGCGTGTCGATAAGCAGTTGGCGATCAAGCATCGTGGGCTTTCAATGTCTGAATCAGAAACCGTTCGGCCTCGGCAATGTCACGCGTACGGGCCATGGGTGGCAGACTGCGCCAGACTTTTTTGCCGTAGGCTTTGGTGACCAGACGAGGGTCGCCAATGACGAGTACTCCCTGATCCCGTTCGCTACGGATCAGGCGGCCAGCGCCCTGCTTGACGTTGATAACGGCATGGGGCAACTGGTAATGCATGAAAGCATTTTTACCCTGACGGTTCAGTGCATCGATACGGGCCGACAGCACAGGATCATCCGGCGCAGCAAAGGGCAGCTTGTCAATAATGACCAGCGATAAGGCATCACCCGGCACGTCAACGCCTTCCCAGAAACTTTGCGAACCAACGAGGATGGCATTCCCCTCTTCCCGGAATCGACGCAACAATTCATTTTTGGCGGCATCGCCCTGACAGAGGATCTGGATTTCCGGCTGGTGAAAAGCCAGCCGTGTTTCAAGCTGACTACGTACACGCTGCATGGCGCGCAGCGAGGTGCACAGAAAGAAAGTGCGCCCTTCGGCGGCCTGGATCAGTGGCAGCACGGCATCGACCAATCGATCCGTGTAGTCGGTGCTATTCGGATCCGGCAGTTCGGTGGGGCAACAGAGCATGGCCTGCTGGCCGTAGTCGAAGGGGCTATCCCAGCAGTAAGAGGCAATGTCATGCAGACCCATGGCCTCCTGGTAATGCCCAAAGTCTCCCTGCACCGCCAGCGTGGCCGACGTGAAGATCCAACTGCGCGGGCTACTGGCCATAAGCTTGGTGAAGGGCTCGGCCACCGACAAGGGGGTCGCATGCAGGTGCAGACCGTGACCCAGGGTTTCGACCCAGTACACATAGTCACCAGGTATCTGCCCCGAGTTTTCATCGGGAGCTGATCCGGCTTTGTCGGCGGTGCCCGCCATGGGTTGGTTCAGGGCACCGCGTTTCCAGCGCATGAGGTCCTGCCCCAAGGCAGTGCAGCGCTGCCAGGCACGCTCCAGGTCGGGCGAACGACCCGCCTGGGTTTGCAGCAGCTCGGTCATGAGGTCAATACGGGCAGCCAGTGCATCCAGCCCTTTGAGAAATTCGGCATGGCGCAGCATCTGGCTGGCCGGTTGCCGTACGGTGTCGTTACCTAGGGTCAGTCGGAAATCACGGGCGGCTTTGTCCAGCGCCGCACTCTGTACCGGCAGATCCAGGCAATCACGTGCTTCCGCCAGTGCGGATAAGCGTACATCCTGTGCCAGATCGAGTACCTGCGTCGTCGAAAAACGCTGGCCAAAAAAGATACCGGCCGTGTCCGGCAGCTGGTGTGCTTCGTCAAATATGACGGTATTACAGTTGGGTAACAGCTCGGCCATACCCTCTTCTTTCAGCGCGACATCGGCGAAGAAGAGGTGGTGATTGACGACGACGAGATCGGCTTCGAGGGCTTCACGCCGGGCTTTAACGACGAAACATTCGTCGTAGCGGGCACATTCACTGCCCAGACAATTGTCTTTGGTCGAGGTGGCCATATGCCAGACCGCGGCCGATTCGGGCACGTCGGCACATTCGGCCTTGTCACCCCGTTTGGTCATTTTAGAGAAGCGCAGAATGTTCTGGATGTGCCGGGCATCTTCTTTTTGCAAAAAACGGCCTTCACTATGCGCCCGCTCTAAATGGTGCAAGCAGACATAGTTGCTACGACCTTTGAGCAAGGCAACCCGGATCGGAGCCCCCAGTGCCTCGCGCACGGTAGGAATATCCCGTTCGAACAACTGATCCTGGAGGGTTTTGGTACCGGTGGACAATACGACCTTACCGCCCGACAACATGGCGGGTACCAGATAGGCATAAGTTTTACCGGTCCCCGTGCCGGCCTCGACCAGACAGGCGCTGTCTGTTCGAATGGCCTCGGCGATATGCACGGCCATGTCGGTCTGCTGGGCGCGGGGTCGAAACGTGGGCACTTGCCGGGCCAAGGGCCCTTGCGGGGTAAAAACGTCTGCGACTTGTTCGGCCAGGCTCATGGTTCTGATTCTACCAGCCGATGCGCCTCATCTTTCTGATATCCGTCTGATTTGCCAGGATGGCCCCTAGACAGGGATAATGGTGCTTTGCGTCAATGACTTAAAAGAGGTACGCCCTGTGAAGTGGACCATTATCTGGATTTTCGTGTTGTCGACCATGTTCGTGCACTTCCGTGGCAAGGTGCGACTGCGCCCTTTCCGCCAGATTACTGACCACTCGACCTTTCTGGCACCGGTGAATGTGTTGCTCTACGGTGCCTCGACGGTGCCCAACGTGCCCTACCTGGACGCCAAAGACTTCCCGGAAATGCAGATCTTTGACGACAACTGGGAAAAGATTCGCGAAGAAGGCCTCAAGCTGGCCGAACTGGGCCAGATCAAGGCGTCGGACACCTACAACGATGTGGGTTTCAATTCCTTCTTTCGCACCGGCTGGAAGCGTTTTTACCTGAAGTGGTATGACACCGCCCACCCGTCGGCAGAAGAACTCTGTCCGGTGACCTGTGGTCTGCTCAAGCAGGTGCCGAACGTCAAGGCTGCGATGTTTACCCATCTGCCACCGGGTGCCCGCCTGGTGCGCCACCGTGACCCCTACGCCGGATCAATCCGCTATCACCTGGGTCTGTCGACACCGAATGACGACCGCTGCTTTATCGAGGTGGATGGCGAACGTTACAGCTGGCGTGACGGCAAGAGTGTGTTCTTTGATGAAACCTTCATCCACTACGCTGAAAACGACACGGATAAAGACCGCCTGATTTTCTTCTGCGATGTCGAGCGCCCACTGGCGGGCAGCTGGATTCAGGCCTTTAACCGCTGGTTCGGCCGCTACGTGGTGGGGGCTGCCGCATCGCCCAATGCCGAAGGCGACAAGACGGGTGTACTGAACAAGATCTTTGGCGTGGTCTACCAGGGTCGCGTCTGGGCCAAGGGTTTGAAGCAACGCAACCGCACCGCCTACTACGCGGGTAAGTGGGTGATTCTAGGTGGCATTCTTGCCCTGATTCTGTTTGCCTGATCACGTGAGATCACACTGACCATGCGTTTACTGCACACCATGCTGCGCGTCGGCGACCTCGACAGGTCACTGGATTTCTACACCCGCATCCTGGGCATGACGCTACTGCGCCGAAACGACTATCCGGAAGGCAAGTTCACGCTGGCTTTCGTGGGCTACGGCCCGGAAACCGAGCAGGCCGTGATCGAACTCACCTACAACTGGGGCGTGGACGCCTACGACCTGGGTAACGCTTACGGTCATATTGCCCTGGAAGTTGAAGATGCCTACGCCGCCTGCGACAAGATTCGCGCAGCCGGCGGCAAGGTGGTACGTGATGCGGGCCCGATGAAACACGGGGCGACGGTGATTGCGTTTGTGGAAGACCCGGACGGCTACAAGATCGAACTCATCCAGCGTAAAAACCGCGTGGATTGATCGCAACATGGGCAAACGACTCGAAAAACTGGAGCAGAAACTCCAGGTCTGGATGGAACGCGCCAATCGTGGCAACCATCTGCTCGGCTTGAGTGCCCTGCTCTCTTTTGGCGGGACGATCAGCGCGTTGTACCCGGTAACCGCCGTGATTGTGACCGCCGTGTTGATGGCACCGCGCCGCTGGTTGCGCTTGAGCGCCGCCTGCTCGCTGGGTAGCGCATTGGCCGGTGCCGTTGTCGTGGGCGTTGCGCACATACTCGGTTATAACGAGATCCACCACCTGTTCCCCCACCTGATCAGCCCGCAAACCTGGGCTGAAGCGTCACGCTGGATCGGGGATTACGGGGTCTGGGCAATTTTCGGTGTGGGCGCTTCACCGCTCCCCCAGATGCCCCTGCTCATTTTCTTTGGCATCGTGGATGACCGTATTCTTGAAGCGTTTTTAGCGCTATTTGCTGGCAAGCTGCTCAAATATACTGTCGTTGCCTGGGTCACTCAGCACTTTCCGGAGAAATTGAGCTTTTTCAAACGGATTAATGGCCGCATCAATGACCCAACAAAGGCCAAATGAATGGCGAAAACCCAAACTACGCCCTGCCATAGGCCAGAATAAGCTGACAGCCTACCGTCCAAAGGCGTAAAATTACAGCGAGGGCGAAGATTCGTCCCTGTCCATTATTAACGGAGTTAGCATGTTTCCCGAATACCGTGAGCTGATCACCCGCCTCAAGACCTCTGACCGTCATTTCACTAACCTGTTCGACAAGCACAACGAACTGGATCAGAAGATCCAGAACATGGAATCGCACATCGAATCCGGTACTCAGGAAGAGATTGAAACCCTGAAGAAGGAAAAGCTGCACCTGAAGGACGAGCTCTACGCCATCCTCAAGAAAGCCGACGCCTGATCATCTGATCGTCAGGCCAGAACTGCCGGTTGCCCCTCGCCTTATTCGTGGAACCGGCAGTCTTTCAAAGTCACATCGTGACTAAAGTCTTCCGAGGTATAGACGCTGCCTGACAGCGTACCTTCAAATGAGACTACCCGGCCGCCGGAGATGCTGTTTGCGCCACCGATGATATTCCGGCACCAGAGTGAGACCTCGCCCAAACCGTTAACCCGCACATCGGCCACCATGGCATTGGGGTTCGCTTTGGCGGTTTTAACAAACTTGGCTTTGCCCTGTAGCGTCTGACCCACATAGGTTTTACTGGCCGCCGGGTTTTTGCGGATACTGTGTGCGACCTGATTCAGCGCGTCCAGCGTCAATGCTTGGCGCGGTGTCGCGCTGACGTCCGGTCGCGAGGGTATGGCAACGGGAGTTGCCGCAACCACCACTGGGTTTACGGCCGGCACCGGTGCCGGCAAAGCCGCCAGTTCGTCACCCGATGCGGTACTTTGTGAGACGTTCACGGGCGTTTGCGTCATGGCGCAGCCACCGAGGATGATCGAAGTCACCAGGGTAACAATGAAGGCAGAATAATTCCGAGGACGCATGGTGCTTTTTTGGATGAACGAAGCGCCATTCTACCCTGCGAAGACCTCACGCAATACCTTACCCAATAGCTTACACAGGGATTACAATAGCGTTTCTATTTGATGAAATCAGCATAGGACTCCCATGTTCGGCAAACTGATGCCCAAAGAGGGCAAATACTTCGATCACTTCAACAATCATGCGGCGCTGATCGTCAAAGGTGGTCAGCTGCTGACCGAACTGATCACGGCACTGGCCAACCAGTCCGGCGAAGTAGCCCACCTTGCTGATGCCATTGACCAGGTCGAGCGTCAGGCCGACAAGATTACGCACGAAACGCTGGCCCAACTGCACAAGTCTTTCATCACCCCGTTTGATCGTGACGAAATCCACGAGTTGATCAGCGGCATGGACGATATTCTCGACATTATTCAGGATGTGGCCGAATCGGTCGCCCTGTATGACATTCAGCAGATCCCGCAAGACGCTGTGGCCATGGCCGAGGTGACCGCCCGCTGCTGCAACAAGATTGCGGATGTCGTCAAACTCCTCGACAGCATGCAGAATGGCCCGCATATCCTCACCATCTGCCACGCCATCGACGACCTGGAATCAGATGCCGACCGTCTGCATCGCGAACTGATGTCGAAGCTTTTCCGCGATGAGCCGGACGTGCGCCAGGTGATCAAACTCAAGGAAATCTACGAGATTCTCGAATCGGTATCGGACCGCTGCAAGGATGTATCCGGCACGGTCGAAGCGATCGTCCTTGAAAACTCCTGATCCAGACGGTTACCTGATCCATGGATAACCTGCAAATGAGCCTGGGGGTGATCATCACCCTCGTTATCGTGGCACTGCTGTTCGATTTCATGAACGGCTTCCACGACGCGGCCAATTCGATCGCAACGATTGTTTCGACGCGCGTGCTGAAACCGCACCAGGCGGTCATCTGGGCGGCGGCCTTCAACTTCCTCGCCTACTTCCTGTTCGAACTGAAGGTGGCCGGCACCATCGGCAAGGGCACCATTGATCCGTCCATCGTTGACCACTATCTGATCTTCGGTGCCTTGGTCGGGGCCATCGTCTGGAATATTGTGACGTGGTACTACGGCATCCCCTCGTCGTCCTCACACGCACTGGTCGGCGGTCTCGTGGGTGCCGCGGTGGCCAAAGCCGGTTTCGGCAGCCTGATCTCGGCGGGCGTACTCAAGATCATTGCTTTCATCTTTATCGCGCCCTTCCTCGGCTTTACCATCGGCAGCCTGATGATGGTGATTGTGTCCTGGCTCTGTAGAAACATGTCACCAAGCAAGGTGGACAAACATTTCCGCCGCCTGCAGCTGGTATCAGCCGCCGGTTACAGCCTCGGCCACGGCGGTAACGACGCCCAGAAAACCATCGGCATCATCTGGATGTTACTGATCGCCGCGGGTGCCTCCAGCCCGAACGAGCATGTACCGCCGTGGGTGGTGCTCGCCTGTTATACGGCGATGGGCCTGGGCACCATGTTCGGTGGCTGGCGGATTGTGAAGACGATGGGCAACCGCATTACCAAGTTGAACCAGGCGCGCGGCTTCTGTGCCAACAGCGCCGGTGCCCTGACCCTCTTCTTCGCGACCGCTTTGGGGATTCCCGTATCGACCACGCACACCATCACCGGCGCCATCGCTGGCGTAGGCTCGACGCGGGGCGCGCGCCGTGTACGCTGGGGCGTTGCCGGCAATATCGTATGGGCCTGGATTCTAACCATTCCATGCAGCGCGATTATCGCTGCCGCTGCCTGGTGGCTGGGTACGAAATTCCTTTGAGGCCTACCGCCCGTCTGTAGTCTTCTGCACGAATCCTGCGAGCGCGGGTAAAATCCGCGCATGCGTTACGTGCTCCCCATGATTCCCGGATATCGATGGGCACTCTTGTGTCTGTCTCTCGTGCTGCCGATACCCTCGCTGGCCGGGACCTTCTTTTTCCCGGAGATGCACCCCTCGCAGACACGAGCCGACCCACCCAGCTGGCTGAAGGACGGCACGGGCAACGATGGCTATGTCAGCATCACCTCGGAAGTTGTTCCCGTGGGGAGTTGCGCCCGCCTCGCTTCGAGCAATTTCTGGGGTTCTGAAAAAGTGCAGCTAGTGCTGTCGATTTCGAGCAGTGGTTTCAAAAGCCGGCTGGATCAGATGGATATCCCCGTGGCAACCTTCGACGGCCGAGAGAACAACGCGGAATGTGCATCACTCAGCAGCACGCCCATTCAGGTGGTGCCGATGGCCGTGCTGGGGGTCCGCTCGCTGCTCAACCCGGGTCGACTATCACTCACGATTAACGTACGCAGTGCCAGCGATTCCAGCAGTGACTTTGTCGGCTCCGCCAAGCTGTTACTCGGCGCTGCCACGCTCGTCGCCACCGGGGGCACCTCTGCACTGGTCGGCGGTGCCAGCGCCGTTGTCGGCAACACGGTCCTTTCAGACACAGAGGCTCGCGCCAACAAACTGATGAAAGGGATGACCGATGCACGCGTCCCCATCTCACTCAGCTGGTCGGATCTGCGCCGGGGTTTACACACGATCGAGATCCCTGTCTATCGTGCAGACCAGATCGGTTCAGTTTCGGACAAGAAAATCCAGCAACTCCAGTCAGACCCCGCTGCCGAGAAGATTCACCTATTCACGATTCGGCTTGATTTTGCCTTTTCACGGACCTTGTTCTACCCCGCAGCTGAAGACCTCAGTCATCTGGGGGTACGCGAGAATATTTCCGCCGAGCGCATTCTGAACCATGCCGTGCCCGGTGCCAGAGAAAACTTCATGCAGCTCCTGAACAGCGCTGCCCCCAGCCAATTGCGGATTCTCTCCAACGCCAGCGGCAAAGAGCTCACTCGGGCCTGCTCTCTGGGATTTGAAAAACTACGTGGCGCAGGCCTGGCCAACCCGGATATTGCCTTGGTGATGAAATCCTTCATGGACGAAGCACGCGGCAGCACAAGCTGGTATGAAGACGCTGATCTGGTCAAAACCTGTTTTGGTCAGGCACCGAAGGTCGAATCTGCCCTGCTACTCATTTACGGCAAGCCGAGCACATCTGGCGCAGGCACACCCGAGACATAACCGATTCAGGCTAGTGACATCACTCAATCGGAGAATTTTCGGGTAGCGCAGGGACTCCTAGAATCAATCTCAAGATTCTTAATAGGAGTTCACCATGTCAAAACCTTCAACCCGCCTGCTGGCCGCCGGTCTGTTGACACTACCTCTGGCGCTTTCTATCGCCTACGCCCAGACAGCTGCACCCGCAGCTACCCCTGCAGTAACCAAGGTCAGCCTGATTGATCGCCCGCAGCCGGATGTCAACTCGCTCCCAAATGACGAATACGGCCAACTGGCCCGTTACGGTCACGAGCTGACGACGCGCACCTTCGCGCACATTGGCCCGGAAGTGGCTAACAAAAAGATGCGCTA
>JACCDN010753623.1_pt1 | contig 16436 bp, 14 predicted proteins | sample 7441691 | NCBI WGS metagenome assembly JACCDN01 (sample SAMN15323439, study PRJNA562643) | freshwater metagenome | isolation source: river surface water | place: USA:Blue River Watershed | collected 2017-08-16
CAAAGGTTTTGGTGTCGTACTTTTTAAAGGCCGATATCAGAACCTTGTTTGGCTTGGTAGCTCAGTTGGTACGAGCGAACGACTGAAAATCGTTAGGTCGCCGGTTCGATCCCGGCCCAAGCCACATTCGAGACCCGGCTCATTGAAAATCTTGGCAATCTCATTACTATTTAAGTATTCAAGTAATTTAGTTGGTTAATTGTTGATATTTCAGTCCATAGATCTCATCTACACCTATGGGCCAAATAGCAACAGAAAGCTTCAGGATTTATCAAATTCCTGTTTCCTTGAAGCTGAATTTAGAAAGCGTGACTAAAGGCTCACTTATCCAGCTAACCAACAGATAGAGACTCTTGAAGTAGCCACTCTCGAATCCCTTAGACTTAGTTATAAAAGTCTCGCAGTATCGTTTCACAAATCTGTTGGGCCGAATTCCGATTTGTGCTCAGCAGCTCGTCTGATTTGCCAACCCTTTTACCAAATTTTGATTCTAGGCTGCCTTGAAAAAAACTCTCTAGCATCTCGAATGCGCTACTTAAACTTGAACAAGAATAGGTTCCTTCTATAAAGTGCTCCCCGACTCTCGTTAAGGCTTCATGTCCTTCGCGTTCCAGGAATACCAATGGCTTTTTTGTAACTTGATACTCCGCCAGAAAACTAATTCCATCGGTGAAAAGAATGTCAGATTCTGCAAAACTGTCAGCATAATCAGGGTTTCGGTCAAAGAAGGTATTCGGCAGAGCTTCCCATGTTGAGAGAAACTCTTCTAACTCCAATTTTGTCAGTTTCTTGTATTTAACTACATAATCAAACAAAAGGTGGTGTCCACGAAGGACGAAGTCAATATGGGAATTGCTCATAACAAATTTCAAAAAATCCCTATAAATCTGATGAAATGTTCCAAATCGCAACCAATCATCACTGACCGAGTGGTGAGGAGCCCAAAGAACTCTTTTCCTACCTAGATTCTCGGCTCTCATTTCTGATTTCTCAGCTATCACTTCAAGTTTAGGATGGAAATTCATTTCCAAATTTAACTTATTATTTTTTGATGTGTAATAAATCTCATGTGCACTTGATGGGGCAAAAATTTTCCACGCTTTTTTAAACAATTCTTGATCGACGTTCACATGTGGAACTTCTGCAATTTCAAACTCATATGGAAGATAGCAAATTTTCACATTTACTAAATTTGATACTTTGAATTCTGGAGGCATTGAATGCTCATAGTGGGTTTGGCGAAAGACAATGTCCGGATTGATCGATTCAAGGCTCTTCATTCCATCATTTTCAAATTTCTTAACATAGTGATTCCAGTTTAAATGCTGGATGCCTCTAGAGGATAAAAATTCAGAAAGATTGTCAACATCGCTTCTGACAACTTTTACATTGTGAAGGGTTAAAATTGGATCTAAATCTCGCCCCTCATCAGAGACAACAATAACTATCGGATCGAAGTCTCTCGAGTTAAGCATTGCTTTGTAGATCGGTTCAAGAGTTGGCCAATAGGGACGGAAATGAATCACGAAGGCTACCTTCAACTTTTTTCTTCTTCGCATTCTCGCCAGTCTGTGAATAACAGAATATAAGTAGCCGCTCACTAAAAAGACAACCTTTCTATAAAGTTTGTGCATCCCATAAATTTTGTACAAAGAAGTAAGAATTTTAAAAATTGATCTGGACAAAAGTCTAAGTTTTTGCTCGAGGTCTTGTCTAGTATTCTCGTTTAATCATCTTGAATTGTCACTAACTGACACAAGCTAATTCTAATGATGTATCCATAAAGACTAATAACTCATAAAATCATGCTAAAGTAAAACATCTTTAGTCCCGAAAATTTCATTCTATGCCCAGCCAAGGCATGTAGGTAGTTCCCCAATTAGGACTATCTTTTATTCTTGAGCAAGTATTTGATTTTTTCTTGTAGTTTTAGGACTCACTTATTGTATATTCTTGAATGATTTAAAGCCTAGATGAAGGGAAAAATGTACAAAAGTTTTGACATTTTGATCATTGGCGCGGGAGTTGTTGGGCTATCCGCAGGAATTGCATATCTTGAAGCAAACCCTTCTCTCAGTGTTGCGGTTGCTGAAAAGGAATCTCGACTGGGGCTTCATGCGAGTGGTCGGAATTCAGGAGTTCTACATGCTGGTTTCTATTACTCCCCAAACTCACTGAAGGCCAGATTCTGCCGTGATGGCAATCAAGAGCTACGTAGCCTCGCCAAGAAATACAACATTCCTGTTCGGGAAGTGGGGAAAGTAGTAGTTGCGCGCAACGATGATGAAAATGATCGTTTAGAAACTCTTTTCAGACGTGGAGTTGAGAATGGAGTTGAATTAGAAATTCTTGATGTTGCTCATCTAAGTAAATATGAGTCACTGGCCATTACTCACGAGAGATTTCTATGGTCACCAAAAACCGCAATTTCTGATCCCGGTTCTATTCTGAAGGCTTTGCAAAATGAGTTTGAGAAACTAGGAGGCTCAGTTTTTTTCGAAACCAAAATATCGCTTAAAGAGGAAAATAACGAAATCATTGATGATTCACTTCGATTCGATGCCGAATTGATAGTTAATACAGCAGGTGCTCAAGCAGATCGAATATCTCGTTCCATAGGTGTCGGGATTGAATACGCAATGCTTCCATTTATGGGTGTGTATCGGGCGACTGAAGAAAAGAACCTACCTCTTCAGCGACTGGTTTACCCCGTTCCACATCCGATTAATCCTTTTCTTGGGGTTCACTTCACTCTCACCTTAGATGGCAAAGTAAAGATAGGACCTACAGCAATTCCAATTGCCGGTCGAGAGCAATACACTCCTTTTTCTGGGTGGTCGCGATCCGATATGGCGCAATCAATTAAGGGCATGGCTTCATTAATACGCGGTGATGCCCACGACTTCGGTCGAATCATCAAATCCGAGTGGCCCAAGATCATCCAAAAGCAGTTGGTGAAAGAGTCCCTTGAACTAGTTCCATCAGCTGCCAGCGTGCAATCCTGGCACAGGAAACCACCAGGTATTCGGGCCCAGTTAGTTCACTTACCAACTGGAAAACTTGAGCAAGACTTTGTTGTAGTAAAAAAACTTAACTCGATTCATGTTTTGAATGCGGTGTCACCTGGCTGGACTAGTGCATTACCTTTTGGGCGTTACATTCGAGATTTTACGAATATGCAACCCTAAAAAAGCGACTCGACGGCTTCTGCAACTAAATGCCCCCATGTTAAATGCATCTCCTGAATTCTTGGGGTTGAAGTTGATGGCACTTTCCAAACATCAACTTCCTTCAGTTCAATCTCAAAATCACCCATCCATAGAATGCTATGCACCCCTAGATCCCTGGCAGATTTAAGAGCATTTAAAATATTTTTAGATTTTCCAGAAGTGGAGAGTACTATGAGAAGATCTCCTGCTTTCAAATGAGCTTCCACCTGTCTTGAGAACACAAACTCGATACCGTAGTCATTTCCGATTGCAGTCAGAGCGCTTTGAGATTCATTTAAACAAAGGGCAGGGAGAGGTTTATGTTCAATTACGCATTTACCCGTAAATTCTGCGGCTAAATGCATTGCCTCTGCTGCGCTGCCCCCATTGCCAACGAAAGCAATTTTGTGTCCAGATTCAAAAGTTTCATGTATAAGTTTTGCCAAATCCTCAATTCTAGATGCATCAAGAGAGGTTTCATTCAAGTAAACTGAGCGTGCATCGTCTATTCTCTTTTGTATAAAATCATTCAACATAATGCGCACTCCTAATTAAGTCGACTAGTGGATAGAATAGCGTCCATGCCCACCATTTCTATAGACCATGGGTCGTGGGGGACTAATGCCTGTTAAAGCTGCCGTTGTCTATTGGGGTTCCAAGGGTGGCGGTCCCCGTCAACTACTCAATTTGATTGATTCGGTGAATGATTCAGATAACGGCCTGTTTTTTTACATTTCATCGAATAATGAGTTGATAGCTGAAATTAAATCTAGGCCGATAACAAATTTAATGGTAAATCAGCTGCCAACCAAGGTTTTTCAGGTATTACTAAATTTTCGTCTTCGAAATCGTACTATAAAGAAAATGATGGAAGATTTCGAAAAAAATGACATCACTCGGGTGTACTTTCTTTTGCCTCATCCATGGGATTTGAGCCTTGCAAAAAGAATCATCAAGCGGGGTGGGATTGACGTCTGGAGGGGCATCCATGATGTTCAAAGACACCCTGGTGATTTCTGGCCAACTGGCTATGCGATCCAAAAATTGATTGCCTACTCCACATCATTAGTTTGTTTTAGCGAACACATTGAAAAAAAGTTGGCAACATCTGGAAAACCTCTCGAAAGATCGTTCTTATATGAAGTAAATCAGGAGCCCAAATGCATTTCGCCAGAAGGATCGGTTCTATTTGTTGGGCGGATTAGAAAGTACAAGGGTCTCGATTTACTTGCAAAGGCATGGCCTTTGGTAGCTAACCCTAAAAAGTCTTTGACTGTCGCAGGTAAAGGCTCTGATTCGTCCAGGCTTCGAGAGGTCGGCGCGAACATCGTTGACAAGTGGCTTAGCAATTCTGAAATAGAGGATTTGATCCGAAGTTCAAAATTACTCGTATTGCCCTACATTGAAGCAAGTCAGTCGGGCGTGATTGCCATAGCACATTCACTCTCTACACCGGTCGTGGTTACTCCAGTAGGGGGTTTAATTGACCAAATCTCGGTAGGCAAGAATGGATTGATAGCACGTACTATTTCACCTGAATCTCTCGCGGAGACTATCGATCAGGCACTATTGATTGATTGGAAATTAGAGATTCCAGAAAACCCATTGCCCGCGTTCTTAATTAAGTTACAAGCGGATTAATGGAAAGATTTGGTTTCTTCAAACCAGTCGATCACTTCACGAATCCCTAATTCCAAATTTCGATCTGCATAATTTGGAAGACGTTCCTTCGATTTTGAAATATTCAATACTTTGCTTTTAGCGCCGACATACTTTGAAGTATCAAATTCGATTCGATCAAAGTCATAATTAGTCAATTCACAAATGACTTTTGCAAATTCGCGAATAGAATATTCGGTGCCAGAGCCTAGATTGTAAACGTCCGTTGCATCCAATTTAAACAAGAGTAATAAGTTAGAGATAAAGTCATCTACATGAACAATCTCTCTTGATTGGAAGCCATCCCCCCAAAGCGTGACAGGTTCTCCAAATGCACGACCTCGAAGAATTTTCCTTATCAGATCAAAAATAAAGTGCATCTGTCGGCCGTCTTGGTGATAACCAGCGCCATACAAGGTTGAAGGCACCGCATAAAGATAGTTCAATCCATATTGATTATTAATCGCTCGCATTCCTTGCAATAACATTCTTTTCGTCATCGCATATGTGTACAAACTCTCAATAGGATCGCCCTTCAAATATTCGGTTTCAATTAAATTGGAGGTCGGCGCATAAGAGCAACTGGTGCCTATGGCAACCATACGTGCTTGAGAGACACTAACTTGCCACCAATTTAAAACATTGGTATTGATTTGTTGATTGACAATCCACTGTTCACCAGGATGCGTGAGGCACCAATCGCCCGCTTGTGTATAAGCGGCTAGGTGGAAAATAGCGTCGTAATGATCATTAAATTTTGTTAAATCGCTACTTGAACGCAAATCGCATTCTCTACTAGTAGGCGCAATTACGGAGTGACCATCTTCTATTAGGCGTCGCACTAAGTGTTGTCCCAGGAACCCTGAGCCGCCTGTTATGAAAACCCTCATTATTTGCCGCTTGGATCCACTGGGAAATAGAACTCGATTCCATTCGCAATATCTGTGGCGTGTCTGCTCAGAATCTCATCTTTGAAGTTCCAAGCGAGGACCAAATAAGAATCTGGAACTCTAGGTAGTTCATGATCCATGATCACAGGAATATGCATTCCAGGGCTCAGTAAACCTTTTCGTAGCGGATTACGCTCTGTTAAATATTTTATTCTGTCAGGGCCTAAACCGAAAAAATTAAGCAAGGTATTTCCCTTGACGGGAGCTCCTAATCCATAAACAGTCTTACCTTTTTCAACTTCATGGTCAACCCACGCCAGAGTTTTTTCCTTAGCAACCAAGGCTGCACGGGCAAACTCATGATACCTCTCGAGGGTATTAGCACCACTTTGCTCTTCTTCATTAAGAAGATTTAACAAGCGCTCTGAGATAGGACGATTCCCAGGGTGTCCAATGTAACCGACCACCGTACCACCATGTATTTGAGAAATTTCAGCATCGAATATCTCAAGTCCATGTCGAACTAATAATGTTTTTATAGTTTTAAGCGTGTAGTACAAAAGATGCTCATGATAAATCTGATCAAAGGCCGTATTGTCTTGCATCAACTTCATATAAATGAATTGAACTACAAAAACTCCATCTGAATCTAATACTAGCTTAATTCCTTCGCAGACTGAATGGAGTTCTTCTAAGTGGAAAAATACTCCGGAAGCATTAATAACATCAAATTTAGTGTTGATCTTTTGCGCGGTTTCTAGGTTAAAGAATGCATTCAGGGTTTTAACACCGTTCTGAATAGCAACCTCGCTTACATATGTTGCAGATTCAACCCCTAAAACTTCGCAATTTAATTTCTTATACTCAAGCAACTGAGTTCCATCATTGCTGCCAATATCCAGGATTTGAGGGGACTTTTTCTCTTGTAAGAAGCGATTATGTACCTTATTAGCTAATTCTTCAAAGTGTTTTTGCAGCGTGGTTGTAGTCCCTGAAAGATATGTATGTTCTACGAACATCTCTTCTTTGGGGATGGTGACGTCAAGTTGCGATGTACTGCAGGCTTTACAGTAAACGAGCCTTAGTGGGTAAGCCTTTTCTAAAGTAGCATCTTGCGGTCGAATAAATCCATTGCCCCATGGCTGATCACCTAAATCCAGAATCGGTTCAAAATCTGTCTGGTCACAAACTCTGCACTTTAAGGTGTCCAAAAGGTCCTCCGCGGCCTCTAATCAATAACTCATCCTGTAGGGTACCGAACATATCTTCCGATAGGCATGATTAGGGGTATTCGTGGCAAAAGTATTGGTCACAGGTGGAGCTGGATATATAGGCTCGATTTTGGTTCCTGATTTACTGGCAGACGGTCACGATGTAACCGTTCTAGACAATTTCATGTATAAGCAGAATTCATTGGCATCGTCTTGTATCCACCCAAACCTTAAATTGATTATTGGTGACATAAGAGACAAAGCTTTGGTCAAAAACTTAGTTAGTACTAGCGAAGTCATCATCCCACTTGCTGCCATTGTGGGAGCTCCAGCTTGCAATCGTGATGCTACAGCCGCTGAAAGCATAAATCTTGAAGCAGCGTTAAATTTAATTTCGATTGTTTCAAAAGATCAAAAGATTATTATGCCGACTACCAACAGTGCTTATGGAACAACCAAACCGGGTGAGGTTAGTACCGAGACTAGCGCATTAAATCCAATTTCAAGCTATGCAAAGCACAAAGTGGAAGTCGAAACAGCTTTAATGGAAAATCCCCTCAATGTTAGTTTCCGTTTGGCTACTGTTTTTGGGATGTCTCCAAGAATGCGTCTAGATCTATTGGTAAACGATTTATGTTATCGAGCTATTCACGAGCGCTCGGTTGTACTTTTCGAAGCTAACTTTATTCGCAATTACGTTCATGTCAGGGATGTGTCCCGAGTGCTCAGATGGGCAATCGAATCAGAGAAGGCTGAGGGTGAAATCTTTAACTTTGGTTTAACTGAGGCTAATCTTTCAAAAAGAATGCTCTGCGAAGCTATCCAACGTCACATTCCTTCCTTCGTATTTGTTGAAGCCGAGTTTGGAAAAGATCCCGATCAAAGAAATTACACAGTTTCGAATTCCAAAATTGAGTCGACCGGTTTTGCTTTTGAATATGGGTTAGACCTTGGACTGACGGAACTCACCAAAGGACTTTCGGCACTAAGAAATAGTCAGTATTCGAATCTCTAATGCATCAATGCTTTATCTAATTGACTCCAGTGCGAGAAATTCATCAGGGCATAATCTTGAATACCTTTTGAGAATTTCTAAGGCAGTTAAGCATCCATTCTTAATTCTTGGAAACAAAGAGCTACGGCCAGATGAAAACTCCAATTATCGTCCTACATTTGAATTTGCCACATGGGATTTCGGGCGCTTTGGGTTTCATAGAAACAAACTGAGACCGAAAAAAGCTAAGGAATCAAAAACACTTCGCGCGTCAAGATCCTTGATAATAACCGAAGCTTTAATCGAAAAATTGGCTCAAATGCTAGGCAGATTTGTTGGTAGTTATCTCTTGCTGATCGTCAGGTATTCAAAACAGAGTAGGTGCTTTCATAGAGACTTAAATAAAGGTCTAAGTGATATTAAACCAGGATCTTCAATTCTCATCTCAACAACAAATACTCGAGAATTAGTCGCTATTTACCAGTGGGCTAAATATTTTCCCTCTCAAGAATATCCAATTTCGATAATTCTCAGAAGACCATTGCTGGACCTCAGGTCATATTTTGAAGTGCCCTTAATTTTATTTGATGCCATAATCTATATTTCAGCAATTCGAGCTCTAGGAAATAAAATTCGCTTCTTTGCTGATACACCGGGTCTCGCAGCACTATTGAGTGATCGAATTCTCGAACCCATCAGACAGATACCAGCTTTGGGTTTTGATCTAGAAATAAATATCCCAAAGGGTCCCCAAAAAATAGCTATTGCTCCAAACTCGCGAACTGAGACAAGATTTTCAGCTCAATATCTAACATCAATTCCAGAACTTTTTGACGCGAAAGATATCAATCTTGATTCAAAAAGCTATCGTAAACTCCTTATGACGACGAAATCGATTGTCTTACCTTACGACCCTTTAAGATACAGAACGCGTTCCTCGGGCATATTCGCTGAGGCTCTTACTTTAGGAATTCTTGCAATAGTGCCTACAGGAACTTCCCTTAGTAGGGAATTATCCAAAATGAATTCTCAAGTTTTGCCCATACCGGATTACATCGTAGATCTGGCGGTCGGGGATCAGATGGAATTAAGTCAGTTTTGTCACGAAGATGTGATCATCACATTAAGTGGCAACTTCCTTGGTCCTTTTTTGCTGGAGATTACTGATGGTGATGAAAATACTAGGATGTCTATTCATGATTTTTTCGAATCAGATTGTCTTGATTCATTCATTATCCGACCTACGGAACATACACTGATGTCTTTCAAGGTGGCATACATGTCCTTTAGGAGAGCAGGTAAGTTGAACATTAAAGTCAACAAAGTTACGAACTCCTTGTTTGGAATTCCGTATTTGGAAGAGGAGGTACGAAAGGCCTCAGAAATCTCAAAATTAGTCTCTTTTTCCCCAAGATACCAGGACCAAATTAGTGAACATACGCCAAAAACAATCTGTCGTTATTTAGGGTTTTAGTATGGCCTCTAAAAACGAGGTATTCATCCAAGAATTTGGACTACTGGACTCAAATAGAATTCTGATTCTTGATCGCGATGGAACGCTCAACCAAGACACTGGTTACGAACATCGAAAGGAAAACCTCCACATAATTCCTGAAGCAATTAGTTTTCTTGCTAAAGCGAAAGAGATGGGTTTTGGAATGATCTTGGCAACAAATCAAGGTGGCGCAGCATTAAACAAGTTCTCGATAGATCAATCATTGGACTTCAATTCTTACCTCGTTGAGAGACTTGCCGAGCTCGATATTTTCATTGCAGCAGCTTATATTTGTTTCCATCACCCTTTATCCTTTGACGAGGAAAAGAGAGATTGCTCGTGCAGGAAACCAAAACCGGGTATGTTAACTAGAGTGCTTCTAGACTATGGACTTGGATGTGACAGTGCTCTAATGATTGGTGACCAAGAAACTGATGCTGAAGCAGCTGAGCGTGCTGGGATTAAATTTCGAAGAATTGGAAGTCGAAGTTTATGGGACAAGGCGACAGTCCAATTGGAGGAATTTTGATAATTACTAGAACTCCATTGAGAGTTAGTTTCTTAGGAGGTGGTTCAGATTTCCAGGAGTTTTTCAAAGACGAAACTGGATTCGTCTTTGGATCAGCCATTAATCTGTTTGTATACACGGCCGTACTCCGACATTCTGACCTTGCTGACAACAAATACAAACTCACTTACAGAAAAAATGAATCGGTTGATAGCTTAGACGATCTTCAACATCCCCTTGTGAGGGAAATTTTAAAAAAATATCATTGCGATGATTCGGGATTACATATTGCCACCTTGGCTGATGTGCCGGCGCGAACCGGACTTGGAAGTAGTTCAGCTTTTGCTGTTGGTTTGATCAATGCGATCTCTGTTTTGCATTCGACTAAATTGACTCCAGCTGAAATGGCGACTTCGGCTATTGAAATTGAGCGCACTATTCTAGGGGAACCAGGTGGCTGGCAAGATCAGTGCCATAGCGCTTTTGGGGGCTTCAATTTGTTTAGTTTCAAGGACGATTCCTACAATAAAGAGTTTGAGATAACAGATGCAGCTTTTCTGAATTTACTCTCTGAAAAATTGATTTTGGTTGCAGCTGGTGAGGCTCGCGATTCAAGTACCCATGCCGGTATCACGACATCAAATCTGCCAAGTGTTGAAGGAAAGACACTGGCGAGAAAAATGGCTTCAATAGCCTTTCAGACAGCAGAATTGCTCGCACGCGAACTTCCCCCTCATCAAAAAATTGAGGTACTGGCAAGTGCAATGAATGAAAGCTGGAAACTGAAACAAATGTTGGGTTCAATCCACTCGGAGGAAGTATCTCGAACTATTGAAACTGGCCTTAATGCTGGGGCAATTTCTGCAAAACTTTGCGGCGCGGGTGGCTCCGGCTTTGTTTTGTTCATTCTTGGAAATACATCTAAGGATTTATTCGCAAAGAGTTTTGAAAATAGTAAGATTCAAGAGATCAGTCTACATAGATCAGGAAGTGAAATCGGACCTATGGCTTGGAATTAAAGTCTTACCAATACCAGATGTGCTGCTCAAACATGTTATCCAAACGGATTCTTCTTGCACCTTTTACTGCCCTCTTTTTCTCATTCAGATCAAACCACTTTGCTAAGCGAATAAAATGAAAAAAACTTATAGATCTTAATCGCCTAGCCCCAAAGCCTAGAAAAATTCGCATCGCTTTCAACGTTTCGTCGGCATTCTGAAGTTTCTGAAACGCTTCTATATTTGTCGAATACTTTTCATTTCTCGCAAGTTGATATAACGCTGAAGCAATTTCTAGATCAGTGCTAATGTGCGCACAGTAAGATTTCCGATAGCCGAATGCCAATTCTCCCATGTTTTCTAAAAAGTTCCCACAAGCTATAGATGCTTGATAGTCCAATCCTCCAGGGGTTCGAAAAATGTACCAAGCTCTAATGTCTTCAAGTTCAATTCTCTCTGTTGCCGTAGTTCTAACCTCTGGATAATTTAAAAACTCACCGAGCGTATCACCGATATAACTCACTTTTAGTGATGGTAAAACTCGGGACTTAAACTCCGTATCTCCTGCGCCTCTGAACGATGGATCGTAATATCCATATCGTTCATGAACATCTTTCCGATACATACCAGCAACGTAGGACACGTAGCATGTCTCTAAGAACGGTGATGCGATGTCTGCGTCGTTTCTTTTGTAGAACATAAGGTCATTTAAGTACTCGCCCTCAGGGCCAACCTCTGTAACTACAGAGTTTCCCATCACCCAGTCAACACTTAGGTCCGAATCCAAAATTGATGAAAGTTGTGTAAGAGCATCGGGATAAATAGTCTCGTCTACACCTAGGAAGCTTAAATATTCTCCCTCGGCCTTAGTTACTCCAAAATTCCATGCCTCCTGAATTGTAATTCGCCGATGTACCCTAATGATTCTTGCTGATATTCCCAATTCATTAGCAATTCGTAAAGCAATTTCTGCATCAGGTGTGTGCGAATTAGCATCAATTAAAAGTAGTTCGGCACTTCCATCCTTAAATTCCGGACAAAGTGACAATCTACTTAAAAATGTTGGTAGTTTTGTTGCACCATTGAAGCACGAAACTATCACGCTAATTTTTGGATTGTTGACATAAGTACTTGAATATAGGGTCTCTCTGGTGCCAAATGAAAAACTTGGTGTGTTCTTTAGTTCGACCCGTCTTCTTTCCAGATATTTAAATACTTCTTCAGAGTCTTTATCAGTAAGAATCATTTCCAACGCTTTAGATTCTTCATTTAATCCCAATTCATTTAAATCAGCAACTAAATTGCCACCGTTAATTACACTACTCTGATATCCAGCTAATCTTAGGCTACGAACTCCGTACGTGACCCGACGCACTAGAGTAGAACTATTATCACCTGCACTTTGCAAAAAACTGATCGGTCGTGAATAGACGTTTTTAGAAATTGGCTTTAACTTCGTTAATATGTACCTAGTTAGACGTTTTGACTGCATAAAGATTAACAAAAAACGACCAAAATCTAGGTTGAAGAAAGTAAGTCTCGTTGATGCATTACTTTTAATCTCGAGAAGAAATTTGGGCGTATGCAAATCTATTTTGAACTGACGAATTCTTTTGAAGATCTTTCGTTTGATCGAGAATTTTTTGAAAATTAGGCCTTCGTCAAAATGAGGCGTTGCGCTGATTTGGTTTGCTAATGCTAAATCAATTAGTTTCGTGTATTGATTACGATCAATTCTTTCTATGGAATTTTCACATAAAAGTATATTTTGATTCGCAAAGTTAGGGAAGGTATCCGCTTTCAATAAGTGATTTGAAATGTTTTTCGACGACTTAACTAGATCTTTTGGATCAAATTCTAGAAAATACATTTCAGGGTAATTACTTTTTAGGAAATGATAGGCACCCGTTTGTTTTGAAATGGCAACAGTTCGTCCATGAACAATTGCTTCTAATGCGACAAGATTAAAACTATCGAATCTGGATGGAATTACCAAAATATCGTTTAAGGAGAGCGATCCATAGAATTCTTCTGAATCTAAGGTAGAACTGATTGTTAATTTAACATCTCTTTGATTACAAGCATTAACTGTGGAATTAAACAAACTTAAGTTATCTTTTTTTTTCCCGCCGAGGATTAAACCGATCTTTTCGTGGGGGATTAGCTTGATAAGTGGTGGAAGCAAATCCACGCCTTTTCTTTTCTCCCATCTTCCAAAGAATGCAAGTTTGGTTTCTGTATGAACGGGCACTGATGATTCATCGCGGTTATTTTTATCTACAAATAGCCAAGGACTTAATTCGTGACACTTCTCAATATTAATTCCTAGTTTTTCTGGATACCACGAGTTTAGTGTAAAGAAAATATCTGCTACCAAACGTTGTGATTCCTCAAGTTTTCTGATTTCAGCTATTGCACTAGAACTGACATTACCTTCAAATTCGAGTGTTGCGCTCAATGATCCATGTATAAATACTCCAATAAGTTTATATTTGACTTTATTCGTTCGTAACGCGCTACGAATAAAGTGGCCTAAAATTTCATACTCGGGAATGTCAATGATGTCGAATTGCATTCCCGTTGCGCTAGATGCATATTGCTCCGCAAGTTCTGCTGCATGAATTTCATTATCATTTAATCCGGGATTAGCATTCTTGATTGATGCCGATTTATATCGATCTCTAATGTGCTTCTTGTCTAAAACAGGTTTCTCGACAAGTGGAATTTCAAAAGCATTACTTGGTAATTCAGTATTCCTCTTTCTTCGAGATGAAAAAAAGAAGAAATCGACTGCGGGATTATCTTTGATAATTCCCCGATATACTTTTTCGCCACCACCGATTTTGTTGTAAATGTCAGATGTCAGTATTAGAACTTTTCTTCTCGTAAATTTCATATCGGTTCGAGTCACCAAGGCATTATGTCAAAATCTATCTAAAATACAAGGTTTTCCAGTTGTAGGTGCTGAATTTGCCCTATGATTATCAAACTTGGAAAGGTATAGCTATGAAAATTCGTAGACCTAAGGTTAACCAATCTGCACAATCAAGTTCACAATTGACTGATCAAATCCTTACTCAAATTCGTTCTGAGTTCACCGTCATGCCACGATTCATGTTTCATCAACCCTTAGATTATGACAAGGTTTCATATCCAAAAAAACGAGTATTGCCCAATAGACATAGTCCTCTTGTACCTTCTGACGAATTTCGATTTGGATATGCGCCTGGAGATGAAGAAAAATACCTTGCCTGGGGATCCTATGATGCGAGTTTGATCCTTGAAGAAATTCGTAGAGCTGGGCTACAGGGTAAAGGCCTAAAGATTTTGGATTTCGGGTGCTCGTCGGGTCGCGTTATGAGGCACTTCAGTTCACAGATTGAATCCAACGGCTGGCGAATCTATGGTTGTGATATTCAAGCTAAGGCTATAGAGAGTATGCGCGCTGACAATTGGTCGAATGGGTTTGAGTTTTTCACTTGCACCACAATTCCACATCTTCCATTTGAAGACAATTCCTTAGATGTTATTTATAGCTATAGTGTTTTCACGCATACAAAATACCTTTGGGATGGCTGGTTGTTGGAATTAAAAAGAATTCTGAAACCAGGTGGGCTCATGATTCACACTGTACATTTGGAAAAGGCCTGGGAGTTTTACCATACCAATCGAAATGAGAAGTGGGTTCAAGAATCTCAGGCGCCAGAGGTGTATCAAACCCCAACAATGGAAGTAGATTACTTATTTGACGGAGACGCGAGTGTGAGTCAAGTATTTTGGAAGGAAGACGTTTTAAAGAATTATTGGTCTAGGCACTTCGCTTCCTTGGAGATACTTCCACCGGCTGCAGAGTATTCTTTCCAAAATCGCGTGATACTGAGAAAATAATTTAGGTTTGAGCGCTGATGAGGGAGTCAAATCGACCAAATTTAAGGAGCCTAACTTCTCTGCGTTTTTTGGCGGCGCTAGGTGTAGCTCTTTACCATATCCCTTTCACATTTCAAGGCGCAAGTTCTTATTCAACATTTGATTTTGGTTTTTTGGGAGTAAATTTCTTTTTTATTCTTTCTGGGTTCGTTATTAGTTATACCACTCCCGAGAAGAATTTTAGGGCAAGTAACTTTTATTTAAAAAGAGCTGCAAGAATTTTGCCTTCTTACTATTTGTTCACTTTAGTTTGGGGCTTGCTCTTTTTCCATTCGTGGGGAAATTTGTTTATTGACAAAGTTAATTCTGGTATAGCCACATTAACTCTAACTCAATCCTTTTTTAATGGACCTTTATACAATTTGGGTTGGAATCCAGTCGGCTGGACGATTTCTGTAGAATTAGTCTTCTACTTACTCTTCCCATTTATTCGACGACGTTATATATATATATATATATAACGTCCGCATTCATTCTATTGGCTATCATCGCATCGATTAATGGTGATAATCTCCTCTCGGATACGTGGCCAAACTTTTTTTACTTTAACCCAATCGCGCGTTTAGCTGAATTCAGTTTTGGGATTCTTATCTGTAATTTGCATCTAAAACTCAGAGGTGCACTCACATTCACGACATGTTCTATTCTTCAGATAATCTCTGTGTGTGCTGTCGCTATATCGATACTCAAAGTCACTACGTTTCAACATGCACTACAAATCAATATGTTTATGCTAATTCCGTTCGGGCTACTAATTTTAGTATTTTCTTTTCACGGAATTTTATCAAGGCTACTTGATAAGTCAATATTTGTATTTTTTGGAGAAGTCAGTTTTGTTTTCTATCTTGTTCACCATTCCGTTTTTCGATTATTTGATGGCCCTCTCGGCGCCTTTATCTTGCCCTTGAATGTGCGAATTTTCTTCGCGTTGGTAATTGCGCTTACTTGTGCGGCCATAATTCACACAACTTTCGAGCTTCCTATAAGGCAAGCTTTAGTAAGAAGGTTTGTAAAGTAGCTCCGAGATTCGATTCTTGATTGAATGTTCTTGACTTAGTTTGCAATTCAAAGACACTTCAATAATGGGTCAAGATACCAATCGGTTTCCCCGAGGTTTGCAATCTCGATCCTTAATTGCCTTAGGTATGTTTTGAGTTTAACTAAAGAGACACATCCACTTTATTCTTGATAACTTTCGAATCGCTTTAGAGCTATTCATCAATGCAAGCAGGGTGCTATCAAAATTAAGCCTGACGACCTATACAGCCTATTCTACACCTGTTGATTTAGTACGTATAAATCCTAGTTCGGGAAAATCTCTTTAATCCAACGTTACAACACCACTCGGCGTCGTTAGATGAACTGCAACAATTCCATACTCACCTTCGTTTGCTGAGGGATCAACAAACTCAACATCTGCACCGTTTAATCCACCTAGGATCTCTGACTTAAACCAAGAATCAGCCAAGTGATCAGTGTCAGCAATCGTAATCTTCTCAATTGAAGCAACAGCTTTTCCATCCTGTGATGGGTGATCAGCTGTTA
>JACCDN010526979.1_pt1 | contig 16429 bp, 17 predicted proteins | sample 7441691 | NCBI WGS metagenome assembly JACCDN01 (sample SAMN15323439, study PRJNA562643) | freshwater metagenome | isolation source: river surface water | place: USA:Blue River Watershed | collected 2017-08-16
AGCAAGCCGAGTACATTGGTGTGTCAGAGAGTGGTCCGTACAAGGTTGAGCACTACCGCTACTAACTAACCGAGGTGGTTATGGCACACAAGATTCTGGTCGTTGACGACGATAACGCCCTTCGCGAGATGGTCGGGATTGTCCTTCAATCCGGCGGTTTTGAGGTGCACTACTGCGATGACGGTGCTGGCGCACTGGCCGCGTTCAACGCATCCAAGCCTGATTTGGTGTTGCTCGACGTAATGCTGCCCGGCAAGGACGGCATCGAGGTTTGCAAAGAAATCCGCCACGTAGCTGGCACCCCGATCATCATGCTGACCGCCAAGAGCGATGCGGATGACGTTGTGCGAGGCCTAGAGGCCGGCGCTGATGACTACGTGGTAAAGCCCTTCGACCCAGTGGTTCTGATTGCCCGCATCAACGCGCGTCTTCGCCCGCTCGCAGCCGAGGCGACCGACCTGGTTCGCATTGGCCCGCTTGAGTTGGATGTCACCGGTCACGAGGTTCGCCGAGGCTCAGAGAAGATTTCGCTGACCCCGCTCGAATTCAACCTTCTGCTGACTCTCGCGCTCAAGCCGAAGCAGGTATTCACCCGCGAGATGCTTCTCGAGACGGTTTGGGGCTACCACTACAAGGCAGACACCCGTCTGGTGAACGTTCACGTTCAGCGCTTGCGTTCAAAGATCGAGGACGACCCGGACAACCCTCAGATCGTTACCACGGTTCGAGGAATCGGCTACAAAGCCGGTACTCCTCAATAAGTTTTTGTGAATCCAAAAAGAATATTTCGGTCGGCGGTTGGCCTGCTCCGCAGATCGCTGCAGGTGCGCACGGTTGCTGCAACCGTTGGATTCAGCGCAGTTGCTCTCGTGCTGCTAGGTGGTTTTCTCAGTTATTCCATCGGTACGGGTCTTTTCAACACCCGACTAAATCAGGTTCTTGGTGAATCAGAGCGCGCCTTTATCGAAGTGCAAAACACCTTCTCGGCGGCAACCGCGAATGACGAGATCGCGCTGCAAACCCTGGTGAACTCCGTGGTTCCGAACCTCGAGAACACCGGCACTGCGGAGAGTCGCAAGGTCGCTCTGCTGCGCAGCCCAGGTCAGTCCAGTGCGCTGATTCTGCAAAGCCCGATCTCGGCAGACCTTTCAACCTCGCTGTTCGACGAAAAACTTCGCGAGCAGGTGCGCGCATCCAACGGCCAGCTGACCTATCAGTCGGTTGCGCTGCCCGCCGCCAACGGTTCGGTGCACCCGGGCCTGGTGGTCGGTGCTCCGATTACGATTCCGGTTGCAGGTTCGTACGAGATCTACCTGGTCTTCGACCTGATTGGTGAGCAGCAGACCCTTGACTTCGTGCAGGCGACGCTGGTGGTCGGTGGTCTGATCACGATGCTTATCATCGCCTCGATTAGCTGGTTTGTGATTAGGCGTATCGTGCGTCCGGTGCAAGAGGTGGCCCAGGTGGCCGAAGAGATTGCCGCCGGCGATCTGAATCGCAAGTTGACCGAAGAGGGCGAGGATGTGATTGCGCAGCTTGCGCGTTCGTTCAACCGAATGACCGATGCGCTGCGCACCCAGATCGACAAGCTGAGCAAGGTATCCACCATGCAGCAACGATTTGTGTCTGACGTTTCTCACGAACTGCGAACCCCGCTGACCACAATCAAGTTGGCCGGGGATGTGATTTTCAGCCAGCGTGAAAGCCTTGACGGTGCCGCCAAGCGATCGGCAGAGCTGATGCACGACCAGATCGATCGTTTCCAGGTGCTGCTCAATGACCTACTCGAGATTTCGCGCTATGACGCGGGTGCGGTTATCGCCGACCTCGAGCAACAGGATCTCAACGGTGTGGTCGGCATGGCAATCGCATCAATCGAGCCGCTCGCGATGAGCAAGGGTTCGAAGATAGAGATCGAACTTCCGAATGGTCCGGTTGAGGCCGACATGGACAGTCGACGCATCGAGCGACTGCTGCGCAACCTGCTGGCGAATGCCGTCGAGCACGGCGAAGGCAAGCCGATTCTGGTTTGCGTCGGAGGGGACGACAAGGCCGTGGCCGTCACCGTCACCGACTACGGCGTTGGCATGACACGTGAGCAGCTCGACCGCGTTTTTGACCGCTTCTGGAGAGCCGACCCGGCCCGAAAGCGAACCACCGGTGGCACCGGTCTCGGCCTGGCTATTTCGCTCGAGGACACCAACCTGCACAACGGCTGGCTGCAGGTTTGGGCAAAGCCGAACGAAGGCGCATCTTTCCGGTTGACGCTGCCGCGCAAGGCCGGTCAGGTGTTCACTCAGTCGCCGCTACCATTGCCGCCAACAAGTCGGCCGGCGTCGTTGAAGCGCTCGACTAAGAAGGCGGGTGGGGCTGATGAGTAACGCTAAGCGCATCCTCAAATTTGTCACCGCGTTCATGGGCCTAATCGCAGTTTTGGCTACCGCCGCCTGTGCTCAGATCCCAACCTCGAGTGACGTTCGACAGGGGCAGTACATCGGCGGCGGACTCTCGAACGAAGACCTGTATTACTCGCCGAACCCGCCGAGCCGCGGCGCGTCCCAGGAAGAAATCATTCGCGGTTTCTTGAATGCCGGCACCGGACCGCAGGACGACTACGCGGTGGCCAGGCAGTACCTGACCCGCGACTTCGCCAAGAAGTGGAAGCCGAACGAGGAAACCCTGGTTCAGCAGGGCAAGCCAGGCATCAGTTTTCTGGCCGAGAATCAGTCGCAAGTCGTCGTGAAGCTGCAATCCAAGGTGGATGCCAACGGCGTTTACACCATCGCATCGCCTGACGAAGAGCGAAACCTCTACATCTCGCTGGTTGAAGAGGCAGGGCAGTGGCGCATCGATGATGCACCTAACCTGACCGTGCTGATTAGGCCGGTGTTCGACGTGATCTTCCAGTCCTACTCGCTGTACTTCTTCGACAAACAGCTCAAGCATTTGGTTCCAGATTTACGCTGGTTCCCGTCAAGGGCATCCACTTCGACCCGCATGATCACCGAACTACTGGTTGGTCCGAGTGATTGGCTGAAGGATGCGGTTGTCACCGCGATACCCGCGGGAACCAAACTCTCGTTGGCTGCGGTGACGGTTGCCAATGGTGTGGCCTCGGTTGATCTAAATGCCAAGACGCTAAGTCTTTCTGCCACAGCGAAGACATACCTGAAGGCACAGATTTTTGCCACGTTGAGGCAACTGCCGAATGTGACCTCGGTGCAGATCTTGGTCGAGCGCTCTCCGCAGGTGATTGCCGATTTGACGCTTGAGAGCAACCCGTCGGCGGGCGTCTCGCCAGTCATTCTGAGCCCGAACGGCTTCACTCACGTTTCTGGAGCAAACCCACCGAGCTTTGCCAAGGTAGAGGGCTTGATTGCCAACTATGTGGCAACCGACTTTGCCCTGTCGGCTGACGAGACCAGGCTGGCGTTGAAGTCGGCCAACGGTGTCTATGCGACATCGCTCAACGACTTCGGCAAAGAGCCGGTGCTGGTCGATGCTCGAAGCAAACTGATTCGCCCCGTTTTCGACAGGCAGGGATTCCTGTGGTCAACCGGTGTGGCTGCCGGTTCGTTCATTCGCATTCTCTCGCCGAGGGGCGAGGTCTCTGAGCTGCCTGCCGGTTGGTTGAGTTTGGCGAATCGAGTAGAGATTTCGATTAGTGTCGAGGGTTCGCGTCTGGCCGCACTGGTGGCGACTCCGAGTGGAAACCAGGTGCTCGTGTCGAGCATCGTTCGCGACGAGTCTGGCAAGCCGATCCAGCTGGGTAGGCCGATTCGAATTGGATCAACAATCCAAAACCCGAGCGCGCTCTCATGGTCTGGCGAGACCCAGGTTCTGGTTCTCACGCTGAACCCAGAAAGCACGGCCGGTGGCGTTTACAAGAGCACCGTCGGAGCCGACACTGTTCTGATTGCCAACACCACCGACATGGTCGATATTCTCGGCGGACCGGCTGGTGAACTCTATGGGCTGAACAGTTTCGGCGAGCTCTATCGCCATCGCTCAACGGGCTGGGTCATGGTGGATGACGCGGTGCAGGTCGCGCATCAGTCCGGTTTCTAGCGAGTTATTCACAGATTCCTTCGGTCGAGGGCTCTCGAGGCGTTCGCGGGTTTGAAATTGTTGCGTGAGCCTCATCGATTACCTGCTACCAGGATCCTGTTTTTTGTGCGGGATGCCGCCCACCAACCTCTGTGCTGACTGCGCTAGCTCGTTGCGACGGGTTCACGGGGTTGCGCGCGGCGGTGTTGGTATCTCGCTGGGCCCTCCGCTCAAAGGTTTGGCTCTAACCGACTTTGACGCCGATACGGCGCGAATTCTGTCGGCGATCAAAGATCAGGGTCAAACTGCTCTGATTCGCCCGTTGGTGGCCGCCGCGACCGAGCAGATCGTCGACTTCGTCGGCAATGCTGCGACTTGGCCCGAGCCTGCCGCTTGCGCGCTAACCCTGATTCCTGTGCCGTCACGACCGCAGGGAATCCGCAAGCGCGGGTTCGTGCCCGCAGAGCTCTGGGCCAAGCAAATCGCTAGGGTGCTCAAGGTCGGCGGCTTCGGTTCGGTGAGGGTGTTCTCTGCGCTCGAGTTCGTGAAGAACGTTTCAGATCAGCGCGGCCTGAGTGTCGAGCAGCGGCACGAGAATCTGGTTGGTTCGATGCGGTTGCGCCCGCAGCTGCGCAAACTTGAGGGTCGCGCCCTGCTGATCGATGACGTCGTAACCACCGGCGCGACCATGGCCGAGGCAGCTCGCGCGCTAAGCGCATCCTCGTTCGAAAGCCTCGGATTCTTGACTTTCGCTGAAACTTTGCTGAAAACCAATACCGCGAATCCGAAATGGGTATAACTTTGCCTCACACTCAGTTCGGTGGAACTGGTTACTTTCACCGATCGGGTGCAGGGCAAAGTCGCCCGAAACCTGGGCATGTCCCAAGACGGAGGTAACTATGGAAACCAAAATCCAAGCCCGAAACCTCACGGTTTCGGATCGATTCCGCGAGTATGTTGCAGACCGAGTTCACAAAGTTGAGCAGCTGACGCACAAACCACAAACCTTCGAAATCAAAATCACTCGGCACGAGCATTCGCGAAAAAGCGGCCCCGAGGATCAAGTCGAACTGACCGTAATCGAGCCAGGACACGTCGTTCGCGCCGAGGCCCACGCTGGCGACAAGTTTGCCGCCTTTGACGTGGCATTCGACAAGCTAACCGAACGCCTGCGTCGCGCCGCAGACAAGCGCAAGGTGCACCACGGCCGCCACGGGTCGCCTGGCACCAGCGAGCTGACGGCATCCGACTTTGCGAGCCTTGATGTGCACGGAGCGCCGGCAGATTTGCTGCTCAACGGCAGCCTGCCCGAGTCTGTCAGCACCGAGGGCGAGCAGGATGCGCCGGGCAACCCGATCGTGATCCGACGAAAGACTTTTGCGGCCGATCCGATGTCGGTCAGCGAGGCCATCGACCAGATGGAACTAGTCGGTCACGACTTCTTTATGTTCATCGATGAATCGACCCAGAAAGCAGCCGTGGTTTACCGCAGAAAAGGCTGGAACTACGGCGTGATTTCCTTGAATTAGAGCGCCAAACGGCGCATTTGCGCTGTCGGCGAAAGCCCATTCACAAGCGGCCCCCGCAGGACTCTGACGGGGGCCGTTGCCGTAGGATTGAGGAAGTATCAGCACACGATTACGGAGCACATCTTGGCATCAATCATCGACAAGCTTCTGCGAGCAGGCGAAGGCCGAATCCTTGCTAAGTTGCGCAACTACGCCAACGCAATCAACGCTCTCGAAGACTCATTCGTCGCTCTAACCGACGAAGAGCTCAAAAACGAAACCAATGTCTTGCGCGAGCGTTACGCCGCCGGTGAATCCCTAGACGACATGCTTCCTGAGGCCTTTGCCGCGGTTCGCGAGGCAGCAAAGCGCACCCTCGGTATGCGTCACTTCGACGTGCAGCTCATGGGTGGTGCTGCTCTTCACCTGGGCAACATCGCCGAGATGAAGACCGGTGAAGGTAAGACCCTGGTTGCAACCACGGCCGCATACCTGAACGCAATTCCTAGCCGCGGTGTTCACGTGGTCACCACCAACGACTTCTTGGCTTCATACCAGTCAGATTTGATGGGACGCGTTTACCGCGCACTTGGTATGACCACCGGCTGTATCCTCGGTGGCCAGACTCCTGCCGAGCGTCGCGAGCAGTACCTCGCCGACATCACCTACGGAACCAACAACGAATTCGGCTTCGACTATCTGCGCGACAACATGGCCTGGGACAAAGGCGATCTAGTTCAGCGCGGTCACTTCTACGCAATCGTTGACGAGGTTGACTCGATTCTGATCGACGAGGCTCGCACGCCGCTGATCATCTCGGGCCCTGCCTCGGGCGACGCGAACCGTTGGTTTGCTGAGTTTGCCAAGATTGCTCAAATGCTTGAGCCGGTCATCGACTACGAAGTTGACGAGAAGAAGCGCACCATCGGAATCCTCGAGCCAGGCATCGAAAAGGTCGAGGACTACCTGGGTATTTCGAACCTCTACGAGTCAGCAAACACCCCGCTGATCTCGTTCCTAAACAACTCAATTCGCGCCAAGGCGCTGTTCAAGCGCGACAAGGACTATGTCGTCATGAACGGCGAAGTTCTGATCGTGGATGAGCACACCGGACGCATCCTGCCTGGCCGCCGTTACAACGAAGGTGTACACCAGGCGATCGAAGCCAAGGAAGGCGTCGAGGTCAAGGCCGAGAACCAGACTCTGGCTACTGTCACACTGCAGAACTATTTCCGTCTGTACAACAAGCTTTCGGGTATGACCGGTACCGCACAGACCGAAGCCGGCGAGTTCATGGGCACCTACAAGCTCGGTGTGGTTGCGATCCCGACCAACAAGCCCATGATTCGTATCGACCAGCCAGACCTCATCTACAAGAACGAAGAGGTCAAGATCCAGCAGGTTGTTGTTGACATTGCTGAGCGCCACAAGAAGGGTCAGCCGGTTCTGGTTGGTACCACCTCGGTCGAAAAGAGCGAGTACCTGAGCAAGCTCCTGGCTAAGGCCGGAGTTCGCCACGAGGTTCTGAACGCCAAGAACCACGCTCGAGAGGCTGCGATTGTGGCCCAGGCTGGTCGTTTTGCCGCCGTCACCGTTGCCACCAACATGGCCGGTCGAGGCACCGACATCATGCTCGGTGGAAACGCTGAGTTCCTGACAGTTGACGCACTCGCCAAGCGCGGGCTGAACCCAGACGAAAACCCTGAAGAGTACGAAGCAGCTTGGGCTACCGAGTTTGAGAAGATCAAGGCCGAGGTTGCTGCTGAAGCCGAGCGCGTTCTTGAGGTCGGTGGCCTCTATGTTCTGGGCACCGAGCGTCACGAATCACGCCGCATCGACAACCAGCTGCGTGGTCGTGCGGGTCGCCAGGGTGACCCTGGTGAATCACGTTTCTACCTGTCGTTGACCGACGACCTGATGCGCCTGTTCAACTCGAACGCGGCTGCATCGATCATGAACCGCACCTCGGTTCCTGACGAGATGGCTATCGAGTCAAAGGTTGTTAGCCGTGCGATTCAGAGCGCGCAAACCCAGGTCGAAGGCCGCAACGCCGAGATTCGCAAGAACGTTCTCAAATACGACGACGTTCTGAACCGTCAGCGCGAGGCAATCTACAGCGACCGCCGTCAGATTCTCGAAGGTGAAGACATCAAGGGTCGCGTCGAGGACTTCCTTGGCGAGGTAATCGCAACCATCGTTGACCAGCACCTTGCCGACAACGGCGGCAGCGACTGGAACTTGGACAACCTTTGGGCTGAACTCAAGACCATCTACCCGGTCAACATCGAGATCGGTGAGGTGCTCAGCGAGGCTGGCAACCGTGCCCGACTGACCAAGGCATGGCTGACCCGCGAACTAACCTCGGACGCCATGATTCAATACGCACGCCGCACCGAGCAGATTGGCGAGATCGCAATGCGCGAGCTCGAGCGCCGCATCGTGCTTTCGGTTGTTGACCGCAAGTGGCGCGATCACCTCTATGAGATGGACTACCTCAAGGAGGGCATCGGGCTTCGTGCGATGGCTCAGCGTGACCCACTGGTTGAGTACCAGCGCGAGGGTTACGGCATGTTCCAAGAGATGATGGGCGCGATCCGCGAGGAATCAATCCAGTATCTCTTCAACGTTGAGGTCCAGGTGCAGCAAGCGCCACCTGTTCAGCCGACCGAGCTGACCTACAGTGCGCCAACCGAAGACGGAGACGCCGAGGTTCACCGCGAGGCTCAGCGCAAGCAGGCACCGGTTCAGAACCCAGCAGCCACCCAGAAGCCGCAACCTGGCCAGCAGGGCAGCTCGTTCTTCAAGAACTAGTTCCGATTCAAAAGAGATTCGGTCGCATCCATTGGGTGCGGCCGAATCATTTTTTTGCGGCTTGGCCGAAGCAGTCCTAATCGTCGTTTACAAAACCGACAGATTCACCGCTCTCCACCTGCCGTTGTAACCCTCCAGTCGCACCGTCACCGCGCGCACGCGGGTGACTCCTCGCAGCAGCACAACAGCTTCGACTACGCCGTCCTGTGGTGATTGGTATTTGACCGAGGCCAGCTCAAAGTTTGGCCTACTCGGTCGATCACCCCGGACTCCGCGATGCATGCTGGCAACAGAGGCTCGCTCGCGAAGACGAAGATACAGGTCTTCGCTGAGCCAAGGGGCCAGTTGGTTGATGTCGCGCGAACCGGCAATAACCTCAACGGCGCCCTTTGCCAGCATCACCAGCTGCTCATCCGGCTTGCCCAGCTCGACGTTGCTGTGAAACTGTTTGCCGAACAGTTCCTCGATCTCGAAGTTAGTCTGGCGACCGCCTTTACGCTTGCGATTCTCACCAGAGTTGTTTGCAGTTTTTGTTGCCAATGGAATCACCCACCCTTTCTCCAAGCCCGATATCTATCGGGTTGAAGTAATCCAAATACAGCCCTAATTACGAAAACAAGACTTGAATCAGGGGCTGTGGATAACTAGGCTTCGGCTGGCATTTTCTCGGTCAAGATAACCGCGTGGACTTTGATGATCTCTTCGCTGAACTCGAGGCCAAGTTCGAGGCGCTGCAGCTGCGGCAGAGCGCGAGCGCATCCCATGACCAGCAAAACACATTCGTGATTACGCTGCACCGCCAGCTCGCTCTGCCGAATCTGCGCCCCAAACAGGGCTTTACGCTGGTGCACGCGTCCGTGGGTTCTGACTGCATCGCGGGCTTCGACGCATCCTTGGACTTTTGGATTGCGTTGCGCCTAGCCAGCATTGCTGAATTGGGATTCGGATCCAGCCGAATCGATGTTCTGCAAACCCCAACCCAGGGCGATTTCTCGTTTGATTCACTTGTGCGTGGCCTCGAACTGCCTCGTGAAGTCTGGCTGAGTCGCGAGGGTGAGCAGCGGCAGCAGAGAGTTCAGCTCACTGCAGTTGATAGTGGATTGCTGCGCTTGGGATTTGGTCAGTTTGCTCGCTTCGTGCCTTTAGCGGCAGTGGAAGCGATGGCTGTTTCGCTATCGGCCGCCGATTGTGGATAACTCAGGCGTACTCTTGCTCGGCTCGGTTGGATTGGCCTTGTCTGTGGAAGTAACGGAAGGCAGGTTATGAAAATCTCGAAACGTTGGATTCAGATTGGATCGTTGCTGTTTGCCGTGCTGGCAACCATCTATGCGTTTCAAGCGCTGACCCCCGGTGACAAGCCCAGCACGGTGCTGCGCGCTAAGACTGACATCCCGATGGGGCAGGTGCTGGTTGCCACCGACTTTGAGCAGGTGAATCTTCAGCCCGAACTATCTGCCGATTATGTGCAGCAGCTGCAGCCGGGTGGAGTCGCGCTCAGATCGATATTTGCGGGCGAGTTAGTGCCACGAAAGAGCGTCTCGCAGTCACCCAATCTGAACCGAGTGAAAATCACGATTGCTCCAGAGCGGCTTCCGGTTTCGCCATTGTTGGCTGCCGAATCTGTAGAGCTCTGGTCGGTCAGGGCGACTCGCACCGATGCGAATGTGCTGTCTTCAAGCCCGAAACCGGCGCAGATTGTTGGACTGCTGAGTCCGGATGCGGTCATTCTCGAGAAATCGTCTGACGGCGCGGCGTTTGGCGTATCCGCCAACACTGTCGATGTGCTGGTGAGTCGAATCGATCTGCAAGGAATCCTCGAAGCACTGGCGAATCCGGATACCCAGCTCGTCTTAGTTAGGAACCCTAGTGTTTGACATCAAACGGCAAACCTCGACAGCGGATGCGCCTGCCCAAGTGGGTTCGCGGCTGGCTACCGAGATGGTGTCGCCGGGCGGTGGACTGCTTCGACGGGCAGAAGCTGAGAACCTACTGGCCAAAAACTCGATAGCGGTGTGGTCTGCCGGCGGAGCCGCAGGCAAATCGACGATCGCACTAAACCTCGCGGCGACGCTAAGCACCAAAGGGCAGCGAGTGGCGCTGATTGATGCCGACACCCACTCGCCGGCTCTAGACCTGATGTTGGGCCTGCAACAAAGAACAGCCGGCCTGTTAGCTATCGCCCGCCTGGCTCGCCAGGAACGCTATTCAGACACCGAACATGAGCGTCTGGTTTCCAGAGTTGGCAACGGCAAGAACAGGGTGGATTTCATCGCCGGGCTAGCCTCAGTAGCCAGATGGTCAGAGCTCGAATCCGTCGGTCTGCAAGCGGCTTGCGAGCAGATTTCCACGAGAAGCGATTACCAAATCTTTGATCTGGCCAGCCCACTCGATTCGACCCTGATCGAACCCGAGTACGCGACGCCCCGAAATCTGGTTACCAGGTTTTTGTTGGGTCACTGCTCGACCCTGGTCGTCGTGACGAGTCCTGACCCGGTAGCAATCGCACGTCTGATCGCCGAGTTTGGCGAGTTGCGGCGACAAAGCGCTGGGCGCATCCTGATCGTCGTGAATCGATTTCGTACCTCGGTGCTCGGCAGCAACGCTAGGCGGCAACTTACCGATGTCTTGCGCGAGCGTCTGGGGGATCTCGAGTTGTTCTTCGTGCCAGATGACCCAGCCCTGTTCGATTCTGCTTTGGCCAAAGCCACTTCGGTGACATGGATGCGTCCTCGCAGCCAGGCTGCCCGCGCTTTGCGAACCCTTGCCTCGGCAGTCGAGTCAACCGGGCCGACCTAGGGCACCCGAGTCGCGGTGGATAAACTCGAGGTGTGTCAACGTTACGCGAACTGGTCAAACGATCAGGCAGAATCAGCCACAGCGATGCTGAGTGGCTCAATCAGCTGACGTCTGACTGGCAGCTGATCGCCGACCTGGTCTTCGCCGATCTGGTGCTCTGGATTCCATCGAAGGATGACGAATTCATCGCGGTGGCACACGCGCGTCCATCGAGTGCCGCAACCCTGTTTTATCGAGACATCAGCGGCCAGGCACCCCAAGCCGACTGGGTGGCCCCAATCAGCAAGGCATTCAGCGGGGGCGAGATAGTCGAGGTTCGCAACCCGGCGGCGAGCGACGGCCAACTTGCTCGCATCTCTGCCATTCCGGTGCGCCGCAAGACCTCATCCAAGTCCGATGACGCCGCGAAGCAGCCGATTGCGGTAATCACCCGTCATACCAACCTCGCCGATGCCAAGGCGCCAAACAAGCTGCAGCTGAATTACTTGGCGGCCGGAAACGACCTGCTGTTGATGGTCACCCAGGGTGCATTTCCTGAGGTCTCGACTAAGACCGGTTCAAAGCGCGGTGCACCACGTGCCAACGATGGTCTGCTGCGCCTAAACGAAGACGGCATCGTGCTGTTTGCAAGCCCCAACGGCCTCTCGGCATTCAATCGGCTCGGTCTCGCAGGCGAACTCGAAGGCAGTTCGCTCGTCGAAGCGGCAGCGCCGATTATTCGCGGCGACCTGCAGGTTGACGAGTCGCTGCCTGTGGTGCTTTCGGGAACGGCCCCGTGGCGCACCGACCTCGCCTCGCGCGACATCACGCTTTCGGTTCGAGCTATCCCGCTCAAGAAAGATGGCGTGCGCAGCGGTGCCCTCGTGCTCTGTCGCGACGTATCCGATCTTCGTCGTCAAGAGCGCGAACTAATCACCAAGGATGCGACCATCCGCGAGATTCACCACCGCGTGAAGAACAACCTGCAAACCGTGGCGAGCTTGCTGCGCATCCAGAGCCGACGAACCGAATCAGAGGAGGCTCGCGATTCGCTAAACCAGGCCATGCGTAGGGTCTCGGCAATTGCACTAGTTCACGACACCCTGTCTGAGGGGCTCAACCAGGAGCTCAACTTCGACGAGGTGTTTGATCGCATCCTGATGCTCGTTAGTGAAGTTGCAGCCAGTTCGAACATCACAGTGCGAACCATGATTGACGGAAAGTTCGGAACTCTCAAGAGTGAGTTGGCAACTCCGCTCGCGGTGGCTCTGACCGAGGTCGTCACCAACGCCGTCGAACACGGTCTGGCCGATCGCAGCGGTGTGATTCACATCAACGCAGAGCGCAAACAGAAGCAGTTGCACATCACGGTTTCCGATAACGGCAAGGGTCTCGATGGAGGAGTCCTGGGCCAAGGCCTCGGCACCCAGATCATCCGCACTCTGATTCAGGGCGAATTGCGCGGATCCATCAGCTGGATGAGTCCGGCCGACGGTGGTACTCGCGTATCCATCACGATTCCGCTCTAGCCTCTGATTTCCAGCAGCATGCGAGTCCGGGCAAAGAAAAAGGCCCGCCGAAGCGAGCCTGAATCCTAAGTTTTGTCTAGCCTGCGCGACGTGCGCGAGCGTACTTGCGCTTGAGTGACTTGCGCTCGTCCTCGCTGAGGCCACCCCAGACACCGGTGTCCTGGTTTTCTTTGATTGCGTACTCGAGGCACTGGGTCGAAACACCGCATTCACGGCAAATTGCCTTAGCCTGCTCGATCTGATCTACAGCGGGTCCAGTGTTGCCAACCGGGAAGAAGAGTTCTGGGTCTTCGTTGAGGCAACGGGCTTGGTTCAGCCACTGCATATCCATGCGATATTCCTTTATCTCGAGACTTTGAAAAATCGAAAAGACGCACAAAATCAACCGAGATTCGGGGACTTTGGCGAAAGATTTCCTGTGAAAATGGTTTCATAGACGAGTCCGTTTGGCAAGACCCAATTTGCACGAGAGCAGAGCATGAACACCGAAAATCCAAGTCCGAAACAGGCTCCAAGATCAATCAAACTCGTGGCCGGACTCGTGCTTGTCGAGGCTCTCGCACCGCTTGGCCTGGCCGGCTGGGCAGGCGTTGCACTCATCTCGGGTTCTGCGCGAAGCGTGCCCACTCTGCTTGCCGAGCTGGTCTTTTTCTTGGCTGCCGGGGCGTGGCTGGCAAACGTATCTCGTCGTTTGTTGCAAGGTGCATCCAGCGCTCGCAGCGCGGCCGTTTTTTGGCAGTTGGTTCAGCTCGCGGTCGCATCCGCCAGCTTTTCGGGTGAGTTCGCAAATCCGGTTATCGGTGTCAGCTTGATTGTTTCGTCGTTGGTTGTCGGAGTGTTTTTGTTCAGCCGCGATTCGATCGCCTGGATCGGCGAAAAGTCGAACTAGCGCGCAGCTAGCCCCATGGCTTCGAGCAGGTCATCGACATGCCCGGTTGCCTTGACCCTGAAGTACGCGTATTCGACGGTGCCATCTTCGGCGACCACCACGGTCGATCGCAGAACGCCCTTGTAGAGGCGGCCGTAAAGAGCCTTCTCGCCGAAGGCGCCGAAGGCCTTGTGAATCGAGATATCTTCGTCGCTCAACAGCGGAAAAGTGAGCGCGTCACGCTCTTGAAAACGCTTGAGCTTTTCAACCGAGTCGGGGGATACGCCAATCACCTGATAGCCAGCGGCCTCGAAAATCGGCTGGGCATCCATGAAGTCGGCGGCTTCGCGGGCGCATCCCAAAGTTAGGGCTGCGGGAAAGAAATAGAGAATCGTTTTGCGGCCATTAAGTGCATCGCTCGAGAACGGGTTTCCGTCTTGATCGAGGGTCGAAAAAGCAGGGATGCGTTCACCAACTGCTAGCTGCACTGCCTCGGTCATGACTCAAGCCTAGCCGTTGTGGTGGGTCGGCCGAAAGTTGTTCGCAACTAGCGAGCAAAAGCGATTGGTGCTATTCTTTTCTCTCGTTGCGCTTGTCGCAGCACGCGCCTCTAGCTCAATCGGCAGAGCAACTGACTCTTAATCAGTGGGTTCCGGGTTCAAGTCCCGGGGGGCGCACGGAAACCCCAAAACTTCTCACGAGTTTGGGGTTTTTCTCCTTTTACTCTGATTTGAAGCGAGTTTGACTGCAGCCTCGCCGTGCGAAGATTATCTTGTGACCACAGCCAAATCTTTTGCCGAAATGACCATCGAAGAGCAAGTCGAGAGCTTGAGCGACTGCGTTCAGGGCATCCTCTCGCAGTATGACATTGGAGCCTTTGAGTTCGAGTCAATCAACCACGAATTCAACTCGACTTACCGCGTGAAGACGCAGGCTGGCGAACGGTACGCCCTGCGCGTGAACGTCAACTCTAATCGCACTCGCGAAAACCTGAACGCCGAGATCTTCTTTGTTTCAAACGTGACTTCGGTCAAGACTCCGAGGCCGGTCAAGAATGCGAGCGGCCAGTTTGTAACCACTGGATGGCACGAGGCTTCGGGCCGCGAGTTGAGCGCAGTCGTTTACACCTGGCTCGATGGAGCCGAGGTTGGTGACGAGCCGACCAACGAACAGATCTTCGCGATGGGTGCGGCCATGGCCCAGCTGCACACCGAGGCCGAAAACCTCGCACTGCCAGGTGGTGCCGACTTGCCGCGCATCCACGATTTCTTGTGGGGGCAGAAAGACATGCTGCTGTCGCCGTTGAGCACCCTGTCTGAAGAGGACAAAAGTGTGATTGCCGCGGTGAAAACCGAGATCGAATCTGTGGTGGATGCGTTGAGCCGCGAAGACACCGTACGCCCGATCCATGCCGACATCCACCCCTACAACGTGATGTGGCTCGATGGCGAGCTGTCAGTGTTTGACTTCGACGATTCGGCGATCGGGCTTCCGGTCCAGGATTTGGCGACAACTCTCTACTACCTGGACACCGAAGAGCAGGATCAGGCTCTACTGGCCGGTTACGCCTCGGTGCGAGAGTTGCCGAAGTTCACCGAGCGTCAGATGAAGTTGTTGCGCATCCAGCGTCGAATCATCCTGCTCAATTACCTATTTGAGACATCAAACCCCGAGCATAAGGCGATGGCCGATGACTATGCGGTTGAGACGATTCGTCGGGTTCGTGCTCTGCTGGAGGTCTAGCCGCCCCAAGTGTGAACTAGAACCAAAGGGGACTAATCGTCGAGCTTTACCGTTGGCTTTCGTCTTCGTCGAACATTGAGTGGCTCGAGATGTAGTCACCTAACTCGCCGATGTAAACCACCTGGGTTTTGATCTCGCGCAGCTCTCTGAGGATCGCATTCATCGTGACGATGAACCAGACAAACATGATGACGCTAAACAGAGCGCCTAAAACGTAAAGGAAAACGAGGATCTCCATTTCCCATCCTTCAAAATCTTGGATCTTTGGTGACTAAAGACTATTCCCGGGTTGAGCCAACTGACTGTCGATGCGAGGAATTCTGAGCAGCGCATCCATGTTGTGTGTTGTCAGCGGCAGAAGTGAAATGGTCGCAAATCAGATAGCACGAGCACAGGAGTCCAAGTGAAGGATCGAGCACCAAGCACACTTGAGGTCATCGGCGCAGCGTTTTTGGCGCTTTCGATTCCTATCTTCGTAGCCGTCGGCGCGGTGCTGTCAGCGCTGGCTGAGAATCTGCCATAGGGCATCCCGTTTGCTAGTCTGCACCTATGCAGCTGCCGGCTAGTTTTAGAACATTCACCGATGCGAGCGGCCGCATACCAAGGCTGCCGGTCAAACTCTCAAAAAAGCGTGAACTGAGCCTCTGGCTGTCAACGCTTCTTGAACCAGGGCGCAAATACACCGAACAAGAAATCAACGCGCTTTTCGAAGCATACGTCGATGACTTCGCGCTGATGAGACGGATGCTGGTTGACTCAGGCACAGTCGCGAGAGAACGCGACTGCTCGGCCTATTGGCTCGTGGAGCCTGGCGACTAGAGACCCAGTTCGCCGCGCAACTTGGCTACGTGCCCGGTTGCCTTGACGTTGTACATGGCCTTGGCGATCTTGCCGTCTGCGTCAACCACGAAGGTCGAACGAATCGTGCCCATGTAGGTCTTGCCATACATCGACTTCTCGCCATATGCACCGTATGCGGCCTGCACCGCGTTGTCTGGGTCTGACAGCAGCGGGAAGGTCAGGCCCTCGTTGTCAACGAACTTCTTGAGCTTCTTTGGCTCGTCAGGCGAGATGCCGAGAACTACGTATCCCGCGGCCTTCAGCGAGTTGAGGTTGTCGCGAAAATCGCAAGCCTGAGTGGTGCATCC
>JACCDN010790010.1_pt1 | contig 16426 bp, 16 predicted proteins | sample 7441691 | NCBI WGS metagenome assembly JACCDN01 (sample SAMN15323439, study PRJNA562643) | freshwater metagenome | isolation source: river surface water | place: USA:Blue River Watershed | collected 2017-08-16
AAATTCAGAAATTTCTCTTCTCTGCAATATTTTTTCAATCGCATATGCAATAGCTGCCACTTCCGAATCGTGCCACATAGGAACCTCTGCACCATCTAGCTTTTGTTTCATCCCTAAGCGTACAGGCCCTCTATCCCAAACAACTTTTCTCATGTCACTAAGCGCTCTGCTCAAAAATCCACCTCTAGCAGCCAAAGATAATAAGCGCATGCTTGAAGTAATCCATTGCTGAGACTCACCACTCTGACCAACTGGCATAAAAAACTCTATAGCTCTTTCTTCTAAAATTTTCTCACCATTAATAATTCCTTCAACAGCCATAAATGAAATAATTAGGTATAAAGTTTTCTTGCCGTCTTGAGTCCAATAAGTGATTTTTTCCGCAACCGCCGGAAGCTCACCGTTGGGCCTTTTTTCAATAACTTTTCTGCTAATAGGCAATTCCTCATTTTCATGAGCCTCACGGCTAGAGCTAACATTTCCTTCATTAGTTTTCACAACCTCCAACACAGACCCCAAGATATTGTTTGGTCTATAGGTTGCCAACCCCTTCAAGTTTGACTTCCATGCTTGAAAATAAAGATTTTTGAAATCCTCATAAGGATAGTCGGCAGGAACATTTACAGTTTTTGAGATTGCAGTATCAATATATGGCTGAACAACCTTCATCATTGCTAAATGATCTTCAGCTCTCATTTCAAGCGCTGTAACAAAATATGAAGGCAAATGATTAACATCACCACCCATTTCTTTGTATAAGCGCCATGCATGATCTTCAACCATATATTCCTTGCTTGACCCATCTTTTTCTCGTTTTTTTCGTTTATAAAACCAAGAAAATGGGGGCTCGATACCATTCGATGCATTATCAGCAAAAGCTAAGCTAACAGTACCAGTTGGAGCTACAGATAGTAAATGACTATTACGAATTCCATGAACTCTAATTTCATTTTTTATTTTTTCTGGCAATCGACTAGCAAATCCGGGGGCACTTAAATATTTTTCAGCATCAAAAAGAGGAAATCTCCCTTTAACTTTGGCTAACTCAATTGATGCTTCATAAGCAGCATCTCTCATACACCTAGCTATTTCTTGAGCCATTAATCTAGCAGGATGTTCGTTGTACGCCAACCTCAACATGATTAGAGCATCACCCAACCCAGTAAATCCGACTCCAATCCTTCGTTTTTGATTGGCTTCATTCTCCTGCTCTTGCAAAGGCCAGTAAGTTAAATCTAAAACATTATCCAAAAATCTTACTTGCGTTTTAATAACTGATGTGAATTTTTCAAAATCAAATGTTGGCTCACCATCAAATCCAAAAGGATTTTTTATAAATTTAGTTAAGATAATCGGGCCTAAATCACAACATCCATATGACGGTAAAGGTTGCTCCCCACATGGATTAGTTGCTTCAATTGTTTCGCAGTATGAAAGATTGTTATCTAAATTAATGTTATCTAAAAATAATATGCCTGGCTCAGCAAAATCATAAGCCGATGTCATAACTGCATTCCAAATTTCTCGGGAGCTAGCTACTTTATATACCCATAGCCCGTCACGACGTTGGTGAGCCCCTAATTCAATAAGGTCTTTTCCCGGTTTGGCTTTATGCACCAATTCCCAAGATTCATCACTTTCTAATGCTTTCATAAAGGCATTAGAAACTCCCACGGATACGTTAAAATTATTCCAGCGTCCAGGAATTCTTTTTGCAGAAATAAAATCTAAAACATCAGGATGATCTATTCTTAGAACACCCATCTGTGCACCACGTCTTGCTCCGGCACTTTCTACTGTTGAGCAAGATTGATCAAATACGTTGATGTAACTACAAGGACCAGATGCGATAGAGGCTGTTCCCTTAACCTCAGCGCCTTTAGGTCTAATTCTAGAAAAATCATATCCAACGCCACCACCACGACGCATGGTTTCTGCGGCCTGCTTTAAAGCCTCGTATATACCTGGATATCCATCAGGATCAAATCCCTGAATACAATCACCAACTGGTTGCACAAAACAATTAATTAAAGTTGCTTCAATATTTGTACCGGCAGAGCTCATAATTCTCCCAGCACCAATTGCACCAGACTTCATATTTTCAAGGAAAACCAACTCCATTGAAGACTTTAATTCGGATGACTCTACACTCGCCAACCCTTTTGCCACACGATTAAAAATTACCTCCGCAGTATTTTCATTAACCTTGGCATACTTTTCTATAAGCACATCTTCACTAATAGGCTGTTGCAACATCCTTAGGCTCCATTCCTGACAATAACCAAGTAATCAAATCAGCTACCGATCTAATTTGCTCTCCAAATGGCAAAGTTCCTGCCCCTCTAAAAAATAATCCTTTGGTGAGCACGCCTGCTTGAGCATAGCCAAGAACCTTATCGATACAAAACTGACCCCACTGCGATTTACCATCTCTTAGGCCACACTCATGCAAACAATCAAAAATCATCGTACAACGAGGTTTTTGCCTAGCATTACATTGAAGCTTTGATTCATTTTTAAGATATGTTGTTAACCACTGAGTTTTAACTGCCCGCGCAGGCAATCCAGCAACACTTAAGAAGTCAACCATATCTTCTGGTTTAGCTTTAGCTAAAACATTTTTGAAATTTTGATGTGCATCACACTCTTCTGTAACAGCAAATGCAGTGCCCAACTGAACAGCTGATGCTCCCATTGCTTGTAAGCGTTTAATGTCTTCTAGTTTATTGATGCCGCCCGCAGCAATTAATGGCACCTTACCCTCAATACCCATTAATTTGAATATCTCTAAAGTTTGAGGAATGACCACATCAAAACTAAATTTCTCATTATTTAAATCCCCAACACTTGATGCCCCTAAGTGACCTCCAGCCCACTTTGGATTTTCAATGACTATCGCATCAGGCAATCTACCCTTTTTTTCCCATTTTTTTAACAAAAGGTTAATGCCACGTGACTCAGATAAGATCGGAATTAATGCAACATCAGGATAGTCAGAAGCCAAATCAGGCAGATCTAGAGGTAGTCCAGCACCAACCACTATTGCATCAACACCATTTTGAAGAGAACACTCCACATAAGATGTGTATTCTTTGACTGCTCTCATAACATTCACAGCAATCAAGCCATTACCTTCAGACAACTCTCGCGCCATTTGAATTTCACGCTTTAGTGCTTCAATATTTGCTTCATTTATGACCGACTTACTGTGGTCAGACGGCAATAAGTGCTGAGTTTTTTTCATTAGGTCAGGATGAAGTCTACGTAAATCAATAGATGAGATAGTTCCCACTCCACCTAGCTTAGCCACTGCGCCGGCCAGCTTGTGCGCTGAAATACCAACACCCATGCCACCTTGCACAATCGGCAAAACTTCTTTGCCTTTAATATTTAAAGGTCTTAATTCACTTGCCTTAAGCAAATTAAACAAATGATCCGGCATTAAACGCTTCATATCTATGCCACCTTATATGACAGTTAAGATTCGAAGATATTAGGCACCGAACTTAAAAATCATATTAATCCAAATCAAACTATCACCGATTCCCATTAAGTTAAAAGCAGTACTCCTAAAGAACTACTAGCGTCAGATACTTGTTATATATGACAATTTTGAATAACGGAGAAAATTATGACTACTATCATTCCAGGATTCACATCGCCAATGGCAGGCTTAGATCAACCTATAGAAATGCTTGAAACTTGCCATGAACGCGTAAAAAATCATTGTCAAATTTTGCAACGACTCTCAAACCATTTAGAGAAAGTCGGTATAGATGATCAAGCAAAATTAGCTAGTAAGAATCTACTACGATATTTTGATATAGCTGCTAAGAATCATCATGAAGATGAAGAAAAGAATCTATTCCCAATGCTACAAGAATCCATGGCTGGCTCAGACGCTATTTGCATTAATGAGCTGATCATTAGATTAAGAAAAGAACATCAAATCTTAGAAACAATTTGGCAAGAAATCAAAAGACCACTTGAGTTAATCGCATCTGGAAAAGAAGCAGTGATTAATCAATCAAATATTAGGCTGCTTGCGAAGACCTATGAACAGCATATCACCCTTGAGGAAGATGAATTGCTCCCCTTGGCTAAGCGACTACTCAATGAGGAACAACTCAAAATCATGAGTCACGACATGACTCAGCGGCGAAAAATATAAAAACTAATGCCCGCAACCACAGGTCGTTCCACCTGTATGACTTTCACTAGGACCCGCGTATTCTTTTTCAAAGAAAGGGAATAAAACATTATTTTCCAAATGAATATGACTCATAAGGTCATTTCGAAGTTGATCTAGACCTGCATACAACGCTCGCCATGTATTACATGCTCCAACCGGAGGAATGCAATCATTTGTTAGACAAGATAACTCTTCTAGTGTTTTGCCATGATCCATATGCTCTAGGCGCATCATACTAATTGGCTGAGCCACAAATGGATTACCACCTTGTTTCATAATAGGAAAAAGAATATGCTCCTCCTTCTTCATGTGGCAAATAAGATCAGCGTCCATGTTCTCTAAGAAACTGGCCAAACCCTTAGGAACGCTAGGGTTATCTTTATGAACCGCCTCTACTCTCGCCGCCATTCTGATTAACTCTGGCAATTGTTCTCGATGAACTTCATGATATCTAGTCAAGATGTAATCAATCAGCTCTGATGGTGATTTGTCTTTTTCAGACTCATCAACTCTTTCAAGTTTTGCCAAGTCTGACAACAAAACGTCAACATCTACATTTCTCTTTTCAGCTGCCTCTCTTAAGCTAATATGACCACCACAACAAAAATCAATCTTGTGCTTTCTAAAGAGAGCCGTTGCTCCAGGAATGTTTACAGCAAACTCACCTACAGCTGTTGATGGATCGAATACAAAACTCTCATTTACATTTATCACTTGAATCTCCTTAAACATTCATTCAATATGCATGTATTATTAGATAAAATTCAAATAAAATGAATGTTTAGATTTGATTTAGGACAAAGTTCATGCAATTAACACAGTGGACTGATTACTCTCTAAAAGTGCTAATGTACTGCGCCAGAAATACTCAACGCGATAGACCTATTACTATCATGGAAATTTTAGAGAAACATCAAATCTCAAAAAGTCATTTAACCAAAATTGTTTCTTTCTTATCTAACGCTGGATTATTAAATACAACTAGGGGAAGAAACGGTGGAATCACACTGGCGAAACCAGCCAATCAGATTACAGTGGGTGCTGTTATTAGACTAACGGAGTCTGATTTTGATGTGGTCGAATGCTTTGATAAAGAAACAAATACTTGTTCTATTACATCCAATTGCAAACTGAAACATCTACTTTTCAATGCTACAAACAACTTTCTAAATACTTTAGATAAAGTTAGCCTCGCTGAAATTATCAATTAACCTTTTGCCAACAAATCATTTTGAATAAATTTAGGCAGGAACTAATGGCTACCAGTCAAACTATTTGCTATAGCCTTTTTAAAAGGTAAAAATCTCCTACCAATTCTTAATGCCACTTTTCTAAAGAGTTTTGCTGGTCTGCTACTGCTTGTATAAATATCTGTGATTAATTTTGTAATTACATATAAGGGTCTTGTAGCCCTGCGATGTTTTTGCTCGTACCTAGCTAATAACTCAGATGCGCCAAAATCTAATTCAGATTTTTTCGCTTTAATAACTTCTGATGATAAATAATCAACGCTTAACAGACCAAAGTTGAATCCGTGTGCAGTTACTGGATGCATACCTACTGCCGCATCGCCAATCGTGGCAAATCTTTGAGCAACAAGCTTTCTAGGGTAAACCGATACTAATGGGTACGGCACCCTAGGGCTAACCAAGCACATTTTACCCAGGCGTTTTTGAAAATAGCGTTCAACTTCAAGATTAAACTGGTCTTCTGGTAAATTAACTAGGCGCGCTATCTGCGTTGCAGGCAAAGTAATCACTATTGATGATCTACTTTGCATAGTTGATGGCTCTGGATTCATGGGCAATAAAGCCAGAGTTCTATCATAATCAAACCATTCCCAAGCTTTATAGTCGTGATTATTTTCATGAGTCATACAACAGACAAGCATTGTTTTACCAAAATCATGCATATCAGCCGGTATACCTACCGCTCTTCTAGCTGCTGAAAATCTTGAATCTGCTGCAACCACTAATTTACCAATTAACTTATTACCACTCTCCAGGACAACTACACCATGATCACTCTCTAAAGACACATCTGTCACGCTTTCATTAAAAAATAAATCAATGTCGCCGTGAGTTAATTTAGCATCACATAAAGCATCATATGCTGATTTTCGAATGTAGTGATTTGAAACAAGCCAACCTAACTCACTAAAATTACTTATCTCATGTGAGATATTTAATGAATTCGATGAAGATCCATCATAAATTACAGCCTCTTTTAACTGTGATTTAGCATCAGGCTCAATTCTTTGCCATAGTCCATAGTCCTGCATCAATCTCACAGAATTTTGGGTTAAAGCAATTTCTCTTCCATCAAATTTTGGATCAGATATGTCGTCAATAGTCAGTTTTTCAATAATAGCTACTTTAAGACCATGTCCACTAAGAGCCGTAGCAAAACACAAACCCGCGGGACCAGCACCAATTATGACAATATCAAAGTAAGCGTTAGCATTCATAAAAATTTGGCAAATGATTAAAGTAATTTCCCAGTGTGGTCAATTTATTAGAATTAATCAATTAAAAATGGGTTGCTTTGTTGATTTAAAACAATGGTAATCACAAAAAATAAAATTCAAAATCAAAGCATAGGTTCAGCTTAATTTTTTATAAAAACACCCACGCTATTTCAGATTAAATAGGGCATGTTATGGATTAGCATAATATGTGGCAGGTTAAATATTTAGACAGACCGGAGCAAAGCGGCCTTTATTGAAAAGTTATTGGTAAAGAACTTAAACCACGATATAAATTATTTTTTGACCAAATCATTGGATTAGAAACATCCAAATTACTCCCTAAAATTTTTCTTAATACCGCCCGACACTCAATAAACGATAAATGTGAGCCAAGACAAAAATGGCTTCCGAAGCCAAACGATATATGAGGGATAATTTTTCTTTGTATATTAAAAACATTGGGATTTTCATATATTGATGGATCTCTATTTGAGGCTCCAATATCTACAATCACCAAATCACCTATCTGCATTTCTATGCCGCTGATTTTTATTTCTTTCTTTACCAATCTTCCAGTGTATTGAACTGGAGACTCAAATCGTAGCACCTCTGCAATACAGTTATCAATTAACTCAGGATTTTTTCTAATCATATCTAATTGATCTTGATTCGTCATCAATAGATAAACTGCATTTCCAATTAGATTTCGAGTGGTCTCATACCCACCAAATAATAGAGTGCATAGTTGCGCAAGCAGAACTTGCCTACCCCTAACCCAATCACTTGTTATTTCTGCTGATATGCTTGAAAGCAAGCCAGAATCATCATCTAAGTATTTTTTTCTAACATACTCCAAATTAAAGTATTGCGTCATTTCGAGAACAGCATTCTGAGCCTCGATAGCTAACTTACCACTTTCCACTGGCGCCCCTAAGAAATCAGCTATCGCATCACTCCAACGATATAAATCCTCATTGTTAGCATGAATACCCATTAAACAAGCCACTGACTTTGCAGGAATAACTCTTGCTATAGAATCGATAAAGTTAAATTCAATATTTTTTTTAATTTGGCGGAATGTCTCATCAACTATATGATCAACTTCATCTATAAACCCATCAGAAACAGCATCTCTAATCTTTCTAATTAAAAGTGATCGAATTTTTCTGTGTTTTTCCCCATCCAAGAAAACAACTGATTGCTTTAGTAACAATTTAAAAGGGCCAAGATCTTCATTAACGATTTTTTTGGCACTTGTATTTATCCATCTACCTCCTCTTTGCACAGAAAAACTAGAGCTACTTAAGATAACTTTGGCTGTCGCATAATCATCTACGACCCACGCGCCATTTGAGTATTTATTTGACCATTTAATCATACGTTGATATTAACAGGTCAGCCTTATAAAACCGCCATACTCTCGCATGCAAATCTCAATTAGTGACTAACCATATGAAAATATGTTACGCAGGGATTGCTCTTGAACTAGAATACTAATCATCTACAAGTGTTTCACCTGATTAGAGTTAGCGATTCAAAAAAAATGAAAACCATAGGAATATCACAATAAATCTTCCGTGGAATTTTTTATGCCCCTTGACCTATTTTTCGCTTTCCTAACGCTAACAGCTCTGGAGGTTGCACTGGGAATCGATAACATCATCTTTGTTAGCGTTCTCTCAAACCAACTTCCAAAGGACCTGCAAAATAGCGCCAGACGATTTGGCCTTCTCTTTGCGCTCGTTACTAGAATTATTTTGTTACTTAGCCTATCTTGGGTGACATCATTAAATTCCCCAATTTTTATCATTTTTGAAAATGAAATCTCAGGAAGAAAATTATTATTATTTTGCGGTGGGCTATTTTTACTATGGAAAGCTGCTCGAGAAATATATATCGAAGTCGAGGCACCAGAAGAATCAAATAAAACAACCAATATCGAAGCAAATATTACCCATTCAAAATCACAAAAATATCGATTACTTTGGGGAACAATATTTCAGATTGGCGTACTTGATATGATTTTTTCGCTTGATAGTGTCATCACCGCAGTTGGCTTAGTAAATCAAATTTCAATTATGATTTCAGCGATTTTGACATCCGTACTAATAATGCTTGTGGCAGCTAAACCTATCGGAGATTTTGTATACCGACACCCATCCATCAAATTATTAGCACTTTCATTTTTAATCGTCGTTGGAGTAGTGCTTATTTCAGAGGGTATGGATGTTGAAATACCTCGTTCATATGTATATTTTGCTATGACATTCTCTTTACTTGTGGAGCTTCTCGCGATCAGATCAAAAACAAAAAAACAAGCTCATTTCACCAATTAAAGTGATTGCAGATCATTAATCAACTCAACAGATCTACATTGACTGCTTTTAAAGCAGCGATTACCCTATCCTTAGCTTTACATATTGGATTATTTTACTTATGGCTGCCATTAAAAGAAAAACCTCCAAAAGAAATAAATGACAGAATCGTCGTCATTAAACTTCATGAGCCCGAAAAGAAATTCATTAATACCAAGTCACGCTCGGCTCCGGCAACACAAGCGGCACCATCAGCCCCAACCGATGAAGAATGGGCATTTGCCTCTAAATACATACTAAAGAATAGCAAAGGCTACAGACACACTTGGGGCAAGCAAGTTCGTAGCATGATGGGCACTGCAATTGAAGGTCCAGATCAAGGACAAGTGAGATTCAGAATTGAGATAGCTCCAAATGGAAATATCGTTAGAGTGGATACTCTTTGGAAGACCTCTGATAAAGCAGAAGGGCTTGCTCGCAAAGCCATTTACTCAATGCCCCCACCCCCACCAACACCCACGGGTAAGCCACTTATTTTTGAAAAAACAATTTCATTTACGCCATTTGCGACTGACGACACACCTTTTTATGCTGATGATTGCTTGCCTGATTCACCATCATTCTCCAATCCATTTGCTTGGGATGGTAAAGCCCCACAAGAAATCAAGAAAAATAAATCGGTAGAAAAAATTAGTCCTGAGGCACTGGCTGAATGCCTTAAGCAATTACCGCAAGACTCTATTGAAGGCGTAGCTGCACATAGTCAAAGACTATTAGATCAATGGGGATCAAATAAGTTAAGTAAATAAAAGTCGGGAATCCCGACAAATTAGCCAATTGATTACTGGCTGTACTGGCGTGATACCATGATCAATTCTCTAGCTTGAACCTGCATTGCCAATATTGACTATTAGATCTCTGGTAAAGAGTAATTGCTTCATTAAGAACAGAAACAAGCCCTTGGTCTTGCTTGAGCTGTTGGGCAAATAAGAATTGAAGATTATTCATAGCTATACGTGATCAATTAAGTCACATACAGCATAGCTTCAGATTAAGATTTGGACGACCTGAAAATGTCGGGAATCACGACAAATCAAACACAAGTCATTATGGCAACTTACCTAGGGGTAACTTATCAATAGTTTTTGAAACAGCCTGAGATATTAATTCCTCAAATGGCATTTTCTCCCTATGATCCTTATCTAAGGTTGAAGAAGCATTGAAAGCGATGGTATTAATTGCACACTCAATTAAATGTTTTTGAAGCTCTTGCTTATCTGCCTCACCTAAAGAATCAAGTTGGTTTCTATAACTTTCATACGATGATGCTAGTGCCTCTTTATGAGCATATTCTTGCTGTAAACGTTCATATTGATTTCTTCTCTTGGAAGCAAATAAAGCCAACCAAATAAGCACAGCACTAAAAGGGGCTTTATATAAAAGAGATTTAAAAATCGAATCCCATTCAGCTAAATTTATAAACTGAATACTAATAGGCCAAATTGACAATTTCTCAACAATCATTACTAAACCCACAACAACCAATGAGATTAGCGATCCATAAAAAATATGCGTGAACTTTTTAATTAAGCCATCAAATGTATTCTTTTGAATTCTATAAGCGCTAGCTAAACCGGCACTTGTAGCACCAGGAAGCAAAGATTCTATTTTTTTAAATAAGGTTTCATACTTTTGTTCCTGTGCGGATATTAGAATGTCAAATGACTGTAATTTTTGATCAATTACAGAATCTAAACCACCAGATCTCTTTCCAGTTTTTTCATCAACAATCTCACCGTATATCTTCACATAAAAATTTGTTAATTGTTTAATTCCTTGCTTTGTATCAGATAACAAACTATCTAATTCCGAATTTTTTTTAGAGATTTCTGATTCAAAACTAGATATTTTTTGCTTAATAGAAAATCCATCTTTGCCAGCCACCAAAATCTCTTGGTATGCAGATAGGATTAATAGCTCTTTTTCTTTTATGCCTTTTTCTATTAGGTCAATTTTTTTCTGAATAGAATCATCCCCATTAAACAAAACATCAAAATAATTTTTTATGGCTTGACTTGCCTCTTGAGAAGATCTAAGAATTAATTTAGCCTCATCTCCATCGGATTGAATTTCTTTAACAAGCAAAGACGATTTCTCAGAAAACTTATTTACATATGCGTCAATTTGATCATTTCTCTCCCTTGCTGCAGTAACTAGACTTTCAACTGCTTCTGCTGGAGCAATCAGAAACGGTTTGACATAACTTAGCAAATTATCTGCATGGTCATTAGCTTGAGTAATATGGGAAATGTCCCTATTAGAAATAAAATTTCTAATTTGATTTAAACAATTTTCAGATTGAGTTTGAAAGCTGGACCAAATGTTTCTAGGCGTTAACTCAAGATCTAGACAATTAATCACTTCATTAATATATGCAATAACTTTTTTTAACCTTGCAATCTCCTCTACCGAGGATGCAATCGTTGCATCATCCACTTCTACAGCTTCGATTTCCTGAAGAATAGCCTTCCAAGAATGTTGAAATGGATGCACTTTAAATTCATTTGACCAACGGGACATATTTTTTACCTATTGCGTATAACTTCAGATGCTGTATTTTTAAACAGTAGTAAGTATAGGATATTAGTATTAATTTTGATAATAACTTTCATTAAAAAACCCCTACTGAAATCCCTTATGTGATGCGATTCAAAAAGCTACCCCGAAAAATAGCCCAGGTATCAACAAAGTAATGTCGGTTTTCCCGACATTCTTAATTGTGATATCTGTATTCTTGAGTTAATCCACCATACCCATAACTAGCAGCCCTGACATCCTGCACATAAATGTAGCTTTCTTCATGAAGATTGCCCAGTAGCTGTTCAAACCCTTTAAAAGCCTCCTTTATGTACTGAGCTTTCTCATCCTTGGTATTGGTTTCATCAGTTATCTTGATATCAAAGTAAAAGCTGTTTTTACCTTGTTCACTTAATAACTGCCCTCCCACCACCCAAGCATCATGATCTACATACTCAATTGCTATAGCAGTGACTTCCGGTTTCTTTTTAAGAATTCTGCTGGTTAGATCCAACAACAAGTCAGCAATCTTTCGGGTTAACTCAGGTGACTTCTTGGCACTTACTTTCACATTCAAGATAGGCATATTTTCTCCAATTAGTTAGCCATACAACTATTAATAAAATAAAAAGCTCATTTAAGGGCTGTAGAGATAGACCTCATTTGAGCGACTACACTTTCGAATTCTTTAGCGCCCAATAATTTCTTCATCTTTTTGGTCACTTCCCCACTGGCTGAATTGAGCGAATCCTTGAGAGCCAGACCTTTGGCTGTGGGATGTATCTCTTGTTCCCTACCATCTCGATCTGAACTGGATCTTTTGATCAGTCCAAGACGCTCCAGGCCATCCAGAGCTCTGGTAGCTGTGGGACGAGTGATGTTGAGCTCGGCAGCAAGTTCACTTTGCAGCAAAGGGGCTTGATCTAATACCACTCTCAACATAAAAGCCTGAGATGGCGTTAGTCCAAATGGCTTGAATGCTCTAGTCCACTCTCGCTCTAACTGACGAGCCAGTGAAGTGGTATTGAAATATAGGCATTGTTCAAACATGTGAGCATCATAGCATGAATTAGTTAGCCATGCAATTAAATCAATCATTTTAAAACTCAGATATCAAGATTGACAAAATTTAAATTCATGCCAATATGAGCAAAATACAACTCAAAGAGGTTCTCATGGTCAAGAAATTAAGAAGGCTTGAAGTTTCTTATAACAAAAAAGATGAAAAATGGGGGTTGAAAGATTTAGACAAGAATAGAACCATTGCTCAAACTAACACAAAGGCAGAGCTAATAGAGGGCGGCGCACTCAAAAATTTTGTGGGCACTGCGGGTGGATCTGTTCGAATTAAGAAATTAGATAATGAAATTCAGGAGGAAAGAACTTATCCTAAGGCCGCCGATCCCAAAAAATCTAAAGGATGAAGTCTAATACATTCAAATTAAATTCGAGGGAGGAAGTTGTTAACTTCCAAGAATTATTAGATGGTTATGCCATGTTATCTTTTCAAATGCCACTCAAACACATCTCTTTAGTTGATGCTTTTGATTACTTACAAAAAAGACATGATGGTGGAAAAGTATTTTCCGCATTACTAGACTTGCAGATCAATTTTCTATTGGCTTTTGCTGACATTACTTCAATGGGAAGCACTTGGAACAGTTTATTTTCAAAAGGAAAATTAGAAGGAGGGTCTGTTTTAGATAACAAACTCAAATTTCATGGCAAGATGGAAATTCACAGATTTAATACATCTTTTGTACTGAGATACAGAGCTATTTGGGACAAAATCATGGGCTTACTAATTCTCATGCACTCACCAAATGAATACGAAAAATTTATGAAAGCAAGTAGTAGAAAAAAAGAATTTATAAAAATTGCCAAATTAAATAAATTTACACAAGAATTTTTTTTAGATGATCTCGAAAAACTTTTAACCGATTTTGACAACAAATTTAGAACAGCGGAAGCTCATGGATCTGGTGTTTTACGTAAATATTCCTTCATGATGGAATCAATGGATAAAAATCCTCAGATTGAATTAGTTGAGTACTGGAATAAGGTAAATCAGTTTTTATTGAATTATGGAAAAATTTTTGATAATTCTGCTATGAATAAAGATGAGTCTTGAAGAAATAAATGCGTGATCCAAAATCAAAGCGCAGGTGAACTTCAAGCGTTTAAGCCATTATTAGAATTAGTGAACTACATAACTCTCAAAATTCTTGAAGCAGCCTCTACTTTATCCACAATTGCTTTAACAGCGCAATCTATAGTTTCACCTTCAGAATAGTTTGCAACCGCAGCCAAGCTAACTCTACCTTCATCAATTAATTTAGTGGCTTTATCTTTAGCTCCTTTTTTGGAACTTCGATATACGGCAATTGAATACCCACCTTGATCCTTAACTAATCTCATACATGGAATGTCCGTCTCACCATCACCAATGAAAATCATATTTTCAAATGGGACAGGTCTTTTATTCTGCGGAACAAATTTATTAATAACACTGTTATCATGGACATCAAGGCTGCCTTTATTAATACGAAATAAAAACTGTGTCTTAGTTGTGTAATTCATGGCTATTGCTGGCCAATTAGCAACTCCATGATGGTCATACATAAATCCAGATGCATATATTTTTGTAAACTCTTTTGCAATCTTAGTTCCCTCAACCATTTCCCTTAATCCAGAAGAAATGATGAAGTGCTCAATGCGTACACCTTTAGATTTTCCGTATTCATTAATTCTTTTAAACCAAGACTCCACACCAGGAAATAAATTGATCTTTGATCCAAAGTCTTCAAAATCAGACTTACGAACTTGTACTTTTTGACTGGCGGCATTTGTAAGCATAGTATCCATATAAGCCAATATTTCATCAGCATCTTGCTCTACAGCTTTTTTCTTTACCTCTGCCCAAAATTTTTTAGATTGCATCTTTAATGCTGGAATAAAATCATATTCCTGCATGTTACCGGGAGCTAGAGTCCCATCAAAATCATATGCAATTACAAGTGGAATAAGTTTTTTAGCCATTTTTAATCTCCCGGAGTAATCAATAAGTAATTACATTCTGCCGCAGGAAATGATAGTTGGCAAATTATGTTAGACCTGCTCGCCAAACAACTGTAGTGTCGGTTTTCCCGACAAATGACCATGAGTTGCCGATAGTCTCCAAGGATTGATACCATGGCACTAGGTAGATGTCACATTCCAACACAGTCGTTGATGATCAACTACAGTCAACCAATATCGCTAACCTTGAGATACATTAATTTTTGGAAATTTGAAAGTTTGGCCTGCCCAGCACGATTCGAACGTGCGACCTACGCCTTAGAAGACGGTAAAAAATTGTAATTTCACAAGCTAAACAATGACTTACAGTACCGCAAATCTGGTGTTATATATGCAGTGAGGTTAATGGAGTTATATGAAGGTCTAATAAGCGTTATATCGCATAGACAGTGATTTAATCAGTGTTATATGTGAATTTGATCTATTTGAATAAGCAAATTAAGTGTTTGTTCCGAATTGAACAGCGATTTAAGCGTCTAGTTACGGGACGGTTGGAGCTTGTTCTAAATGGAGCGGTATTAATGAATATCGGGAATCACGACATCTTTAAGTAAGATTAGATAGAGCTTTCTGCCCTTGCTTGATTTTCTGCCTTGCCTTTTCAGCTTTAACTGCTTGTTTTGCTCTATCAGCTTGAGCTTGTAATGACTTAATTCTTGCTTGTTCAGGTGTTTGGGGCGTCGAGATAACTTCTTCTTTAATTGAGCTTGGTGTATTTGTTACAGAACCTATTCCAAAGTGCCATTCAGCTATTAATCGGGCGTGAATGGCACTATCAGCTTCAATAGTAGTTTTAACTATTTGTCCTTTAATACGAATAGATACGAGATATTTGTTCATACAAATATTTATCTATTTCTTAGCCTCGGCGCCGAAAAAGAAAAAAGGTGAGCGTCTTTTTTCTAGACGCTCCATTTCGATTTAACGCTTAAAACCGTTCTTCAATGATGAGCTGGCAATTTGAATCTGGTTATCTAACTCTCCTGCTTCAACAGCTTCTTTAACAGCAATCAATGCATCTACAAGTTCTTCAGGATTAGCAACCTCAACGCTTGGTTTGCCTTTAGCTAACTCAAGCGTCCAACTTCCATACTTAACTGAAAAGCATACCTTCCCTGATTCTGAGACGAACCACCAAGGCTTCAATCTTTTTGGTACTTCAAGCTGTTTTCGTATACCTGTCTCTTTATCAGTAAAGCTACGAAACTTGGTAACCACAAATGGCTTACCTTCAATTTGGCTTTTTGCTAACTGAATTTGCTCCCACAGCTTGCTAGATAGCTTGTTTCTACGAACCTGAACTGCAGGCATATTTGTGGGCTTTTTAACTGCTACCAACTTTAGATTACTTAATGTGCTCATTTCATTTCTCCTTTTGGTTAATGGGCACACGTAGTTTGTTTTCAGTCTTAGTGTTTGGTCGACCTCTTTCTGCAATTTGTTCCGTTTTGACTAATTTTTCACCTGAAAACCAGTGGTTTTATGTGCGAGGACTAAATACTTTTGCGAGTTGCTTGGTTACAAAGTTCAGTCGCAAGAAATAAAAGTTGTTGCTTGTTGAGTTAGTTACTAGGGGTTACAAATGAGTAACTCTGACTAGCGACAGCACTCTGCAACATCTCTTTTGAGATCTGCAACTGAACTCGAAGCGACGATCTTTTGATCTACTCCTTCAGCAACCAACTCCTTGCAACGAGAACTCAATCAATTTGAAAAAGGAGAACGATATGAGAGAAATTGCAGTTAGAGGTTTTATCAACCAAAAATTCAACACCACATTTGGCAAAGGTCTATTTC
>JACCDN010671931.1_pt1 | contig 16424 bp, 12 predicted proteins | sample 7441691 | NCBI WGS metagenome assembly JACCDN01 (sample SAMN15323439, study PRJNA562643) | freshwater metagenome | isolation source: river surface water | place: USA:Blue River Watershed | collected 2017-08-16
AAAATAAAAATAAAATAAAAAAAAAATAAAAAAAAATAAAATAAAAATAAAATAAAAATAAAATAAAAAAAATAAAAATAAAATAAAAAAAATAAAAATAAAATAAAATAATAAAATAATAAAATAATAAAATAAAATAATAAAAATAAAAAATATTATTTATTTTTATTTTTATTTTATTATTTATTTATTTTATAACTTGAGATAACATAGTCATCTCAAGATATAGGTATCAATTCTTTTTTTCTTCCATCAAGACTATATCGTGGTGTATAAAAATTATTTTCATCTTTAATAATATTTCCTACTTCACTTTTTAGATCATTTGTATAAACCATATTATAAATATCTACAATTTTAACAACATAATTACCTCTAAAAACATTATTAAAATGAAAGCCTGGGCATACTTTATTAGATGGATGTTCTATTCCTAACATATTACCTGTTATAGGATTACGTAATTTATATTTAAAATATTTTTTAAAAGTTTCATTTTCAATCTTAGGCTCAGCTAAAAGTTTCATTTTCTTTATAAAATTTGATTCAACTTTTTTAATATATGAAAATGTTCCCGAGTTTTTAATTTCATCTGATGTTAATAATTCACTTGTTATCATATCAACTAATGAATTTTCAATTTTAGGTATTTCTTCTAATTTAATATCTGGATATTGACCATCTTTCAAATTTAAAAATTTATCAGTATCTTCACTTAATCCAACTACACCTTCTAGAATATCTTCTACAATATTTTCACTAACACTTTTTTTAATTTCTTTAAAATCTGAATCAGATCCAGATTTTAATTCATTATTTAAATCTTCTAATCCAGATTTTTTGTTTTTAAATTCTTCAAATGTTCTATTTATTGCCGTTTTTTCACTATTATCATTTATAACCTTTTCTCTTCTTTCTTTAGCTAATTCAAAATGTAATTCAGATGAAACTGATTGTTCTGTATTATTTTTTAATTCATATTGTGAAAAATATTTATTCATCATTTGCATTGGAAATGGTAATTCATTTAAAAACTCATTCATATAATTTTTATCCATATGTAAACTAATTTTATTTAAATGTAATTTTAAATATTCATAACTATCATTTGCAATTTTATTTAAAAATTCGGAATGTTTAATTAAATGAGAAAATGTTTTTAAATAATCTCTAAATTCACTAAATAATTTAAATATATCATAAGTAGAAATTAACTTAAAAATATAGTTATATTCAGGAGAATCATAAGGTGAAGTTAAAAATGCAGGAACAATATTAATTATTTTTGCTGCAATTTCAGGAAAATGTAATTTAATAACAGATAAGACTCTTTCATTTTGTTCGTTAATAACAAAATTTCTATTATTAATATCAATTCTAGAATCAGTTATTAATCTACCTTGATGCATAAAACTTCTAGAAAAATCTATAATGCCTGCTAAATGACCATGATGTGGAAATATATATTGTTTTTCATTATCATCTTTAATATTATTTTTATTATTATTTAATAATGTAATTTGTTCTCCAAACATTGCAACATTATAAATAACTTGTCCATTACCAATATAAATTTCAGGATTATATTGGTTATAATAACTATTAACTTCAAAAAATGTTGCATTATTAATATGTAAATCCATATGAATTATACCTGTATATAAATTCATACAATATAAAGCATAAATATATTCAAAACATAATTTATGGAAATTTCTATCACCTTGATCCATTATAATTTCATTTTCAATATTTAATGGAAAATTTAATACATTTCCTGATATAACTCTAAGTAATTCACTTTCCATCATTTTGGGTAAATCTTTTAAAGTTCTGCCGATATATTCACCTGTTATAACTAAACAAGCATCAGGTGTTAAAGTTTTTCCAATTGCATTTGCTTCATCTAATATTGATTTTAAATTTCTATATTCTTTACTAATTAAAATTTTATCAAGATTTTTAATATTTTCGCTTGTATTTTCTTTTGGTAATATAGATAATATGTCCATAATAATATTCATATTTTTAACTTTTTCAATCATATTTTCATTATTATATAAATTAATATCATTACTTGTAATAAAATATTTTCCAGCTAATGGAAAACTTCCACAAATATTATTAAATACTAATTCTTGAATAATTGTATTAAAATATATTTCTCTAAATTCTTTAAATTTAATATTATTTATATAATTTGTAATAATATTTTTATCTAATGAATTTGTTGCTTCCATACTAATAGGAATTTGTTTTTGTCCAATCATTAATTTATTACCAATTAAATTATTATCAATATATTCATGATATTTAGTATAAAATAAATAAATATCTTTTATTTTATCTTGATTTAACTCATATAAAATTTTAAAAATATTTTTATCATTTTCATCAAATAAAATTTTATGATAATCACCATTAGTATGATTATCAATAAAACTATAACAAATTAGATTCATTTCGATTATATAAGATATAACATAAATTATTTCAGATAAATTATATAACATAATTTTTGAATTATCTGATAATATACAATTATCTTTTTCTATAATATTACAGTATGTTTCTATAAATAAATCAAAGTATTTTGTTTTTAATCTATTATAATAATGATATTCAATTGGTTCTAAAATATCAGCATATTCTTCATATTTTTTAATTATTTCATAATTTAAAAATCTTCTTCTATATTCACCATCACATGAAATAAAATTACTTCCAATACAAATAAATTTAGGAATTAATTCAATTTCATTATTATTATTTTCACTTTCATAACTACTATATATATAAGCAAAATTTACATTTTTATTATCTTTACTTAATGAAAATCTAGAAACAATATAATTATTATCAATATTAATTTCATTTAATTTCATTAAATTAGGAATTCTCATAAAATTACTTTCTAATATTTCAAAATTATTGTAAAATTTTTGACACCATTTTACATTAATATTTTTATAATTAATTGTATTAAGATAAAATTGTCTATCTTTATTAAAACTTGACATTTTATTTATATTATATATATTATATAAATTTTAAAGGAAAAAATTGAAATATATAATATATTTATATACTTTAATTTAAAATTAACCGAGACTATTGTTCAGACTTAACAGATTACACATCGAGCCAATAAATAGAACTGGAATATTGTATAACTTTTTAAAAAGTTAATTAAATATTCTAGTTGGATAGTTTTAGGTTGTAATCACCTAAACTGTAAAATTAAAAATTATTAAAATAATAATTTATTTATTAAAATAATAATTTATTTATTAAAATAATAATTTATTTATTATATTTGATTTTATTTGAATTAGATTACGTAAAATTTTAAAAAGATGATCCAATCTTTGAAAAATTTGAAAATCGTGTAGATGGATAAAATTCTATAAAATAATTACTGATTTAATAAAAGTTATTTTATAGAATTTTATATTTATATAAGGAACTATATGACAGGGATGTTATATTTGTGAGATATATATAGCTGAAAAGGATTGCATAGCTGAACTTAGTCAGATTAACTTGTATTATTTGAAATGATTATTAATTACTCCAAATGATTAATAATCATTTAAAATGAAGTTTGGAATCTTTACATAAAAAGATTTGTTATCTTTACTTAATTTCATTATTGGAATTGGTATCAAGATTTCGGGTTAATTTTGGTCGCGGTATTCTATCAGTAGGAACTTTTGATATTTTTAACTTATTTATTTTGGGATTTAAATTATTTATTTTATAAAAAAATAAATATTAATTAAATAACAATTAAATAACAATTAAAAATATGCAAAAATCATTCTGGGCTGGTTGTTATATGAGGTTCTAACAAAAGGGTAAAATTCATTTTTAAGATTAATAAATTTTACAACTTTAGGCGAGTTGCAACGGAGTAAGTCTCTACACAATAATTTGAATAATAATTCGATGAAAAACCAATAATTAGGTCATGAGTAATTAAATGTCGGCTCGATAATTTAATGAAAGTCTTATGAGGAATCGTAGAATTTTAACAGATAAATAAATGTTAAGTCATAATATAATAATTATTTATTTTTTATTTTTTATTTTTTTATTTTGTTTTTAATCTGTAGAGAAATTATCTAATAAATTATTATTTTTAATAAATAAATAAATAGTAGTCATACACTTATGAATTTTATTTATAAGATTATTAATTTTATTTTCATAATATTTAGTATGATATTGATACTTTAATTCTTTTGATTTTTCAATAGTATTAAATATAATTATAATATAATTAATAATATGTATAAATAAATTTATTGATGATAAATGAAAATTTAAAGTATTATAAATAATTTTATAATAATTATAAAATTTTTCAATATTATTTTTTCTATTAATACTAAATTCTAAATAAAAATTTATAAAATTAATAATAAATATATAAATTTCTTTTTTTCTTTTCTTTTTAATTTTATTAATGTCAATTTTAATTCCATTTATTAATTTATCATTATTATTAATTATAAATGAATTAATAATATTTGTATCTAATTTATTATTTTTAATAAATTTATTAAAAACTTGAAAATATTTTTTAACTAAATTATCATCAAAATTATTATGTAATATATTGATCATTGAACAATATGATAATTTATTATCAATTTTTCTATAAATTTTAATAGGTTCAAAAACATTTCCAGACATTATTTTTTTACCTATTAAAATAATCAATTTTTTTATTATTTATCTTTTTTAATTTTACTAAAAGTTAATTCAAAAGTTATATAATATATATTATATATTAGATTTTCAATTTTAATAATTATAGATAAAAATGTCATCAAATAATGATTCAAACAATGATTCAGATAGTAATACTTCATTAAATATTGAACATAATTCAAATATTATTGAAAAAAATTATAATGTCGATACAGAAACTATTGAATATTTATCTAATATTGCTAGTAGTACTAAACGTGTTTCTAAAATTAAAAAACCTGGACGTCCACCAAAAGTTAAAAAATTTAAAAATTTAGAAAGAAAGGGTATTTCAAATAAATCAAGTTCTAAAGATGTTTTTATTGAAATGATTTATGATATACCGAACAATTTTAAAAAATTATTTAATCTTTATTCAGTTTATAAAATTTCAGATATATTAATTGAATTTAGAAAAAAATCACTTTTATTTAAAACAATTAGTAGTAATGGAAAATTATTACTTAATATTGATATTAATAAAAGTAATCATTATTATTGCTACAAAGAAAAAAAAATTTTAGTTGAAACTAAAATATTATATAAAATTATGGAAACAATTAATAAATCATATACAACAATTAGTTTTGTTATTGAAGATATATCAAATAAAGAAAGCAAAATGAAAATTATATTTTATGATAATGAAGTTGAAAATGATGTTATTCATAATGTTGATATAATTATTTTAGATTATGACAATGACAACAATGATGATAATGACAACAATGACAACAATGATGACAATGATGAAAATAATGAAAATAATAATTTATACCAAGAATCAATTGAACAACAATTATTATATACAAAAATTATTGATGAAAATGATTTCAATATTTCAGATTATCAATTATCTTTAGAATTTACGGGAAATTACATTAAAAAATTAATTAAAAATCTTGTAGATTTTACTGAAGATTTTATTATTCAAATCTATAAAAACGGACCTTTAATTTTACCACTTTCTAAAGATAATGTTCAAACTCATTATATATTTAAAAATCTAGAAAAAATTAATGCAAAATACACAGGTGAAAATGAAGTTATGACAACATCATGTAAAATTGGATATCTTAGTCCAATTGGTAAAGAATATATTTCTGATATAATTAAAATTTATGCCCATCCATTTAAAAATCTAGTTTTTGAAATGGAAACTGATATTTTAAATTTAAAAATTAATATTGATATAATTAAATACTAATTATTTAATTATATCAATATTAATTTTTAAATTTTAATTTATTCTTCTAAAATAAAATTTATATTTAATAAAGATAAACCTTTTTTAATAATATTGTTTTCAAGCTCTTTCATTATTTTTTTATTTTTTTCTACTTTAATAATTAAGTATTCACAATATTTGAATATTCTGTTATGAATACATGAATCACAATATCTATTAATAAATTGAAATCGTTCATTATTATTATTATTATTATTATTATTATTATTATTATTATTATTATTATTATTATTATTATTATTATTATTATTATTATTATTACTTTTTTTAATAATCATATTATTATCATATTTTTCAATTTTAATATTAATAAGTTTTACATTTTCGATATTATCGACAGATATATTATTAATAAATTTATGTAATACTTTTAATAATTCAGTATAATATTGTCTATTTGATATATTATAAATATTATGTGAAATACTTTTATAATATTCATTTTCAAAATATTTTTTTAATATCTTATTTTTTCTAAATTTATTTAAAAGATTATTAAGACAAACTGACATAATTTTTTCAAAAACTTGATGTCTATTAAATAATATTTTACAAAAACTATAATCTTCCATTATACATAATTCATATAATTCATTATCTAATTCTTGAATATTCTTAGCATTAAGAGTAAATATTTGAATTAATTTATCTTGATATTCTTTTCTTTTTTCAAAATATATATCTTTAATTTTTCCAATTGGATTTTTAATAAAAATATTTCGAAGTTTATAAAATCTTTCTGTATAAACTTTATATGATGATAATATTTCAGTATATAAATAAGTGGATTCACCTCCAATAATGTGAGAATCATATCCAGCACCTATTATTATTTCATTTTCATTTTCATTTTCATTATTTATTATTCCATTTTCATTATTTATTATTTCATTTTTATTTTCATTATTTATTATTTCATTATTTATTATTTCATTTTCATTATTTATTATTTCATTTTTATTTTCATTATTTATTATTTCATTTTTATTTTCAATTTGAATAATATCAATCATTTTTTATTAATAAAAATATTTATATATTATTTGTTTTTTACTTTATTAATAAAAAAATAAAAAGATAAAAATATATAAATAAATAAATAGATAAATAATATTATATAATGTCAAATTTACCAGATATTAAATTTATATCAGAAAAAAATGATTGTAGTATTGTATCAGTTATAAATAATAAAAATAATAAAGATAAATTAGATGAAAATATATGTATATCTGATAAATTAATTAATATTATTGTTGATAAAATTGAAACTAAAAATCAAAATCAAAATCAAAATAACAATAAAAATAAAAATGAAGAAAAAATAGAAACTTATAAAGAAATTCGAGATAATATGGGATGTGATAATGATATTTGTATTTTAGATTTAATTAAAGAAAAAAATATAATTTCTGAAACTGTAATAGATAAAGAACTAGAAATTAATATTAAACCAGAAGGACCATTTAATAGTAATAAATGGTTTAATAATTCGAATATAGATGATATATTTAAACAAATGGAATTAGCGTATCCTAATTATCATCATATTAATTTTCAAATGATAGATTTTATGGATTTAAAAACTGAATTAGCAACTTTAGAATTAAAAAATCTACCAGAAAATAAAAATAAAATTGGTTGTGTATTAAATACTGATGTTAGCACTGGAAAGGGTATACATTGGTTTGCAGTTTTTATAGATTTAAGTAAAGAAATAGTTTCGATAGAATTTTTTAATTCAAGTGGAAACAAACCAAGAACTCCTGTTCATGAATGGATGATTAAAATGGAAGAACAATGTCATAATATGGGAAGAAAAGCACAAAGAATAATCGCATCACAAAATAGACATCAATATAGTGATACTGAATGTGGTCCTTATTCATGTTTTTATATTTTATGTAGAATTCAAGATGTTCCTTATTCTTATTTTATGAATAATAGAATACCAGATGAACACGTAACAAATTTAAGAAAAAAAATATTTAATAAAATAATTTAATTAATAATTTTAGTTAATTAAATAATTTAATTAATAATTTTAGTTAATACAAATAATTTAATTAATAATTTTTCATATATATTTGATTTTCTAGTTATTGTTTCTGAAATTGTTTTTTCAAATATATTATTAATAGTTAATAATATATTTGGTTTATCTTTAAAATTATCAATATATTTTTTTAAATCATTAAAATATTCTTCTAAATTATTTTTAAATCTTTTACTATAATAAGTCTTTTCAGCTATAAATGATATATATATTTCATTTTTAATAAAAATAATTTTATCTTCAGTATACATTTTAGATATATTATCAACAGTTTCATTAATTGATATAAGTAATTCATATAATGCTAAATCAAATTGTTTAATTATATCATTAGAATTAATAAAATTCGTTAATCTTTGTAATGAATCTATATCATTATATATTTCTTTAGTTAAATCTTGCATAATTCTATTAAGTTTTAATTTAACTGTATCCATTTTTATAGTATCGTATTTTAATACAAATTCGGTATAATCATTTTCAAATTTATCTGGAATAAGCCTATTATTTTCTATATTTGAATTTTTTGTAAAAATATTATTATATAATTTTGTTTTCATATTACAAATTGGAAAATAAAATTCATTTTTAATATAATCGTTATTTAAAAATAAATTATTATATTTTAAAATTCTAAATTTATTATCTCCAATATAACTAATTATTATGAATTTAGATTTATCTGTTATATTTAATATTTCATTAATATTATTTTTAAGATTATTAAATATATCAATTTCTGTTTCTAATTTATTACTATCAACATTTTTAAATGTATTAATTAAATTTTCAGTTATTCCTGAAAATTGTATTTGATTATTATTTCTTATTTTTTCAATATTATAATAAATTACTTTCTTATAATTATAAATGTCATTTATAAAATAAATTTTAATATTTCCATTATTTGAAATATCATCACACCATTTTTTAATAATATTAATATTTTTAATTTCAACATCAGAATTGATATTGATTTCAATATTAAAATCAATATCTATATCTTTGAAAAAACTTTTTAATTCTGTTAAGGAATAAGTATAAGGTGCTATAAAATAATTATATAAAAATACAGTAGAAATTTCATCATCATTATTATTTTCATATTTATCTTTATTAATAATAAATTTATGATTAATTTCACTATCAATATAATATGTTTTAATAGCACGTTCTATTTTATTATAAATAAATAAATTTTTTTCTGAAAAATTATTTATATCAATAGAACAAAATAATTTATAAAAGTTAATATTATACGGAATATTTTCTAATAAATTATTTATTTTTTCTTCATTACTTTTATTAAGTAATAAATTAAATTGATCATATATTTTATCTAAATATGCGTCAATATCATTATTAAATTTAAAATATTTATATAAAATTGCCTGATATTCTTTCATTATATTTACATATAAACTAGAACCAATTTTAATATTATATTCATTAAATTTTTCTAGATTTTTAATAAATAAGAATAATTTATTAAGTAAATTAATAAAATTTAATATTTTCTCTAAAGTTGAAAAATCTTTAGAATCCCAATTATCAATTTTAAAATTAAGTTCTTTTATAATCTCCCAGTCTCTATCTAATTCATCATAATAAATTTTAATAATTTCATTAAAATTTATATTTTCAAAAATTAAAGAATTGACTGATATATCATTTAAATATTCTTTTTTAAAAATATTTAGTTCATTATGAAATCTTTGAATGAATTCCATTTTATATAAATATAATTTATTGTTTAGATATATATTTATTAATATAATATAATTTATATTAATAAATAAAATGTCTAAAGATTCAATTTCAGTTATACCTAATATATGTAGAAAAAATAATCATATATCACCACAACCAAAACAAGATAATAATGTATTGAATACATCTACAGTTTTTAATAAAAATTCTAATAAAAATTCAATTAATTCTAATTTAATATCAAATATAAATAAATCTCAAAATTTTCAACCCATTCAACCAATTCAAACACCTACATCTCAACCAATTCAAACACCTACATCTCAACCAATTCAAACACCTACATCTCAACCAATTCAAACACCTACATCTCAACCAATTCAAACATCACAAATATTAATATCTAACAATGATAAAAAGGAAGAAACTTTTAAAGAAGATAAAAAGGTAGATAAAAATGAAGAAAATAATAAAAGTTTTTTTACTGATAATAAAACAAGTATTATTGTTTTTGCGATAATTATAGTTTTATTAATTTTATTAATTATTTATTTAATACATAGTCAAGATAAATTTAAAAATAATTTCTTAGCACCTACTTATTGGATGAATAGATTTAATAAAGTAAAACCAGTAGTAGATACTTCATCAACTTCATCAACTTCATCAACTTCAGAACAACCTATAGTTTCTAATAATACATTAACTCATAATGAAATTAAATCTCAAATGTCAACTAATGAATTAATTAATATTGCTAAAAAATCTACACCTATTGAATTTACATCATCTGATATTGATAATATTTTCAATAATAATAAGAATAATAATGATGATAATAATGATGATGATAATAATGATGATAATAATGATGATAATAATAATTCAATTATTGAAGAAGATATTGATAGTGAAATTAATTTAAATGAGTTAGAAGAATTAGTTAAATCTTCATCTAATAATTTTGAAAAAATGGATAATTATAACAAACAAAAAATGGAGCAAGAAACAGAAAAAAATGTAGAGCAAGAGAAAGAAGTGGAACCAGAAACTGAACAAGAAACAGAAGAAAATATAATTTCAAAACCAATTAAAAAAGAAAAAAATAAAAAAGGAAAGGGTAGAGGTAAAAAAAATAATATATTAATTGATGATAAAGAAGATGATAGTTTTTATGATATTGATATGTAATTTTTAACATAAATAAAAAATATTTAAAGTATTATTTTATAAATATATTTTAAAATTTAATTAAATATTTAAGTTTTAGATAAATTTTAATTTAAAGCTTGATTTCCACTTATAATTTTTATATATGTTTCAACAAATATATCTATATCTTTTTTTGTGTTATTATCACCTAAAGAAATTCTAATAGTTCCTCTTTTTATATCAGGTGATGCTTTAATTGCAGTTAATACATGTGATGCAGTTTTTAAACTTGTATTACAAGCACTTCCAATAGAAACAATTATTTTAGCATATTTCTCTAATAAATTTTTTAATTTAATATTACAAAATGTTTTTCCACTTGATAAAACTTTTTCACTAGGTATAAAAGACATTAAAATAGTATTAGGTAATGATTTTTCAAATCTATTAATTTTTTCATTATCAAAGTCAACACCTAAGAAAATAATTTTAGCATTATTTTTTTCTTTTTCACTCATTTTTTCAGTCATATAATTAGCATATTTTATAATAGATATATTACTATTTTGTATTTCAACTACTTTTTTTATTTCTTTAAATAAATAAATACATAATTCTTTCATTTTATCATTTTTTTCTTTTCTATCTTCTGAAATTTTCATTAAAGCAGTTACTCCTCCTACAATGGCAGGAACATTTTCAGTTCCTCCTCTTAATCCATATTGTTGTGTACCGTGAATAATTGCTTTTAATTCATATCCTTCTACAAAGTTTTTATTTAAAATAAGTAAACCCAATCCAACAGGTCCATTAAATTTATGAAAACATGCAGAAATTGCCGAAGGATAAGGTGGTTTTATAATTCCTTGTTTATGATTAAAAAGTTTTCCAAATGTTTGAACTGCATCTGTATGAAATGGAATTTGATGTTTAAAAGCAATTTCAGAAATTTTATCAATATTATTAATAGTTCCAATTTCATTATTAGCATGCATAATAGAAATTAAACAAGTATTTTCTTGTATATGTTGTTCAATAATATTACTATTAATACTTCCAAATACATTTGGTGAAATATAAGAGACTTCAGCTTGACCAGAATTTTCTAATTCTTGACAACATTCTAATATACTTTTATGTTCTATTGAGGATGTTATAATATGCGGAATTTTAATTTTATTATTTTGATTATTATTTTGATTATTATTTTGATTATTATTTTGATTATTATTTTGATTATTATAAGTATGAGTTATACATGAATTTTCATAATTTTCATCATTTTCATATTCAAATTCTTTTATAATTCTATTATATGCTTCTACAGTACTTTTTATTACCATACAATTACTTTCAGTAGCTGAACCAGTAAAAATAACAAAATATTCTTTTTTTTCTTTTGAATTACCAAACACATAATCTAATATATAATCATGTGATAAACTAATTGCTTTATTTGCTTGTTTTCCAAAAGCTGATGATGATGAACTATTATTAGGAAATAAATGCCATTTATGCATAATTTTAATACAATCAATATTCATTTTAGTAGTTGCATTATTATCCATATAAATATAATCATTTATATTTTCTATCGGTTCCATTTTTTATTAAATAACTTTTAATAAAATTAAAATATAACTTTTATTTATATTAAAAAAGTTATTTTATATTATAACTATTTTTTAACATATTATCTTTAAAAATAAAAAAATAAAAATAAAAAAATAAAAATAAAAATAAAAATAAAATAAAAAATAAAAATAAAATAAAAAATAAAAATAAAAATAAAAATAAAAATAAAAATAAAAATAAAAATAAAAAAATAAAATAAAAAAATAAAATAAAAATAAAATAAAAAATAAAAATAAAAATAAAAATAAAATATTAATATTTTTTATTTAAAATCGTTTTCATCATTTTCCCACCATGCAACACTTGAGCCAGTTCCACCATTATAATGTTGTAATTCTTCCTTAAATAATTTTTGTTGAATATTAGATGAATTTTTATATTTCCTATAATAATTACTTTGCATATCTTTCTTTCCTTGGAATTTTGATCGTTCTGCAAATCTTTGATCTCCAGTTTTATTTTCTTTAGGATTCAATATTTCATCTAATATCATTTCTTCTGAAGAAATATTGTTAATTATAGTATTGCGAAATTTAGGATTATTAATAGGTGTTAATTTTAACGAATCAACTTTACCTTCTTTAATGATAGAAGTTGTATAATCAATATTTTCATCTTTTTTTGAATAAATATCTGAATTAAATGGTGATGTATAATTATTATATTCATCAAATTTATAAATATTTGAAATTAAATTATCACCTTTAGAAAAATCATTAATTTTACTTCTGACTAAAACTTTTTGTTTATTATTAAACATTGTTGAATCACTTAAAGTATTTTTTATATCAGTTTGTTCTGTATTTTTAATTATTTCACGATTTATATTAATTGTTTTATTATTTTTATTATTAATTTTATTATTTTTATTATTAACTTGATTATTTAAATTATTAACTTGATTAAGATCTTGATTATTACTACCTTTAAACTTAACTGTATTAATTTGATTATAATTAGTTTTCTTTTTATTTAGTATAATGAATAATGAACCAAATATTACAACTAAATCTAAAGAACTATTCTTACCAAAATAGATAGTTATATATATAAACAAGATGAGTATAAATATAACCAGCGAGATACATTCCATAATATATGTTTATTTATTTTATAAGTTTTATATATTTTAATATATAATTTTTTATTTAAAAATATTATTAAATAACTTTTTAACAAAGTTAAAAAGTTATCCATTTAATAAATTTATAATTTTTAAATTTTTCTTTAACTTTAATTTCATAATTTTTAATTTCATCTTTTGTATAAACTTGATAAATTTGTTTAATAATTTCTTTATCTAACTGTTGATTAATCAACAGTTGTGGATTAATTTCTTTAACAATAAATGGTTCTATACTTAAATCTAATTCTTTTAATTTGGTTAAATATTGTAAAGATGTAATATCACTAATATTATTACCATTTAAATGTAATTTCTTTAAATTAGTTAAATATTGTAAAGATGTAATATCACTAATATTATTGTCATATAAAAGTAATATTTCTAAATTAGTTAAATGCTGTAAATGACTTATATCACTAATATTATTACCATGTAAATATAATTTTTCTAATTTAGATAAATATTGTAAAGATATAATATTATTAATATTATTATAACTTAAATTTAAATATTTTAATTTAGTTAAATGTCGTAAAGGTTGTATATAAGTAATATTATTATTATTTAAATTTAATATTTCTAAATTAATTAAATGTTGTAAAAATGAAATATTACTAATTTTATTATCATCTAACCGTAAATCTTCTAAATTAATTAAATATTGTAAAGGTGTGATATCACTAATATTATTAATATCTAAATATAATTTTTCTAATTGAATTAAATATTGTAAAGGTGTGATATCACTAACATTATTACAAGTTAAAATTAAATGTTCTAAATTAGTTAAATATTGTAAAGGTGTAATATCACTAACATAATTAAAAGTTAAATCTAAATATTCTAAATTAGTTAAATATTGTAAATATGATATATCAGTAATATTATTTTTATTTAAATTTAATATTTCTAATTTAGTTAAATATTGTAAAGGCTGTATATCAGTAATATTATTATTATGTAAAAATAATATTTTTAAATTCTTAAATCTAGATAAATCCGGTATAACATTTACAATTTTACCAATTAAATCTAATTTAATTATACTATTATCATATTTATCTAAATTCATTTTTTCAACTTCTTAAATTTGTTAAGAAGTTATTTTTTTAACTTTAATATTATTTATTAAATAAAAAAATATTAATTTCAATTTTTTTATTTAACTTCTTCACTTTATTAAGAAGTTATTTACAACTTCTTCACTTTATTAAGAAGTTATTTTCAACTTCTTCACTTTGTTAAGAAGTTATTTTAATGTAATATTTTCTTTAAATTACATAAATATTCTAAAGATTTTCTATTACGAATATTATTATATCTTAAATCTAATTCTTCTAAATGTACTAAATATTGTAAACATATAATATTATTAATTTTATTATTACCTAAATTTAATTTTTTTAAATTGGTTAAATATTGTAAAGCTAAAATATCACTAATTTTATTATTACCTAAATTTAATTTTTTTAAATTACATAAATATTGTAAAGCTGAAATATCACTAATTTTATTGCAATCTAAACTTAATTCTTTTAATTTATTTAAATCTTGTAGAGGTCTTATATCATTAATATTATTATTATCTAAATATAATACTTCTAATTTAGATAAATATTGTAAAGGTTTTATATCACTAATATTATTATTTCTTAAATCTAATCTTTTTAAATTTTTAAATCTATCTAAATTTGGTATATTATATAATCCTTTATTAGATAAATCTAATCCAATTATATTATCATTATAATCATTTATATTCATTTTTTCAACTTTTTACACAGTTAAAAAGTTATTTATTAAAAAGGAAATATCAATTTCAATTTTTTTTTAACTTTTTAAATTAATTAATAAGTTATTTATTCAAAATTTATATCCATGCAATAAATTTATAACTTTTTAATAGAATTAAAAAGTTATTTTATTAATACCAATACCACCTTATAAATTTATAATCTTTAAATTTTTCTTTAACTTTATTTCCATATTCTGTAATTTCATTGATTGTATAAATTTGATAAATTTGATTTCTAATTTCTTTATCAATTTTTATATTAGAATTAATTTCTTTAACAATAAATGATCCAATACTTAAATTTAATTCTTTTAAATTATTTAAATATTGTAAAGGTGTAATATCACTAATATTATTATCGCTTAAATTTAATTCTTTTAAATTAGTTAAACACTGTAAAGATGAAATATCACTAATATTATTATAACTTAAACTTAATACTTCTAAATTAGTTAAATATGATAAAGATGATATATTACTAATATTATTGCGATGTAAATATAATTCTTTTAAATTAGTTAAATATTGTAAAGATGATATATCACTAATATCACTAATATTATTATAATTTAAATTTAAATATTTTAAATTTTTAAATCTACTTAAATTATGTATAACATCTAGTTTTTTTATCAGATAAATCTAGTTTAATTACATTATCATCATATTGATCTAAATTCATTTTTTTCAACTTTTTAATTATATTAAAAAGATATTTTTCGACTTCTTAACAAAGTTAAGAAGTTATTTATTAAAAAATAAATACTAATTTCAATTTTTTTCAACTTTTTAAATTTGTTAAGAAGTTTTTAATAGAGTTAAAAATATTAATCCAATGTAATAAATTCATAATCTTTAAATTTTTCTTTAACTTTATTTTCATATTCTTTAATTTCATCTTTTGTATAAATCTGATAAACTTGTTTAATCATTTCATTATCTAACT
>JACCDN010751642.1_pt1 | contig 16410 bp, 12 predicted proteins | sample 7441691 | NCBI WGS metagenome assembly JACCDN01 (sample SAMN15323439, study PRJNA562643) | freshwater metagenome | isolation source: river surface water | place: USA:Blue River Watershed | collected 2017-08-16
GGCATGGGCAGCGGTTATGGCCATGACATGGGTCATCACGCCACGAAAAAAGACATGAAAAAAGCTCACAAGGCGGAGAAGAAAGCTCACAAGAAAGCTCAAAAGCAGCAAAAGAAAGCTATCAAAAAAGCTCAAAAGGAACAGAAGAAAGCTCAAAAGCAGCAAAAGAAAGCTGAGAAGGCGAAGGTGAAAGCTCGCAAGAAAGCTGAGAAGGCGAAGGTGAAAGCTCGCAAGAAAGCTGAGAAGGCGAAAAAAAAGGCGGTCAGGAGAGCCAGACGCAGATAAATATAAAAGGTCCAGGCTTTCTACCCGTCACTTTTTTTAAAGTGTTGAAAGAAGGCATAAAATTTTCTCCTTTAGTTAAAACGAGCAAAATGATGCTTTCGTGTACTTAAAAGCTTCTCAAGTTTTTCTATAGCCTGTGTGACTGATTGAGATACAACGTATTGTATATTAATAAAACCCTGTCTAAATATAGACCTCAATTGATATCCAACAGTCTTTCGCCAGGGTATCTTTAAAAGAGTTCCCATAAGAAAGACGCATATTGTTGCAAAACCCAATATGATCAACAGTTTTTCAAGGTATCGGGGAGTGGTCATATGAGTGTTTTCCCAATGAAATCATGATGTGATGTGAGGGCTTATCCTGAATCCAAAGGAACAGAAATTATTGAAGGCTTCAAAGTATGAGCAAGGTTTAATGATGCAACATCCCTTAACATCCTTCCTTTATCTGCTCCTTGCGCTACTTTTTTCTGGAAGATTTACAAAAGTTTCTTCCAATGGGATAGTGAATCCGGCATAATGCTTCAGGCAGTTACGCCTGTTAGCCTAACTTGGTTTATTTTTGAAGATCCAGTTTGTAACCATACCCATTCTAGAATTAAGAGAGTAGCCCTTATTTCACTCTCATCCGTCATTATGTAGGCATTTTATCAGGAAAGTTACGTTATACGATAACAATTCAGGCGAGGCTTTGATTCCACATGCACAAGCCTAGTGAGACAACGAAGAATCGGGTATAATCACTTTCTATATACCCATCCGGGATGAAAAGCGGAGTTTAAAGAAAAAATGAGTCGAATTTTTACCGTGTCAAACCAAAAAGGAGGGGTGGGGAAAACCACGACAACCATTAACCTGGCAACCGGGTTGGCAGCTGTTGACAAGCGCGTGCTGATTATTGATTTCGACCCTCAAGCCAATGCGTCAACCGGCCTCGGGTTAAGTAAACAGAGGCGTCTGCTCAATTCTTATGGATTATTGATTGGTGACTACACCATGAGTCAAGTTATCGTCAAAAGCGCTATTCCTGGTCTATCTATCATCCCGTCCGCCATTGATTTATTAGGCGCAGAAATCGAACTTGTGGGTATGGAGCGGCGGGAATATATTTTAAGGGACATTATTGCCCCTTACGTTAACATGTTTGACTATATTTTAATTGACTGTCCCCCATCGATGGGCCTTTTAACATTAAATGGAATGGTTGCCGCAACAGATGTGATCATTCCCTTGCAATGTGAATATTATGCCCTGGAAGGGTTAAGTTACTTGTTAGGCTCTATCCAAAAGATCAAAAAAACCCTGAATCGCCGTTTATCCCTTTTTGGAATTGTTCTCACGATGTTTGACCGCCGCAGTTCTTTATGCGAAATGGTGGCGCGGGATGTGCGCTCTTACTTGAAAGACAAAGTTTTTGAAACAGTCATTCCACGAAATACAAAAGTATCCGAGGCGCCCAGCCATGGAAAACCAGCCATGATTTATGATTTCAAATGCACCGGTTCCCAGGCTTATATGTCCCTGGCCCGTGAGGTGCTCATACGTGATGCCCAGCAGAAGCAAGAGGAGAAAGTCGCATGAGGGAAGCTGAAGCCAAAAAATTCCCATTAGGGCGGGGGCTTTCCGCTCTTCTTGGAGAATCCTCAATAATGGAAGGAGAAGAACCGGGAGCCATACTTTCTCTTCCCACTCTTGATTTAAAGCCTGGAAAATTTCAACCCCGTTACCGGTTTGATGACGATAAATTAACAACGTTGATTGACTCCATTCGTGAAAAAGGCATTATCCAGCCCCTCGTTGTTCGGCCTTTGGAAAAAGGGATGGAAGAAAGGGGGATAGGCGCATATGAAATTATCGCAGGAGAACGCCGGTGGCGGGCTGCCCGTACGCTCAATATGGAATCTGTTCCCGTTATCGTTCGGGAGTATAATGACCGGGAAGCCCTGGAAGTTGCCCTCATTGAGAATATCCAGCGGGATGACCTCACCCCCATTGAAGAAGCGGAAGGATATCAGCGTCTCCTTGCGGAATTCAGTTATACGCAAGAAGAGTTAGCCCGTTCCCTTGGCAAAAGCCGCAGCCATGTCGCCAATATGTTGCGCCTCAATCAATTACCAGGTCACATCAAAGACATGATCCAGGACGGCAAGATCTCGGCTGGCCATGCAAGAACGCTTGTGAATGCGGAAAACATGGAGGAACTCGCCCAGAATATTATTGAAAATAACCTTAACGTTCGTCAAGCCGAGCAGCTCAAGCAAAGGCGCGCAAAAAACCAAACGCTTGACATTCCGGAAACGGAATTCGCTATACAAACAAAAATAATCGAAAATGAGATCGCCAACCTTTTACGGTTAGGCGTTTCCCTGAAAGTCAAACAAAGTGGCGCAAATTTGACTATCCACTTCAAGAGCTATGAAGAGATTGATGAGTTTATGGATAGATTGAGGGCCATTGAAATTTAGAACACCGGACAAAGCCACTGCAATTACGTTTTATGAGGAAGATAAAGTTTTTCAAAAACCGGTTAAAAACCAGGAAGCGCTTGAAAATCCCGAAGCGCTGGAGCAGTTAAAAATCAAACTGAGCTGGTTAAAGGAGGAGACGAAAAAGAGCTTAGAATGGCTTTGTCATTCCCGGATTTCTTTTTTGTGAAGTTGCATCTTAATCCTTCCAAAATGATGGCATAAAGAGGATGAGGATCGCTAACAATTCAAGCCGGCCTAAAATCATCCCAAACATAAGCAAGCATTTGGGACCCATGTCAAGCATCTCCAGAGAACCAAGAGGGCCAATATGGGAGCTTAACCCTACGCCAAGATTACCCAGAGCGGATGCAGCCCCTGACAGGCTTGTGACAAAATCCAGCCCGCAAATAGATAATCCCCCCGCAAGCATGATCAAGCAAATTGTATAAAGCGTGATAAATGTAAAAACGGACGTTGAGATATTTTCCGAAATTTTTTGGGATTGATAAGACGGCACATAAATCCCGTGGGGACGGCGTAATTGGCGCATATGGGTTAAAGCAACAGCGAGCAGGACTTGAAACCGGAAAATCTTGATACCACCCGCTGTGGATCCGGTACATCCCCCAACAAGCGTCAACAAAAAGAATAAGACAAGAGGAAACGATCCCCACGTCGTATAATCTTCCGTCATGTATCCTGTAGAAGTCATAACGGAAACAACAGCAAATGAGGAATGGCGAAGACTACTCCAAAAATTAATATCCTGATACAGAGTAAGCCACAATGCGCCAAGTAATGAGGCAACGCTGATCGTGCCTAAATAAGCACGCAATTGGCTATCCTGCCAAACGGCTTTAAAATTCCGGCGCCATAATTTAACAAATAAAATAAAAGTAGTCCCCCCGATCACCATAAAAACCATCAGGATCAATTCGATGGAAAGGCTGTGAAAAGCCCCTATCGACAGATCTTTTGTGCTTAACCCGCCTGTGGAAACAGTCGCCATTGCGTGGCAAATGGCATCGAACCACTTCATGCCCGCCAGGTGAAGCAAGATAACGCATGCCACTGTAAATACAAAGTAAATTGATAAAATAGCTGAGGCAATTTGGGACAGGCGCGGTAAAATTCTTTCTGAACGGTCTGAAAATTCATTGCGAAACAATTGCATGCCACCAATGCGCAAGATCGGTAAAATGGTCATAGCCATAACGATAATTCCCGTACCGCCCAGCCATTGAAGGAGCGCCCGCCATAACAGGATGCCTTTGGGAACTTTGCCTAAATGAGCTAAAACCGTCGTACCTGTCGTTGTGAGGGCTGACACCGATTCAAACCAGCAATCAAGGAAACCTAAAGATAAAGATGACCAGAAGAAAGGGATTCCTGCAAAAAAAGAGGTTGATACCCAGCTCGCAGCGGTCAAGAGAAATGCTTCCCGTACCCGCAATTCCTTTCTTCCTTCCGCTCGGTTGGACAAAACCAGCAAAGTCCCCATGAGGCCCGTAATGAAGGTTGATATGGCAAACCCGCGCCACTCGCCCGTTCTATAAATGAATAATTCTACGCTTAAAGGAATCAGCATGGCAGCTGCAATAATGCTGAGAAGAACGCCAATGAGGAAAAAAACCAACCGGAATGCAATCACAATTTTCTATGCCCCATGGTTATACCCGTCATGAATGAAGAACAACTTCCAGGAGATCATACGCCCAAAGGGGGAGTGTTGACAATCCTGGCCTTGCTCTTTACCGTTCACTCTATAATCAGTAAACCTTGTGGGAAGAACCTTATGTCCCTCACACCCCCAAAATTTTGGGAGCAACCCGATAGCTGCCTTGGACGCCTTCTGGAGCCTCTCAGTTGGTTTTATCAGGGGGGGGCGGCCCTCCATCAAATTTCCTCAAAACCTTACCGGGCGGGCGTTCCGGTCATTTCTATTGGAAACCTCGTGCTGGGGGGGGCGGGAAAAACGCCTGTGACCCTTGCGCTTGCTCAACATTTACAAGCGATGGGACGCATCCCCCACATCATCAGCCGGGGATATGGCGGAACTTTAAAAGGGCCTCTTCTGGTTGAACCGGTCCGCCATCTCTTTCATCAAGTCGGGGATGAACCCTTGTTGCTGGCCAAAACAGCGCCGACCTGGATATCAAAAGACCGTCGGGCAGCGGTTAATCCGGCTATCCAGTCCGGCGCGGATATTTTGCTTCTGGATGACGCCCATCAAAATTACACCCTGGCAAAAGACTTGAGTCTTGTCGTCGTTGATGGCATGCAGGGCTTTGGAAACGGGCGAATTTTTCCGGCTGGACCCTTAAGGCAGTCCCTTAAAGCTGGCTTAAAAAATATAACCGCTCTTATTTTTATTAACCAGAACCATGACTCTTTACCGGAGTCGCTTCCCCCGCTTCATTGTCCTATCATACACGCAAGCATCGTGCCCATTGACCCAAAGCCTTGCGCTGTTCTGGCTTTTTCAGGTATCGGGTACCCCAAAAAATTCCATCAAACACTGGTGGCAGCGGGGTATGAGGTCAAAGTTTTCGCCCCTTTCCCGGATCATCATCCCTATACGGAAGAGGATTTGCGCAAGCTTCAAATAACGGCGCGGGGCGAGCGCGCCTGTCTGATCACAACCGAGAAAGACGCTGTGCGCATTCCTGCAGCTTATCGTCAAGACGTTCTCGTACTCCCCATGCGGTTAGCTTTTGAACCGGAGCCGGAGGCGGCCCTTAAGTCGTTACTGGAGCCATTTCTTCCTCCTACTCCCTGATCTTGCGCCTGATTTTATTGATTTTTCGTTTCAATTTTCAGAAATATACCAGATTAGCACAAAATAAACGTAGAACGTGTCATCAATTATCGGCTTTTGGACTGAAAATGGCGGTTTTCTGCGCTTCCGTTTCTCAAATACGCCTTAATGTATTTTGCGGTACGGTTCTCAAAACCCACCATTTTCGCCACAAAATTCTTTAATTGATGACACGTCCAGGATAAACGAAAAACAAACACGATATGAGGACAAGTTATGATAGGATGAAGCGAATAAACATCTATCCAGCTTTTAGACATAACCGCAAATAACTGAAACTTTTACATACAGATGATGTTCCAGGTGGAGTTCAAGAAATGCGGAGAGCCGGAAGGACTCATCGCGGGGAGTTCTCGCTGGAGGTATAGCCTCCCCCGTTCTCAACAGGGGAGTTGAGGCTAGCGTCTGTAAAGTTTTTTACTTGACGATTGAAAACGTCTATTCCGGCCCCGTTTAAGCAATCCAGGAATTCACTTAAGTTATCTATGCACCGGCTGATATCATCAATTTTTTTTTCTTTATCATCCCGCTGCAAGGTGGAAACGACCTCATTCCATCCCATATCCAGCCAGAAACCATTACTGGCATGGTGCCTTAGCAACATCAGGGTTAAAGCCCCATAAGCAAGATAGGAAGGTTGCCAGGATTTCAGTGTTTTATCCCATGCCGGATAAACTTCAGCTAAAGCAAGAACGCCGCCTGTAAGAAAGGAATGCAAGGACATCACCCTGCGAACGCCAGGATTGCTTTCAGAAACGGTGTTGCGAAAGCCCTGCAAGATAACCTGTTCATAATAGTATTTAATAGCAGGTCCTTCGATAATACAAGAAAGAAGCGTCAGAAAACCAGCCAAGCCATAGCTTGCGTTACTGGCAGTAAGAGAAGCAACGCCGAAATTTTCTAAGCCGCGCTTCAACCCATACTGGAAGAAGAAAAACTGGGGAATAGATGATAGAGGATTAACCAGATAATGGGGCAAATACGTTGCAAGATAGTTGTTTCCATCCTCCGGTTCTAAAGAGGGTAGCGGACTATTTCCGGCAGAGGGGGTCAAGGAGATAGGGCTTTGCATTATTTCCTGGAGTTTAGCAAAACCACTCTGATCACCATTTAAATCATCATAAATAGTGTTTATTGTCCCCAGGTCCAGACCTCTGAGCGTTTTTTTAAAGGATTGGAATCGGTCTTGCAGACTTTTTCGTTTCGCATGGGCGTCCCTTGCCTCATTCTGCTGACGCAAGCTTTTTGTATGTTCTTTTTGTCCAAATTGGCCAAAGGCATATTTCATGGAATACATTGTAGCCGTATAAGGAACAATAAAAGACCAGACAGACCAGTCAAAATCCTGGTCAGTTTCTATTTGATAAAAAACTGTCGGTAAGATAAAGGCGTTGCTCATGGCCAGCAAGTGGTTGAATCCTTTCAGAAAAGCAGGGTAATCAAGATAGTAGTTTCCTTCTTCGTGGCTATCAGGATGTTTCCGAATATCATACTCCTGTGGTATTTGAGCAGGAGGAAAAAATTTCTTTGTTACCTGCTGGGATATCATGGCCATATTTGCGGCTGTGGGAGGTAAAAGATAAGCCAGAGTGATTGCAATAATCGTCCAGTCTTGCCAACCGGTGGATTCAACCCCTACAAGGTCCAGCGTAGCGTATAAAATCATGGCGGTGGTGGCGCTGATAGCTGCGGCTCCCAATAAATATCCCGTTTTACGGCTTATAGAGGAGCAGGGAGAAGAGTTTTCAAAACCAAAAACGTGCTGGTTTAGAGCTGTTTGCAGACTCTGTGCAAGGGGATTGTGTTGTTGCTGCCCGTCATCCAGGAGCGGCCTTTCTTCTTCACTCTCCCGAGGGCGACGCTCTAAAAGCGTAAGGTCAGACCCGGATTGTGTAGCTAGGGAACTCGCAGAATGAGTAGAAAGAGAAGGAGAAGCAGGTGGCCCCCACTCATCTGAAGCATAGCTGACCCCAAGAAAGAAGAAAAACATCAGAAAAGTAGAAAAGCGCATATGATTTGGATCCTCTTTAAAAGCGCACCTTAAAGCGTGTCCCTTATATTTTTATAAGGAATGTGCGGGAGATAAAATTTTAAGAAGATTTTTAGATTCTTGTCAAGAGAGACCGGATAAACGGTCAGGGCTAACGTATGATAAAATTTTAAGTAATAATATTGCTTGAAACTACGTCGGATTCTTTAGTTTATCTATACTAAACTCGGGCATAAATTGAGGTTTTTATTTCCCATGTTTCGTTCGCTTCGTTCTCTACGCGCAAGGACGAACGGCATCAAGGGATGCTGAAAAGCTTACTTTATGACCGCGCTTGATATATATCAAATACCGAACACGCAGGGAACTATTTTCCCTCCCCTGCCTGTGGTCTTTTTGCCGGGACCTGGGGAGCCTGGTAGCGGACTTCTCCCGCTGGTTGTTTTAAATCTGCAACAGGCGGACAAGGCGCATGGCCGTATACAGCCAGAAGGTTTTTGGGTGTGACCCACGCAACTTTATGGGAAAAGGGGTTTAGCGGATCGCGGCTCAAGGAGCGGTCAATTAACTCTGTGTCCGATGCCGTGTTCTGGATTTCATCTTCCCCCTGAGGGGGCGCTGCCAGGGGATTTGGGTAAGCTCCTCTCCCCTGTGGTCCATGGCTCATAATAGCAAGCGCAATGCTCTCCTGAAATCCTTTGATATGCAAGGGCTTTGGATGCTTATGCTTTTCACAGAATTTATTGACGGGTTGTTGGGGAACAGCTCCTGGGTTGCCAGATTTGGGAATGATGGTGTAATAATCATCGACCACATACGTAAACCAGCGTTGATATCCATCCTTCGCAATGGATTCGGGCAAGCCCAGGTCAGCATAAGGAACGATCCCCCGGCGCCGGGTTTTCTCTTGCTTCCCCGAAGGGGCTGCCGGGTCCGCCGCATAAGGCAATATTTTATACTGGGCGGCATAGCTGGCAAGCGCATAAAGGATTTTTTCCTGATGCTGCGCTGTTGCGGTCGCTTTTTGCCACTCAAGCATAACCTGTAAAATGGGTAACGCCGTGCCGCTTATCAAGCCAACGATAATCAGGACAATCGCCATTTCAATTAAAGAAAATGCCGGTAATTCGCCACGCACAGCTTTTTCAACCTCGTCTTTTTTCTCTGAGGGTATCATGTCCTTGCAACCAGGGGAAGAGGCTCCCTTCCTTTGCTTCTAAATTTCATCCATATTTTGTGGCCATAGACAGGAATTTAGCAAGAATATCATTAGCCCTTCATAATTCTTATCTGTTCTGGATCTGAAACCATGTAAAAATTCCCCTCTTTTACCCGAGTTCCACCCTGCACACGATAGCCATTTTCTTGCCTATAAGCAGATTTTAAAAATATAGGGATGTTTTTATTACCCTCAAACATAACTTTTAAAAAACCACAGAGTCCATAAGAACCCTTGGAACCTGAAATCCCTACGCCTATCATCTTCACGTCAAAATCTTCTGTAAAAGAAAATCCAAGAAATATTCCAAATATAGTCTGGACATGAAAACTATCTGTTTCGCTTCCAATCGTTGAGCTTCCCAGAAGAAGTTTTTCTTTGATCATGCCAAGGCTTGGGAATTTAATTTCTTTGTATCTTTCTTCAAGAGATATCTCTGCAGCCGTTTCTGTTGAAGAGGGTTTTTGTGTTAATTCTGGTTCCACCTGTTCCTCTGTTTCATCCGCTGCGGCAGACGGAAAGGTTCTTTTTTCCGCCCCTAAAGTAACCTTAATGAATGAATTTATACAAAAACGTGGGCGTACTTCTTCTGGTTCCGTGCGATATTTCATACCTATATCCGGGTACATCTTGTCACCTTTGAAGGTTTCGAACTTTAAAGGATGGCCTCCGATACGTGAAGCTTGAAAATCTGTGTCGTATACTAAGCCAGCTCGATTATATCTATACCCTATATCATCACGCTTTATCATCTCCGCTATACCCCCTCTTGATAAAAATAGGGGTGATAGTTGGCGGGCTGAGGTATTGAGATAGGCAGGATACGGGAGGGCATCCTTCTCAGTTTCTGTTAGTTTGCTGTGAGTGGCCATATCGACGGTAGACTCACAAAAGGAGCTTTGGCTAAACAGTTTTACGTCCGGGATGTAAAGCTCACCGGATTTCTTTAATAAAATTGTTATTTTAGCAAGGATGCTCTCCCCCCAGGAGGCAGCTTTAGCCGTGGAAACATCAAAATACATTTTATCAAAGACCCCGTTAAAACTTTCTTCTTTGAGCTTAAGCGCTTCAAGGATCGTGTCCCAGCTTTCTGCTTTATTAAAATCAGCATTGAGTATAGGTGTTTTTGGTGAGAGCGCTTGTTCTCCATAAAATTCACATGCATTTACAAAAAAGAGTCTGATAGGCGCCTTGATTCCTTCTTCTTTTTCCCGTTTTTCTTCTGCTGCCCGTAAGTGCACTACATGGGTTTCAGATGGGTGCGCTCCAAAAAATATATGCAGTTGACGGGACTCAAGTGACGCCGTATCGGATGCCGCTTTGATGGCAAGCATACTTTGATGACGGGGAACAGCATTTTTTGGAAGATCGTCAGCATGATCCATTGCTAGAGCATTTCCAAGCAAGCAAGTTGCGATAAATCCATATTTAAATATTTTTTTTAACTTCATTTCCGTTTCCTTTTCTATATGGGCATGTAAAATTACAAATCATTCAGATCTTATTCCTTTTCTATATGGGCATGTAAAATTACAAATCATTCAGATCTTATTCCTTCAGGATTTTTCAGAATATAGTCTCACCAATGTATATGTAGAAATTAACACATAGAATTACAAGTTTTTTTAATGTTTTTTTTTGTAATTAATAAAATATAATCAAGATACCTTCACATCATGTTTGATACTCACCTTTAATTTTTGTATAATTGCGCACTGACTCGCCAGGACTTCGGTGGGTTGGGAGGAACGACATCCCTTAACTGAATACTCGTAGGGAAATCATCCTTTAGGCAATTATTACGGAAAAAGGCGTTTAATGGTTGCTGCAACTTGCTCATAGGCTGTACTCAGCAAGGGTTCGCCATGGGCTGTCAGGAGATGACGGAAGGTCATCATCTTGAGAAGCCTATAAAAATCAGGAGCATTTGTATGGGTTGCCTCGAGCCAGATGGGTGAAATGTTTGCTGGTTTCACAAGCCCTTGATCTTGGAATGATTGGGCTGTTTGGGGACTATAAAACTCATCCGTGGATATTATGTTTTGGATGCTGTCGCAGGAAATCAGGATTCCTCCTTCCCGTTCAATATGCAAAATACCTTCTGGTAGTGTTGATGTTTCAAAAACAAAGAGAGAGCAACCCGGAAAAGGCAGGGCGCCTTCTGGCGTTAATTCTCGATCAGCTTTTAGGTCATTCTCATAGATCATACTCTTTAAAGTCCAAAGCCGGGCGGCCGGATATTGATTCCGATAAAAGGCATCGTCTCGACCATGAAATGCCCCAATTCTGACAATATGGGTAACGTTCCCCAAGCGATCCAGTTTTTTAAGACCCTCTTCACTTAACCTAACAGTATTGACTAAGGTTAGCTCAGAGCCATTGCGTATAAGGGTCATATTGCGGCTTGTTTGAATGTCAGAACCCTCATGTTGAATCTTGTTGGTTCCTGTTACAAAAAAGACATCTGGAAGAATCTCACGTATATCTCCGTGGGGCCAGACAGGGGTAAATTGAATCGATTGAGAGGAAGACACTATAGGGTTTACTCCTGTTTGACTAGGTTCTGTGCACCTACACAAAAAATGGTAATTAATGTCCCTTTGAAAGAAGGGGAGCATTACCATGAAAATGTATTACATCCACAAAGAAAAGTGGTAAAGAATATATTTTACTCTTCAAAAGATTTCAGGTATTCGGGTTTAAAGAAAAACCGGTCACCCAACTGGTTATAGAAGGCGTCCATTTTATTTTCAAGACAGGCGCTCAATGGCGGGAGCTACCGTATTATTATGATAAATGGAAAACCATTCACTTGTGCGTCCCGGTGGGATATGAAAAAGGTCAACATAATCGTGAAGCTCGGGAAAGAAGCAAAGGAGATTTTACAACAAAAATCCACGTTGTTGCCGATTCTTCAGGGTAAGCTCAAGGATTGGCAGTCTTGATGTTGCGCTCTTGTGGTCTCTTTTTGCCGATCAAATGTTAGCATCTGAAAAGTCAAACTTAAAAGGCTATCATTCTCAAGAAGACCATAAGGCTTTTCCGACGCGGACCCACGTCGCCCCATGCGCAATGGCGATGGGGTAATCCTGGCTCATTCCCATACTCAAGTCAGACAGGTTGTGACGATGGGCGAGATCAGCCAACGCTTGAAAGTGGGGCGCGGGATCTTCACCGGCGGGGGGAATACCCATCAAGCCCGTGAGGGGCAAAGAGGAGGTACGGCACAACTCAACCAAGGCGGGTAAGTCTTCGCAGGAAACGCCGCTTTTTTGAGGTTCACGGCCTGTATTGACCTGAATGAGAATTTTGCGCGTTATCCGCGTTGAATTTCCCCATTCTTTGGCAAGAGTAAGCGCCAGCCGGGGACGGTCTACAGATTCAATGACGTCAAACAGGTCAAGGGCTTTTTTGACCTTGTTGGTTTGGAGGGGGCCAATGAGATGAAGGCGAAGGTCGGGATACTTTTGGCGTAAATCTGTCCATTTCACAGCGGCTTCTTGAACGCGGTTTTCACCAAACCACCGGTGCCCGGCTTTGAGGAGGGGCAAAACCGCTCCTCCCGTTTGGTTCTTGCTTACGGCCAGAAGGGAGACAGAATGAGGGCAACGGCCTGCTGCCTGGCAAGCTTGCCTTATGGTTTCGTAAGCTTGATGAAGATTCACCTTATTTTTTTCGGAAAGCATCCAGTACGACGACATTAGACCCGTTCGGTGCGCCTTCTTCTGATACAGGTGCCTCAGAGTTTGCTTTTGCCCTGGGTTTGGACTTGGCCTTCATCCGGACGGGAAGTTTCTCAAGGGTTGTTTTTTCATGAATGGTGGGTGAAAACTGTAACCCGAACTTGACAGAAGGGTCGACAAAACTGACAATCGACCGGAGTGGAACGGTTAAGCGCTCATGGATATCATTGAAGCATAATGTAACAAAGAAGCATTCTTCCTCAACTTCCAGGTCCCAGAATTCATATTGAAGGACAATGGTAATTTCTTCCGGATACTGTTCTAGCAAATAATCTGGCAAATCAACACCTGGGTAATCTGTGCGGAAAGAGATATAAAAATGATGGTTGCCAGGCAACCCAGCTTTTGACACTTGTATTAAGGCTGCCCGGACAACAGAGCGCAAACTCTCTTGTACCAGGTGCTCATAATCGAATTTTATTATTTTACTGCTCACAGTAGTGGATTCCTTATTTGAATTCATTATGACACAATTGAATTCTTCATAAATTTAGTGGGGGGCTTCTGTTGCCCGGCGCCCCCCGAACCGCTAGTCTTTTACTACTTTCAATCAGCAATCGCCAATTTTAAGCAGCAGCGGCTGCTGCAAACTTGTTAAAGTTTGAGTTAGCCGCAACTTGAGATGCATCATTACGATTGGCACCTATTAAAACAGCCCGATAACGGTGGTACAATGCCGGGCAAAAGACATATCTTTATTACGCACGTCGATCCTGTTTCACCCCCATAAGTAAATGGTGGAGGCGCCGGGTACCGCCCCCGGGTCCGTAACGCTTATTCCATAAATCGTTTATTGCCATAGTTGGTTACCCAACACTCTTAAAATAGGGTGTTTTCACTGGAAAAAAAAGGGGTTTAACGTTAATCTGGCCATACTTTTAAAAGAAAATTTTATGAGGGACGCATGTCAACCGCCTTAAAACCAGATAAAAATCAAGAAATTCAACATATTAGAGAGGATCAATTTGTCACACGGCGGGCAACGGTTTTTTCTTTGGAAGAGATCCTTTATGAGCCTTTTTCTGTCCTTGACCATGGTTTTGTCCGCGTCATTGATTATATGGGGGACGATTCGGCCATCGTTCAGGCTGCCCGCGTGTCTTATGGGAAGGGCACCAAGATGGTGAATGAAGATAAAGGGTTGATCAATTATTTGATGCGTCATCGCCATTCGACGCCGTTTGAGATGTGTGAGATGAAATTTCATATCAAATTACCCATTTTTGTGGCGCGTCAATGGATTCGTCACCGTACGGCCAATGTGAATGAGTACTCGGGGCGTTATTCCATCCTCGATAATGAGTTTTATATTCCAAGCCCCGATCATTTGGCGGCCCAGTCTACGACGAACCGTCAAGGGCGTGATGAAGTTTTGCAAGGGGATCAGGCGGCGCGTGTTCTGGATTTATTGCGGGAAGACGCTTTACGGGCTTACAGCCACTATGAAAGCATGCTCAATGAAGATCGTAACGGTAATGTGCTGGATCCATCCCTTCCCGGGCTGGCGCGGGAACTGGCGCGTATGAATTTACCCGTGAATTTTTATACCCAGTGGTATTGGAAAATTGATTTGCACAACCTTATGCATTTCTTAAGTCTGCGGGCAGATTCCCACGCGCAGTATGAAATCCGGGCTTATGCGGATGTCATGCTGGAAATTTTGAAAAAATGGCTGCCCCTTACCTATGAAGCCTTCACGGACTATCGTTTGGGAGCAGCGTCCCTCTCCGCAAAAGGTCTGGCTGTCGTAAAAGCCCTTTTAAAAGGCCAGCCTCTTGACCAGGCCGCCAGTGGCATGAGCCCCCGGGAATGGCGGGAACTTCACCAGCTGCTTGAGGTAACGGTTCCGCAGGTCAACAAGGCATGAACGGGCCTGTGCCCTTTCTTCTCGCGCTTTACCAACGGCTCACCCCTTTTTTGGAAAGGGGGGTGGTGGCTTATACGCGCTATCGTTTGAAAAAGGGCAAAGAAGACGCGAATCGGCTGGATGAACGGTTTGGAAAGGCATCACGTCCTCGACCCTCCGGCGCTGTGGCTTGGTTTCATGGGGCAAGCGTTGGAGAGGCGGTATCCCTCCTGCCCCTCCTTAAGCGCATCCGGGGGCAATTTCCTCACATCATCCCGCTGGTTACCACAGGAACGGTTACGGCTGCGGCTGTTATGAAAAAAGCATTACCTGAAGGATGCATCCATCAGTATAGCCCTTTGGATGTGCCAGCCTGGATTGAAGCATTCCTGGATCACTGGCGCCCCAATATGGCTGTTTTTGCTGAATCCGAGTTTTGGCCTAACTTGATTTTACATTGCCACGCCCGGACAATCCCCCTTTATTTAGTCAATGGGGTTTTATCAGAGAAGAGTTATCAGGCATGGCGGCGGTTTCCTTCAGTTATTAGCTATCTTCTGTCTTGTTTTGAGATGTGTCTTGCTCAATCAGAAACGATCGAGAAGCGGCTCAAAGATCTGGGCGCCGCTCCCTCGAAAGTGCGTGTTTGTGGTAATTTGAAATTTGCCGCAAGCCCTCTACCTTGTGATTTAGCCGAACTGAATCAGTTGAAATCGATTGTGCAGGGACGGCCTCTTTGGGTGGCGGCAAGCACCCATTCAGGGGAAGAAATCTTGGTGGCGGATACGCACAAAATGGTGAAGCAAGCTCTGCCAAATATACTGACGGTCCTCATTCCCCGCCATCCTCAGCGGGGAATGGAAGTCGCGAAGGACTTGATGGCCAGCGGATTGCAGGTAATCAGACGGTCTTGCCAGGAAATGATCATGCCGTCAACAGATATATATTTGGTTGATACGATCGGAGAGCTTGGTCTGTTTTACCGGTTAGGCGATGTTGCTTTTTTAGGGGGGACTTTTGCGCCGATCGGGGGGCATAACCCCATTGAAGCCGCTTTGCTGGATTGCGCCTTGATTTGGGGGCCTCATAACCATAAACAAACAGAGATATGTGGTATACTTGAGCCAGCTGCTTCATCTGTGAGGACAAAGGAAGAATTGACGGCAACCGTTCAGCAACTTCTTGTTGAAAAAAATCTGCGGGAAGAAAAGATTGCGATGGCGCACCAACTCATCACCATACAAGCGCATGTTCTCGATTATGTTATGGAAGCCTTAAAGGAAAAGCTGGAGGCGGAGGATGAGGGAAGTAACGGAAACGTACCTTGCGGAAAAGATTGCATAAAAACTTTGGGCAAGGCCCGCAGAATCAACCCTCTGCGCTAAAGGTTAATAAAACGACTGAAACCACTCTATCAAGTTGAATTTAATAGATAGTGTCTGACAGGAAACCCTTATTTTTATCTAAAGATCAGTTTCAGGTTTAAGTCAATTCTCTCTCTACCGGTCACTTTTAAAAAGTTCTTTAAAATTAGTGCGCAAGGAGCTTATATACGCCATGTTCCGTCATATATGGACGCCTGAGAGAAAGTCAATGGTTTTTGTAACTGAGTTGCAAGCGACTTTTATTAGACACTGTTATCAAAGGTATGAAGGTGGTATAATATCGGTGTTATCGCGAATTTTAAAGGAGGCCAAAAATGGACAAACGCTTATTTCCCGTAACCCCCGAGTTTTTTCAGCAAACGATATTGCCTTTGATAGAAGATAGCTACATTTGGAAGGGCCGCCCGCCCAAAATCAGTCATTACCATGTATTTTGCGCTATTTTATATGTTTTACGGACAGGGACTCCCTGGCGGGATTTACCAGAGTTTTACGGCAATTGGCATGCCGTATACTTGCGCTTCAAAAGAGGCAGTGAACGAGGTCTTTGGTGGCATATTCTGACCAGCCTTCAACAGCGAAGACGCCTCAAGCTTAAGATTGTATTGGGTGATTCCACAACATTCAAAGTTCACCGACACGGCGGTGGACAAA
>JACCDN010842115.1_pt1 | contig 16410 bp, 13 predicted proteins | sample 7441691 | NCBI WGS metagenome assembly JACCDN01 (sample SAMN15323439, study PRJNA562643) | freshwater metagenome | isolation source: river surface water | place: USA:Blue River Watershed | collected 2017-08-16
GCTGCCAACCACCACCCAGTGAGCGGAAAAGATCCACGCTGGCCTGCAAACGACTGCCCCGATTGCGGGCATAGGCCAAACTGGCTTCGTTCGCTACCCGTTGGGATTCAAGCACGGTTAGATAGTCCACATAGCCCGCTTCGTAACGAAGAATGGAGATTTCCTGCGCCTTGTTCGATGCCGCCACTTGCGCAGCCAGATACGACTCGCTTTCCTGGGTCTGCTGGACTGACGTCATGGCATCCCCCACTTCGGCAAACGCGACACGAACCGTCTTGATGTAGTTCGCCAGCGCTTCCTGCTGTTTACCCTTGGCCGTATCCAATTGCCCGGTCAATAGCCACCCGGTAAATAGCGGTTGCGCTACACCCAGCGTGGCTGCCCAAACCGAGCCCCCCGCGGAGAGAAAATTGGTAAAACCCACGCTCTGTGCGCCATACATCCCGGTAAGCGAAAACGACGGAAAGAAATTAGCCTTGGCAACGCCAATCTGCGCATTGGCCGAGACGAGTTGTTCTTCCGCCTTGCGGATATCCGGTCGGCCTTCCAGCAATTCCGAAGGTACGCCTGCCGGTGGCACCGGCGGCACCGGCAATGCATCGAGGCCACTGGCCGAGATTTTGAGGTCCAGCACACCGGTCAGAACCGCCAACTGATTCTGCACAATCGCACGCTGGCGTACCAGATCCGACTGCGTGGCCTGCAAACTTGCCAGGGTCGCTTTGGCCTGATTGATATCCAGCGGCGACACCAACCCGCCGGCCAGTTTTGCCTGGGCGATTCGCAGAGTTTCGCGTCGGGTGTGGATAGAGTGATCGGTCACCTTGATCTGTGCATCAAGGGCGCGCAGATTGATGTATGCCTTGGCAACACTACCTTCCAGCACCAGTCTGACGCTATCCCGATCCAGGACACTGGCCTTGAGTTGGGCATCGGCTGATTCCACAGAACGACGGACTTTACCCCAGAGATCGATTTCGTAAGACAAACCGGCGGAGCCCTGGTAGTTGCTATCCAGATAATCAATACCACTTGCGGATGCCGATGCGCCCTGTGAAGAACGCGTACCACTACCCTCCAGCGACAGACTCGGATACTGCGCAGAACCCGCCTGCAATGCCATACCCTGCGCCTGGGCAATACGGGCCACAGCCATTTGCAGATCGGCATTGTTGGTGAGCGCCAGCGTCTCAAGGCGGTTCAGCTCGGCGTCGTTAAACAGCGTCCACCAGTCCTGACGGATTTCAACCGGTGCTTTAGCCGTGTCCGATGCCGACTGTGGCACATCGGTATTGTACTGGCCCGGCAAATCCATCTTGGGCCGCTCGTAATCCGGACCCACCGTACAACCTGCAACCATGAGCGCCGCCAACAGCGGCAGGCGCAACGGGAAGGCGAACAACGGCTTAATCATGCGTCACCTCCTGTGCTGAAGACTCACCCGGAAAGAGATCACGTTTCTGTTTGCGTCCAGAGAGCCACATAAAGAACATGGGGATAAAGATCGTGGCAATAAAAGTGGCCGCCAGCATACCGCCGAATACCCCTGTGCCCATCGACCGTCTTGCCGCCGAACCGGCACCCGTAGAAATGACCAGAGGGAATACCCCGAGAATGAAGGCCAACGATGTCATGACGATCGGCCGGAAACGCAGGCGAGCGGCCTGCATGGCTGAATCGTAGACACTCATGCCTTCGGCACGTTTCTGCGCCGCAAACTCCACAATCAAAATCGCGTTTTTGGCGGACAGGCCTACCAGCACCACGAGGCCGATCTGGAAGTAGATGTCATTCGGCATACCGCGTAAAAAGACTGCCAGCAGCGCACCAAACAGGGCAAACGGCACACCGAGAATCACGGCCAAGGGCAACGACCAACGCTCATACTGTGCCGCCAGAATCAGGAAGACCATAACAATGCCGAAGATGAACGCGATGCCCGAAGTATTGCCCGCACGGATCTGCTGATAAGCCTGGCCCGACCAGGCCAATTCGTAGCCCTGGGGCAATGTTGCCTGCGCCACTTCGTTCACAATATTGATGGCATCACCAGAACTTACCCTCGGCTGACCATTGCCGAGAATCTTGGCCGAGAGATAACCGTTGAAGCGCTCCAGCTGCTCCGGGCCCACCAGTGAGGTTGTTTTGATCAAAGCAGACACCGGAACCATGGCACCGTTATCGGCACGTACATAAATCTGCCCGATGTCATTGGGTCGCGTCCGGTAGGGTGCATCCGCCTGCATCTGCACACGATACGTGCGGCCACTCAGGTTGAAGTCGTTTACATAGAGGCTACCCATGGTGGCCTGCAGACTCTGGTACACATCAGCAACGGCAATGCCCAACGAGATGGCTTTGGCTTCATCCACCTCGACATAGAGCTGTGGTGATGTCGGCCGGAAGAACGAATTGATACCGGTCAGCTCGGGACGCTGCTTGAGCGCATCCATCAAGCCACCCGATACCCTGGCCAAGTCTGCTACGGACGGATTATTACGTGCCTGAACATAGAATTCGAAACCACCTGCCGAGCCGATGCCACGAATGGCCGGGGGGTTGAACACGATCGCCAAACCATCCCGCAGGGTCATACCGAGACCCGTAAACATTTTGGCCAGGGTACTGGCATCGGTATCGCGTACCGACCAATCCTTGAGCGGAATAAAGACGGTGCCCGCGTTAGCGCGCATACCGCCCCCTACGATATCGTTACCGGCAATCACAAAGACTTTATCAACGGCCGGATTTTTAACCACCGCTTCCTGAAACTTCTGCCCGGCCTGTTCGGTACGTTGTAGGCTAGCACCATCCGGCAGCATCAATGCACTGATCAGATACCCCTGATCTTCCGGAGGCACAAAGCCACCCGGCACCATGCGATAGAGAAACAGGCAGGCCACGATCACAGCACCAAAGACGGCGACGCCGATGCGTTTGTGGTCCAGGGTCTTGCGTACCAGATCCAGATAGTGTTGCGTTAATGTCTGAAACCCCTCATTGAAGGGTCTGAAAAACTCGGGCGGGTCTTCATGCTTGGCACGTAAGAGCACCCCGCACAACGCAGGCGTCAGGGTCAATGCCACCAGGCCCGATAGTGCCACGGCAATCGCCACCGTCACGGCAAACTGCTGATACAACTTACCCGCGATACCGCCCAGGAAGGCGACCGGTACGAACACCGCGCTCAGCACCAGCACGATGGCCACAACCGCACCAGACACTTCTTTCATGGCTTCGACGGCGGCCTGCTTCGGCGGCAAACGGCGCTCATGCATCAATCGTTCAACGTTCTCTAGCACCACAATGGCGTCATCAACCACGATACCGATCGCCAGCACCATGGCAAACAAGGTCAGCGTATTGATCGAAAAACCGAAGACCCAGAGGCCGGCAAAGGTGCCAATCAGCGACACCGGGACAGCCAATAACGGGATCAGGGTAGCTCGCCAGTTTTGCAGGAACACGAAAACAACGATCGCCACCAGCAACATGGCTTCGAACAATGTCTTCACCACCTCGCGGATCGAGGCATTCACGAAGCGTGTGGTGTCGAAGGGAATGACGTAATCCACACCTTCCGGGAAACGCTTTTTAAGCTCCTCCAGTTTGGCGCGCACCCGATCAGCCGTTTCCAGCGCATTGGCACCGGACTGCAGAAAAATACCGACACTCGCGACCGGGTTCCCTAAAAGCCGGGTATTGGCGTCGTAGTTGGCCGCGCCCAGTTCGATACGTGCCACGTCTTTGAGCCGCAGTGTACCCGCCGGCCCCTGGGAACGGATGACGATATCCCCGAAGGCTTCTGGCGTTGCCAGACGGCCCTTGGCGGTAACGGTATAGGTCAGTTGCTGCCCTTCGATAGCGGGTTCCTGACCCACTTTACCGGCGACGTTCTGTTTGTTCTGTGCGTTGATGGCCGTTGCTATATCACCGGTGGTAATACCCAGCTGCGCCATTTTGTCCGGCCGGAGCCAGATACGCATGGAATAATCTTTGGCACCGAAAATCTGGGCATCGCCGACACCTGGCAGACGCTTGATCTCATCCAGAATATTGATGAGCACATAGTTCGAGAGGAACAGTGCCGAGCGACTGTTATCCGGCGAGGTAATGGTGGACACCAACAGGATGTCATTCGAGCGTTTCTGTACCGTCACACCAAATTGCCGCACCACATCCGGCAGGCGCGGCTCGGCAATCTTGACCCGGTTGTTGACGTTCACTGTCGCCATATCGACATTAGTGCCTACCTCAAAGGTTGCCGTAATTGTGAGCAGACCATTCGAGGCTGCTGTCGAACTGAAGTACAGCAGATTCTCAACACCGGATAACTGTTCTTCAATGGGACCAGCCACCGTACGAATCAGGGTTTCAGTCGAGGCCCCGGGGTAGTTGGCAGACACAATCACCGTGGGCGGTGCAATGTCCGGGTAGTGTGAAATCGGCAGAACGCGGCCAGCCGCCAGACCTGCCAGAACGATCACGATGGAGATCACCGTGGCAAAGATCGGCCGGTGAATAAAGAAACGGGAAAACACGATCAGCGTTCCTTATTTGCCGGTGGCGGCAGCAGCGCCAGGGGCCGAAGGGGCAGCCGGAGCCGGCATCACCATAGCACCCGGACGAATTTTGATGATGTTATCCGTGACGATCTGCATACCCGGCTGCAAGCCACCGAGAATGATCCAGTCTTTACCCAACCAGAAACCCGGTTTCACCGGCGTCGGCACAACCTTGCCACCTTCCCCCATCACCCAGACCATATGTCCTTTTTCAGACTGAATAACAGCAGCCTGGGGCACGCGATACACATCCTCCAGTTTGCCGGTACTGATACGGGCACGCAAAAACTGTCCGGGCAATAGCTGACCATCCGGGTTGGCGAACGTGGCACGCAGCTGTTGCGTGCCCAGCTTCGGATCTATAAATGACGCCTGAAAATTAATGAGCCCCTTCTCCGGATACACCGTGCCATCTGATTGGATCACTTCAACCGTGGTTTCAACGGACGGATCCAGACGGCCACCCGGCAAGCTTGCCGTATCGGAATCGGACAGACCGAAACGAATCCAGATTGGGTTCACCTGATGAATCACGGTCAACAAACTGCCATCACTGCTGGTAGTCATCAGGTTACCTTCGGAACGCTGGGCGCGTCCGGCAATACCGGCTACCGGTGCCGTCACGGTACTCCACTCCAGATTCAGACGAGCCGCTTTGAGGTTTGCCTGGGCCATTTCGTCGGCTGAAACGGCGTCATCCATTTCCTTCCGGCTGACGGCTTGCTGGGCATAGAGCTTTTTCAGGCGGTTGGCTTCACGGGCGGTCTGCGTCGCACGCGCCTGGGCTTCTTCCAGTTTGATCCGATACTGATCTGGGTCGATCTGGAAAAGCGGCTGCCCTACTTCCACACGCTGCCCCTCTTCGTACAGACGTTTCACCAGGATACCGCCCACGCGAGCGCGCACTTCGGTCTCTTTGGCACCTTCTGCCTGCGCCATCACCTCAATCACATTCGGCACCGTTGTCGGTTCCGCTACCAGAAGCGTCACCGGAATCGGCGGCGGTGCTTTAGGCATCTTCTGCCAGTAACTCCAACCGTTCCAGAGCACGATGGCCAGCACGATGACGCTGCCCATGATCCAGGTCCGGCGCCGGTGCTCATGCCACTGCACCTGCCACATCCCGAGCAATTTCTGGCAGGTCGGCTGATCCGCCAGTTTCCTGCAATGCGGTGTCAGAGCCTCCAGGCACTGATTCAACCAAACTTTGATACGGGGTGGTTTGCTAGACGGGTTCGCAGACATGACTTATCCGGTATTGCTGATTAAGCAGAATCGTCCATTATATACATTTCCGCATGTATGTATATTGCTCTATAATTCCGACATCATCGTTTCAAGCTGAATTCCCTCGACGGCTCACCCTTCCGACCCGAAACCGCCATGGCCCGTAAAACCAAAGAAGACGCACTTGCTACCCGCGCCCAGATCATTGATGCGGCGCGACGCGTGTTTCATGCGGAAGGCGTCAATCGCTCCACCCTGGACAAGGTCGCCAAGGCTGCTGGCGTCACGCGGGGTGCGGTGTACTGGCACTTCACCAACAAGGCGGAGCTTTTCCTAGCCGTCAAACAGACCTACATGAGCGAATTCGAGGTCCTGCAGTCCCTACTTCTCGATGACACGACCCCACTCGACGCCATTACGAGTTATCTGCAAGCCCTCTTCACTGTCCTGCTGGAAAATCAGGAAGCGCGTGAAACCTTCGAAATCATCCTGCTGCGCTGCGAATACGTCGAGGATTTCCACGAAGTGCTGCAGGTCATTACGGAGCCCTGCACCGACATCGTGTCTGCTTACGAACATCTTTACCGTACAGCGGCTAACAACAACGAACTCAAACCCGGCCTAGATGCGAAACTTCTGGCGCTGGACACGATGGCATTTGCCATCGGCACCATACGCGCCATTCTTTCCGGGCAACTGATAGATCTGTACCGCGGCAAGACCTCGCAGCTGGTCAACGCACATATGGCACTGCGTCGGGCTTAATCGGCTGTCCTACCGCGTATCCAACGCCCAACAAAAAGCGCCGCATCAGCGGCGCTTTCATCCGAGAAACGGGCTAACTTACTTGTTGCCCATACCGGTAAACATGTTGCGAGCCTGCGACTGAATTTGCGTCTGCATGTTCTGCACCATTTTCTGGCTCTGATCCATGTAGGTCGACATCAGTGTCTGCATAGCCGGGCCCTGGAAGTTCAGAAACTGTGACCAAAGATCGCTGCTGTTACTGTTGCCCTGCATCTTCTTCTGGAAGTCAACGAAAGCCTTCATGTTGGTTTCCAGATACTGCCCCAGCACCGACTGCATGGCATTGCCGTAGAAACGGATCATTTGCGACAGCACTTCGCTACTGAAAATCGGTACACCGCCGCTCTCTTCTTCCAGAATGATCTGCAGGAGAATCGCGCGCGTCAGGTCATCACCCGTCTTGGCATCAACGACTAGAAAGTTTTCATGCTGGAGCACCAGCTCCTTGATATCCGCTAACGTAATGTAAGCACTGGTGCGGGTATCGTACAGACGACGGTTGGGATACTTTTTGATCAAACGTTGCGATTCAGTCATACACTTGGCCTTGAGACAAATTACACGTTACGTTGGACAAACTGCCGTCCGTTTCCCTATATTGCAACGCATTATAAAACGAAAAACCCCGCCGAGTAAAACCCGGCAGGGCTTTCAAATCAAAGACATGCAATCAGCATATGGCTATCAATCCATATGCTGACGTTGTCCAATTACTGGTAGTACAAACCGCCGTTGATGTTCATGGTAGCACCGGTGATGAAACCAGCCAGATCCGAAGCCAGGTAAACGGCCAGACCCGCGATTTCTTCCGGCTTGGCCAGACGCTTCATCGGCACGGTGTCGACGATGCTTTGCAAAATGTCTTCACGGATGGCCATCACCATCTTGGTGGCCACGTAGCCCGGGGTGATGGCGTTGACAGTTACGCCCTTGGTGGCCATTTCAGCAGCCAGCGCCTTCGTGAAACCAATCACGCCAGCCTTGGCAGCCGAGTAGTTGGTCTGGCCAGCCTGGCCCTTAACACCGTTCACCGACGAAATGTTGATCACACGACCCCAGCCCTTTTCGGCCATCTTGGCAGCGAACGGCTGTGTCACGTTGTACACGCTATTCAGGTTGGTGTTGATCACGGCATCCCACTGACCCTTGTCCATCTTGGTGAAGAACTTGTCACGGGTAATACCGGCGTTGTTAACCAGAACGTCGATCACGCCACCTGCCAGCTTTTCAGCTTCAGCAGCAGCAGCCACGCACGACTCATAGTTACCGACATCACAAGCAACCGGAATGAAGTTCGTAAAACCTTCAGCCTTTTGCTCGGCCAGCCAGGCTTCCTTGTCATCAAACTCCGGGTGATATGCGGCAACAACCTTGTAACCGGCCTTATCGAAAGCCTGACAGAAAGAGGTACCGAGGCCACCCATGGCGCCGGTGACGAATGCGATGTGCTGCGACATGTAAACATCCTTTCAAATTAAAAAAACAAAAAATCAAGCACCAAGACCGGTATTGAATAACCTGCTCGAGAATAAGTGTATCCCTTGTTTTGCCGCATCACAACAAAAGTCACGGACAAAACAGTGACCCCAACGATTTCACCGAATTATTTCTGACGAACGTAACGCCCGGGGGCTGGCTCAATCGGATCAAAACCCTTGCCACCCAATGACTTAGGCGCTGATTTCTCTCCACCCTTAAAGTCGGCCAACCAGGCCGACCAATCAGACCACCAGCTACCCGGCTTTTCTGTCGAGGATGCCGCCCACTGCTCGGCATCGCCCTTCAGGTCACCTTCAACCCAATAGCTACGCCGATTCTTGCTGGCCGGATTAATCACACCGGCAATGTGGCCACTGGCACCCAGGACAAAGCGATGCGGCCCCGGCAACAAACGCGTCACCAGGTAGGCCGTTTGCCAAGGAACAATGTGGTCTTCTTTTGCGGCAAATAGATACGTTGGTACATCAATCCGCCCCAAATCCACCGGCTGATCACAAAGCGTCACTTCACCCGGAATGCGCAGTTTGTTTTCAAGGTAGGTGTTCCGCAGGTACCAACAGGCCATCGGACCAGGCAACCCGGTTGAATCGGCATTCCAGTACAGAATATCGAAAGCCTGGGGCGTATTGCCCAGCAGGTAATTGCCTGACACATACGGCCAAACCAGATCATTCGGACGCAAAGACGAGAACATCGTCATCAGTTCACGCCCTTCCAGCAACCCACCCTTGCCGATAGCAGCTTCGCGCGCGGCAACCGAGGGGGCATCGACAAAGATATCAATATCACCGGTATCGGCAAAATCCAGCATGGTCGTCAGCAGGGTCAGCGATGCAGCCGGGTTTTCACCACGGGCCGCCAGCACGGCCAGAGCCGATGACAGCAAGGTACCGCCGATACAGAAGCCCAGCATGTTCATGGTTTTGCTGCCACTAATGGCTTGTACCACCGGAATCGCCGAGAACGGACCGAGCTCGAGGTATTCGTCCCAGGTACGCTGGCTGTCTTCCTGACCCGGGTTCTTCCAGGAAATCAGGAACACGCTATGCCCTGCTTCGACTGCATAACGAACCAGTGACGATTCCGGCTGCAGATCCATGATGTAGAAACGGTTAATACAGGGCGGCGTAATCAGCAACGGTCGCTTGCCTACCTTGGCGGTCAACGGTGCGTATTGAATCAGTTGAATGAGTTCATTCTCATAGACCACAGCACCTTCGGTCGTGGCCAGATTCTTGCCAACCTCAAAGGCCGACTCATCAGAGGTGCTGATGCGTCCCTTCGCCATATCCTTGAGAAGATTATTAATACCTTCCGTGATTGAACGACCTTCGGTCGCCAGGGCTTTCTGGATGACTTCCGGGTTCGTCGCCGCAAAATTGCTGGGCGACATGGCATCAACGAACTGGCTGGTCAGAAAACGAATACGTGCTGCACCTTTGGCGTCTTCGCTAGGCACAATTTCTGCCAACTCGCTTAAAAAGCGACTGTTCAGTACATAGGCCTGGCGCATGTAATCATGCACCGGACTAGACGACCAGGCTTCCGACGAAAAGCGCCGGTCTTTGGCCACGCCGGCAACAACAGGCTCGGCGGGTTCATCCGATTTGCGCTGAAGCATTTGCTGCCAGAGCTTCTGGTGGGCCGACAGTAGATCATTCATGATGGGTTGCAACTGCTCGACTGGCGGCGTTAAAGCGCCCATGGCCGCCACCTGTTCTTTGGGCAGCTTTTCCTCAAGGAATCCGGTGAGGGATTTGGTCAGTGCTTCAACCTGCTTGGGCAAATCCGCCATACCTTGCATACCCGGCCAGAATGGATTCTGAAACGACATCATGACGCCCTACCTTCCTGTTGGCTATTGGTTGTCTATTCCCCGATGAGGGTTTGAACGACCTGTATAGAAAAAACACCTAGAAGAATCATAACAATCTGCAACCCGGTCGCCTTCAGTTCAGGCCGCTTATGCAGACCCGGAATCAGATCTGCCACCGAGACATACAGCAAGCTAGCCGCTGCCAGTGCCAGCATGCTGGGCACCCAGGCTTCCAACCCTGAAAGAAGCAGATAAGCCAGCACGGCCCCTGTCAGCGTGGCCAGACTCGACAGCATATTGAACAGAATCGCCTTCATCCGGCTGAAACCCGAATGAACCAGGATAACGAAATCGCCCGTTTCCTGGGGGATTTCATGCGCGATGATAGCGAGCGCAGTCACGATACCGATCTCTGTACCACCGGCAAATGCCGCGGCAATCAGAATGCCATCCACGAAATTATGAATGACATCACCCAGCAGGATCAGCCAACCGGAAGCTTTGGGACTGTGGCTATGGCCGATATGCTCATGCGCTTCGCAGTGATGCTCGTGACAATGCCGCCAGAGCACCAGCTTTTCCAGCAGGAAGAAGAAAAGAATGCCTCCTAGGACGGTGGCCATGATTTGGTGAATATCGCTGGCATGCTCGAACGCATGTGGTAACAGATCCAGAAATACCGCGCCCAGCATGGCGCCGATCGCATAGGAAACCAGCACGGGCACCATCCGTGGATGCGTTGCCATCGATGCCAGCAAGGAAACCGCAATGCTGGCCGCCATGCCAGTCAGGCACATCAGCACGATCCAGGTCAATGGCGCAAAAGTCATAAGGTCCGGCTGGCAAAGGTAAGAAAAGAGGATTTGAATTATAAGGCTCAGTCGTCGATCCAGATCATGGACGCCATGCGCCCGGTGATCTTTTCTCGCCGATAGGAATAAAAATCGGGCGACTGGTAAGTACAGTACTCACTCGCCGTGACCGCTGTCACCCCTAACCCATGCAGCTTTTGCAAGGCAAGTCCCGGTAAATCGGCCAGCCACTTGCCGCCGTCAGCCTCTTGAGGTCTGAAACAGCGGGCATGGTCCGCCGACTGCGCCAGAAAAGTCGCACGCACATCGTCCCCCACTTCAAAGGCATCTGGGCCAATGGCCGGGCCCAGCCACGCCAGCAGGTCTATCGGGTTAACATCGGCGTGGCGAATCATTTGACCGACCAATGCCTCAAGCACACCTGCAGCCAAACCACGCCAGCCTGCATGTGCCGCACCCACAACACGTCCAAACCGATCTGCCAGCAATACCGGTAGGCAGTCGGCGGTCATGATGGCGCAAACAACGCCCGGCCTGGTTGTCAGTACGGCATCGCCAACGGGCGTGACCGTGCCTTCCTCACCCGTCAGCGTAATCACCGTCGTACCGTGTACCTGCTCAAGCCAGAGCGGCTGACTGGGTAACACGGTCTGCAAGCGCCGGCGGTTTGCCTCAACAGCCGCCGGATCATCACCGACATGATTCCCAAGGTTAAAGCCACCGAAGGGCAATGGTCCCTCACCTCGCGTACTTTGCCAGGCCTTTACGCCGCCAGGCAAAGACCATGCCGGCACAAAACCAGCGGCGGCAGTGGGTGTCGGCAAACCCTCAGGCACTGTCCGCCAGATCCCGCAGATCGTCGATCAATGCCGCCATATCCGCTGGCGGCTGACACGTCCATTTCATCGGCTCACCAGTCGCCGGGTGAATAAGCCCCAGCTGACGGGCATGTAGCGCCTGTCGCTGAAACTGGGCGGCAGGTTCGGGTAACGGATAACGCTTGCCACCCTGGTAGGTCGCGTCACCGACCAGAGGATTCCCCAGAAAACCCATATGAACGCGGATCTGGTGAGTACGTCCCGTTTCAAGAATGCATTCCACCAGGCTGCATCCCGGATACATGTCGAGCAGGCGGTAATGGGTAATCGCTTCCTTGCCCTGACTCGTCACCGCCATGCGGGTGCGCTGGCGCGGATCGCGTCCGATAGGCGCGTTCACCGTTCCATCCACGCGCGGTACACCACAGACCACGGCACGATAAAGCCGTTTCACCGTTCTGGCCTGTAACTGGCGAATCAGATGGGTATGCGCCTGGAGGGTCTTAGCCACAACCATGAGGCCAGACGTATCCTTGTCCAGACGATGCACAATGCCCGCGCGCGGCAGATGGGTAAACACCGGGTCGTAAGCCAGCAACCCATTTAATAGCGTGCCCTGCCAGTTACCGGCTGCCGGATGCACCACCAGACCTGGTGGTTTGTTGATCACCAGGATATGCGCGTCTTCGTAGACGATCGGCAAATCCATAGGCTCGGGCAAAAATGTGCCAGCTTCGGCATCAGTCAGCGCCTGGTCCACGCGAACGGCCAACTGTTCGCTGCCATAAATCTTGTGTTTAGGCTCTAGCACCGGGACACCATCGACCAATACCCTGCCCGCTTTGACCCACTGCTGCAAACGGTTGCGGGAGTGTTCCGGCACCATTTGAGCCAGAACCTGATCCAGGCGTCCACCCTGATCAGCCACTAGTTGGAGCGTGCTATCATCAACAATGTTGTCTTCCAGATCATCCAGCGCTTCTGGCGCCTCGATGTCTGTGGAGTAAGGCTGCGTTTTCATCGTGCGTAGTCTAACGTTTTCAGGCCGCTTTCAGGCATTTTTTAGGCTTCAATGCCGCGCTTATTTCTCAAAAACGCATGCTTTTTTCGCTCCGGTCACCGTCTCAATCCCGCCATCGGTCGATGCCACGCCTGGTGCTAATCGGCCTGACTGCGCTGACCTTGAATGGTTGTGCCCTATTCCAGGAGGATACAGACCCAACCAAAGGCTGGTCTGCCAACAAGCTGTACACAACGGCTAAAGAATCGCTTGACGAAGGCAACTACGAGCAAGCCGTAAAGTTTTATGAAAAGCTTGAAGCGCGTTATCCCTACGGCACCTATGCACAGCAGGCGCAGATCGAAACCGCCTACGCACACTACAAGGCCAACGAACCGGCTCCCGCCATTGCTGCCTGTGACCGCTTCATCAAACTACACCCGAATCATCCGAATCTCGATTACGTCTATTATCTGAAAGGCATGATCGGCTTCAACGAAGACTTGGGTTATGGTGGTTACGTCATGCAGCAGGATCCGACCGAACGTGACCCGAAGAGCATGCGCGAATCCTTTATCGCCTTCAAATATCTGTACGACACCTTCCCGAACAGCAAATACCGGGACGATGCCGCCAAGCGCATGATCTGGCTGGTCAACGCCCTAGCCTCGCATGATCTGCATGTGGCCAACTATTATGTCCGCCGTGGCGCCTGGTTGGCCGCTGCCAACCGCGCCCAGGAAGTAGTGCGCTACTACCCGGACGCGCCCGCCGTGGAAGAAGCCCTTGCCGTGATGAGCTATAGCTACGGGCAACTAGGCCTACCCGATCTGCAGGCGGATAGTGATCGTATTCTGCGCATCAATTACCCGAATAGCCGCTTCCTGACCGAAGGCATCCAGCGTTCCAAACCCTGGTATCAGTTGTACTAACTAGTCAGCTTTGAAGGTATCGCGCATCGCACGCAGGCGTGTAAACACCTCGAGCGCTGTTGCAGAGTCCGCGGCACAAACCGCTTCACGTAGCGCCAACTGATTGGCCCTCAGAAACGGATTGGTTGCCTTTTCTTCTGCCAGCAATAACGGCAAAGTGGCCTTACCCGCCTGTCGTAATGCCCGGATCTGTGTCGCCCGCGATTGCAAAACCGGGTTATCCGGCTCTACTCGCAACGCAAAAGGCAGATTCATCAGCGTATATTCGTGGGCGCAATAGAGACGCGTATCGTCCGGCAAGGCACTCACCTTCGCCAGGGCTGCATACATTTGAGCCGCGGTGCCTTCAAACAAACGACCGCAACCCAATCCGAACAACAGGTCACCGCAAAACAACGCCACCGGATTAATCTGCGACGTCGTCTTCAGTGCATACGCCATATGCCCACGCGTGTGACCCGGCACGGATAAAACCTCCAGCGTCATGCCACCTTCTAGTGCCAGAGTCTCACCACCCGTCAATGGACATGTCACATCGGCGATGTCTTCCGTTGACGGCCCGTAGACCGTCACGGTCAGCGCTGGATTGATCTCTGCCACCCAATCCAGCAACGCTGCCACACCCCCGGTGTGATCCGCATGATGATGCGTGAGCAGAATCGCCGTTGGAACAAGACTGCGGCGACGGCAGTAATCAATAACCGGCATCGCATCGCCTGGGTCCACAACTGCCACGGGCGTAGCCACCAAGTCGTCTGCGGGCGCAACAGATTGTAAGAGCCAGATCAGGTTGTCATTAAAAGCCGGTAAGCCAACAACATCAACCAGGCCATGGCTGGCATGAATAAACCCGGATTGTTCAGACATGTTCTTCATGAACGGAGCGCTTTGCACGGTAAACTGACGAACCACCATTTTAATCCGCTTACAGACATCGGGATGCCAAATAAACCAGCCGGCTTTAAGGCACAAGAAGCAAACGACGACTGGTTTCACACACCAGCGGGGCGCTACGTGGCAAGCTGGGCCACCACGACGGCAGAAGCACTCCTGGGCGACATCTTCGGTCTTCAAGCTGCACAGATTGGGTGTGAAACGCTGGACTTGATGGCCGGCAACCGGATTCAACATCGCTTCCGTTGTATGACCGGCAACCATGGCACGCCGCAGCTACAAGGTAGCGGGACGCCTATTGCCATCGAAACAGATGCCGCTGCCCTGCCCTTTAAATCGGACAGCATGGATTTGCTGGTATTGCCGTTTATGCTGGAGGCACATCCGGACCCGCATCAGGTCTTGCGTGAGGCACAACGCGTGCTCCGCCCTGAAGGCCAGCTACTCATTCTCGGCCTCAACCCCTTGTCCTTGTGGGGCGTACGTAACTATGTCAGCCGTCTGGCCAGACCGGATGTCTTCGGTTTCCCCTGGCCCGCCAACTATCTTTCCGTATTGCGCCTTAAAGACTGGCTCAAGCTCCTGGATTTTGACGTATCACGTGGTTATTTCGGTTGCTACGCCCCGCCCTGCCATCGGGAAAGCACCTTCAGCCATATGAACTGGCTGGAACTTGCTGGCAATCGTTGGTGGGGGTTTGCCGGTGGCTGCTATGCGGTTGTCGCCGTCAAGCGCATACCGGGCATGACCCTACTCACCCCCAACTGGATTAAAACCCCGAAAAAAATGCGCAACAAAGCCTCGCTAGTGGCTGAACAACGTCAAACAAAACAATCATGACCTCACAAAAGATAGAAATCGACGCCATTCAAATCTTTTCCGATGGCGCCTGCCGTGGCAACCCTGGCCCAGGTGGTTGGGGCGCACTGCTACGTTACCGCGAGCATGAAAAAACCTTGCATGGTGGCGAGCCCAACACTACCAATAACCGGATGGAACTTCAGGCCGTCATCTCCGGCTTGGCGGCACTTAAACCAGACAACGCCACACCCGTGGAAGTACATACCGACTCCAAGTACGTACAACAGGGCATGCTGTCCTGGATACACGGCTGGAAGCGTAATGGCTGGAAAACCTCCGACAAAAAACCCGTTAAAAACGCCGATCTCTGGCAGCAACTGGACGCACTCGCCCAGAAATTCGATATCAGCTGGCACTGGGTGAAGGGGCATGCCGGACATCCGGAAAACGAACGCGCCGATCAACTGGCAAACCAGGGGATCGACGAGCTTAAGAATCTGTAAAATAGCCGCTGATTCCGAATTAACGACTATGCGCCAAATTATTCTTGATACCGAAACCACCGGCCTCGACCCAAAGCAGGGTCACCGCATTATTGAAGTGGCAGGGGTTGAACTGGTCAACCGCCGGTTAACCAATCGGCATTTTCACCATTACGTAAATCCCGACCGCGACATCGACGAAGGCGCCCAGGCAGTGCACGGCATTTCAACCGAGTTCCTGGCCGACAAACCGCGTTTTACCGATATCGCCGACGCGTTTCTGGATTTCATTGCCGGTGCGGAACTGGTCATCCATAACGCCCCCTTCGACGTGGGCTTTCTCAATGCCGAGTTGGAACTGCTGGGCAAACCCCCTGTCACCGCCTTCTGCGACAAAGTCACTGATACCCTGAAAATGGCGCGTGACAACTATCCAGGCAAACGCAATAGTCTGGATGCCCTCTGCGAACGCCTGGAAATCGACAACACCCACCGTAACCTGCACGGCGCCTTGCTCGATGCCGAGCTGCTGGCCGAAGTCTATCTGGTCATGACACGTGGCCAGGATGGCTTTGCCATGGTGTTTGAAGAATCGGCCGATGCGATTGCCCTCAATGCCGATGCCAGTCGTCTTCGCCAATTGAGAATACAAACCGCGACTGATGTGGACTTACAGGAACACCAGAAAGTGCTAGATCAAATCCAGAAAGAATCTGGTGGCAAATGTCTCTGGTTGAGCCAGTCCGCCCTGCAATA
>JACCDN010333213.1_pt1 | contig 16409 bp, 16 predicted proteins | sample 7441691 | NCBI WGS metagenome assembly JACCDN01 (sample SAMN15323439, study PRJNA562643) | freshwater metagenome | isolation source: river surface water | place: USA:Blue River Watershed | collected 2017-08-16
ACCGATGCAGGCTTGCAGCATCTTGCGGGCCTCTCTCACCTCACGTCGTTAGACTTGAATTCTTGTAGCCAGCTTACCGATGAAGGCTTGCAGCATCTTGCGGGCCTCTCTCACCTCACGTCGTTAAACTTGTATGCTTGCAATAAGATTACTAGCAATGCTAAAGAGCAACTGAAGAGACAGATACCGGGTTTAAGGATACATGAATAGGAGGCCAAACTTGGCGGCATCCAAACCTTTGCAAAGACTTTGGATGAGACTAGCTGAAAAAAGGTGGGGCAGTTTTAGACCCCTTACGAAGCCCAGTATTTTGCTTGCTGGGCAAGGCGGAATAGACGACAAGCTGGGTGTGTACAAAAAGCGTCACTTTTGACGAAGCCAGAGACAAAACATTAGTCCGGAAGCGGCTCTTGGGCTTCCTCTTCTGCGATAAAGCCATCTAGGGCCTCCTGCAGGGTGAAGAGGATTTGCTCTCGCTTTGTAGGGTCTGCATAGATCTTTAATGGAAAGAGGCGAATGATCTTCATGAGCTCAGTCAGGAAATAAATCTTGGCCTTGAGCTCCTCGTAGCCGCAGTGCTCGGGGAGATCCTGGAAGAAATTATTGGGGATAAACTCGTCTATCAGCGGCACAATCGCGTCCACTAGGGCAAAAACACGCGCTTCGTTTTGTATAGGATCCATACGGCTTAGTTGGAGCTGGGGGCTTTAGGATAGATCTGGTCTAGCTTGGCTATAAACTCTTCACCCGTTTTTAGAAAATTAGAAAGGAATTTCATATTGTAAAAGCTATCTGTCATGTTTTTGAGCTCCTCTCTACTTAAAAATGGGCCAGAGAGCTCTAGGTGGGATCCTATTTGCTTTATGAATGCATCGTGAGCCTCCAGGTACTGCTTTGTTGAGCCGCCTAAGGCCTTTAAGAGGGCGGTATGCGTCTCACTCGTGCCAGATTTTTCGAAGACCAGGTGCTTATAAAAATCCAATACCTTTTCAGCTGGGCTGCCCTTCAGCGCTCCTTCAGCTTGTTTGACAGCATCGGTTAGCACTTCATAATGCCCACAAACGGCAGCTGCGTCTTCCTTCTTTTCGAGCAAAAGGTCTTTGGCACCTCGTATGGCCTTACTCAGATTTGCCTCCTCGCCTAATTCTTCCTTCAGGGCCCGTTCAGCAAACACTAAGGCTGTGTGCTGGTGTGCAGGGTTTTCAAACCGCTCCTTCACTTGCTTGAGCACATCCTCGCTGCTAGCGTTTCTTTGCTGACGGAGCTGACGCAAAAACGCCATCATGGAATCCGATTGGTCGCCGGATTCTTCGGATTTGAGCGTTTTATTCACCTCAGCTAGCATCTGCTGCAATTCTATCGCCCGGCTAGCCGTAGAGGTTTTCTTGCGGTCCTTGGCCTTCTTCTCGTCACTGACTTTTGAGCTTTGGTGCATGGGAAGCTCTTCCTGGGCATCTTGTATTTTTGATTGTAGGCTGCTGGTATTTTGCACCTGCACCGCTGCGCCACGAAACTGCCCAGATGCGCTGCCTGCACCCTGCGCTCTGGAAGCAGCATTAAAATTCGCGGCTTGAGACTGGTTGACACTGCCTACATGCATAGATCTTAATAATGATAAATAAATATCAAAATAAGGCAAGGCTAGAAGTGAGGCAAACCCATTATCCAGAAGTACCCTTAAATAATGTGGAGTACCTCTGAGCTTCCTTAAAGGGCTAAAAAAACTAAAAGGATAGAGGTATATCTGAATAATCATGCTCATTCAGGCTCTTTTTTAGGCTAAAGATGCATGTAAGATACACTTAAGAAACATAAAAGGCTAGTTTGTACTAGCCTTTTAGCAATTTTAAACAAAAATGAAAGAATGATTTGAGATTAAGATTCCTGAACGATGATTTTCCCATTAGGAAAGATTTGTTTCAGCAAAGGCAGATATCCACCAACGTCGCCCACGATTTCTTCTTGCTTGATAGTGATCTTTACTGGCTGATAGACGACCAATCCTGGGAGCGTATCCCTTATAATCTGAAGAGTCTCTTCGAAGGGCTTTTCAGCAAGAAACAAGTTTCGTTGCCGCTCTAAAAACAATAAGGTCTTGTGCAGTATTGCTTTGTCTATGGTAACGCCTAGGCATTGCTCACCTCTTACCATCCGAATAACGTTCGGGTCGGGTCTAGGAACTGGACGAACTATTTCTGTGTTTTCTAAAGCATCTAAGGTATTGCTCCATATCGCTCTATCTATAGTAAGCTCTTGGTTGTTACTCCAAAGACGCTGAAAAAGTTTTTCATAGACTTGTCTTTCCATTATCGAAGATGGCATATTTTCACAAATTATTGCAGCGATACGGATGGTATTGTTAAATGTGCAATCTTTGATTGCAGGAAGCCTATACACAATAGGCCTAACCTGCCAGCAACGCATAAGTAAGCCGTAAAACTCAACACCAAATAAGTTTTGATCATTGAGCAAAACTAGAGAATGAAGATTTTTAAAAATTCTGGGAACACCGTAGTAATTAAGATCTTTTTCTCCGAATTTCTCAAGTTTACAAAGAAATGATTTCACTACACTATTGTTCAAGTCGTACTTAGAGCCATCGATAACGAATACCTGGAACTCACTGCTTACATTTTTGAGTTCGTCTTCTGTAAAGGTATGAATCAAAACATCGTCAAAAAAATCGTCAAAAGGATTTTCTTGCGCTAGCAATTTTTTTTGTGCTATCCTGAATAAAACTGAGTCAGCAATCCTATTGTAATCTGGATTACTTTTTAGGCCATCAGGTATTTTTATTTTACTATAAAACTCAAAAATTTCTTCTTCAGAAGGATTTTTTTCGAGAATAGCATGGTATTGTTTTATAATTTTTTCTGATAGCACACGGGGCAACTGCGCAGCTTTGAGGTACACACAAACATTCAAAGCTTCTTGCAATCTTAGGAAATTAAAAATTGCTAACTGGAGTTCTGTAGGAATGTCTGAAATGGAAAAAGCCTATCAGATATTGCCTTATTTATTTTTCGAGGACTTGCCTGCCCACCACTCACAGCTAAGTCTCCAGAATGGGGCGATATGGGGTTTTGCTTCTCATTTTTGTCCTGTTTTACTGAAGACCGATCAGCTACGATAGAATCAGTATTAATTTTATTTAATTTGTTAATAGAATCCATAATTTAATAAGTTAAGTTTTATTTGTAACACTAAAAACCCTAATATAATCCCATAAAAAAATAAAATATCAACAAAAAAATTAATTATCATAATTTTATCAACATTAAAAGACCCATAAAACCAAAAAAACCCTATCGGCGCAATGAGTGGATGCCTGTATAGATATAGGCTGAACCCAGCGCCAATGAGATAAATCCATTGCCTAAGAATGACGCAAGATCCCTTACGAAAACCTCTAAGAAAGCAAAAGAAGGCTTCTATCCTTATAAGCCTAAAAAAGCTCGATCATAGCTAACCCATACTAGGCAGACTATGGATTAATACACGTCTCTTTGGTAGCGAGCAGCTTGCTTCAGGGCCTTGAGGTAGGCTTTGGCCTCCTCGGGGCTATAGTGACCCTGGATTTGAATAATATTTAACAAAGCAGCTTCTACGTCTTTAGCCATGGCCTTTGCATCTCCGCAGACATATATAGATGCTCCCCCCTCTATCCAAGCCCAAAGCTCCTCTGCGGCCTGGGCCATCTGATGCTGGACGTAAACCTTTTCGGCCTGGTCTCTTGAAAATGCGAGACTCAACCTTGTAAGCTGGCCCTGGCGTATATAAGCCTCCCATTCGTCCTCGTAAAGGTAATCTGTCTTGCGCTGCTGGGCACCGAAAAAGAGCCAGCTGCGGCCCTTGCTACCGAGAGCTACACGCTCTTGCATAAACCCGCGGAAGGGTGCAACGCCTGTCCCAGGACCAATGAGAATGATATCTTGATGGATATTTTCAGGTAGTCTAAAATGAGAAGGGGCCACAAAAACGGGCACTGAGGCCTCGCCCAAAGGGGCCCTATCAGCTAAATACGAAGAGGCTACTCCAAGGCGCGGCCGGCCGTTGCTCATATAACTCACCCTATCCACTGTAAGGTGCACCTGATGCGGGTACAAAAGGTGGGATGAAGCTATGGAATAGAGCCTAGGCATGAGCCTTCGAAGCTGCGAGACATAGTCTTGGGCACTCACCGTTAGGCTATGAAACTCCTCTGCCAAATCGATATATTCTCGAATAGCCAAATAGGCTTTTAGTGCTTCAGCATTTTCTGGAAGAAGAAGCCTTTCGATAAAGGCCTGCTCTTCTCTATCTTTTAGATGAAGGAGCATCCACCTTAAAAAATTAGGCGTAGGCTGAGCAAGAGAGCAGTAGCAGCTGAGGGCTCTTTCCAGGGATACCGGCTCTCCCTTATGTGGCAAGACTACGGGCTCATCAGCCTGAAGCCTCAGAGCACGCAAGAGAGCAGCCACCCCTGCAGGATCATTCTGTACATAAATACCCACAGAATCTCCACACATATAGCTTAGGCCACTGCCAGAAATATCTAGCTCAAAGTGGTAGGTCTGCTTTCCTCCACCCTCTTGGGTCAGCGGGCGGCGTTCCACAAGCTTTGCTAGAAAGGGAGAGTCTTTGCTGTAAATAGTCATAAGAAAAATCCTCCTAAAAAGAATTCGGGCCGGTATCTTTTGTTCCTTTCAGGGACTAGGTTTTTTAGTAAAAGTACTGACTTTTTTGATAAGGATACTCCATGCCAAACAAATGATTGCAAATAAAGCGGTATAGGTTAATAAATTCTAATGTTTTAGCTTCTTCACGCCACTCCTCAGGGACGTAAATGGCAAATAGGTTGCCTAAAACATGCGATGGATCTTCCATACCTGAGCGCAAAACTCCATGATCTGCATGTAGAACAATAATTGGCGGTTGACTAGACGTATGCTGATTGAGAATAGACTCTATGACCGGTAATACAAGACTATTGAGAGCTTTTACTTGATTGACGTAGTTTTGTTTATATCGCTTCACTTCTTCAGGGTTCGAGCTTAAGCTTTCGAATTTCTGAATAAATCCTCCGAAACTTTGATCTTTTAAAACTCCTCCTTGCTCATCAAATACAAAGGGCTCATGTGGACAAAGAATATGAGCATAAGTATACTGATTGGTTAGTCCTTCTATCTGTGGGATCTCTTGTAAATCGTTAAGGATTTCTTTTATTTGGTCAACATGAACCTCATTGTAGTTACTAATCAATAAGCCCTGAATATTTTTTTTTAATAAAGTGTTTTGTGAAACAAGCATGACAGATTTTTTGAAATCATGATATGTCGAATTTTTTTTGATTGAACCACTTGCTAGATACAACGGATGAATGTTCTCTAATAAATGTAAATGATAATTATTTCTCCTAAAACAAGGCCACACAGTATTACTATTAATTTTATTGATTAAGGATGTACTCAGTGAGATCGGTAAAAATATTGCATCACAAAAATCTTCATGTATAAGACCAAAATTTAACATAGAAGGAACGGAAAATAATGTACAAGGATAATTAGAATGCGAGGAACGGAAACACACGAAGCCTAAATCCTCTAACTCTTGATAAAAAGCAGCATTATCATAGCCGTATTCTTCTTTTAAAATATCGTAATTGGTATAAGCATCCAGGATAATATGATAGACATTCGGGTGCGACTGATCTGAACTAGCCACAACTCCCTCAGGCAGTGAAACGTTTTCTACTTGCTGAAACTGAGTAAGGCCAGATACGGTAACAACTGCTAAAGCTAGTACCCCAAAAACTCTAAAACTTTTATTGATAGCGTCGCAATACTGCCTGAAATATAATAAGAATATACCGAGTAACCCTAAAACGCTGGCAGATAACACAATGGTAATGGGCCATCTATAAGACCAAATCAGCACTGGAAGCTCAAAGTCTCTCATAATATAACGGGCTGCAGGTATAGTAAACCAAAAAACGACCCACCACAGTGAGATGAGTATGGCAATAGCAGAGCGGTGTTTTTTAAAAAAGAAACTCAGCCCGTGATAGATACTGGCATTGATAAGACATAAAATACCGATAATCCCTAAAATATGCCAAAGATTGAATTCTAAACAATTCTGGAAATAAAGCTGAATAAGAGGAAGGATAGAGAAAATATATGTATGCATAGGGTGTATGAAAGCTATAAAGCTAGGTTTATAAAAATACAGGACTACACGTAAATCAATATGGACAATAAGCAAGCTTAATGTATCTGTTTTGATGGGAGGATAGGATCAATAGTGGAGATCATTTGGAAGCTTCTACCTCCATCGATCTAGCAAAAAAAGATTGATGGCAAAAAAGCAAGAAGCTATGATGAGAGATAATGCTGTTATATTTCAAAGAATGCTTATCCCCCAGAGACCTCGGCCCTCTTTCAAACGATGGACCTATCTGGATATCCCAACTCTACTTTTAGCCCTGGGCTTTATCTTCCTAAGTACTAGGAAAGCAAGAGCAGGCGTTGAGAGCATGGAAACTTCCCGCAGCGCCTACTACCAGCATCAAACGGGGCTGAAAGTAGAACTATTTTTGTAAGAAAATCCAGCCTATCTATGCATTCGTTTTCAGCTTCTATCCAAAACTGGTATTTTTTAAAAACAGAAAGAAGATGGCTCCCCATATAGGTTAGAAGCAAATCAAAAATGAGCTGTGTATCATCTCACAAAAAGACTTCTATAGCTATACTAGGTTTTTTAGTAAAAATACTGACTTTTTTGATAAGGATACTCCATGCCAAACAAATGATTGCAAATAAAACGGTATAGGTTAATAAATTCTAATGTTTTAGCTTCTTCACGCCACTCCTCAGGGACATAAATGGCAAATAGGTTGCCTAAAACATGCGATGGATCTTCTGTGTTTGAATGTGATCTTCCATGGTCACCATGCAAGATGATAACCGGCGGCTGACCACCCGCATGCTGCCGAAGGATAGATTCAATAACTGGAAGAACCAGCTTATTCAGAGCTCTCACTTGATTGACGTAGCTTTGTTTATAACGTTGATTCTCTTTAGAATTAGAACCGCGATTGACCTGTTTTTGAACAATAAATCCTTGAAAAGTCTGATTTTTTGACACACCTCCGTGCTCATCAAACACAAGAGGCTCATGCGGGCAAAGAATATGCGCATAAGTATAATGATTGGTTCGCCCTTCTACTTGTGGAATCTGTTGTAAGTGATTAAGGATTTCTTTTATTTGATGAATATGCAGGACATAATAATTATTTAAAAATAAATTTAAAATCATATGTTTGAAAAGCGTATTCGCTGTGATAATCAAAACAGCTTTCTGAAAAGTATGATTTTTCAGCTTATTCGTTGCAAAGTGGTTTGATCCATAAATACCAGTATGATCTAATAAATGTAAATGATATTTTTTCTTAATAAAACTAGACCATACAGAATTATTGTTAAGTTTACTAAGCAAAGATGCTTGTAGCGTGGGAGCAAGTGGAGCTGTACTATAAAACTTTTCATGCATGAGGCCAAAATTTAGCACAGAGGACATAGAAAATAAGGTCCCTGGATAATTAGAGTGCGAGGAACGGAAACACACGAAGCCCAAGTCTTCTAGCGCTTGATAAAAGGACGCATTATCATAGTTGTATTCTTCTTTTAAAATATCATAATTGGTATAAGCATCTAGGATAATATGATAGACATTAGGATATGACTGATCTGAACTAGCCACCCCCCCCTCAGGCAGTGAAACGTTTTCTACTTTCTGAAACTGAGTAAGGCCAGAGACGGTAACAACTGCTAAAGCTAGTACCCCAAAAACTCTAAAACCTTTATTGATGGCGTCGCAATACTGCCTGAAGTATACCAGGAATACACCCAGTATCCCTAAAGCACTTACAGATAATAACAGAGCAATAAACCATTTATAAGCCGCGATAGAAGCTGGAATCTCGAACCCCCCTAAAAGATAACGAGCTGCAGGTATAGCAAACCAAAAAACGACCCACCATAGTGAAATGAGTATAGCAATAGCAGAGCGGTGTTTTTTTAAAAAGAAACTCAGCCCGTGATATAGACTAGCATTGATGAGGCAGAAAATACCGATAGTCCCTAAGATATGCCAAAGATTGAACTCTAAACAATTCTGGAAATAGAGCTGAATAATAGGAAGAACAGAAAAAATATAGGTGTGCATAGGGTTTATCAAAGTCAAAAGCTATAAAGCTAGGTTGATAAAAATACAGGTATACATGTAAATTAATAGTTACAATAAGCAAGCTTAATTTATCTGTTTTGATGGGAGGCTAGAGCAATAGCGGATATCATTTGGAAGCTTCTACCTCCCTCGATCTAGCAAAAAAAGATTGATGGCAAAAAAGCAAGAAGCTATGATGAGAGATAATGCTGTTATATTTCAAAGGATGCTTATCCACCAGAGGCCTCAGGCCCTCCCTCAAACGATGGACCTATCTGGAGATCCCAGCTCTACTTTTAGCCATGGGCTTTATCTTTCTAAGTACTGGGAAAGCAAGAACAGACGCTGAAAGCATGGAAACTTCCCGCAGCGTCTACTACCAGCATCAAACGGGGCTGAAAGTAGAACTATTTTTGCAAGCAAATCCAGCCTATCTATGCATTCGTTTTCAGCTTCCTCCCAAAACTCATATCTACGGAGAGGATCCAGGAGCAGTGGGCCTGCCAACTACTGTGGAGTGGATACTCCCACCTGCTTGCCACGTAGGCCTCCTAGAGTGGCCAGTGCCAGAGGCATTTAGCCTAGAAGGTATCCGAGGCTACGGCTATGCTGGCCATTGCCTAGTCAAGGCCCCTTTCTACCTAAGCCCTGATACGGTTGATATAAAAAAGCAACTCACCTTAGCTGCAAGGGTGAGCTGGCTCCTGTGTAACGAAGGCTGCATACCGGACGAAGCCAAGCTAGAACTGGAGCTATCACCTGCAGTCTTAGAACCCTTAGCCAGCCAGCAAAACAACCAAGATTTAGCGACCCAGCCCCTGCCCCCTACCCTTCAAAAACCTAGGCCGCCCCTGGCCAGAATCCTCTTCTTAGCTTTTCTTGGAGGCATTCTCCTAAATGCAATGCCCTGTGTGTTCCCAGTTTTGGGCCTGAAGGTGCTGAGTTTTGTAAGCCACAATGAGGTAAAACCCCTAAGCCTTAAGCTTCAGGGCCTCAGCTTTGGGGCAGGAGTGCTGTTTTCTTTCTGGGTACTAGCTGGAATATTACTGGCCTTAAGATCGGGAGGAGAGGCTTTAGGCTGGGGCTTTCAGCTGCAATCGCCATTTTTTGTATTTTTACTAATAGTGTTATTATTTCTCCTAGGTTTAAATTTCCTTAATGTGTTTACTTTTGGCACTAGTTGGATGGGTATAGGTGCCCACCTAGGACAGGGGAAAGGCTATGGAGCCTCCTTTTTCTCCGGAGTTTTAACCTGTGTAGTAGCAGCTCCTTGTAGCGGCCCCTTTATAGGGACTGCTCTGGGGCTGGCGCTAAGCCAAGCAGGCCTTAGCAGTTTCCTCATCTTTACCGCCCTAGGCGTGGGCCTTGCCCTACCCTACATTTTTCTTAGCTTTTGGCCAGCACTCTTAGGATACTTGCCCAAGCCGGGGCCTTGGATGGAGGTGCTAAAAGCAGCCATGGCCTTTCCGCTCTTTGGGAGTGTCTTATGGCTCTTATGGGTACTGGGCAAGCAAAAAGGGCTAGTGGAAGTCATGACAACGTTATGGATCCTTCTTTTTGTAGGGTTTAGCACATGGGCCTATGGTAAGAGCTGGTGCCAGAGCCCAAGATCTTGGCTTAGGCTCGGTATGTTTCCGCTCCTACTGGGTAGTGCTATCTTTGCGGGCTATAAAACGATAGCGCAGGATCCCCCAGCGGATACCCCTCCTACGGCTTGGCTACCCTACTCTGAAGCTAGGCTAGAAGCCCTATTAGCTGAAGGACGGCCAGTATTGATAGACTTTACAGCCTCCTGGTGCCTAACATGCCAGCTAAACAAGCATAGAGTCTTAGAGAAAGCTGGCGTACAAGCAGCCTTTAAAGCAAAAAATGTGGCCCTCCTCAGAGCTGACTGGACCCATAAAGACCCCGCAATTGCAAAAAAGCTTGAAAGTTTTGGGCGCAGTGGCGTTCCCTTTAACGTTCTTTACACCCAAAACCCAAAAAAGCCCCTCTGGCTCTTCCCCACTCTGCTGACACAAGATGAGCTTTTCAAGGCCTTAGCAAGGGTAAAGGAGGAAAGCTGAAAGGGAAAATCATGCAATTTAAGAAGACCTACAGCAGACCTGCAACGGATCTCATTCTCTTAAAAAAAGCAGATGATAAAAAAATGGAGCCGGCGGTCGGAGTCGAACCGACGACCATTCGCTTACAAGGCGAGCGCTCTACCAACTGAGCTAAGCCGGCTTTGGGTGATAGACTTTAGGGAAAGGCAGAAAAGAGTCAAGCCTTACTTTACGCAAGAGCTTAAACTGGTACCTGGCCGGGGACTCGAACCCCGAACCAATTGATTAAGAGTCAACTGCTCTACCATTGAGCTAGCCAGGCATGTATTCAAGATGGCAGCATACTGACGGTTTTTTAGCTTGAGGCAAGTTTTTTTCACAGTTTTTTAAACTCGAGGCTTTACAGCATAGGTCAGAAGCCTAAAGCAGGCGAAAATCTAGCCTATAAGGAGCGCTGGCCAATCACCCGGGGAGGATTGCCCGCAACTATGGCCCAAGGGGGCACATCCTTTGTCACCACTGAGCAGGCGCCGACCACTGCCCCTTCGCCTACGCTACAACCAGGATGGATAAATGCCCTGGCTGCTATCCAAGCCTTGGGACCTATGCAAATAGGCTTAACTACCAAGGGAAAGGAGGGGTCTTTATAATCGTGCGTACCCGTACATAAGAAAGCTTCTTGAGACACAACGGCCCCTTGGCCCACATAGATAGCGGCCTGGTTATACACCACTGCCCCCTCGCCTATGCCCACTGCATCCTCACAGTGCAGCTTCCACGGCGCCCAGATCTGCACTTTGGGGTAAATGTGGCAATTTTTGCCTAACTTTGCACCAAAGCACCTTAAAAGCCAGGCCCTCCATGCGTGACAGGGCCGGGGACTCGGGTGAAAGAAAAGACAGGCTACGACTTGCCACAGTAAGCGTAAGAGGCGGTTTTGTAGACTAAAGGGATGCTGGGGAGAGGGAGGGTTATCTAGCATATAAACATGAGGAAAGGCAAGCTAGGAGCTGGTCCACCGCCAAGTGTAGCTGAAAGTGTGCCTGATAACAGTGGTAGGCCCTACGGGAAAAGGCTGTGCTGTCTTCAAACGTCCACCGCATCCAGCTTTCTATAAGCTCTTGAACACCCATGTGGGTAGGTTCTGCAACAAGACCTGCTTGGCTAGCGGATATAAAAGGCCACGTATGGACAGACTCTGTGATCAACACCGGGCGTGAGGCAGCCAGGCTTTCTACCACGCTGAGGGCAAAGTTTTCTTGATACGAGGGCAGGATAAAAGCTTCAGACGCCTCCAGTAAAGCTAGCTTGGCACCTTCACCTGCTTGCATACCCAACCAATAGACCGAAGCCTCTAAGCCCAAGCGCTTAGCCTTTGCCTGGAGGCGCTGTAAATAACTAGGCTCTGATGGGCCAGCAAGGCAAAGCCTATACTGCCCTCCTTTAGGGGCTTGTACCAGGGCATCTTTCCAGGCATCTAAGAGCATCTCTACCCCCTTTTTGGGATGAAGCCTACCTAAAAACAAAAGCTGGCGAGGCACATGGGCTTTCCTTTCATAAGGCTTTGGGGACCTCTCAAAAGCTTTGACACCTAAAGGAACCACAGTCTCCTTAAACCCATAGGGCCAAAAGGACTTGCGGGCGGCTTCCCTTTCAAGCTCCGTTGTAAAAAAGACAGCGGCTGCATGGTTTAAGACCCTATACTCTACTAGCCACCAATAGAGGTATTTTTTGAGAGCTTTGAGGGGATAAGCTTGATTAAACCAAGGATCTAACATGCCATGGGGGTAGACAACGTAGGGTATACCCGTATCTAAAGAGGCCCTATACACAGCCAAGCCCAAATACTGCCAGAGACCTTCGATGATCATGACATCATACCCTCTATGCTGCTTGAGCCAAGGAACCAAGCGCTGCGTATAGCCGTAGGTACCCATACCTGGGCCTAGAGGAATGACGGGATAGGCCTTATCCTTCAAAAAGGGTGCTGTAGGTGCATCCAGGCACACAACATCTACCGCATGGCCCTTTGCTAGTAAAACCTGAGTAGAAGCCTCTAGCCAAGAGACAAGACCCCCACGTGTGGGGTCTAGGCTGTGAATGACTCTTAAAATACGCATGGGGTAAAGGCTTAAGAGAGTGAGCCTATGACAGCGTTCACCCAGATGGCCTAGTTTTGGCCTTAGCGGGGAACTCTGTGTAGGAAAGACGGGAGTGAAAGGTGTTTATCAGCGTAAAAGTAAAACTTTCCTTTATGGCGTAGATTTCTGCTAAAGTGAGGGGACAGTCATCGAGCTGGTGCTCTGCCATACGCTCCTCAAAAATAGTATCAATCAGCTCTGTAAGACTCTGGTGATTGATTTTTTTAAGACTACGGCTACTGGCCTCTATGCTATCTGCAAAAAAGACAATAGCGCTCTCCTTGGTTTGGGGCTTAGGCCCTTCATAGCGAAAGGCATTTGCGTCTACAAACTCATCGGTAGTAGCTGTTTCTTGAGACTGTTTCAGGGCTTTATGGTAAAAGTATTCGGTCAGCGTAGTGCCGTGATGCTCTCTTAGAATATCCATAATAGGGGGAGGTAGGCCCGCTTCTTGAGCAAGGTCTAGCCCTTCTTTGACGTGGCTTTTGATGATGATGGCGCTCATAGTGGGCGTGAGGCTCTCATGGGGATTGTCTTCACCGCTTTGGTTTTCTATAAAATAACTCGGCCTTAAGAGCTTTCCCATATCGTGAAATAAGGCCCCACTCCGGCAGAGCAAAGGGTTAGCTCCAATCGCACAGGCAGCACGCTCAGCCAAATTTGCCACCATCAGGCTATGATGATAAGTCCCGGGGGCCTCCACTTGTAGGCGTCGCAAGATGGGATGGTTAAAGTCTGTCAGCTCTAGGAGGGTAAAGTCTGTTGTGATACTAAATATATTTTCAAGCAAGGGACGAAGGCCTATAGCAGCAATGCCACTCAGCCCTCCAGCTATAGCAGCTAAGAGGATTTGCAAGAGAGGATTGCCCCAGAGCTCATGCTCAAAATAGGCTATTGTACTTTTTGCTAGGCCAAAGAAAAGACCGGAGGCCAGGCCTGCACATAAAACCCGGCTGCGTTGCCTGGTATGCCTTGCTAAATAAACAGCGACTAAGCCAGATAAGCCATAGATAAAAAAAGTAGATAGATCCCCCGCTTGCATTAAGGTACTAAACGCGCTCACCACCACTGCCACCCATAGGCCTGGCCTAGGACCTATCAAAAGCGTTGTCAGTATAGGGGCAAACGCTAGAGGAATAGCAAAAGGCAGCACAAAGGACCAAAGAGGCACAGACGCAAGCCAGGCAAGCTCTCCGAGTTCTAGTATAAGACGTATGCAAGCGAGGTTTACCAGCACCAGCAAGGCTGGCAAAAGGCGATAGCGCTTAGAAGACTTGTAAGACGGCAGAGCGATCTTAATATATAAAACAGTCGTTCCTATGATCAGTAATGTCGCTAAAAGACGGTGGAGCAAGAAGATATTTAAGCCAAAATTGCCATCCTGGTGTGCTTTTAAAGACTGTCTATAAGCCTGCAGCTCCTCATAGTCGTAATCATTAACAATAGTACCTGCAGGTAGGATGACCTGGCCACGAGGGACGGTCACCTCTACCGGCTCTATCTTTGCCAGAGCCTCGTCTAGCTTTTGCTGAGTAGCCGTGGCATCATAAAAAAGGTTAGGCTCTAGGCCGTTCTTTAATAGCATGTAGAGCCATTGGAGCATCTCCACATCATAGTCTAAGCTATAAAGCTGTAAACGCAGGGCTCTCAAAGCTTCATTCTTAGACGGATAAGGAAGATGGCTAGATCCCACCACCTCCTTTAGACGTACTGCCGGTTTAGGATCTAATAGCTCTAAACCCCGGGAAGCCTCTATCCCTCTTTTGGCTATAGTACTTAAAATCTCCAGCCCTTCTCTAAAAAAAAGGACACGCTCAGACGCCTCACAGCTTTGAAGGAAACGTAAAACGATATCTGCCCTTAAGCTTGGGCCGGGGCTAAAGTCTAGCAAGGCTGCTTCTAGATAGGGCAAGGCGTCCCCTTCTGGGCCTTGAGCATCTAGCTTGAGCTTGGGCTCTAGTGTTTCTAATAATGCTTCGAGCTTGCTTAAAAAGCTTTGGACCTGCAATACAGGCTCCCAATCTACCTTATAAACCGGGGCTAGCCTCAGGCTTGCCTGCTGCTTGAGCTCGTGGGTACGGAGGGTACTTGTATAGGTAAAATGAAAATCTGCTACGATCCGCTGCCTGGCTGTATGCCCAGGTAAAAGCCTTGGACCAACCGGAGACTGTCCTACAAAACAAACCACAACCGCTAAGACACAAAAGCCTAAAAGTACACAGGTAGGTAAGGGCTTGATAGCAGCAAACACAGAGGGCTTTTTATAAATATCTTTGAGAAGAGCTTCTTTCCGAGAGTCTCCATGCTTAGGCTTTGCTAAAAGGCGCTTTAAAAAATACATAGATGCTTAGAGCTTGCTAAGGTTGGCATAGGCCTCGATGATAGCCTGGACCAGGGGATGGCGCATAACATCCCTTGCTTCAAAGTGAAAAATACCAACACCCTCTACCGTGTGTAAGACCTCTAGGGCTTGTTTCAGTCCAGAAATTTTATGAGAAGGGAGGTCTGTTTGAGAGAGGTCTCCGCTGATGATCATACGGCTATTGTCTCCAAGACGGGTCAGGAACATCATCATTTGCTTATCAGTCGCATTTTGGGCCTCATCCAGCAAAATAAACGCTCTAGAGAGCGTACGGCCACGCATATAAGCAAGGGGAGCGATCTCAATAATGCCCCTTTCGATTAGTTTTTGCGTATAGTCCTGTCCTATCATTTCATGAAGGGCATCGTAAATGGGCCGAAGGTAGGGAAGGATCTTTTCCTTGAGGTCTCCTGGTAAAAAGCCCAAGGCCTCCCCGGCCTCTACTGCAGGGCGTGTGATGAGAATACGGTCTACTTTATTTTCAAACAAGGCCTGGAGGGCTGTGGCAACGGCCAAATACGTCTTTCCTGTACCAGCAGGGCCTACCCCAAACACAATAGCATGCTTATGCATAGCCTCTAGGTAATGCTTTTGGCTCAAGGTCTTTGGGATAATACTAGCGTTTTTTAGCTTTATGAGAATTGGCTTTTCAAATAGCGTCTTCAATGGAAAGCCTTCTTTTTTAGCTACAGCCTGGGTGATATGCAAAAAGTCTGACGCCTGTATGTTTAGGCCCTGGCTACGAGCAAGGTCTAAGAGCTCAAACACCTCGCTTACTTTTTGAATTTGGGCTTGCTTGCCTTCTATAGTCAGGCAATCTCCCTCAGCCCTTAAGGAGACAGCAAAAGTACTTTCTAGAACTCTTAGCCTAGAGCCATCCTCCCCCAATAGATTGGAAAGGTGGCGAGGGCTTGTAAAATGTAAACTATGTATAGGCATATGTGAAGATTTAGAAAGCCACTGTATTTGCAGCCTGCCTTAAGGCCTCCCAGACGCTGTCCAGATGTTTTGAGAGAACACGCGTTTGCCCTAAAATAGGCATAAAGTTGGTATCCCCTATCCAGCGAGGCACAATATGCATGTGCAAGTGCTGGGGGATACCCGCACCACCAGCCTTACCTACATTCATCCCGATATTAAACCCATCGGGCTTAAAGACAGCGTGAAGGAGCTTTTGGGCAAAAATCACGGTTTTAAAGAGGGCAACTTGTTCGTCTTCTGTCAGGTATACGGTGTCAGCCACTTCTCGGTAGGGCAGAGCTAGCAAGTGCCCAGCATTGTACGGGAAGGTATTCATGAGCAGATACGTCAACTCGCCACGCCAGATGATATACACAGCCTTATCATCCTGGTTTTTAGGTAAGTCGCTAAATAGGCCCTCTTTTGAGGCCTTAGGAGACTCGACGTAGTCCATCCGCCAATACGCATGTAGGTATTCCATACAAGACAAGATTGAAAACGAAGAGTATGAGAGAAGTTCATCCCGGAGGAAAGCTCAAAAATCCTAGAAAGCCTGGCGTGCCATCTCCCTAGGCAAAGTCCGACTTCATCCTGGGCATCAGCCTCAAGACTGTGCTGGACGTGTCGGATAGGCTTCGTTAAAATATATGCAATGTAAGGAGCCTATTAAAAGAAAAAAAGCCTGGCGTGCCGGGC
>JACCDN010690713.1_pt1 | contig 16406 bp, 19 predicted proteins | sample 7441691 | NCBI WGS metagenome assembly JACCDN01 (sample SAMN15323439, study PRJNA562643) | freshwater metagenome | isolation source: river surface water | place: USA:Blue River Watershed | collected 2017-08-16
CCGAGGCCGGAATCGAACCGGCACGGCTGTTTAAGCCGAGGGATTTTAAATCCCTTACGTCTACCTATTTCGTCACTCGGGCAGTAGCACTTTCATCATTGTAGACGGAAATAGTTGTATTTTTTTAACTTCTAATTCATTTCTACTTATTTCGCTATTTTGTAGCGAAGTCAGCATTTTACATATAAAAAACAAACCCCGCAAAAAGCGGGGTTTGTTGGTTTTTTAAGTGATGCTTTTATTACTTGTAAAGCACCTCTGGTAACCACATACCAATTGCTGGGAATGCGTATAACAAGATCAATGCAAGGACCTGAATCGCCATAAATGGCATCATGCCCGCAAAGATTTGATTGAGCGTCACATGTGGTGGCGCTACACCTTTCAAGTAGAACGCAGCCATTGCAACAGGTGGAGACAAGAATGCGGTTTGTAAGTTCAATGCCACCAATAAGCCAAAGAACAATGGATCAACTTGGAAATGGCTTAACAATGGAATAAAGATAGGCATAAAGATCACGATAATCTCTGTCCACTCTAAAGGCCAACCCAACAAGAAGATGATGACTTGAGACAAAATCAAGAATTGAATCTTAGTTAAACCAAGGCTCAATACCCATTGCTCAATCAACTCTTGACCACCCAATAGCGCAAACGCTGCTGAGAAGATCGATGAGCCCACAAACAACCAGCAAACCATCGCGCTAGTTTTAGCAGTTAAGAAAACTGACTCGCGCACAACATCCATATTGAGCTGTTTGTATGCCCAAGCCAGGATGAAGCCACCAAAAGAACCCACCGCCGCAGCTTCTGTTGGTGTTGCCAAACCAAACACAATCGTACCCAACACCATCAAAATTAAAGCAGCTAATGGGAAGAATGAACCCAATAACATCTTGAAGATTTCAAGGCGAGCCATTGTCAGTGTGTAGTAGAAAATAGCGCCAATTGCCAAACCAATACCCAACATAATCCAATACCAAGTTGGAGTTGGCTGTCTTTCGGCAGGAGTCTTCTCTTCTTCAATTGCGGCAGCTGGAGCAGCTTTAGCGGTCACAGACTTCTTAGGTGCTGCTTCAGCACCCGGTGGCAATGCGACACCCATTGCTTGAGGAGGCTCTTCTGCGCCCGGAGGTAATGCTAAGCCACCAGATGATTCAGGCGCACCCACCTCTTCCAAGCTGAGCATACCGCCATCACTCTCCATCGTTACCTGAGCTACTTGCTCAAGTGGCGTTGTAGCTGAACGATGAATCATCGTCATCACAACTACGAAGAACAACAATGGGCCAACAATGATGGCTAACTGCTTTAATAGTTCTTTTGTACTGATACCAGCAGCGGCACGGCCTTTAGCAGCGGCCAAAACAGCTGGCAATGCTAACTTACCGAATGTCGCTAACTTTTGAGTTACTGGAGCTAAATCAACACGACGATCTTCTTCAGGCAATGGAGGTGCTAGTTCTGGCTTCAACTTCGCAACAATGATCACATAGCCAATATACAAAGCTGCCAACATAATGCCTGGGAAGAATGCGCCGGCGTAAAGCTTAACAACAGAAACACCAGCTGTTGCACCGTACACAATTAGCATGACTGATGGAGGAATCAAGATACCCAAACATCCACCCGCTGTAATCGCACCAGCTGATAATCTGACGCTATAACCAGCCTTCAACATCGATGGCAAAGCCAACAAGCCCATCAAAGTAACAACTGCACCAACAATACCCGTTGCTGTAGCAAAAATGGCACAAGTGACCAAAGTCGCAACAGCTAAAGCACCCGGCACTCTAGCTAGAGATAAATGCAAGCTTTTGAATAACTTCTCAATCAAGTTAGCACGCTCAACCAAGTAACCCATAAATACGAATAATGGGATAGAGATCAAAACGTCATTTGTCATGACCGAAAAGGTTCTTTGCACCATCAAATCCAGAGTTCTAGTCAGCGCTTGCGCATCGCCTTCACCTTGATTGTGATAAGACATAAAGGCAAAGATCATGCCCATACCCATCAATGTAAAAGCTGTCGGGAAACCCATCATGATGGCAACCACCACCAAGCTCAACATCAATAGACCTAAATGACCGTTAGTCATTTCAGAGAAAGATGGCATCATCGCCAAAGTTCCAACAACAATGGCCGCCATGATGGCAAAGCCGAAATAGAGTTCCTTACGCATAATTAGGCACCCTTCTTTTCATCAGTATGGCTTGTAACCATCGCTTTTAATTTATCAACGTCAACTTCCTCAACGTCATGCTCACGTTTTGGCCACTCGCCTGTTTTAATACAAATGACACAACGAATAATTTCCACAAAACCCTGCAAAAGCAGCAAAGCACCGGCAATTGGAATAATCATCTTGAATGGCCAGATGGGAGGGCCATTAGCTGTTTGTGTGGTGTGCTCATTAATTGCAATAGATTCTGAGGCAAATGAAATGCCTGCATAAACCAAAGCAACAATGCCCGGGATGAAGAAAATAATGTATAGCGCTAAATCCAAGATGGCTTGGGTACGAGGCGTAAAGAAGCCATACAAAACGTCACCACGCACATGGCCATTCTTAGACAAGGTATAAGCACCTGCCATCATGAACAGAACGCCGTACAACATGTAGGTCACATCAAAGACCCAATCATGCGGTGCGTTAAATAAATAACGAGAACCTACTTCCCAGCAAATAACAATCGTCAATATTGCAATTGAATAAGCTGAAAACTGTCCTAGCCATGTCGATAATTTATCGACAGATAAAAGAAGTTTTTGCATAAGTCTTCCTGATTTTTTTAATAGTTATAAACAACAAACACCCACCGAGCAATCGGTGGGTGTTGATAGCACATCAAACAAATTAAGATTTAGCAGGAGCCTTACGACCAAAGTAGTGGTTGTAAGCCATCTTGTAATCTACGTTTGTATCGTTCTGCCAGCGGCATGCACGCTGAGCAAAAGTGCGCATTGATTCAAGAACACGTTTGAAGTCAGCATTTTCTTTTGCTTTAGCATCAATGATCTTGTCCCAAGCAGCCAATTGACCACGCAAGATTGAGTCAGGAGTCTTGTAGAACTTAACGCCCTGCTTTTGTTGCATTTCAATGTAGTCTTTTGAGTAACGATCAATAGCTTTCCAGCTCATTTCAGCTGAAGAAGCTTGAACTGCTACGTTGATCATGGCACGTAATTCAGCAGGCATTGAGTCTAGTTTCTTCTTGTTGAAAAGAATCTCGAACTGCTCTGAACACTGGTGGAATGATTGCAACATACAAACTTTAGATACGTCTGGGAAGCCCAATAGACGATCTGAAGAAGCGTTGTTAAATTCAGCCGCATCTAATAGACCACGGTCCATCGCTGGAACAATCTCAGCACCTGGCAAGGCGTTTACTGAAACGCCCATATCTTTGAAGATATCAATTGAAAGGCCAACTGTACGGTACTTAAGGCCTTTCATGTCTTCTACTTTGGCAACTGGTTTTTTAAACCAACCCAAAGGCTGTGTAGGCATTGGGCCGTATAGGTATGAAACAACATCCAAGTTCAATGACTTGTAGATGCCTTCTAACATTGCCTTACCACCGCCATGTTCGTGCCAAGCAAGAACCATATTTGGGTCCATACCGAAAGCAGGGCCTGATCCCCACAGCGCTAAGGCTGGGCTCTTACCATACCAGTAAGCAACCACACCGTGGCCACCGTCTAACGTACCTTTACTTACTGCATCCAATAAGTCAAAAGCTTTAACTACTGAACCAGCTGGTAGTAGTTCAATTTTTAGACGTCCAGAAGACATCTTGTTGATCTTGTCACAAAAGTCTTGAGCGTACTCATGGAAAATATCTTTTGTTGGCCATGTGCTTTGGAAACGTAAGTTAACTGTTTGCGCATTGGCAATCATTGGGAAACCCAATGTACCTGCACCAGCAGCAGCTGCCGTTGATGTAGCAATGAAATTACGACGTGATTGAACTTTATTGTCTGACATTGATGTCTCCTCTGTTATTAACAATTTTTGTCGAGCTTGGAAAAAATTTTCACAAGTTAAGACTAATTTAGCACTCTGTGAAAAAATACGCATCTACATAAATGTTTTTTTTGCTAGGGGTTTTACCTAATATGGTGTTAAGTACTTATAACAGTCAGAACAAGCTATTACAAAGAGGGAAATGGCTACTGATTATTATCACCATTTCCATAGTCTTAGCCCTACTCGCACTAGGTGTTTACTTTCTATCCACCAAAAACAAACTAGATGGCGAATTGTTAGCCCCAGGGCTAGGCTCGCCGGTGACTATCAAGTTTGATGAACATGCCATACCTCATGTATATGCTACAAATAATGAGGATGCTTGGTACAGCCTAGGTTATTTGCACGCTACAGAGCGCCCTTGGCAAATGGAGTTCAACCGTCGCTTGGCAGCGGGCAAGCTATCTGAGATCTTGGGTGAGGAAACAATTGGTGTTGATAAATTTATTCGAACACTGGGCATTAGAAGATCAGCCGAAAGGCAGTATGAGAATTACCCCATTGAATACAAAAGATACTTACAAGCTTATTCTGATGGCGTTAATGAGGGCTTTAAAAGATTAGGCTGGGCCTTACCCCCTGAATTCCTAATTCTAGGTGCCCAGCCAGGCCAATGGAGCCCTGCAGACTCAGTTTCTTGGTCATTAATGATGGCTTTTGACTTGGGCGGCAATTGGCATAAAGAATTTCTACGTTTGGAACTATCTGAAAAGTTGGATACCCAGCACATTTGGGAAGTCCTACCACCCTACCCAGGCGAAGCACCTCCAACAAACACTAACTTTGCCAAAATATACAGAGATATTGATTTGTTCAAAAAGCGCACTTCAAGTGTCCAAACAAGCAGCTCTATAGATAGCCATCACATAAAGCAGTTATCCAAGGATTTACCAGGGGGATTCGAAGGTGTAGGATCAAATAACTGGGTGGTGTCTGGAGATAAAACTGTCAGCGGGAAACCCTTATTGGCGAACGACCCTCACTTGAGTCTCACTGCACCAGCAGTTTGGTACATGGCCCATATTGAAACCCCTACTTTCAAAGTCATAGGAGCCACTACCCCGGGTATCCCGAGCATCGTTATTGGTCGCAGCAATCAAATAGCATGGGGATTTACCAACACAGATCCTGATGTCCAAGATTTATACATCGAGGCATTGGATGAGAAAAATCCTGGTCGTTACCAAACGCCGAGCGGATATGCCAACTTTGTTCTTCGTGAAGAAACGATTGCAGTTAAAGGTAAACCTTCGATTCGTTTCATTGCGAGAGAAACTAGGCATGGCCCTGTCATTTCTGATGCTTATGAGCGCGCCCAAAATTTAATTGATACATCTCGTTTTGCCATTTCTATGCGTTGGACGGCATTAGATACAGCCAATCAAACAATCGTTGCTGGCTTTCAGATGAATCAAGCGCAAAGCATGGATCAATTTAAAGAGGCTATCAAACATTATTACGCGCCTATGCAAAATATTGTGATGGCAGATACGGAAGGTCAAATTGCCTATAGAGCCATTGGTGCAGTTCCAAAGAGAAGCAAAGGGCAAGGTTTATTTGGTTCAGCTCCAGGGCTTGGCTGGGATAAACAGTACGATTGGAATCCCTACCTAAGTTTAGATACTTTACCCAAAGAAAATAATCCTTCAAGAGGCTGGATTGCTACCGCTAACCAGCGTGTCCATGCAGCCAATGATCCAAATCCACTGACAGCTGACTGGCATATGCCCTACCGTCAAAATAGAATTGAATCTCTCCTAGATGCCAAAGACAAGCACGACATCAGCAGTATGAAGGCTATCCAAACAGATACAGTTTCTTTATCAGCGAAAGACTTACTACCTCATTTACTCAACGCTAGCTCTACTCATTCTTTAGCAAGCGAGGCAAAAGCTATTGTTAGTGGCTTTGATGGCAATATGACATTGGATAGTGCGGGCGCAACCATCTACAACGAATGGGCCCATCAGTTAACTCGTTTATTGTTTGAAGAAAAATTAGGTCAAAGTTTTGCTATTGAATATGGCAAACGAGATTTTCGCTCTGGCGTTCATAACATTCTCAATCTTCATGCCAACGGAAAGCCAGAGGCTGCATTTTGGTGTGACAAGACAAGCACCAAAGATCTTGAATCTTGCGAAGACATCATCAATGAGGCATTGACTCATGCGCTCACTCAACTATCAAAACGTTTAGGCGGTCGACCTGAATCTTGGCGTTGGGGTAAGTCTCATATTGCCACATCAGAACATCGTCCATTTAGCAAAGTTAGTCTTATTAAGAAGCGCTTTGAAGTGAGCAGGCCAACGCCTGGAGATGGATTTACGATTAACGTTGGATTTATGGATTTAAGCAACCCTTCCAATCCATTTACCGTGACGAAAGCTGCAAGCTTGCGCACTATTTATGATTTATCAAACTTAGATCAATCTCAGTTTATTTATCAAACAGGCCAATCAGGTTGGATAAATAGTACAAACTACGATAACTATGCGGATACGTGGGGAAAGCAGGCTTACCTTCCACTTTCGATGAATCCCAATAGCGTGACTCACACAGCTACACTAAAACCAAATCCAGAAGCAAAACCCAAAGAATCAAAGAAGCCAGAAAATAGAGCGCCTGATCGAAAAAGGTAAGTTAAGCAAGGAAAATACTGATGACGCTTCGCACTATCTTTATTAGCTTTTTAATCAGCATTAGCTCATTCAGTCTGGCTGCTTCAGAAAAAGCACTTAGTGAAACTTTAGCAAGCCCGCATCATCTTTTAATGATGCGTCATGCAGATGCCCCCGGCTACAGTGACCCAACTGGATTTGATTTGAATAATTGCGCAAGCCAGAGAAATCTTGGTGCCAATGGCAAGAAGCAAGCTGCTGAGCTTGGTGCATGGTTAAAAACTCAAGGTATTACACAGGCAAAATTGCTCAGTAGCCCATGGTGCCGTTGTATGGAAACGGCCAAGCTGCTAAATGTGGGTAATGTTCTCTCAGAAAATGCTTTGGGCTCATTCTTTGAAAATCGAGCAGATGGCAAAGAGCAGACTTTATTACTTGAGAAAAAAATCAAACAAGAAATCTCTAGCCCAAATAGAAGGCCATTAATATTGGTCACGCACCAGGTGAACATTCAAGCTTATACAGGTGAGAGCGTGAGCTCAGGACAAATGATTCTTGTTAAGGTGAATGCCAACGGTCAATATCTCTCTCACCGTTTAATTAAGTATCCTTAGCCAATAAAGAACTATCTTGGAAGCCGCCTCGGCGGAATGTGACGACCAAAGTATCACGCCAAGCTTTTGCTGCGCTATCGAGGTGCAGTGGCTGTATAGGTGTTGTCTCATGAATAACTCGAGCATCATCCAAAACAAGCAAACTGCAAGGCTCAACAAGCGTAAATCGTTGACCTTGAGGGCTTGCGGTCTCAAATACTCTTGTTTCCCCGCCTTTGATACCTTGACGATCAAGCATCAGAACTACGACAAAATCAACGCCATCACGATGAGCACCCTCTGGAGTTGGTCGACCAATACCATCAGTTGTATCAATGCGGAATTGATGAACTTCGACATACCAAGGAGATTGTTGTTGCCCAGAGCTTACTTTCAGTTGATTAAATTGATCAGCCATTTGTATCAACAGGTCACGTAAGACTTCTGATTCAGCAAAGCTGGCTTCACAAGGCTCAAACCATCGATCTATACCACCATGTAATGCGTTATACGAAACTGGTTGCCAGTGAGCTCTATGTGGCACTGAACTAAGTTCAGACTGATTAATAACAAAGCTGGAATGGCGCCTTTGTCGATATCGACCGCCATCTTTTAAATAGGCATCAGGTGGTAAATTATTCCAATAAGCGCTAATACCTTGCCACTCTTTCATCTCATGCTTTGTTAAAGCATAAAAATCATCGGGTGCCAATACTGAATAGCCTTGGGCTTCAATTTGATGACTGAGCTGATTTAAAGGAGAATAAGGGGGCTGAAGTAGCATGGATTGAGTATAAATTTATTCTACTCAAATACCAAAAAAATTAGCGCGATTCAATGAGTGATATTCACAACCTACCCAGCCATCATAAGCAAGGTCATCGATCAATCTAAAAAATTCTTGATAAGGTATATCACCCGTACCAGGCTCATGTCTTCCTGGGTGATCCGCTACTTGAATGTGGTCAATGAAAGGCAATAGCTCTTCCATATCAAGAATATCTTCACCCATGCGATGCATGTGATAAGCATCATATTGAAGATAAAGATTATTGGATTTCACAGCCATGATAGTTTCAACTGCATGCTGAGAGCTTGATAAAAAGAAACCCGGCATGTCGAAAGTATTAATCGGCTCAATCAATAATTTAATGTTTTCTTTTTTAAGCACCTCAGCTGCAAAAGTTAAATTTGAAACAAAAGCACTTTGCGCTGATTCTCTACTCACACCTTCTGGCAATTTTCCTGAAAGACAATTTATATGAGGCACATGTAGAATTTTTGCGTACTGAATAGCATCCAATAAGCCAATTTTGAACTCCTCAACTCGAGCAGGATCACAAGCGATGCCTCGATCACCTTGCGACCAGTCACCAGCAGGCATATTGTGAAGATCCATAGGCATATCGAGTTCTTGAAGTACCTGTACAACTTGATGCAACTTCACGCCTGTCGATGACTCATAGGGAAACTGACATTCAACAGCCTCAAATCCATCTGCTTTGGCTGCGCGAAAGCGCTCCAAAAAAGGGAGCTCTGCATAAAGCAGGGAAAGGTTAGCTGAAAAACGCGGCATGAATAAATACTCAATAATCAAGAAAGTGCTCTAATTATGTCATGCGCATTTTATCCATCTCAATTGGCACCATTTCCCCTCTTTTTGGGATTGAACACCCTGACTACAGGGCCGTCAATTCAGCTATCAAGAAAGAGGTGGTGAGCTCACTAGATAATCCGCAACCCATTAAAGTCAAAAAGATTGGACTTGAGGGCGATGAGCAAGCAGATTTCAGTGTTCATGGCGGCATGGAGAAAGCGGTATACGCTTACCCCTCAGAACACTATTCTTTTTGGAATGAACTACTCAATCGTGAAGTTCATCGCGCCAACCCTATTGGTCATGGCTATCTTGGCGAAAATTTAACAGTCGAAGGATTTAACGAAGCAGAGGTTTGGGTAGGTGATATTTGGCTAATTGGAGAAGTAGAACTTCAAGTAGTTAAATTAAGAGAGCCTTGTTTCAAGTTCAACGCTAGGATGGCTTACAAAGGATCAGCCAAGGCCATGATTCAATCGGCAAAATCTGGTTGGTATCTACAAGTCAATACGCCCGGCACAATTAAAGCAGGCGATCAAGTTCAAGTGAAACCTGGCAGGCAGGAAGTTTCTATTAAAAATCAAAATGACTTTTTACTTCGCAAAGAACAACAAAAAGAATTATTTTGATGGCTTGATAGTTATATGAATTCAACTAAGACCCCTTCCCTATTTAAAGTTATTTTTGTATGTATGGGCAATATTTGCCGAAGCCCGACTGCTCATGGCGTTTTTAGAGACTATGTTAAAGAGGCCGGCTTAAGTCATATGGTTGAAGTTGATTCAGCAGGTACTCATGCCTACCACATAGGCGACGAGCCTGATCAACGCTCACAAAAGCATGCGCACAGAAGAGGTTACGATTTATCCAATCTAAGAGCGCGACAACTCAATGAATCAGATTTTGAAAAATTTGATCTTGTATTAGTGATGGATTGGGATAACCATGCTATTGCTGGTCAAATAGCACCCCGCCATCATCAGCACAAACTAAGACGATTGACAGAGTTCTGTAAAACCATCCAGGCATCTATTGTTCCAGATCCTTACTACAAGGGTGATGAAGGATTTGAAGAGGTTCTTGATTTAGTCGAGGATGCCTGTGACGGCTTATTGGAGCATGTTCAAGCCAGACTAAAGTAAGGTTGCATCAATTCTCAGAAAGATCCTACAAACAAATAAGCATCTTCTGATTTTCAAAAATTATTATCTAGGTCAATCTTCATCCTATAGAAAAAGGATAAATTTTGATGACGGACAAACAAGACAAAAATCCCTTCATAAGCAATCCACAAGGGCAACAACAAGAACTACCCATTGATCATCAACCAACAGATCATATTTTCACCCTCACTTGCCATAAAAAAGCAGAAGAGAGGCATTTCATAAGAGATAGGCCATATTTGGGGTCGGTCGGTGTAGGCAGCAATCAGTACAAGGCTAAATCGCTTCCGCCTATTGACATGAATGAATTGGCCATTAATAAAAAGGAATTGAAGTTCAAAGCCCATATCTTTGATGAGTTACATCGCAAGATGGCAATCGATCAAATGACTGACCCGATACTCTTATCTCAAAAAGTAAAACTTCCCATCAAAGAAATTCAAGCTCTTTGTAAGGCCGACTTAAAACGAATTAGTTCTTTTATGCTGATGCAGGCCATCACACAATTTGGATATGACATCCACGTTTGCATGAGGCCCAAGATTGGTTATCAGCCAGGAGAAGTTATTTTTGAAAATTAAAAAGTAATGAGCATATTATTTTCTAAATTCATGAGCCAACCATCGACGAAGATAGCTAGTCACGACTCCACCCAAGAACATTCCCAAGATCATAGGATTGTCGACCAATAAATGCCAGACAGTAATTCCGGACTCAATACCTGCATCTATGGTTTTAACAACATCAGTCAACCCATCTGAATGAGCTAACTTAGCAAGGACTTGATGGCAGACCTCTTCCTCTCTAGTCATCACCCACCTCAAAGACGTCCGACTAAAACAAGAGTCATGAGCTTGCCAAAATTAAGCGTGGTTTTAGCGGCTAATTTAAGAGTCTTGCCAAGCAGGCTTGATGATTTTCTGCGAGCAGAGCTCTTCACTTTTCTTTTGACAACCGTCACAACTGGTTTGATTCTGATCCTCATTTATCCCCCATAAAACAATCATGATGAACTGAGAAGCAGGAGAACTATCCTGATTAGTTTGTGGGAAAGTTCGGATTAAATGATTCGATGACGAGCCTGAATGGGCTTAAGAAGGTCTCTGAGATTGTTATGATCAATTTCGTGCATTAACTGAAGGAGTTGGCCGATTTCGCTCTTAGGAAAGCCCTCCCTTGCAAACCAGGATAAGTAGTTGGCTGGCAAATCACAAAGAACAGTCCCAGCATGCTTACCAAATGGCATTTTCATGGTGACTAGTTTTTCTAGGGATTCTGGGGTCATTTGAGGAGATGATAACTCCTACATAGAAGGCATTCTGACCTTCTATGCAGGGGCTAAATCAAACACAAGAACTTCTGCATCATCGCCATTAACAAAGCTGAGCTTACTTTCACCATCTAAAAGTAAAGCATCACCACCGCTCAATAATTGGCCATTAATTTCAAGCTTTCCTTTTACAAGGTGAACATAAGCCTTACGTAAAGGGTTTAAATCAAACTCAAATAAAGAGCTACCTTGAAAAATGCCCGCATAAATGCTGGCATCAGCATAAATGACAACTGAGTTATTTTCACCAGTAGGCGATGCAATCAGGCGCAATCTCTGCATTTTCTCTTCTTGAGGAATAGTTTTCTGCTCATAACTTGGCGGAATTTCTTGAACATTAGGCTCAATCCAAATTTGAAGAAGATGAGTCTCTTGGTCTTTTGCATGATTAAATTCACTATGCATCACACCTGAGCCAGCGCTCATTCTTTGAACATCACCAGGAGGAATTCCAACAACATTACCCAAGCTATCTTGATGAGCTAACTCTCCAGATAGAACGTAAGTTACGATCTCCATATTTTTATGGCCGTGCTTACCAAATCCCATACCAGCAGCAATGCGGTCATCATTAATCACTCTTAAATTACCCCAGCCCATGTGAGCTGGATCGTAGTAACTTGCAAATGAAAAAGAATGATGTGCTTTTAACCAACCATGATTAGCATAACCACGCTCTTCAGATTTTCTGAGTTTTAACATTCAGGATCCTTAGTATTTAGTTTTATTACTTAGCTTGGCAAAGTTTGTTATCTAATGCCCAGGCACCACCACCTAAAGCTGTTAGAAGCAAAAGGCCGCCTGAAATGCTCAAATTTTTCATAAAGAATAAATTTTGAACATATGCTTGATCAGCTGGCACAGCCCAAAAAGCGTGAAAAATAAAAGCTGCCAACAAAGTAAACCCTGCTAACAAGAATGCAAATAACCTTGTTCTATAACCGACGATAAGGGCAATACCACCCACAATTTCTAAAACAATAGTTAATCCAGCTAGAAGAGTAGGCATAGGTAAACCAACTGAAGCAATAAAAGCAATAGTTCCACTAAAGCCCCCGACCTTTGATACTCCAGCTAAGATAAACATGGCTGCTAGTAAAACTCTAGCTAGTAGCGCAATAGGGTTAGTCCATTTAGAACATGATTGATATTCTGCTTGATTCATACTGATTTCCTTTTGAATAAATACTATTTAAAAAATTTTTTGTAATTTTTCAAGAGAATTAGACAACTCATCTAATTCTCTTTTAGTTAACTTGCCGAAAGATTTTTGAAGATGAGCCATGTGCTCAGGGAACGATTTATCAAAAATTTGCTGCCCCCTCTTTGTGAGACTAATTAACTGACTTCGACCATCTTCTTGATTGATCTCTCGAAGAATTAGACCTTTCTCCTCAAGCCGCTCTAAAACACCTGTTAGTGTTCCTTTAGTTGTAAGAGTTTTCTCACCCAACAACTTACAAGTCATGGGGGGCTGATTACCTAGTGTCGCAATCAAATCAAACTGGGTCATTGTTAAGCCCAGGGATTTTGTATGCGCCGATGAGTACTGTTCAAAGGCTTGGTATGTGAGAACTAGTTTTCGTAGTACTGGCAAAAAATCCATGATCAATCTATTTAGTTCGTATAAGTACCATTATAGTACTAATGCGAACTAAATACAAGGCCACTAAAAAAGATAAACTATTAATTACAAAATATATGACAAAACAATTAACTGCCAAGGCATTAAAAAATCTGACCCGATCAATTGATCAGGATGCGAAATGCAAGAACTGCGCCTCATTGAGATGCGCGGGCTGGGAGACGATGCCTAGTTCATTCAATCAGGAAAAGCTTGAACTTGTTGGCACGCTGAAATCAGGCAATGAAGAACTTTGGGATGAGTATCACCCCAAGGGAACTCAGATTTGGTCGGCAGATGCACCCATATCACCCCACTTTCACCCCTACAACAAGTGTGATGTACATATTTGTAAAACTTGTGGCACAAGCTACTTAAGATATACGGAATTTGGCGGATATTACGTCCGTAAAACACATGTCTATACATGTCTCAGATTGTATCAAATATATATATTTATCAATATGTTATTGAAATAAGTTATCTCATGAACTAATATAAATCTACAACCATCTCAGTGCATATGGTGGGAACAATGGCGGGGCTAAACGGAGATTAAATGAGTAAATTAAATACAAGATTTGTTGCTACAGCACAAAATGGTTTACATGCGGACGGTAACAACCTTTATCTAAATGTGAATACCTCGCGTAACTCCAAGTCATGGATATTTAGATACAGCATTAATGGCAAAAGACGCGAAATGGGTATAGGTAGTGCTGCACTAATATCATTAAGTGAAGCTAGAAATATCGCACATGATTTTCGTAAATTACTAAAATCAGGCATCGACCCTCTCGAACATAAACGCAAAACAAAACAAGACGCTGCAAATTTAAATGCAACAAAAATTAGCTTCAAGAAAGCGGCCGAAAAATACATTGCGTCTCATGAATCAGGCTGGACAAATTCCAAGCATAGCGCTCAATGGAAAAACACTCTCAAAGACCATGTTTTCCCAGTCATTGGAGATAAAGACGTTGCTGACATCACATTACAAGATGTTCTTGCTGTGTTGACACCAATATGGATATCTAAGACTGAAACAGCCACCAGGGTGAGGTCTAGGATTCAAAAGATTTTAGATTGGTCAATTGCTTTAGGCTATAGAACTGGCGATAACCCAGCGAGGTCAGAACTTGTTACGACACAAATCCCTGCTCCATCAAAAATTAAAAAAGTTACCCACCACAAAGCACTACCTTACATTCGCCTAAATGAATTCATATCAAAAATCCAAGGGAAACCTTGCATCGCTTCATTTGCATTGGAATTTTTGATTAACACAGCATCAAGAACAAGCGAGGTAACAGGTGCCACTTGGGATGAAATTGATATGAACGGCAAAACATGGATAGTCCCAGCTGAACGCATGAAAATGCGAAAAGAACATCGCGTACCTTTAAATAGTAGATGCATAGAGATACTGAATCTCTTAAAAGAAATGTCAGATGAATCAAATTTCATCTTTCCAGGACGAGACAAAAGTTCCCACATCAGCGACATGACAATGTCTCGACACATGAAAAGGCTAGGATTTTCTGAAACAGTCCATGGCTTCAGAAGTTCATTTAAAGATTGGGCAGTTGAACAAACTAATCACCCCAATATTGTGTCCGAACAAGCTCTAGCTCATGTAGTAGGTGGTGTTGAGGGCGCGTATCGGCGCGGAGATTTATTGGCGAAAAGAGCTCTTCTTATGGAAGAATGGGCTTGTTATTTAAAAACCAAACAAGCAAAAGCTGATGTAACTACTTTGCAGAATAGAAATGCAGCATGAAAAAACCATCTGGCGCGCAAAACCGTAAACTAAGGAAGCAAAAAGAAGAGCTGGATACTTCGCTCAATTTACTTGGTGAAATCCCAAATTTTGTAAAAAATACTGGAGCCGAAATCAATGATGATTTATCAAAATTTGCTTCGTATAGAGAATCGGGATATAGCACTCAGAAAATATCGGCTCACAATGCCATAAAAAAACAGAAAACAGCAGAAAAAATTACTCGAATTCGAGCAAAATATTCGGCATCGAATTATCCGAACAAGAAAGCCATGTACTTGGATATTGCTGAAAAAGAAAATATTAAACCGAGAACTGCAATGAAGTACATGACTAAGCAATAAGTAGTGCACAACTGATAAACGCCCCTAAATATCTAGTGCACAGCCGATAAACGCCCCTATAAATCAACTTCAAATAGCAAGACAATATTTCCATGAATCTGATGATGTATCAGATTAACTTTGGAGATATTAATGAATCAAATTGCTGACGAGAAAAATGCCTCAAAAAGAATTTTGAGATTAAATGATGTATTGCAAATTACAGGATACTCAAGAGCAGCCCTGTACCGCGAATTAAAGCGCGGATTTCCCAAACCAATAAAACTTGGTAAGACACGTTGCATTGGATGGCCAATCGAAGTTATTAATGATTGGTACGCTAGTCAGTTAAATGAATCCCAATTATTAAACTCGTTCTGAAACCAATCCAAATGAATGAGGATTGGGAAAAGCAAATGAGCACTTTAGAGTTCCTTCGGGCGATACTGCCTGAAAAAGGCGTCTATTACGCTGCGATATTTAAACCAGGGTTTCATGCACCAGCCCACAAACCATTCCGTAGTCTTGAATCTATGGCTGATGCTATTGTCAAGATGGATGCTAGTGACTGGACTGTTTATCATGCATGTGGCTCATACAACGAAGAGTATGTTGAAGTTGATGGTAAGAAGAAGTATCGAATCAACACTAACTGGAACAAAGCAAAAGCGTTTTGGGCTGACCTAGATTGCGGTGAGTCTAAAGCTCTTGAAGGTAAGGGCTACGCTACTAAGCGTGATGCTGCTACAGCCATGAAAGAGTTCTGCGACAAGACTGGTTTTCCAAAACCGTTTTACGTGGATAGTGGCAACGGCATACATGCCTACTGGCCTTTGACTCAAGCCATCCCTGCTGACATATGGATGAAGTTAGCAAAACTATTAAAGGCTGCATTAGCGCACTATGAAGTATTAGCCGACCCATCAAGAACTTCAGACTTCGCATCTATTTTGCGACCCGTTGGTTCACACAACAAAAAGACTGACAACTTTAAACCAGTATTAGCTAAGAACAGAGTCGAACCAATCGACCCTAAAGTTATTGCTGATATTTTAATGAAGCTAGCCACTGCATTACCAAAGAAAACTGAACCTAAAAAGTATGAGATTAATGACGACCTTACTTTATTAACTAACTGGAACACAAAGCCCTACTCAATCATTAAAGTTGCAGAACAATGTTTACAAGTAAGAAATGTCAGGGATAAACGTGGCAATGTACCTTACGACCAATGGCGAGGCGCTACTGGCATTGCAAAGTATTGTGAGGATGGTGAGGTAAACATTCACAATTGGAGCTCCGGTCACCCGAACTACTCTTTTCAGGAAACTCAATCAAAGCTAGA
>JACCDN011110929.1_pt1 | contig 16405 bp, 12 predicted proteins | sample 7441691 | NCBI WGS metagenome assembly JACCDN01 (sample SAMN15323439, study PRJNA562643) | freshwater metagenome | isolation source: river surface water | place: USA:Blue River Watershed | collected 2017-08-16
AAACATGTGTGCTCCTGAGGGGGTATTACGGATATTGAGTGTAATCATGCCGCAAATACGGCATTTTTTCATGCGTTTGAGCGATTTCCGGCAACATTTTCCGTCGAATCACCCACTATTTAGGGGATGAATTTACGAAATCAATGACTTAGCGCACTTTCAAATACCAGAAATGCAACCGGCCGGGCGAACCCGGCCGGTTTTACCATCATCTAAACCTTAAAAAAGGGATCAGACGCCTTGCTGGCCCATGATTTCGTCGAAATCGATGGCCTTTTCGGTGACTTTAGCGCGGGCCAGAACCCAAGCCACGACGTTTTCTTCCAGCACTTCGGATTCAATACCCGACAGGCGCTGTGGATCCTGCTTGTACCACTCGATCACTTCAGCCGGATGCTGATAGGTTTCTGCCATCTCGGCGATGCGGGCGTTGATCTGATCTTCGGTAGCAACCAGCTTTTCATTCTCAACCAGTTGCGCCAGGATCAGGCCCATGCGCACGCGAGGTGCCGCACGATCGGTAAACCACTCGGGCTGCATCGGAATGTCGCCCTTCATGCCGCGCTGCTTCATTTCTTCGCGGGTGTTCTGCATCAGGCGATAGGTTTCCTGCTCGATCATGGCCTTAGGCACAGTGATCGGGTTCAGTTCGTCCAGCTTTTCCATCACGGCTTCGCGAACGCGCTGATGAATGCGCTTCTTCACTTCACCCTTCAGGTTCTTTTCTACTTCGGCACGCAGGTCGTCTGCTTTACCGCTTTCAACACCCATGGCCTTAACGAACTCTTCGTCCAGCTCAGGAATCACAGGACCCTGAACCTGCTTCACATTCAGATCAAACTGAACGGTCTGGCCAGCCAGCTCGGTGTTGCCGTATTCAGCCGGAAAGGTCAGATCAAAGGTCTTGGTGGTGCCCGCAGTGCAGCCTTCGATCGCTGCTTCAAACTCAGGCAGCAACGTGCCCTTGCCTACAACCATTGGGTAATCTTTGGCTTCGCCACCGGCAAAAGGTACGCCGTCTTTCTTGCCTAGGAAGTCGATAACCACACGGTCTTCCTTCTGGGCGGCACGGTCTGCGTTTTCGTAACGCACGCGCTGCTTGCGCAGAATGTCCAGGGTCTTATCGACATCAGCGGCAGTCACTTCATGCACTGGACGCTCGATTTCAGCCGACGATACATCGGCCAGCGTGAATTCTGGGAACAGTTCAAAGGTGGCTACAAAGGTCAGCGTGTCGCCCGTTTCGTCGCCCTTTGGCTCGATACGTGGGTAACCAGCAACCTTCAGCTTCTGAGCGGTAATGGCTTCGCCATAAGCACGTCCAACCAGTTCATTCAGCGCTTCTTCACGAGCCTGCAGTCCATGGTGCTGTTTAACCACCTTGGCTGGCACTTTGCCCGGACGGAAACCGGCAATCTTCAGGGTTTTGCCCATGCGCGCCAGGCGGGCATCGGTTGCAGCTTCGACTTCTTTAGCGGCAACGGTCAGTTCGATTGTGCGCTCCAGTGGCGACGCTTCCTGCACGGTTTCGGTGGTGCTCATTGAATTCGTTCCTAATGAATAAAGGCTAGACTTGCAAAACCGATGATTATATCCGAAGGCGCCACGTCGGGGTATGCCTCAGTGCCGCACTTTTTAGCGCATTTCTATCGTTTTATTAAGGATTCGCTAATAATTGCGCCCAGTTTTGCGATTATGCTCATCAAACTTACGTAGTCCTACCCAAGGAGAGAGACTTATGAAACGTATTGCCCTTTTCGCCGCAGCGCTTGCCGTTGGCCTGACCATGGCTGTAGGCAATGCCGAAGCGGCCCGCGTTGGTGGCGGCAAATCTTTCGGCATGCAGCGCCAGATGGCGCCTGTGAGCAAACCAGCAGCAACTGCGCCTTCGGCAACTGCGCCCGCTGCTGCTAAAGCCCCGGGTGCAGCAACCCCCGCCGCTCAACCCAAGCGTTCGTGGATGGGCCCATTAGCCGGTCTGGCAGCAGGTTTAGGCCTCGCGGCCTTAGCTAGCCACTTTGGTTTTGGCGAAGAGCTGGCCAATATGATGATGTTTGCCTTGATCGCCTTTGCCGTCATCGCGGTTGTCGGATATTTCTTGCGTAAACGCGCAGCGGGTCAGCAAGCCACCATGGCAGGTGCGGGCGCGCCCTACAACGCCCCCGCCTCGATGTATCAGGCCAATGATCTTGGAGGTAGCAGCAGCGCCAGCCAGACCAGCAATATCCCGGCTAACTTTGATACCGAAGGCTTCATTCGCAACGCCAAAGTCGGCTTTATCCGCCTTCAAGCCGCGCATGATGCGGGTGATCTGGCCGATATCCGTGAATTTACGTCACCGGAAATGTTTGCCGAAATCCGGATGGATCTAGATCAGCGTAACGGCGCACCGCAAAAGACCGACATCGTTTCGCTTAATGCAGAGATTCTGGAAGTGGCTGAGGAAGCGCAACGTTATGTCGTCAGTGTGCGCTTTACCGGCATGGTGCGCGAAGAAGCCAATGCAGCGCCCGTGGCCATTGACGAAATGTGGCACCTGACCAAGCCTATTACAGGCCAAGGCGGTTGGGTGCTGGCAGGCATTCAGCAGATTCAGTAGACCCAAGACATTCCCATCCCGGCCCCAACCGGTTAACCCTGCCAAGCAATTGGCAGGGTTTTTTTATTAGCGGGTGGCTGGTTTTGTGCTGTGATTAGCCCGATACGCCTTGAGCACTTGTTTCTGGCGCTTTACTTGCAGGCCCACCGCTTCGTTCACAGGTAAATTAAACCCTGGCGGCGAATGCGCCCATGGGTAACCCGCGCGGCTAAGATCTCTTGCATAGTTAAACAATGCGTTCATGTAGTGACGATCAAATTCCTTTTTGTGGGGCGTTTTAAAGTCCGGGCCAATATAAGCCAGATTAAAGCCAACACCATCTCGTTGAGTCACCAAATAAGTGCGATAAATATCACCACCACCCTGAGTCTGAATCAGTTGATCCACAGCCCGCCCCATGATGCTAAGGGTATTGCGTTCAATCTGGCGCCACTCCGAGTCTAAACGGGAATTGCGGACAATGTAGGCTTGCCGATTTTTGAACGGGCTCACCACCCCTTCTTTAACCGCCATAACGCTTAATGCACCAGGGTATAGGAACAGTTCAGAGGTTGCCCCCCCATCCACATGCATTTCCTGATAGTGCTTGCCTTCGGCCATCACATCGATCATGACCGGTGGAAACGCCCCCGGAATAGAAGCGGACGCCAGCAGAATTTTTCTGAAAAGCTGCAAAGATTCGGGCGTGCCATAGGAGGCCAGCTTGCCCATGTTCCACATGACGGGCACGCCAGCGTCGAGATTGGTGGTTGCCACCACTAACCAACGATTACGCACCGTATATTCATCACCGATTTTTTGCAGCAGTTCTGGCGTAACAAATTCTGAAATCAGCTTGTATAACGGTGACGTATCAGCAAAAGCATCCCCAAACAACGCACCGGTTAAACCCAGCTCAATAAAAATATCCTTCTGGTCAACATCGGTAAATGTTTTTTTAAGAACGTAGTCATAATCCGAACCCAGGAAGGCAAACGGTGCAATCATGGCCCCCGTACTGACACCGGTCACGAGATAAAATTCGGGCCGATCGCCACGTTCCGTCCAACCGGTTAATAACCCCGCACCAAAAGCCCCGTTATCCCCGCCGCCAGAGAGTGCTAGGTAACTTGCATTCTTCCCATTGATAGCCGTACCGGGTTTTTGCTGGCCCAAACGAATATCATTGACCATATCCTGTATGCCTGATCTGGACCAGATCTTGTATCGCACCCCAGGCATGCCCTCTATGTGGCTTTCGGTGGTCAGTTCCTGCGGCACCGCGTTTTTGCGATCAAGCGTGGTGCACGCGGCTAGCGAACCTGCTATCAGCACGCCCAGCAAAAGCTGGTTTAACAGTCGGCTAGAGCGAGTTTTCATAGTTTTAGTCGGCTAAGAAGTGAGCGAATTGAGAAACCGGCACACGCTCGGTGTGTAATGTGTTCTCGATTTTATCTGGATCTGCATAGCCCAAGGCCATACTGCAAATAACTTTTTGCTCTGGTGGCAAACCGAGGTGGCGCGCAATGATCTTGTGGAACTGATTAAACGCCGCTTGCGCACAGGTATCCAGGCCATGGGCACGCGCCGCAATCATGATGTTTTCCATAAACATGCCGTAATCGAGCAGACTGCCCCGCCCCATCACCCGATCCATCGTGAACACCAGGCCAACCGGGGCATCAAAATACTGATAGTTACGCGCTTGCTGCGCCTTCATGCCTTCTGGGTTGTCGCGTTTCAAACCCAGCAAACCGTAAAGATCTAGACCAATCTTGCGACGACGTGCCAGGAACGGATCAATCCACTTTTCCGGGTAATAGTCATATTCTTCATGATGTTCGGCCATAGCAGCTGCATCATAAAAGGTACGCACAATCTCGTCGGACAATGCCTGTTTGCGGGCGCCTGTGAGCACATACACCTGCCAGGGCTGGGTATTGGTGCCCGATGGCGCCCGGGAAGCCACGTCTAGAATCGCTTCAATCTCCGCCCTTGGCACTGGCGTTGGTAAAAAGGCGCGAACCGAGCGGCGGCTGCGGATAACATCATCAACAATCTGGGCAACAGAACTAGTCATGGATTCAACCCTGGGTTGTGCAAACTTAACGCGTAAAAAGTAGCACTATAAAATAAGCCGCAACAATTGCGGGGCCAAAGGGTCGCTCTTCATGAAAGCCGCCTGTGGAACGATGCATCAAACGCTCAATAACAAATACAGCGATCGCTAGCAGCGCTGCCAACAACAATACCTGCGGCAGGACTAATGGGCCAGACCAGGCGCCCATGGCCGCCAGCAGCTTCAAATCGCCCATACCAAGGCCATCACGACCACGAATCAACCGGTAAGCCTGTGCCAAGAGCCACAACGGCAGATACCCGGCCACGGCACCGATCACCGAGAGCTCTAGACCAAAGGTTCGGGTTTCTGGGAAAAGCTGAATCACCATGCCGAGCCACAGCAACGGCAAAGTCAGCACATCAGGCAACAGCTTGGTGCGCGCATCGACAAACGCTAATACAACAAGCGCGACAGCCCAAACAGCCCAAAGCGATATCTGGATACCAGTCTGACCATGCTGAGAGGCAACAGATACAGCAAGAAGGCTACAACCCCCACAGCTGGCATTCAAAAAAGACAGCTTTGGCAAATGCCAAAAGCTCAATGGTTGGAGATCCACATCGCCAGCCCTACTTTTACGGACAGAACCATGTTCATTAAGAATCTCTGCAATAAGCACGGCTTCCTGTTGTTCCATGTGCTTTGGCAGCCATTCGCTCAGCATGCAGGCAAACAGAGCCAGAGGAAGTCCAATAATTAAAAGGGGTAAGAACAACTCATTAGCCATCTAATCAACTGCACTTTCGTCGAATAAAATCGGTGAATATGCTTCGCATATCAAACCCCATCGGTCTGAATATCCACCTTGATCGGCACCCCAGCTTCATCAGCGCTAACCGTTTGGTTGTCGCCAATCGAAACTCGGTCGGTCAGCTTACCGTCAACGGCTTGAATCTTCGCCTTTACCGCTTCGGCACGGCGGGTAGCCAACTGAATGAGCTGTTCGTCGCTAATCTTATAGCTCTGAATCAACTCCTGGCGTAACTGTGTATCACGATCGGCATTGTCTGGTAGCGTGAGCAAACGTTGCCCCAGTTTAATACGGCCAACCTGCGCGCCGTATGCGGTTTTGAGGCCGGCTTTAACCTTCGGGTCTGTGAGATTAGGCAGCGGCAATGGCTCACCTGCCACAACTTTAATACCCGATGCTTCAAGTATGGCCTGATCAGCCGTGGCTCGCGCCAGCTCATCAGCATCAACTTTAGGATCATATGTACCGTGAACGACCAGCGTTGACTTCGGTCTTTTAGCCAGAAACTCGGCAATCCTTACTAATTGCTCTTCCCCATCGGGCGGCAGCGCACTTTCACCGGGAACAAAAGCGATTGCATCGACGTTTTCTATACCCAGCAATGCACCCATCGCACGGAATGGGGCCGTTACTACGTTCGCAAGCACCGTCTTTACCGCTTGCCAAACCAGGTGACCTACACTGAATTCCGGTTCATTGACATTGCCCTTCACCGGAATGTTCACATCAATCATCCCGTCCGAATCTTCCAGCAGTGCAATCGCCAACCCGAGTGGCAAACGTGTGCCTTCATAATCGGCCACAGGCTCACCCAGCTTGATCTTCTTGATGATGAACCGGTTCTTGCCTTCCAGCGCACCATTCTTGGTGACATAGCGCAAATCCACATCGATACGACCATCATCAATGGCATAGCCGGCAAAGGTCATCGTGTATGGGTTGGTCGCATTCAGCGGGATATTACGGAAAATCAGGCTCACATCATTGTTCTGGCGTGGGTCGGCAAAGGCCAGCTGACCACGTGCCCGCAAGCTACCCGTTTTTGCTGCACGACCATTCAATACCAGTGAGGCATAGCGATTCGGCTCATTACTAATGCCCTGGATCGATCCGTTAAGATCCGTGACATCTACTCTGAATACTGGCTTAATCGCTTCATCCGCAAAATGCATCGCGCCACTTTTCAGACGCACACTACGCACGTCATAACGGAAATCGGGCAAAGTTTCACCAGGTTTAGCAACGGGTTTAATGGCTGAAGCCGCAGGCGCTGCCGCAGTATCGCTCTTATTAGTGGCGGGTAGCTTTGCCTCAGGCTTTGAGAACAAAGAGCGGAAGTTGGACTGCCGCTGCGCATCCATCACAAAGCGGATTTTAGGGCGATCTACCAGCACGTCATTGATGGTGAGCAGCCCTGCCTTATTTTCAGCCATAGGTAGCATCAAATGGAACTTGCTTAGCGTTGTCGATGCCCAGGCCAGCAAAGGGTCCTTACTGTCGCGCACACGGATATCTAGCTCATCCACTTTTAGATCAGCATCCACCGTCAGGGCATCTGCATCCTGCTTTAAGATGAAATCGCCATCTATCACCCCGCTAGGGCTATTGAGCGGTTCATAACTGGGTACAAGTGCTAGCAAGGGTTGAACAGCCAGATGCGCCAGATGGATATCTGCACTCAGCGTTCCTTTCGATGAGACCTGCCACGTTGACGTTATCTTTCCGTCATCCAGAGTCAGATCCAGCCCAACCTTCATATCACTGGCGGCATTTTCGATCAGATAGCCCGTAGCAGTCACCTGATTAAAAGACAATTGACGATCAGGTATATCAGGTAGTTTTGGCAACGGAATCGCCACTCGCCCCAGATTCAAAACATACTTGGATGAGAGACCGGTTTCTTTAGGTGCAGCCGCGTTCTGATTACTTAACTCCGTCAGATGGAGGCTAAAGGGGCCGAAGTCATAAGCGGCCTTCTTCTGACCATCGCGAACAGCCAGACGAGCACCATCAATCAGCAGCGCATCCACGCGTAACTGCATTGACGAGGGTGTTTCCGACGCGGATGTGTCAGATGCTGTCGCTTTGTTCACCGCATCAATGAATGTCTGCCAGTTCCATTGCCGGGCAGAACGGGCAACCAAGACCTCAGGTGAATCCAGTGCAACTTGTTTAAGCGTCACATCCCCTTTAAGCAAAGGCCAGAATCGCGCATCCACATCCAGCTGCTTCAGAGCAAATAGAGGTAACGACCCTTCAGTTGCCACCCGGGGCACAATCCGAATGTCGTGCACTCGAGCCTGGAATAACAAAGGTGATAAAGAAAACTCGCCAATCGAGATCTCATAGCCGATTTTTTCGCCAAAGACATGAACCTGATTCCGTACCAGACCTTCCAGCAGAAAATTCCCCGCCGCCCAGAAAAGGCAAATGCCTATCAGCAGTGACCCCAACAGAATCTTGAAGGCTTTTCTGATCATTATTCGTTAACTCGGCTAAATCATCTCTTGCAAAAATTACTTAGTCGTTTCCACCGGCGTATTTAAGGATGAATCAGGCAAATAAGCCATGCCACCCCAGTTCGCCTGCAACAACACCCCGCGGTCAGTCAGCTGATAGACCGAAATCATCGGATCAAGCGAAACCGCATGATCTACGCCTTTACCATCCTGGTGCTCCGAAAGTTTGAAAGTGGCGTCACCGCTCGCGGTCACATCAGCGCCCACAGTCTTGAAAGTATCGACCAGTTTACGGCTCTTGAAAACAAGCACCTGCTTGTACTTTTTGAAACCAAGACCCGGACCTGTACCGAGGCGTCGCATCTTCATGAAGGTCGGCTGACCAGAAGCGTTATCCATCAGTACCCCATTGCCTGCACCGGCCACAAGCAGAACAATATTTGTCTGGTTTGCATCAAACACGGCATAACCATCGGCTTTGGCAATCTCATTGCGTACCGAAGGCTTTACCTTGTACAAGCGCTTCAGCGTTGCGTCGCGCATTGCCAGAATTTCCTGACGCTTTTTAGCAACCTCGATTGCCGACAAAGATGAACTAGGCGGCTCGGACGCGGTGGGGTTATCACTAGCAAAAACTGAAGCTGCTGCAAGTGATATCAAACAGGTTGAAAAGAATGATTTGGCGATTCTTAAGGAAGAGTTTTTCACAGCAGCAAGCTTTCAATACAATGTTGATCGGCTGATTAACTTTTTAACACATATTCATTAACACAGCTCTCAATCTAAGCTATATGCGTCTTGCGCGTGGGTCAATTCCATAGGTGGTATTTTTCGTGCTACAAAATGACAAAAGCCGCCCATCAGGCGGCTTCTGAATATGCTGTGGTGCCCAGGAAGAGACTCGAACTCTTACACCTTGCGGCGCCAGAACCTAAATCTGGTGCGTCTACCAATTTCGCCACCTGGGCAGCAGCTTATTGCGGATGCGATTCTACCACCGAATACATCAATTCGTTGCCCGTTATACTTAGGCTATGGCTATAGACCATTACGAAAACTTCCCCGTAGCCTCTTTGCTACTGCCAAAGCACTTGCACGCGCCTGTTGCAGCTATCTACCGCTTTGCCCGAAGTGCAGACGATATTGCTGATGAAGGCAATGCAAGTCCGAAAGAACGGCTGATGCAACTGCGGGACTACGATGCCGCACTAACCGCCATTGCCGAACAACGCCCCCCGCCTGAGCATTTAGCGCCGATTTTTGTACCGCTGGCGCTGGAACATCAGCGTCTTGGTCTGCCTTTAGCGCCCTGCCATGCCCTGCTTTCTGCGTTTATGCAAGATATACACCAGACACGCTACGCAACCTACGGCGATTTAACTGATTACTGTAGCCGCTCTGCCAATCCGGTGGGGCAGCTTATGCTCTTTCTATTTGATGCCGCAACCCCTGAATATCTGGCGATGTCAGATGCAATCTGCACGGCACTTCAGTTGACGAATCACTGGCAAGACATTGCCATTGATGCGAACAAGGGTGCGCAAGGGCGCATCTACCTCCCACAAGACGAGCTTGCCGAATGGGGCTATACCGATGCCGAGATTCTTTCGGGCAATGCGGTAACCCGTGATCCTTTGCGCTGGGCTGAGTTCATGGCTTTTCAGACACAACGCGTATCTGCCCTATTCGATCAAGGCCAGGCCTTGCCTACCCGCCTGGGCCGCCACTCATGGCGGATTGGGCAGGAGTTACGTCTCACCGTTGCCAGCGGGCGGCGCATTTTGTCGAAAATCGATTCAGTTGGTGGCGATGTCTACCTGCACCGCCCCACATTGACCTGGCGTGATTGGTTACCGCTTCTGATACGCAGATAGCCCGCTTGCACTACAATCTTACCCGATGAACACCCACGAATACTGCCAGCAAAAGGTTGCCGAAAGCGGCACCTCGTTTTATTACGCCTTTCTTTTTCTACCACCAGAGAAACGCCAAGCCATTCATGCACTCTATGCGTTTTGCCGCGAAGTAGATGATGTGGTGGATGAATGTGAAGACCCGGCAATTGCAGTCGCTAAATTGAGTTGGTGGCGTCAGGAAGTGGCGCTATTGGAAACCGCGCCCGGTCAACCACAACCCACGCACCCGGTCATGATTGCGCTGAAAGAAGTGCGCCAGCACTTTAATCTGCCGGTTGAGTACTTCAACGAGATTATTGATGGCATGGCGATGGATCTGGAGTTCAGCCGTTATCCGGATTTCAAATCACTCTCACTCTATTGCTATCGCGTTGCTGGCGTTGTGGGTCTACTGTCGGCCGAGATCTTCGGTTATAGCGATCGCAAGACGTTGCGTTATGCAATGGAGCTGGGCACAGCCCTACAGCTGACTAATATTATCCGTGACGTGGGTGAAGATGCCCGTCGTGGACGCATCTATTTGCCGGTTGATGAGTTACAGCAATTCAACGTACCTGCTGCAGACATCATGAATGCACGGGAGACACCCGAGTTTGTGTCGCTCATGCTGTTTCAGGCAGATCGCGCCCAATCTTATTACGACAAGGCGATGGAAACATTGCCAGTCGCCGATCGCTCAGCGCAGCGGCCGGGGTTGATTATGGCGGCGGTGTATCGCACGCTGCTCGATGAAATTACTACCGATGGCTTCAAGGTGCTGCAACAAAAAACTGCATTGCCCCCCCTACGTAAACTCTGGATTGCCCTTAAAACCTGGTTTAAGTATTAATGCCTGACGCAGCCAAGCCGGCACGAACCACCGTTGCCATTGTCGGTGGTGGTTGGGCTGGCCTGGCCTGCGCTTTAAAGCTGGCGCAAGCCGGTTATGGACCCGTTGTTCTGGAATCGGCACCTGAGCCAGGTGGTCGCGCAAGGCGCGCACTTATAGAAGGCCATGCCCGTGATAATGGCCAACATCTGATACTGGCTGGATGCCAATCGTTGAAAGCGCTTTTTGAGGCGGCTGGCATTCAACTACCTGTCGTGCCCTTCCGGTTCCAGGGTGGTACACGAAAACTGACTGTGCCCGCTCAGGCAGGTCGCCTCGGTTTAGCACTGGCACTATGCCGTGCCCACGGATTTAATTGGCAGGAACGCTATCAAATCCTTCGTGCCTTAATGAACCTGCAAAGCGCTCACTGGCACGTTGAGCAAACTCTGACCGTTGCCGATTGGCTGCAACAAACGAGACAACCGGCCAGTCTAATCCATGAATTCTGGGCGCCGCTGGCACTGGCGATTTTGAATACACCATTACACGAGGCCGCCATGTGCCGTTTGGCGCCGGTGCTGCGCGACACTCTCGGCCAAGGCGGCAGTTCGTTGTGTCTGCTACAGCCCGAAGGCAATCTCAGCGCAAGCATTGTTGACCCCATCGTCTCCGCTATTAAAAAAGCCGGTGGCGGCATCCGCTGCGGCGTTCGCGTCACGGGCGTTGAACAAACAGCTACGGGTTACCAGCTGCTATTGCACGATGGATCTTCAGAAGCATTTGATCAGGTCGTATTGGCCTTGCCCACCTGGGCGCTCAGCCATCTGAGCTTGCCCCCGGCACTTAACGCCACGGCATGGGCGCAGGCCTTCGGTAGCCAGCCCATTGCAACGATCTATCTGGGTTTTGAAACCAGCTTTCGAATGCCCGCCCCTTTGATACAGCTTGCGGGCCCAACGCCGGAAGACGCGCGGATGTGGGCGATGGATCGCGCACATTGCGGCGAGCCGGGCGTGGTTGCCATCTCGCTATCGGCCGAAGGCTTTTGGCATTTACTCAGTGGTGATGCCCTCACCCACGCCTGCCTCAGTGCGTTGCAGCGCGAGGTTGACAACTTACCGCCCTGCCTCTGGCAAAAGGCCATTACGGTGCAACGTGCGACTTATGCAGCTACACCTACGGCATTCATTGCCGAGGCTGATTTATCACCCCTACCCGGTTTACATCTGTCGGGTGATTGGACACACCCCGCGTACCCGGCCACGCTGGAAGCGGCAGTCAGTTCGGGTTTTGCAGCAGCTGGGCGCATCATGCAGGTAGAGACCTGATCAATTCTCCGGTTTTTCGTTAGAATCTAGGCATCATGACGATTTGGGCAATAGGCGATATCCAGGGTTGTTTCGACCCGCTACAGAGATTACTGGACAAGTGCCGCTTTGACCCGGCACAAGACCAGTTGTGGATGGTGGGCGACCTGGTGAATCGCGGCCCGCACTCACTGGAAACACTACGCTTCATGCGCAGCCTTGGTAAATCGGCCGTGACCGTTTTAGGCAACCACGATCTTTATTTGCTCATGGTGGCAGCAGATGCTGTGCCTCGCCGCGGCAAGGACGATACGTTGGACCCGATTTTTGCAGCACCCGATGTGGCCGATCTGCTGGATTGGTTGAAAGCGCAGCCACTGGCCCATGCCCAGACGCTGGATGGCCAGCGCTACGTGATGGTGCATGCCGGGTTGTTGCCCGAGTGGACGGCCGATGATGCGCTGGCTTTAAGTGACGAAGTCTCAAGTCATTTACGAGGATCCGATTTCGGTGCGTTCCTGCTATCGCTCTGGGGTGATACCCCACTGGGCTGGCGAGCGGGTCTGGACGATCTGGATCGTGCCAGGGTGATTGTGAATGCCATGACCCGCATGCGCTTCTGTACGCGCGAGGGCTTAATGGATTTAAAGATAAAAGGCAAACCCGAAAACGCTCCCGAAGGCCATGTGCCGTGGTTTGAAGTACCGGGCCGGAAAACAGCGAAAGACACGCTGGTGGTGGGTCACTGGTCTGCCCTGGGGTTAAAAATGACTCCTAACCTAGTGGCGCTGGATTCCGGCTGCCTGTGGGGTGGCCATTTAACGGCAGTAAGCCTGCCAGAACGCGAAGTGATGCAGGTGTCCTGTACAACCTGCAGATAATCAGTTCTGTTTGATCCAGGTCAAGTTTGTGGCCAGAACGCTGTCAGATTTGAGCGTAGAATTAACCTAGTGCATTGCATCATTCCATTGTCATGGATGATGCTTCAATTGGCTGGAAGAGATCATCATGCTTGAAGAACATTATTTAAAACCCCTATTCGAACCCGAGAGTGTTGCGGTCTTTGGTGCCAGTGATCGCGAGAATTCTGTTGGCCAGGTATTGTTCCGAAACCTGCTACAAACAGGCTTCGGTGGACGTCTCTTCCCGATTAACCCCAAGCATGAGTCGGTGCAGGGTCAGGAAACATTCAAGTCGCTGCACGATGTGCCGGGTCGCGTGGATCTCGCCATTATCTGTACGCCGGCGATGAGCGTGCCCGGCATTATTGAACAATGCGGTGAACGCGGTGTGCGTTTCGCGTTGATTGTGTCGAGTGGCTTTGCAGAGCGTGGCCATGCCGGCGCCGCGCTAGAACGCAAAGTACTGGAAATTGCCCGTAGCTATAGCGTGCGCATTCTGGGCCCGAATAGCCTGGGTATTATGCGTCCCCCCAGCCGTCTCAACGCCACCTTTACCCAGGAGCGTGCCCATGAGGGCAAGATGGCGCTTGTATCACAGTCAGGTGCGATCTGTTCGGCCATTCTGGACTGGGCACTGCCCAATCAGGTGGGCTTCTCGTCCGTCGTATCGCTAGGCCGTTCCAGTGATATCGATTTCGGTGAGATTCTGGATTACCTGGTGCACGATCCGCGCACGCATTACATCTTGCTTTACATCGAAGGTATTCAGAACGCACGCCTGTTTTTGTCTGCACTACGTTCGGCCGCCCGCATTAAACCGATTCTGCTTTACAAGACAGGTCGCTTTGCTTCAGGGACTGCGGCCGCCCTCACCCACAGCGGTATCCGCAGTGGGTCAGACACGGTATTTGATATGGCGGTGCGCCGTGCCGGTGTGGTGCGTGTGAACAGCATTATCCAGCTGATTGAAGGTGCCAAGGCGCTGAACGATCGCCTGCAACCGAAGGGCAAACGTCTGGCCATTATTACCAATGGTGGTGGCCCGGGTGCTATTGCCGCCGATCGTGCCAGTGAGGCAGGCATCCCACTCGCAGAGATACAGGAAAGCACAATTCAGGCACTCAATAAAGTGTTGCCGACCACCTGGTCACATGCCAACCCGATTGATATTGGCGGTGATGCCACGGCAGAGCGCTATCGCGATGCCATTAGCCTGACGGCGGTGGATGACGCCGTAGATGGCTTGCTGGTGGTGCTAACGCCGCAAGCCATGACAAATCCGCAAGCCGTGGCGGAAGTGCTGGTCGATCTTTCTAAAGACTTAACCAAGCCGCTGATTGCTTGCTGGATGGGTGAAGAGCACACCCGTGCCGCCCGCGAGTATTTGTCTGAGCACAATATCCCTGTATTCCGCATGCCGGAGTCTTCGGTGGATCTATTCTCTAATCTATCGACCTTCTACGAAAACCAGCGCCTGCTGTTGCAAACCCCGGCGGCGAAGTCCGAAGGCAACGAGTTACGTATTGAAGGCGCCCGCATGCTGATTGATGCGGTGCTGGCAGAAAAGCGCAAGACGCTCTCCGAGATGGAGTCAAAGTCGGTACTGCGTGCGTTCAAGATTCCGGTTGCGCAAACCATGGTGGCGCATAGTGTGGCTGATGCGCTGATGTATGCCGAACAACTGGGCTTCCCGATTGCAATGAAGGTGGATTCACCCGACATTCTGCGTAAAACAGATGCCGGTGGCGTGCGCTTGAACATTCAGGATGCCGTGTCGCTGCGCAATGCGTACCACGACATTATTGAAACGGTAAAACGTAAGCACCCTAATGCCCGTATTTCCGGTGTGTCGATTGAGCCCTTTGTGTCTCGTAACAACGCCCGTGAAGTGCGTGTCGGCGTATTCCGTGACCGGACCTTTGGCCCGGTGATTACCTTTGGCAGCGGCGGCAATGAATCTGATTTGTATCCGGATCGCGGCCTTGCCCTGCCCCCGTTGAATCAGGTGCTGGCTGAAAGCCTGGTTAAGTCGACCCGGGCATTCAACCTACTCAAAGGCCATGCGTCGGTGCCAGCCGCTAATATCGAGGCGATTTACGAGCTGCTGCTGCACATCTCGGATCTAGTCAGTGAAATCCCTCAGATCATCGAACTGGATATCAACCCGCTGATCGTGGATGAAGAAGGGGTGATTGCAGCGGATGCCCGCATTGTGATCGATTACGCGCCGGCAACGGTTGATCGTTATGCCCACATGGCGATTCACCCGTATCCGAACCATCTGGTTGAAGAGTGGATTCTGCCGGATGGCTCATCGGTCACCATTCGCCCGGTACGTCCTGAAGATGCCGAAATGGAAAAGGAATTCGTCAAGAACATGTCTGACGAAAGCCGCTATTTCCGGTTCATGGACACGATGCGTGAACTTTCTAAGCCGCAACTGGTGCGCTTTACGCAGATTGATTACGATCGCGAGATGGCCTTTGTGGCGGTGCAACTAGATGACGAAAGCAACCCCATGCAGATTGGTGCCTCACGTTACGTCACTAATCCGGATGGGGAGACGGTTGAGTTTGCCCTCGCTGTTGCTGATAGCTGGCAGAAGCGCGGCCTGGGTCGTAAGCTGATGCAGGTGCTGATTGATTGCGCCCGCACCAAGGGTTACACAGCGGTGATTGGTGATGTGCTCTCAGACAACACCAAGATGCTCAATCTGATGAGCTCACTAGGCTTCAAGATTCTGCCGAACCCGGAAGACAACACCATCAAGCGTGTGGTGAAACCGCTCACGCACTAAATCAAATGTTCTGGCGGCTGCGAGTGTTCAACACTGGCAGCACGCCGGGCGTTTGCTGCCGGAACGGTGTCGTTTGAGTTTCAGGTGCAAACTGCACGTTGATCGTGAATTCGTTTTCTTCACTCAGGGCACCGCGGTTAACCGTCAGGTATTCTCGGAACGGCACGCCCATCGGCTCGATGATATAGAAATCCCGTTTCGAGCCCATTTCCTTGCTCTTGTAGGTGTAGTCAGACGCCCGAAAGGACACCATGTGATAAGCGCCCTTTTGAATCTGCCGCGTGCTGGTCACATTATCGTTAGAGCGTTCAACCAGCATGAGTTGAATGGAGCGTAATTGCTTTAAGGCATCTCCCGCTAACCAGGTTTGGTAACAACGCAGCGTTTCGTACTGTGGGTCATTGCGGAAGCACAACAAGCCTTCACCATTAACGATCTCGGTACCGCGCGATGTCTGGTTTCTAAAGGGTGAAGGCGCCAGCCCTAAGGGCACGGCGACTGGTGCCGCAATGAGCGATAGGACTGATTTACCAATATCGCTCCATTTAGAACGTTCAAAATCTACCCGCTGCCCCTGCAGGTTAAGAAACGATTCAAGATCGGAATACCACTTTTCACTTGGTGCCACATCCGATACTTGAAGCACAATCTGGGCGTTCTTTTTGCTGTCGGTGCTCACGTACAAGCGATCCATCCGGGCACTGAACATTTTGGGGCGCATAATCAGCGCCGAAAGCGTGGCCTTGGCTTCATCCTGTTTAT